>Ga0315282_10009196_pt1 | contig 15761 bp, 25 predicted proteins | sample YL17G07_20_MG_FD_203693 | JGI IMG/M metagenome (GOLD analysis project Ga0315282, IMG submission 203693) | Sediment microbial communities from Yellowstone Lake, YNP, Wyoming, USA - YL17G07_20 | ecosystem: Environmental > Aquatic > Freshwater > Lake > Sediment | place: USA: Wyoming | collected...
ATAAGACAGAACCCTCGCCCCAAGCTGGCCGAGGTACATCGAAAACCCGCCAGACCCAGTTCCCGCCTCAAGGACCTTGGAACCGGGCTTCACGTTCAGCATGGCGCAGATTAGACCAGAGTCATAAGGGTAGATAGGACGGGCGCCCATCTTCATTTTCTCGACTTTTTCCTGTATGTTCATCGCAAGACACCATAAACTATTAAAAAACCTACGGCCATAAGTATAATCGCACCAACGACAGCCACAGTTATCATATCCTTGTCCGAACCAAACACGATAGGTAAAGGCCCAACGACTACAACCCCGCCGCTTTTTACCTGTGAGCTTGATGCGCTACTCAAGATTATTAATATGAGTCCTACTATAATTAAGATAACGCCTAAAACCAACAGAGTGTCCATATGAGAAATATATACGAAAGCAAGCATTATAAACTGCTGCTCATAATCCCCATAATCCTGCTCTTTGTAATGGCATACTACTCGACCCAGGTAAAGTTCGGGATAGACCTGCAGGGAGGGATTCTGCTCACCGCCCCATCAAACACTTCAATTGACGCGGTCCAGCTGCAGTCCCAGATCTCCTCTAACTTTGACTTGGAGGAACTGAACGTAAGAACTACCTCAGGAGCGACGCCCGGTTTCTACATCGAGTTCATCGGCGAAAAGAGCCTCCTGACAGCACAAGAGCACCTCGAGGCAAAGGACTATCAGAAGGTCATAGACATCTCAAAAAAGTTCACTGGGGATTTGAACCTCAGCGGTGATCTGGCGACGCAGGCAGACAACTACTTCAGCAAGGCGAGGGAGAACTTCAAGAACAACCTAGTCTCTTTCATCTCCCAGCAGACCGGCGTGGACAGGGCGCAGTTTTCGGTCAATGATACCGGACCATCTCTGGGGGCCTATTTCCTTGGCCAGGCAAGAACCGCCATCATAATCGCCTTTATCCTGATCGCCATCCTAATTTTCTATTATTTCAAGACACCGATAGTCTCTTTTGCGGTCATGCAGTCAGCAGCCTTTGACGCGCTCATGGGATACGCTGCGCTTGGCGCCGTGGGAATACCCCTCTCGCTGGCCATGATAGCCCCCCTTCTAATGCTAATAGGCTATTCGGTGGACACGGACATCATGCTGACTGACAGAATGCTCAAGAGAAAGGAGGGCACCCCTGCGATAAGGGCAAAGAGCGCGATTAGCACCGGCCTGACCATGACCTTTGCGGCTATCGGGGCGATGCTCAGCCTGTTCATAGTCTCCTCATATGCTAATATTACTGTTCTGAGCCATATCTCTCTGATTCTCGTAATAGGGCTGTTCGGGGACATAATGGCGACCTGGTGCACAAATGTGGTTTTGGTGTTGTGGCACCTAGAAAGAAAGGCGAAGAAAGTGGTTTGATGTCATTCCTCGGAGAACTTTGGAAGGAAAGGAGCATAAAGATACTGATACTGGCAATCGTATTATTAGGTCTGTTGCCTCTCGGTCTAAAGGGCCTTCAGTTCGGCATGGATTTCACAGGAGGCACTCTGATACAAGTGAAGCTCGACAAGAAACTAGAGCCGCTGGAGATGCAGACCGTACTTAATGTTCTCCAGACAAGACTGAACGCATACGGCCTGAAAGACATCTCGGTGAAGCCGGCCGGGCAGGAGTACATCATAGTGGCCATCGCTGAGACAAATCCACAGTCTGTCAACCAGCTCCAGTCCCTTCTCGGCCAGCAGGGAAAGTTCGAGGCCTTGTTCAACGGGAAAATAGTGCTGTCCGGCACCGATATAATCTCAGTGATATCCGACCCGCAGAAGGGCTATGGCGTCAGGGGGGTCTCAGGCAACTACGAGTGGATTGTGCCATTCCTCCTCACGAATGATGCGGCAAACAGGTTCGCGCAGGCGGTGGTAGGGCAGTGTACCCCTCTTACCGGCGGGGAGCAGTGCAAAGAGGTAGTTTACATGTTCATAGACAGGCCGGACAACGCCGTTATCCTGGTCAACCAGAGCATGTATGACGCCGAGAAGAACATACCCGAGGACTTTGAGACGTCGACAAGCACAATATCAATAGACGATTTGGTGAAGAACTCGGCGGAAGAGCTGGTCGTGTCAAACTTCTTGGACAATGCGACAATCGCGAAGATACAGAACAGGACGGTGGTGATAGCAGAGGGCTCGTTTGACCAGAAGGCCCTAGAGCAATACGCCCCAAAAGTAATCGTTAAGTCGAAGACAGCGAAGTTCTGGATAATAAACGGCCTTAACCTCGAGAACATAGTCCATCTCACGCCAGGCATAACCGCTGGCAACCCCATCACCCAGCCGAGCATAACCGGGCGCTCTAGCTCAATCGAAGATGCAGTAAAGGAGCTAAATAGAGTAAACATCCTGTTGAAGTCCGGAAAACTGCCCGTGTCTGTCTCCATCGGAAGCGTTTCAACCATCTCTCCTGCTCTCGGGGCTGACTTTCTGAAATACAGCGCGATAGCGGGGGCTTTCGCAGGATTGGCTATCGTTATGATAATCTTCATCAGATACAGGAACATAAAGATAGCCTCCCCAATCATTCTCACGAGCTTCTCAGAGGTCTTCCTTATCCTCGGCATGGCCTCCATAATCGGATGGCAGATAGATCTAGTCTCTGTCGCAGGAATCGTGGCCGCGGTCGGTACGGGCGTCGACTACCAGATCATAATCATAGACGAGATTCTGAGAAAGGAGCAGGAGGCTGTTCTGAGCACGGCGGCCAAAATCAAGAAAGCGTTCTCAATCATCTTCATGGCCGCGGGCACAATCATCTTCGCGATGTTCCCCCTGATTTTCCTGGGCCTCGGCTCCCTGAAGGGATTTGCGATAACCACAATACTGGGCGTCCTAATCGGTCTGTTCATAACCAGGCCGGCATACGCGACGATTGTCCGAAAAATGACACAATAGTAATAATTTTAAATAATCCTGTTTCTTATTCTAATACATGAACAGAATCAAGACCGGAATACCTGGATTGGACGATTTGCTCAAGGGCGGCTTTCCAGACCCTTCTTCTATCCTAATCACCGGCCCGACTGGAACGGGCAAGACTATATTCGGTTTGCAGTATCTGTACAACGGCGCGAAAGAGTACAAAGAACCGGGGTTTATGATTAGCACAGAGGATTATGCGACAGACTTACAATGGTATGAGGAAGCGTTCAAATGGAATTTCAAGGCCCTGCAGGACAAGGGACTATTGGTCTTCAGCAGATATGACCCAGTGGATTTCGAGAAGTTCAACCTAAACACACTATACTCGGATGTAATCCTCCAGATTTCAAAAGTGATAGAATCAGTTCACGTAAAAAGGGTGGTGTTCGACAACATAGCTCCGATAGGGCTGGCGATTGGAAACAAGTCGGCGTTCAGGACGATACTCTACTACATATCAAAAGCCCTGAAAGAGAAAGGTTGCACATCGGTTTTCATATCCGAGAAACCGTTCACACCCGGCGCTCTCACCCAGTTCGATGTCGAGCAGTTCGTTATGGATGGTGTGCTAGAACTCTCGTTCGCGCAGAGAGAGGATGCGCTCGTACAGACAGTGGCAATCAGAAAGATGGTTGCTACCAACATTCCCCAGGCAAGGTTCGTGCTCGACTTCTATGAGAACGGGATTAGGCTTGCGTCCTCTTATTAGCGAAATTTCTCCGGAATCTTCTCTCAGGGATTGGGCGGACCTCTTTCTTTCCCTCTTTTACCTCTTTTGAAACGTAAAGACCGCAGTAACAGGTGCCAAATTCCTTCACATCGGGCGGCATGTATACGCAGGGGCAGATGATGTCCAAGTCCTTCCTGCCATCTCTTAAAGCCAGCCTGCAGGGGCATGACATATAGCCATACCTTTTTTGATTCACCAGAAGGCCGCGCGCAATTCCTTTAACAAACTCAGTGTCCGGATTCAAGTAGCAGCCCTTCCTCTGCGCTATTATCTCCAACTTTTTGTACAGCTCTTCAACCTCTTCCTCTGCTATCTCCGCTTCTTTCATTTTACCAGTCCCCTTATCATTGCCTCTTGATATCCTATAATCAGGTCCTCGCCGTTGACCACGATTACTGGAAAAACCATGTCGATGCGCAGTTTTTCGAAGATCCTGTCTACCTCTTCCTCGTCTTCTTTGTCGAGCAGGTTGACATCAACGTATCTATATTCGAGATGCAGGCTATTGAGAAGCTCCTTAGTCTTGTTGCACCATTGGCACGTGCTGAGTGCGTAAACCATTACGTCTCCAACATTTCTTCCTGCAACATGTACTATCTGATCTTTTAGCGCCATGCTATCCCATTAGTGCCGGGCAGATTCGAACTGCCGTCACAGGCTCCAAAGGCCCGTATCCTTGGCCACTAGACTACGGCACTACCAGGGAACTCCCTTCAGCTTGAGCAGGTAACCTATCGTGTTCAGAACCAAGTGTATTATTGGCGTTATGATTATTAAAAACACCACCATCTCAAGCGTTGGCATGTATAGTAGCGAACTGAAGACGATAGCACCGACTACAAAATCCAGCTGGTCGACGATAGGAAAGAGCTGGCCCTGTTTGAACCCTAACCTTCTCTTCACAAAGCTGGCGCACAGGTCTCCAAGCAAAGCCCCGACCGAAAGCAGAATCCCCAGCTCTGTGTAAAACTCGACCGTGCCAAGAGAAAATGAGGTCCCAAGGAGAAAGAAGCCCTCCACGTTGCCAGCAGCTATACCAAAGAGAAGGCCCAAGAAAAGGCCCCTGAATGTTTTTCCGTTCCCGAATAGTCTCTTTCCATCGAAGAAATTTTTTCCAAAGTCTAATGGAAAGCCCCCACCAAAAAGCGCGGCAGAGGAATTGGCAATGTAAGCTGGAAGAATGTAAAGAAGAGAGACTATCGCCAGTTCTATTATGCCCATCAAATCACAGAGTTGCCAGCGCCATTGCAAGCAGGGCGCCGGACGCAGTGGCCACAAAGTTCGTCTTCGCATTGTCAAATATGCCCTTTCTCTCGATTGTAGCGCCGGCTATCGAATCTATGGTGCAGCCGAATAGCCCGCTTATTATAATGATTATGATGACCCTTCCAAGCTCTATGTCCCCGAAGCCGTTGTTGAGATTGAACAGAAAGACGAAAAGAGCGATTATCAACGTCCCAGCTATCCCAAAAAGAGTTCCCAATAGGCTGACCGCTCCATCAGTCCCGGTCTTCACTCTCTTGAAATTGGTTATTAATCTAGGCTTCCTCTTGGATAGGATGCCGAGCTCGGAAGAGAGAGTGTCTGCAGTTGCTGTCGAGAGCGCGCCCAGGAAGCCGTAGACATTTCCTATCAGAACCATTATTATAGCCACTCCACCATTGGCTATGACATTCTCTGTTGTCCTGATTTTCTGATACAGCCCGAACTGTTTCTTGTACTCGGCCTTTACCTTAGTTGCTATCGTACCAACGACCAAAAAGACAAGTAGCATTGAGAGCCAGTAGACGTTCTGCACAACAAGCACGACAAAAGCCATTATCAGCGCCACAAAAGCTCCTTTGAAGTCTAGGGAGCGGGTTGACAGTGAAAGAAGAGCAAGTCCGAGTGGCAGGAGATATATCGACTCCATCATTTCTCACTAACCATGGTACATTTTGATATTTCTACCCTCTTTATCTGTGCGATTGGCTTGAGCTCCTTGAAGATCTCGGCGGGCATGGTCCCAAAAATCATCTTCTGGACTAGATTCTCGAAGTTGTTCTCCTTTGCTATCCTGTCAATCGCGTTTATCATTATCTTCCTAATCAAATTCTTCTTCGAGGTATCTATCTTCCTCGCAGTGAACGTATAGACGGTGATGCTGAGCTTTTTCTTGTCGTTGGTCTCAACTTGCCTGACGACTCTTATCATACTCCTTCTCCTTCTCACGTTCCTCCTGAGATACTCCCTCACGAGCTCGAACCCATCGAACTGAGTGTGCGCATTCTTCCCCTTCACCTCAACAATCCTGAACCACATCTTTATGAACTGGTGCGCTATGTTCCCAGTTATCTCGCGCAGAGGGACCTCCAGTATCCTGTTTATGAGCTTATCTGGCTCGGTCGCTGGAGTCGTCCCTATTTCCTTCTCCTCAAAGCTCTTCGGCGAGTATATAGTGAACCATTCCTTTCTCTTCCATGCGTCCGCGGTCTTTCTCTTCTTGACTACTACCATCAAATCACTCTTTTACCAGCAATGCCGCCTGCCCCGGCGTGTAATACCAGTCAGAAGGCAGTTTTCCATTTCTCTTGTAGTATGTAACGAGTCTCTTTATCTTTGACTCCACCAGCTTCAATGAATGTGTATTGTGCTTGTCTTGCTTGTTGACGGCCACATGCTTGTGCAGCCTGACCGCCTTTCTCATAAGGTTCATCAGGTCCTCAGGATACTTTGGCAGCATCTTGTTTTCATCCATTAACTCAGAGATAGACTTGCCAGTGACTGCTTTAACGCTCGGAATGCCATACTGGTCTCGAAGAATGAGCCCTATCTTGCTCGTGTTCTTTCCTTCCTTAGCCATTTGCAGCACTAACTCAATTATCTCTTCTTTCGAGTACTGAAGCCAAGATGGAGCCACCTCAGCTACTGGATGTTTCGAACCAGACTTTCCTTTCCTTCTGCTATGCATTCGTGCCATAATATCACATACGACGGGTCAAGACTTGTTTGGTATCTTGCCTCAATGTATGTTTGTTACAATTAGAAAACAATCCTTGTAACAGTGCTATTATTTGTTATACGGGGGTTTATAAATCTTGCTTATTAAGAACTTTTTTATAGGACCACAACCACAATAATCTCGGTGATTTTCTATGATGTCAACACTTCCTATCGACCTTAAAAAAGTGAACAAAGGTGAGATAGACCAAGAGATAGCTCGAGTGGGCATGATAGCAGAGCTCGATGCAGTTAACCTATATGAACAACTAGCGGCCATGACTGACAATAGAAACCTAAAGATAATGCTGATGGATATTGCAAAAGAAGAGAAGACACACATGGGAGAGTTCGAGGCGCTCTTGCTGGAGTGGGACAAAGAGCAGGTGAGAGAACTAGAGGCAGGAAAGAAAGAGGTTAAAGAGAAGACGGGTAAATAACATGACTGGGGTTGGAGAAGTTTATAGGTGCAACATCTGTGGAAATGTTGTAAAAGTTCTTGAAGCAGGGGCAGGCACGCTAGTCTGTTGCGGCCAGCCGATGGAGTTAGTAAAGTAGTTATCTCTCCACGTATCTGGCCCGCTTTTCAACTTCTGCCATGTGTTTGATTACATCAGCCGCTTTTCTGTATTTTGAGTAGCCTTCCAAGAAAGAGCCCCAAATCTCATTGAAATACTTGTAATGGGTGCTCTTAAGCATTTTCTTGAACACGACTAGGTCTACAGCCTTATCCTCTATCTTTTCTGACTTGAATGCAAGACCGAAGTCGATGAAGTAGATATCGCCCGACTTGTCTAATATCATATTGGAAGTGGTTAGGTCGCTGTGTATTATGTCTGCAGAGTGGAGCGCGGCAATGTCCTTCCCTATTTTTTTGCTGACCCTCTGAATCCACGCCTCGCGCAGGAACAAGTCTCTTACCTTATCTCCATCTATGAACTCCATCAGTATGCTCTTCTTCTTAAGGTCTACATCAAAAACATACGGCGTCTTTACCGCTTTTCTTGCGGATACCAGCATACTCGTCTCAAGAGCCACTCTTTCCTTTCTAATTCTGTCATCAATCTCCTTTATCCTGTATCTTTTGGAAACGCGGTGCTTCTCAACTGCCGGAAAACCGAGATAATCGCTCTTCCACAGCTCCGCCTCTGCTCCGCGATAGATCAGTTCATATCTTGGGTACAATTATAACCCCCTCCTCATCCCCAATCTCCTGAGTCTTTCCCTCCAGATAAAGATAGCCAGTGATAGCTGCAGTTATGCTGTCTATCTCGTCCTTGGTCATTTCTCTCTGCTCTATATCTCCCTTTATGTCCATCGCTAATAGCGCTTTCTGCCTCTTGGCCGGGTCCTGGTCCCAAAAGCCCAGAATCTTAGCTGTGGCTATGTTGAGCACCTCGATAACTTTGTAGCCCTGCAGCTTTTCCCTAAGGCGGTTGGCCCTCATAGTCAAGTATCTCATCCCACCAAGTAAAGGAGGCAATGCGCCGTACTGCTTCAACTCAAGGTCGCATTTCCTCTGGTTTTGGACAGGAAGAGTGGTCGGGCCGTCTATACAGATTAGATCAGGCTTCTCTTTCTCTATCTCGCTAAGTATTTCGCTGTCTGTCTTGAGTATCTTCACCCTCACTATCTTGTCCTCGAACACACAGAAGCCGGTATCGTTCTTCTCGAATCCGGCCAGGTCTATTCCAATTATTTTCATACGATAGATTATTATACCCCTCAGCTAATATATTATTCACCGATTTAAACCGCTATGAAATGAGCAGCATGGCTATTTCTGTGATTTAATGGATCGAGCAGAATACGAATTTATTTTCTCAAGATTAAACAGCGAAAGCGATATAGAGAGTATGCACAAGAAAGCCGGTTACTCCAAGGACATGCTCTACAACATCCTGGCCAAGAAGATAGTCAGGAACACACTCAAGAAGTACTATCCGATAAAGCACAATATAGACTTTTACTTCAGGAGATGGAACAAGGGGGAGAGCATCGTTAGACTGGCGCATGAGCTCGAGTTTTCTCCTATCCTCCTTGCCGCGTTCCTGCTACAAAAGAAGGGCATGCTGAGGAAGCAGTTCAATGAGATGCTGAGAAACTCTGACGCGATTCAAAACCCAAGACTCAAAAAAGAGATAAATGAATGCGTGAAAGAGGATTTTGTGTACTCTCCCTGGGCGTACGAGATACAGAAAAAGAACGGCGAAGAGGGCGAGAGAAAGATAGCCGTTTGGTTAGACAAAAGAAACATACCCTACTTGACTGAGAAAGACAACAAGCAGATAAACCACCACAGGAAGACGCCGGACTTCTTGTTTGAAAAGCCCACCATGATCGAAGGGCACAGGGTCAATTGGATAGAAAGCAAGTCGATGTTTGGGGACGATAAGGAGGTCCAGCGCCATTGGAAGAGACAACTAGAGCCCTATTTGAGATATTTCGGTCCAGGCATCGTGATTTACTGGTACGGATTCATTGATGATATTAAGATTCATGAGAAGATAGAAATAGTTGATGACAGATTTCTTAAGAATTAGTCTCTTTCTGAATGGATGATAGAGACGCTGGTGTTCACTGTCGCGCAGCTGAAGTTGGCTGTGAATGAGAACTCTTTTGATTGCTGTTCTCCCAGGCTGTCTATGAGGGGGAGGTTAACGCTGCCTATATTTCTCTTTCCATTATCGAAGAAGAAGGCAGTCAGAAGGATATTCTTGGCAGGTCCGCCGAAGTTGAAGACCGTGCCGCTGACCGCTATCTCGCACATGCCTCTGGAACAGTCAGAATCAGGGATTTGGGTTATCTGGGATGAATACCCTCCTATCTTTAGGTCCGGGGCTTTTTGGATGCTGCCAGAAATCGCACCATAGACCAGTGGCGAGACTACCCACAAAATGCCAGCCACCACAACCAGTATGACCAAGAACTTTAGCAGCGATTCCATGATTAAATAAAAAGCAAACAAGTATAAAAAGTTACATCCAGGTCACGTCTACCTCATCAGTCCTCCATCTCGGCCTTATGTCTACTTTGTCCGTCCCTTCCCCAATTAGACCGCCAACGAGAGCTATCATCGCGCCATTATCGCCGTTGAACTCGCGCTGAGGCACGTGGAACTTTGCCCCGTGCTTCCTGCCCATTTCTTTTATCATGTCCTGCAGCCTTTTGTTCGAAGCGACTCCACCCACAAGCAGTATTTCTTTCTTCTGGGTATGTGCAAGCGCTCTCTCAGACACTTCGGTGAGCATAGCAAAAGCAGTCTCCTGGAGCGAGTAGCAGAGGTCGTTGAGGTTCTCTTTTCTCTTTTTCAGCGCAGAGGTTACCAATCCGGAATAGGTCAGATCCATTCCCTTCACGGTGTAAGGCAGTTCGACATATCTACTTCCCCCTCTGGCCAGTTCCTCAATCCTCATCCCGGCGAGCATCCCAAGATCCAGCTCTCTGCCAAACTTGTCCAACGCATTCCCTAGTCCTATGTCCAGCGTCTCGCCAAAGACCCTGTACTTTCCCGACTCGAATGCGATTACCTGCGTGTTGCCGCCAGAAACGTAGACCACGAGTGGGTCATTGAAGTCAGAGTCTATCTTTCCTATCTCAATGTGTGCAACGCAGTGGTTGACCGGCACAATGGGCTTTCTAAGGTTTCTCGCAAACTCAAGTCCGGCTAACAGGCAAGGCGGAAGGCCAGGCCCGGTCGAAAGGCCTATCAGATCTACCTGCTCTATCCCGACCTTGGCGGTTTTCAGCGCATCCTCCAGAACCCTGTCGCAGACTTCTCTGTGATGTTTCGCCGCGTCCGCCGGTATTATCCCCCCCGTCTCTGACTTGTAGCTGTCCCTAGAATTAGCGAGCACTTTTCTGTCCTTCACCACACCCACCCCAAAGGTATGGGCGGTGGACTCTATCCCAAGCACAATCATGGATTCACGCAAACATCAGGACTATCGTCAGCAGGTTATAGAAGAAATGCGATATGATTGGAGCGAAGAGGTTTTTTGTCCTCTCATACTCCTTGCCCAGCACGATTCCAAGGAAGAACGTGCCAATAATCTCAGAAACAGAGCCGTAAATGATATGGAAGTAGGCGAAGATGAAAGACGCAAACAGCAGGTTGGTCTTCCTCTGCAGATAGCCCCTAAAGAATATCTCCTCAATGAAAGATGCGACAGTGAGTATAACTAATAAACTTCCTAGGTCGGCCCCTTTTAGAACTTCTGTGACTTGGCCAAGGTCCTCCCCAAAGTTCAGAGAGACCATGACCATTTGTATTAGTATCGACACGGCGATAAGAATTCCAAGAAAGACAACTGCAGTTTTGAGCTCCTTCCCCAGATTTATCTTTTTTATCTCAAGTTTTTCAAGAAGGCTCTTTCTCTCCTTCTCAACGCTCAGAACCACTGCCAAAAGCATGAGAGAGTACAGTATCAAAGAAGACATCATTTCTTCCATCTCGTATAGCCGCATTTCCCGCAGTGGAGCCTGTCCTTATGCTCGGCAAGATAGACGCCCTCTCCGCATTTGGGGCACGCATTCTTTTTGACCTTCCCTCCCTCCATTTCGTACTTCATTTCGCTTCACCCTCTTTCTTTGGTTCCTCTTTTTTTGCCTCTTCTTTTGGAGTCTCTTTCTTAGGTTCTTCCTTTTCTCCCTCCTTTTTCTCCTTTGGTTTTGGCTCTATTTTGTTCTTGAACTCCTCGTTCTCATACACCTTAACATAAAACCTCGCTTCTCTCTTCCCGTATTTCTGGTGAACGCTGCCAAGCACGATAGTAGTCTCGGAAGCGCCCACATTAGCAGAGACGAGAGCCACTATGTCTTTTTTGCTCGGCGTACCGATGAGCTCTCTTAGGACAATATCAAGCTCCTTCCTGTGGAGGAGTTTGTTCTCGCTCTCTTTTAGGATTTCCATTTTCATACCACAACCTCCATTTCATCAACCAGTCTCTTGATTTTTCTTTTGCTCTTATCATTAACCCTGATTAGTACCATCCCCCTGTTTGGCTGGCCGTAAAAGACAACAGAGCCGTTCTCAGCGAGCATGGCGGAAGGGAGAACAAGCAAATCCTCCTCCCCGCTCACGACTATCTTGCTCTTCCTCCTGAGCGCCTCTCCTATGACGATCCAGGCCTCCTCCTCTATCCTGCCTCTCGGGTTTTTCAAGTAGAACATGTCGCATCTGACCGAGTCGAGCAGGTTCTTTACTTTTTTCGACACAGGCCTTCTCTTCTCTTTATTATCATATATTATAAGGTCTGGCTTTATCTTGTTCTTAATCAGCTCATAAGAGGCGATATCCCCCACAGCTATTATCTTGCCTTTCTTCCTGAAGCCGCCTATTTTCTTGTAAACTTTTCCCAACGGCTTTTTCAGTTTTGCTCTAAGCCTGTTGTCTATCTTTCTCATTTGCTCAGCCTTAGCGCGTATTTCCCAGGTATTTTTATGCTTAACTTCTTGGCGAGCTCAGACTTCTCCGGGTCGAGTATTACTATGAAGCCCTTCCAGCTTGAGGTGAGCTGAGAGTCCTTGCAGATAGGACAAAGAGTCCCTTCAACAATCCTGTGGCACTGCTTGCATGCTTTTTCGACCATATGAATCACTTCTTAGGCTCCTTTTCAGCTTTCTTCGCTCCCTTCTCGTCTTTCTTGTACCACTCTTCCTTGCCAAGCCCGGTCTGCCTCATGGTCAGGTTTATCTTGCTCTCGGTTACGCTGTCCTTCATGGATATCGCGATTATCCTGGCCGTGACTGTATCTCCTTTCTTGAGGGTCTTCCTGCTGCTCTTGCCGGCCAGCATGTCGGCCTTCTCGTTGAAGCTCATGAAGTCATCTGTGACTTGTGATACATGAATCAAGCCGTCTATGGGACCGAATCTCAAGAACGCCCCGAACTCGGTCAGGTCTATCACTTTCCCCCTGACCATCTCATGGAGCTCCGGCTTGAAGGTCAGTATGTCAAAAACGACGTCATGATAGGCTGCGCCATCGCCCAGAATGACCTTCCCGTCCCCGACCTCTCTCGGATTGAGCACGGTTATGACTACCCCGATGTCTTTGTCTATCTTCCCCTCATATTGCTCCTGAATCGCTTTCAGCACCGACTCCTCCAAGGACCGGGAAAAAAGCCTTGGCGGTATTCTTATCGTGTCTTTCACTGTGACTATACTATACATCTAATCCCCCCGCTAGCTCCAGAATCTTTTTCTTTCTCATGAACATAACAGCTATCTTCTTTTCAAGCGCCCTCTTCTTAAGTTCTTTGTCGTTGGTACACAGCACGCCTCTGTTCTCATCAGCCAACTCCAAGAGAGCGTCATCAGTCCCGCCTTCCTTCTTCACGACCTTCACGCCAAACTTCTTGATCAGCGACAGTCCTACCCTCCCTTTCTTGTCGAGTCTTTTCAGCTCATCAACCACCTGGGAGACAGTGACTAGTCTTGCTCTCGGGATTTTCTCACTGATTTCACAGAATATGTCAACCCCGAACTGCGCAGGCAGGGTCACGAAATTGGTGTCCAGTACCACCATCATCTAATCACTCCATACCCGGCCAGGGACCATCGCGCCCCGACTTTCCTCGAGATGGCCACCTTATCCACGTCTTTTGCGCATATAGACTTCTTGAGCATTATCTCGTACAGGTCTCTCTTCATGTTCACCACTGTTCCGAGCGTCGTGGCTGTCCCAGAGGTTATCACCAGACTCTCCCCCATCTTGATTTTACTCATGTTTTTGTCAAGAGCCCTCTCAATGAAGTGGACATCCAAGTTAATGTGGTCTCTCACCGGAGGCAGGGTCCCGACTTTTCCCGCAACATTGCCGATCAGCTTATCCGCCTTGGTCAAACTCGGGTCAAGGAGAGTCCCGACCCCAACCAGGCCGCCGGGATGCGCCTCTTCGAGCATCCCGTCCTTTATAGAGAGGCTCAGCACTTTGGTTGTAATAGAATGATATTTCCCGCCGTCTTCCAGCCCAGGCGCTATCTCAATCTCCTCACCGACTTTAAGAGTTCCTTGGAGTATAGAGCCGCCTACAACTCCACCCTTCAGCTTTTCTATTGAAGAGCCGGGCTTGTTAACATCAAATGACCTTGCAACTGTCATCCTGAAGTCCCTGGTCTCATCCCTTTTCGGCGTGGGTACGTAGTCTTCCAAAGCATTTATCAGAATCCCTATATTGATTCCATAATGGGCGGCAACAGGTATTACGGGCGCACCTTCCGCCGCAGTTCCCTTAACAAACTCCTTTATCTCCTTAAAGTTTTTCAACGCCTCTTCCCTAGTGACTAAATCAATCTTGTTCTGGACTATCACGATGTTCTTTATCCCGACCACTTCAAGGGCAGAGAGGTGCTCTTGTGTCTGTGGCCTCGGGCAGCTCTCGTTCGCAGCTATGACCAGAACGGCTCCGTCCATCAGAGACGCGCCAGAAAGCATTACGGCCATCAGGTTCTCGTGGCCGGGGCAGTCGACAAAAGATACCTTCCTGAGGAACTTGGCGTCGCTTCCGTCAAGGCACTTGCTGTTTGGCGTGTAGTCCTCCCCGCACTTGTAGAAACTAGCGTCAGCATAGCCCAATCGAATAGTAATTCCTCGTTTGATCTCCTCGCTGTGCTTGTCCGTCCACTCGCCGGATAGGGCCTTGACTAGCGTGGTCTTGCCATGGTCCACGTGCCCGGCTGTCCCTATGTTCACTTCCGCCTGTTTTATCATTTTTTCTCCTCTTTAGGCTCTTCCTTTGGCGCTATGCCCAGTGTCTCAGCTATGCCCTTGCTCCCGAACTCAAGCACCTTCGCGTTGAGCTGTGCTATGTCGTCTGATATAGTGTTACCTCTTATCGTCTTCTTTCTCCTCTCGCCGCTTTCAGACGGTATGAATCCAGGCTTTCCAGCCAAAAGGATTCTCTTCCTCTCCATTCCGTGCATGTCCTTCCTCATCGGAAAGCCGTCCTTGTCTGTTCCGCCAGTTATTTGGAGCTTGAATCCAGTTAAACCGACCAGACTTCCGTCAAACTCGTTCCCTATCTTCATGCCAAAAAAAGGTTTGCTCTTCGTGCTATCCAGCTCTACCTGATAGCACTTTCCTTGTTTTGGGTCAGCTATTACAACCTTCATCTTATCTCCTCTCCATTATTTTTTTAATCTCTTCAAGCAGCCTCTTGTCCGCGAACTTCTCCAGCAGCGCATATATCTGCTCGACTGGCACTGCGCTGAACAAGACCTGCCGTTCAAATATGGTCCTGCCAACAGTCGCATTCTTGATAGACAGAGCGACCTTCATCCCTTTCTCCGCCTTATCCAATGATTTGTTGTCTTCCTGTATGCTCTGGATCTCGCCGATTGGCTGCCCGTACTCGTTCATCAAAGGAGTGCTGGGCTTTACGATTCCGTCCAGAACCTCAACGCCAACAATCGCCGGCTTGTTTATCCTGAAGACATATCCCGGGATAATCACTATCTTCGCAGGGTAAATGTACTTGTCCAAAAGCTCTTTTTTCTCGGCCTTTTGCTCATCCTTCTTCCACTTGTCGTACTCCTCGTTCAGGCGGTAGATGACATTGGAGCTGAATATCTTTATGTTCATGTTGGTTGCTTCTGTCTTTATCTCGTTGGACACCTTTATGTTGAACGCAAAAATAGCTCCGCAATACCTGTCCTGCTTTCCTACAGACTCGGCCTCTGCCAAATCCTTTCTCGTGATTAGCCCGACGTCCGCCTTTCTAATCGGACAGGTGCTCTTCAGGAGATTGGTAACGGCCTCAAGAGAACCAAGCGCATCGGTCTTTATTATGACTCCGACGTTCTTCTTGTCCACCTTTATGCTCTCTATTTCTTTTTTAATCTCTCTCTTCGCTCTCTCTTCGTCTTCGGTGACTATGAGAGGAGAACCAGGGATGACTCTCTCAAGGCCAGGCGCTGCTATCTTTATGCCTGCAGCAGCATACACCTTGTCGACCGCCTTGAACTTCTTTCTAGGGTCTCTTATCTCTTCCATCGGCGCTGGCTGGAAGATTGCCCTGACCTTGGTCACTATCGGACCGTCAAACGAGGCGAGCGCTATCCTGTTCCCGGTCTCTATCTTCCCCCCGT
>Ga0315282_10009198_pt1 | contig 15758 bp, 12 predicted proteins | sample YL17G07_20_MG_FD_203693 | JGI IMG/M metagenome (GOLD analysis project Ga0315282, IMG submission 203693) | Sediment microbial communities from Yellowstone Lake, YNP, Wyoming, USA - YL17G07_20 | ecosystem: Environmental > Aquatic > Freshwater > Lake > Sediment | place: USA: Wyoming | collected...
GTGCCGACCCTGCTCCCCCAGGCCGAGGGCATCGTCCTCGACTGCTACCGGGGGGTGAAGGAGCTGGAACTGGCGAAATGCGACGTGCTCGTGCGCCGACTCTTGTCATCTGGGGACGATGAAGACGTCCTCGCGAGGGTTGATCGCCTCGTGCGCGAGTTCTATCTCGGGCAGGTCCTCGAGAGCATCGGCCGGCGCGATGAGGTCCCGGATGGCCTCAACCGGCATGTCATCTTGCATGGGCGCGATGTCGCCTACGACACGAAGGCGAACTCACTGAAGGCCCTCATCCTCGTCGACTACCTCAGCCAGTCGCTGGTGATCGTCTCGAGCGAGGGCAGCGCCGTCTATCACCGCGCTGGATGCCCGGTCGTCTTTCGCCCAAAGGCGACCTTTCAGGTCGTGAGCGATTCTAGGGTCGCCAGTGCGCTTGGGAAGCGACCCTGCCGGGTGTGCAAACCACCGCGGTGGTGAGGTCCGGCTCCCTGCTCGGCAAGATCTGGGCGGCGGCGTTGGGAACTGGGCATCAGGCCGATGGGGACTGTGATCGTGGTGCCTCACTCCGCAGGCGTCCGCCCTCACGGTTAGAATAGAAGTCACGTGGACGTCGACTCCCATCTGGCTTCCGTATCCGCCGACCTGCCCTTGGAGCATCCCGATCGCCGTGCAGGCAGTGGGCGAATGACGAGTTGAGCGGGAGACTGACACCCGCCCAGTTCGCTCAGAAGTGGGCCGGCAACACACGCGCCGAACGTGCCGCCGCCCAGGAACACTTCATCGATCTCTGCCGCATGCTCGACGTCCCGACCCCAAACGAGGCGGACCCAACCGGCGATTGGTACGCATTCGAGAAGGGTGCCGAGAAGACCATCGGCGGCGATGGCTTTGCTGACGTCTGGCAGCGCGGGCACTTCGCGTGGGAGTACAAGGGCAAGCACAAGGACCTGAAGGCCGCCTACCAGCAGCTGCTGCAGTACCGCGAGGCACTGGAAAACCCGCCCCTCCTCGTCGTCTGCGACCTCGACCGCTTCGAGATCCATACCAACTTCACGAACACCACGGCGGTCGTCCACTGCTTCGACTTGGAGCGTCTACTCACCGACCCGGCCGAGCCGTTGTCTTTGCTGCGCGCCGTCATGCAGCATCCCGAGGAGTTGCGACCGGGCACGACACGAGATGAGCTCACCGCGAAGGCCGCGAGGCAGTTCGCCTCGCTGGCCGAGGAGCTACGCGAGCGCGGGCACGAACCCCATCTCGTCGCCCACTTTCTCAATAAGCTTCTCTTCTGCATGTTCGCAGAAGACGCTGGACTGTTGCCGGCCGGACTGCTCGGAAGGCTGACAACTGGCGCACAGAACGACCCGACTGTCTTCAGCAACGGTCTCTCCGAGCTGTTTGCCAAGATGGCCGACGGCGGCGGCCTGTTCGGCGCCGAGCGCATCGAGTGGTTCAACGGGGGGCTCTTCGACGGCGGCGCCGTGCTGCCCCTCACCGCAGACCAGATCAGGCTGATCGAGCATGTCTCGCGACTCGACTGGTCGCAGGTGGAGCCCGCCATCTTCGGCACCCTGTTCGAGCGCGGACTCGACCCGAGCAAGCGCAGCCAGCTGGGCGCCCACTACACCGACCGCGCCTCTATCATGCGGCTCATTGAGCCCGTGCTCCTTGCCCCGCTGCAACGAGACCTCGAAGAGACGAAGGCCAAGGTGGTGGGACTGCTCGCCGATGGCAAGAAGATCACCGCTCGCACACCCCCTGACAAGAACCCCGTCGCGGTCTTCAACGCCTATCTGGAGCGCCTGCGCGCCGTGCGTGTCCTCGATCCAGCCTGCGGCTCGGGCAACTTCCTCTACCTGGCCCTGCTCGCTCTGAAGGACCTCGAGCGTGAGGCGATCCTGTGGGGCTCCCTGACGCTCAAGATTCCCATGCAGTTCCCCCGGGTCGGCCCTCAGGCCGTGATGGGCATCGAGGTCAACGCCTACGCGGCCGAACTTGCCCGGGTCGTCATCTGGATCGGCGAGATTCAGTGGATGCTGGCAAACGGCTTTGCCTATCTGCGAGACCCGATCCTCGAGCCACTCGATACGATCATGGAGCGGGACGCGGTACTGGACCTGAGCGATCCGAATCATCCGAAGGAGCCACCTTGGCCGACCGCGACGGTGATTATCGGCAACCCGCCGTTCATCGGCGGCAAGCTGTTGCGGGCAAACCTCGGGGACGACTACGTCGAGGCACTTTTCGACACTTACAGTGGCCGCGTGTCGCGCGAGGCGGACTTCGTCTGCTACTGGCACGAGAAGGCGCGTGCCATGGTCGAAGCCGGTACGGCCTCGCGAGCCGGGTTGCTGGCCACCCAGGGCATTCGCGGCGGGGCGAACCGTCACGTGTTGGCGCGCATCAAAGAGAGCGGCGACATCTTCCTGGCCTGGGCGGACGAGCCGTGGGTCGTCGAGGGCGCTGCCGTCCACGTCTCGTTCATCGGCTATGACGATGGCAGTGAGCAAGAACGTCTCCTTGACGGCAGGCCGGTGTCGTCGATCAACGCCGACCTCACGAGTGGCCTAGACCTCACAAGGGTTCGCAGGTTGCCCGAGAACAAGGGCATCGCCTTCATGGGTGACACCAAGGGCGGCGCCTTCGACATCCCCCTCGAGGTAGCCGAACGCCTCCTCGCCACTCCGAATCCCGACGGACGAAGCAATCGTGATGTGATCCGACCTTGGGTGAACGGTCTCGACATCACGCGCCGCCCTCGCGGGATGTGGATTATCGATTTCGGTGTTGCTATGCCGCTGGAAGAGGCGGCGCTCTACGAGGCGCCCTTCGAGTACGTGAAGGAGCACGTCAAGCCTCAACGCGATCGGTCCCGTTCCACAATTGAGGCATGGTGGCGTCACGAACGCCCTCGCGGTGACATGAGGAGGGCTCTCACGGGCCTGTCCCGGTATCTCGGCACACCGAACGTCACCAAGCACCGGCTGTTCGTCTGGCTTCCCAAAGAGACTCTGGCGGACCACCAGCTCATTGCCTTCGCTCGAGACGATGACTTCTTCTTCGGAGTTCTGCAGTCACACGTCCATGAATTGTGGGCACGCGCTCTCGGGACGCAAGTGAGGGAAGTCGAGTCAGGCTTCCGCTACACGCCAACAACGACCTTTGAGACTTTTCCGTTCCCCACGCAACCGGCGGACGAGACCGCGGGCGTGATCGAGAAGGCTGCCCAACAACTCAACGATTTGCGCGAGGGCTGGCTGAACCCATCGGGAGTCGCGTCGAAAGAGCTTGCGAGCCGCACGTTGACAAGCCTCTACAACTCATCTCCCACCTGGCTCAGACACGCCCATGAACGCTTGGATCGCGCTGTATACGGTGTCTACGGCTGGCCCTATCCGCTGAAGGACGCCGACCTGCTGAGGCGACTCCTCGAGCTGAACCTCGAATCCGACGAGCAGCAAGCTCTGGCCGGCGAGTTCATCGGGATCGGCACGTAGCCCCGTTGGCGATCACGGACTTGATTGGCGCGTTTGCTGCCGCCACTGCCGCCGTCGCAGCCCTCGTCGGCCTCCGCTACGCGCGACAGTCCGCCCGAGCCGCCAAGCAGGCAACCGCCCTGGGGCACGAGTCAGCGGAGGCAGCACAGGCGACGGTGCGACTCGCAGAAGAGGCCCGCAAGGAGGCGGAGCGGGATTACGAACGGCATCGTCTCGAACGCATTGGCGAGCTCGTCGAGCAGCTCTTCTGGGTCTCCTCACTCGAGCCCAGTCACAACGTGGACGACCAGTTCCGAGCGAAGATGAACCTGCTCACCCAAGCGCTGGTCGGCCGCGAGGACAGTCTGCCTGACTGCGCGCTGGTCCTGCAGGCGGCAAACGCACGCTACGTGAAGGATCCGGCGAGCAAGGCTCGATTCGAGATCAGGCGCCGACTGCAGGCCGTCGAATCAGAGTCGGCCAGCAGGTAGGGCAACGCGCGCCTGCTACATACGATCCGCAGATTGTGCCGAGGTGGTCGGCCCGCCCGAGGCTACGGCCGCCGTATATCACGACCTATTCTGAATCGGCTCCCCGTGTCGGCACGCAAGGCCTTTGTTGACGTTCAGCCCTCCTACCGAGGTATGTCCGCGTCATTGACCGGTTCCATGGCATAGCGCATCGCGGCCAGCCTTTCCGCGGCCCGCGGCGCGTCGCTACGTTGAGCCTTCTCTACGAGGCGGTCCATGACCTCGATGACCGTGCGCCTGTTTTCGGTCGACATCGCGCTCACCTCTTCGAGCAGCAACTTCTTCGCCCACGCAGCAAGTTGCTCTCCTCCAGGCCCCTTGTCCGTGAGGGCGCGTCGGGCTAGAGGCGTGACAAAGCGCTGCACGTCTTCTGACCGCAAATACCGCGCCAGCCCCTTGATGTTGGGCTGCATCCCCCGACCCAGCTGGCTCGCCAAGGTGGCGATGATTTCATCGAGGACGAGATTGCGCACTGCAGGCTCGAGGTACTCGAGGACGTCGTTGATCAGTCCATCGCTTGCTCCTACTTCCTCAAGTGCGGCCGCCCACTCAATCGACTTCGCCAACGCTAAAGCCGCCGCTACGCGAGTCTCATGTGACGCACGAGGCCATGCAGGTTCAAGGCAAACGCGACACGCAAGAAGCGTTTCGTAGGCGAAATCGATGCTCGCGCCCGATGTCTCGTGCATCCGTTGCGGGATCACCTCCACGACGAGGCGGGCCAACTGCTCCTCGCTCAGTCGGCTGATGCCTAGCTGAACGACACGCTCTGAGGGAACTCCGCCCATTTGCGAACCAAGTGCGTCGTGAAAGACTGATTCCGCAGCCCACTCAGGACGTCGCCATGCGGCGTGGACCATGTCCGAGGCGACTCTCTCCACTGCCTGCTTTGCGACATCGCGCTGGCTGTTGTCTGGCTTCAGACGCTCACGCAAAACGCGGCCTGGGTGTACGAGGTCACGGTATTCCTTGAGGACTCCGCAGAGCTTCTCAGCATCGGTCGAGAGGTCACCGGCGTCCACACAGGCTTTCAGCATGGTTCCCAGACTCATCTCGCGGGTCGTTAGGCCCTTGGGTGGGCAATAGCCGATGACCTCCAGGTAGTTCAGCAGCAGGCCCTCCGTGATGCTGCCCGCCAGCACCAGGCATGCCTTCAGGAGGTGCTTGTCATAGGCGGAATCGAACTCATCGCAATCCGACCTCACGAGCTTGCGGAGCTCAAGATCTCTAATCATCCAGAACGACTTGTCCACGGACACGACGCTATCACGGTGCGGCTGGGCAGGAAACGACTGCCCTTTCTGCCGGAAAGGGGAGCGGGATCCACAGCATCACCGTGGCGCTACTGCAGCCGTAGTGTCGGCTTGAAGTCGGCGCCGACGCCCGGTGCAGCCCAACTGGACGCAGCACTGAATACGTGAACCTGTGCACTCGCGGGCAGCGTCCGCAAGCTGTAGTAGGGTCCTGACGGGACCACTGCGGGCCAGAGAGTGGGGGACACGAATAAGCCTGCACGAACCGGAGGACAGAACTATCCCGTGTACTATGCTTGCTCCAGTACGAAGAATTCAAGGTCGTTGAATGCAGCTCGATCGGGGGGGTAACTCGTGGCTGGCGGTGTGTTTGTGATTCAGGCTGACGACTCGCTCGTGGAGCTCACCGAGGCGGGCTACGACACTGAGGATGTCCTCCAGGGCCTACTCGCCAAGTACCCGAACCTGCTTGCTGGAGACCAGGTCGACGCCGACTCACCGCGGCGCTGGTTGCTCATCTCACGGGAGACGGCCCTCTCATCGGAGGAGGGCGGCAGCTGGCAGTTCTCCGTCGACCACCTTCTCCTCGATCAGGATGCCATTCCCACCCTCGTTGAGGTGAAGCGAGCCGGCGACACCAGGGCGCGGCGCGAGGTTGTGGCGCAGATGTTGGACTATGCCGCCAACGCCGTGGCGTACGGACCGGTAAGGTCCATACAGGCGCAGTTCGAGGAGCGTTGCCGCGACGAGGGCCGAGATCCAGGGGAGGAGCTGCTCGCCTGCGCCGGGCCTGACCTCGACGGGCAGGAGTTCTGGGAGCGGGCGAAGACGAACCTGCAGGCGGGGCGCATTCGCCTCGTCTTCGTGGCGGATGAGATCCACAAGGACCTGAGGCGCATCGTGGAGTTCCTCAACGAACAGATGGATCCCGCCGAGGTGTTAGCAATCGAGGTCCGGCAGTTCGTTGGGGAAGGGGTCAAGGTCCTTGTGCCGAGTGTGATCGGCAAGACCGAAACCGCAGCCGGTCGTAAGGGCGGCGGACAAGCCCGCCCAAGATGGGACGAACAAGCCTTTCTTGCCGACTTGGAAGCGAGGTACACCTCGGGCTGCGAAGGCGCTCGGGCCATCATCGAGTGGGCGAAGAGGAACGACTGCAGGTTCAGCTATGGCACAGGTGAAGTTGCCGCCTTCACGGTAGGTGTCCGTTCCGGCGATGTCTGGGAGATCCCGGTTTGTCTGTATGCTTCGGGGGCCGTCGGGATCACCTTCCGCTACATGAACAACAAGCCCCGCTTCTCTGATCAGTCAGCCAGAATTGCGCTCCTCCGAATGTTCAACAAGGTTCCAGGCGTCAGCATCGATGAGGCGCGGCTCAACGGCGAGCCGGCGATCGACTTGGCGGTTCTTTCTCAACCGCAGAGCCGAGACGCCTTCATTCGCGTACTGGACTGGTTCGCAGCAGAGGTCAAGGCGATGGGAGCCAAGGTGGACGCCCCGTCGGTCGAAGAGAACCCCGGGATGCGAGCATAAGAAGGACACGACGTCGATATCTCATTCAATCGTTTCGACGCGGCCTTCGACCATGAGTGGGCGCGCAGAGCCAGGTATGCCGGCGACCGGGCCGCGGGTGCGGTTGAGGCCGAGCTGCGAAAGAAGCTCGTCTCATCGTCCGGCGCACCGAAGCCAGTGAGCGCCCCGTGAGGGAAGTGCTCGACGGCAACGATGACGGGGGCCTTGCCCGCTCCTTCGCGGAAGCACTGAGCGCCCTCGAGGAACGTCCGGCGCTCGTGCCGGCGCGGGAGTTTCCTGGTGCGCTCAGACACCTCGACCAGCCGGGCCTCTACGCCTGGCGGGTCGACGCTCCCGGCGCCCAGCACCTCAGCCGCGGTCTGGGACTCCCGTTGCGCGAAGGTGTGATCTACGTTGGGCAGGCGGGCGCTCGCTCGACCCGGAGCGGGGTCCCAAGTGACGCGACGCTGCGGAAGCGCATCGGCAGGAACCATCTCGGCGGCAAGGTGCGTACCTCGACCTTTCGCTGCACGCTGGCGGCTGTCCTCCTCGGCCCCTTGGCACTCTCGGTGCTTGGCTCCAGGCGGCTCGAGCCTGCCTCAGAAGCCCGACTCACGGAGTGGATGCAGAAGCATCTCTCTATCGCCGTCTGGGGAGCGCCGTCCGATGCTCAGCTGGCGAGGCTCGAGCAGGGGATCGTTGCCGCTCTGGCGCCGCCCCTCAACCTCGAACATCTGCCCACGGACGGCTTGCGCGCACGGCTGCATGGACTCAGAGCGATCGTCATCCAGGGCATCGCCGATCTCTGGCTGGCGCCGGACCCCGCCCTGCGCGACTGGCGGAGCATCCTCGCCAGCTGCGGCCAGGCGTTCGACGGCTACCGCTACGCCACGGCTGTCCTCGGCTGCGAGTGCCCTGAGGTCGCCGACGAGGTGTGGCGGCGTTTCGCGGTACAGGGCCACTTTGCGAGCTCGTTCGCCGAGCTCCGCTGCGCGCTGTTCTGGCTGCAACGCTGCGTGCACAACGCCGAGCAGTCGCCGGGCTGGCGACCTGACCCGGATCTTGAGCGCCGCGTCGCCCGGCTCTATCGGGCGATCCAGGAAGCCTGGCGCAGGGAGTGGGGCGTCGACTCATCTGGGCTGGCGCCGTCTGCGAGCCGGCCGTGAAGCTGCCGACCGCCGCAGAGCTTGAGCGCGCCGCGGCTGCCTTCGATGAGGACTGGGGCCGCGTCGACGAGGTCCTCTACGGCATCTGCCGTCAGTACCCTGGCCATGGTGTCCGCCGTGAGGTGACCGCCAAGGTCGCCCTCATCGATCGTGCTTACTCGGCCGGCCTTGAACGTCAGGTCGTCCCCGACGCGGGCGACCAGGCCATCACGAAGATCGCGACCTTCCTGGTCGCTCAGGGCGGCGAGGTCGACGAAATCCTCGCGAACCTCGCGCCGCTGCGTGAACCGCTCGACGAGGAGACCATGACCGAGATAGTGGCTGTGCATGGGCGCTTCACGGATCTCCTTCGCGGCATTCCTACGCGCGGCACGGCGCCGCGCTCCTTCGCCGCCAAGTACCTGCACTTCCACCGTGCCGTCGTGCCCATCTACGATAGCTACGCCGCGACGCGGCTGGTCACGTTGGTGCCTTGGAAAGAGGTCGAGCGGCCCTTCACTGAGCCGCCCGGAGCAGACGCCGAGTACTGGTACTTCTGCGTGCGGTTCCTCGAGCTCTATCAGGCGTGTCGCCAGGCGGTGCCCTCGGTCAGCGTCAAGTCTTTGGACAGCTACATCTGGACGGTGCCCACGAGCGGGCAGGGCGTCGGCCCGTCGTCGGCTGAAGGCTAAAGACACCTGCGTAACCGGCCGTTCGCTGCACCGTCGATGTCATGAAGACCTCTGACGCGCGTCGCACCGGTGTGGCTCTGCCTGGGAGCAATCGCCGTGAGTTGCTTCGCACACATGTCAGCGTCCTGGAGTGAAGAAGGAGTCGTCTCATGCCGATAGCGTCCGGTGGAGGCGGCCGGTGAGGACGTGCCGATGTGCGTTCGAGAGATGGGGGGCGACACGTGAAACGTAGAGGAATCCTCGCAGCCGGCATTTGTGTCCTGCTCGTAGGAGGCGCTACGCTGGCAGCATGCGGATCAAAGGAGTCCAGCACGACTCCGAAGCCGAGCGCGAGCATCAGTGCCCGAGAGGCGGCCAAGCGCTACTTCGCCGCCATGGCCCCCGTCGTCGACCAGGACTACCGGGCAAGCAAGCAGTTCAAGGCCGCCGGGGCTCAGTGGAAGAGGGAGTATCAGACGATCGGACCGAGCAGCCTGACGGTCTGGCAGGACTTCGCCGGTGTTCTCATGAGTTTCGTACCAAGGGCACGGCAGATACTCGCCGGCTATGAGGCCATCCAGCCTCCACCTGCGTTTCGGAAGGCACACGCGGCACTAATTGCCGACGACGAGGCCGGCCTGGCGGCTGTCGAGGAGATCGTCCACGACATCAACACCTTGCATGCTCCGCCACAGTGGGCAATCGCGATCAGGCAGCTTGGGAAGGGCCCAGCTATGGACAGGCGAGTCGCGCGTGAGTTCCGCAAGGCGGCGGCCAAGCTCCATCTCCGCGTGCCACCCAAGCTTCTGAAGGTCTACTCCCCCTAGCTCGCGTCACCACCCACAAGGGCTGGCCTCGTATCCTCGACGTCGGTCAATGAGGCCAGACCGAGCCTACGGCCGGCCGGCAGTCGGCACTCTGCGAGGAACCGCTGCACCTTCAATCGAGTGCCAATGGATCGAGGTTGTGAAGACCTGTGTTTGCTGCGAATCCTTGCCAGCCAGTGGTGCACCCGATCTGTCAGACTATGGAGGTAGAATCGGCCTGGCCACAACGGGGAGCTCCAGTGCTTGATGCAACCATCCGCACCATCGATTTCTGTGACGTAGTTGATGAGAGGCTGCAGCGCGGCATCAGCTCAGAGTTCGAAGACCAACTCACCCGCGGGATCTTGTGGCCGATTCTGCAGCGCCTGCAGCACGACGACACGCTGAGCCTTGAGATCAGGAACGGCTACATCGACATCTACTACCGCGGCGGGCGGCTTCTGAACGTCAGGGCGAACGCCAGCGCCACGAAGTTCGCGGCCTACTTCGACGTGAACTACTGCCACGATCACGAGTGGTGTCCGGCGCCGCCACCGCGACCGGACAGGACCATCGCTAGCAGGGAGGATGCTGAGGCGTGGGTGGACGTCTTTGCGGCCCACAAGCAGATCATGGATCTCCACTTCTGCCTCCGGCCAAAGATCGAACGTGAGTACCAGCAAGCCGTGGTGCGCGACAACAACCGCCACAACACGGGGGAGAGGTCAGACTACTTTATTGTCGATGTTGAGTATGCTCAGTCGCCGCGCGCGTTTCCGCAGCGCAAAGCTGACTACCGCTTCGACATGATCGGCTTTCGCTGGCCGCTGAAGAGAGGGGAGCGTGGCGGGACCGTCACCCCGGTGATCATGGAGATGAAGGCGGGCGATGCGGCGCTTGCCTCGAGTTGCGGCCTCGCCGACCACGTCCATGACATTGAGGCCTTCCTTGCGCCGGAACCAGGCGCGACTTACTCCGGGCCGTACCTGCTCATGTGCGCGGAGCTTGTGGGCTCGTTTGCCACCAAGAAGCGCCTCGGCCTGCCCTCGCTTCCCAAGCGGATGGGGGCTCTCGAGATCACCGAGGTGACGGCGCGACCGCAGGTGATCTTCGTGGTCGCCAACCATCAGCCGGCTTCGACGATTCTCCACCGCGAACTCAAAGGGCTGCGCGCGGGCACGCACGCCGACTACTTCATGGCCAAGGTGCAGCACACCGGCTATGCGCTCTTCTCCGAGAACATGGTTCCGCTCGACAAGTTCGTAGCCGACCTGGCCGAGGCAAGTACTGGGTCCAGGTCGCGCCTCAGCGAACCTGTTGTCGCGTCGTAGCGACGGCTCGGAATCGTTGCGTTACGTTATCCATCGCGGCCAGCACGAGATCGGCGGCATGTGCATCGAGGTCGCGGCCGATGAAGGTACCCGCATCCTGCTCGACCTGGGCATGCCGCTCCTGGCGCCCGACGGCGGCGAGTTCCCGCGCGACACGCCGCAGCGCCCCACCCAGGAGCTGATCGCCGAAGGGATCCTGCGCGACATCCCCGGCGTCTACCCGCACGACCCCAGCGCACCTGCTGTCGCGGCCATCATCCTGACGCACTCCCACCTCGACCACTACGGCCTCGCCCACCACGCCCATCCGGCCATCCCGGTCTTCGGCAGCGAGGGGACGATCTCCATCCTCGAGGTCGGGCGCGCCTTCTTCCCCGACGCCAAGCTGCCTGCTGACCTGCGACGGCTGCCGACAGACGAATCCGTGCGTTTTGGCTCGCTTGCCGTCACGGCCATCCCCGTCGATCACGCGGCGCCCGACTCGCGCGCCCTGCTCGTCGAGGCCGATGGCCAGCGGCTGCTCTACACGGGCGACCTGCGCGCCCACGGGCGCACGGGCTTTCGCTTCGAGAAGCTGCTCACAGACGAGCGCCTGCGCGGCGTGGACTGGCTGCTCGTCGAGGGCACCACGCTGGGCTCCTCGGGCGACACGCATGGGCTGGCAAGCGAAGCCGACGTCGAGGAGAAGCTCGTGGAGCTCGCGCGCGGCGCGCGCGACAAGCTCGTCGCGGTCGTCGCCTCGGGCCAGAACCTCGACCGCCTCGTCTCGTGCTTCCGCGCGGCCAAGCGCAGCGGCCGCCTGCTCGTCATCGATCCCTATCAGGCCTACGTGCTGATGAAGCTCGCGCCACTCTCCAAGAACATCCCCCAGTTCAGCTGGGAGGGGGTCCGCGTCAGCTTCTCTCCCTATCAGGTCGGGCGCCTCAAGGCGGCCGGCTTGATGGACCTCGCCCGCGAGATGGCAGACGAGGGTCGCGTCTCGAGCGACGAGCTGGCGGCCCAGCCCGGGCGCTACCTGATGTGCGCGCGGGGCAGCTACGGCGTGACCAAGCTCTTCGACAAGGTCGGGCCCGAGAAGGTCGGACTCGTCTGGTCGATGTGGCGCGGCTACTGGGAGCGCGACGGGTGTGCGATGCGCGAGTGGGCTGAGCGCAAAGGAGTCCGACCGCACTTCATCCACAGCGGCGGGCACGCGTGGCCGGAGGACTTGCGGAAACTGACGAGCGCGATCGCGGCCAAGCAGATCGTGTGGGTTCACACCGACTTCAACGCGATCCACTGAGTCCTGGCGTGCGCCACTCGGGCAGGCGCGTGCCCGAAGTCTGAAGGCGTCACGCCGGGAGACCCACTCAGCCCATCAGATGTCTCAGTGCGCTCAGCCTCCCGCGAATGGGGCTGGGTTCGCAGTGGTCTAGGTTGAGCGGGGGGTCGAGACGAGCGACGACCTGAGCCTCGAGATGCCCGAGGACACTACGGTTGGGGACGGGGTGGACCGCGACCGACAGGTGCGCTCTCATCCACTGTGTGAGCCGCGCCTCCGAGGATGAGCTGAGGCGTTCTGGGGCGATCCGCTCAAGCGCGAGATTGCCCGACAGGATCGACGCCAGAGTCAGGCGAAAGGTCGAGCCCTCCACGCTTCCCCGGAGGTGGTTGCCCCCGATGCGAGAGCCGAGCGTCGTCGCGCTCACCGTACCCGATGGCCACCTGATCGCGCCGGCCTGCCCCGCATAGATCCTTCCTGGGGCCAGCGGAAGAGCGAGACCCTCGGCGAGATTGCCTGCTCCCGACTCATCGACCCACCAACTGTACAGCCCCGCCATCTCGAGGCCCGTTAGGGCGCCTGGCCAATCGCAGGCCCTCACCTTCGTTGGCTGCCCATCGAGGGCTTCGAGAGCGCCCATCACCTCGGCGTCGCTGCAGGTCTGGCGCTCGTGTGGCCCCGGTTCGTCATTGGCGATAGCGTAGAAGTGAAGCTGCCGGCCGAAACTGAGTCCCGCGGCGGGCACATCGACGAGAGCGCCGCGCTCCTGCAAGCCGCTCGTGAGGCCGTAGTTGCGATACTCCGCCCCAGCGTGGATCTCGAAGACGACGCCTTCGAGGTCGCCAAGCACCCTCGCAAGCTCCGTGAGCACCTCGCGGCTCCAGGCGCGGCGCTCGCCGCTGCTCGCCTTCTTCAGCGTCCGGTCGTACCACTCCAGGAGGCGATCGGGATGAACGAGGCCGTACTTGGCGGAGAGGATGAACCACGACGAACAAGAGCGCTCTACATAGCTCCATCTGCCGCGAAAGAGGGCCGAGCGGTAGAGCAGCCTGGCGGGGGCTGGGCCGGGCTCTTTGTCCTTGACGCAGCCCACGAGACCAATGCGCCGGGTATGGGAGTCGTCGCCTCGCGGCGCAGCTTGCGGCCGGTCCTCACTCGGCGAGCTCCCGGCAGCTTCGCCGCCGCTGACAGAGGGCTGAGCAGTGGTGCCCGAACCACCGCGCCTCGGCACCTCATCGACCCCTGTCAGGTAGGCGACGGTCCTGCCCGCCTCATCGGTGACCTCGATGGCGTCTCCCGACGGCGCGTCCTGTAGGGTCTTTGCGGGCGTGTCTTCGCGCCCCCCATCCCAGTCCTCTTTGAGCACGTACAGACCTCGTCCAACTCTGTGGAAGACCTCACCGCACGCGCTCAGCGGCCCCCCCTGGGCGTTGTCTGTCATCCCCTGGATCGTGGGGTGCAGCGAGCTGTCCCCGCGGGACGGGTCGGCTTTCTGCACGCACTGGATCAGCTGCTGCCTCGTGAAAGGCGTTCGCCCTGCCGCGGTCAACTTCTTCGCGCAGTCAAGCAGAAGCTGCCAGTTGGTCGCCGCGCTCATGGTGTCCCCCACTTCCTTAGTCGCCCACGACTCACTTCTGTCCGGCCACGCCGACCTCTGCCGCTCCACCACCGGCGCGTCGTCGTCGTTCTCTACGTATTACCGAATCTCTCCACGCGGGGAACGCAGCGGGTCGATGCGCTCGGCGTGCTCAAGCAGCCACGCGAGCTCGGCGCGCCGCCGCCGTACCTCCTCTGAATCTGGCTTACCGTCGAGCAGGCGCGATGCCACCTCGACGTAGGCGCGGATGTCCTCTGCCCTCCGCCAGCGGGCGACCTCTGCCTCGAGCCGCTTGCCGCGCTCTTCCTCCTTGCGTCTGCGCTCCTCCTCTTCCCAGCGCCGCAGCTGCTCCTCATAGCGACGGTGCTCTGCCTCGACGGCTGCCACCCGGTGGCGCTCGTCGTCTTCGCGCTTGAGCCTGAAGGCCAGGGCGACGCTGCTCAGATAGGCGACGAACTCCTCCAGGCGCTGCTCCAGGGGCTGCTTCTTGGTGTCCTTCCAGGTGGTCTGTACGCCCAGCCCCTCGACGCTGGTGAGCGTCAGTGTCAGTTGTCCCGTCGGCTCATAGCTGTAGATGCGCGGCTCCAATCGCGGCGAGCCTGGACTGCGGGCAGGAGGTCCTTCATCGACACTGCGGGGGATGCGCTCGCTCAGGCAGAAGGCGATCCACTCATCGCCGCAATGAACACCAGTGATGCGCGGCGGAGGCTCCGCCTTTGGCTCGCGGTCTCCGTAGTAGCTTGGCCGCGGCGCATGCTCTGTCTCTAGCGGCACTACCTCGACTGGCAGGCCGGCGGCCTCAAGCGCCTTAAGCAGCGCGTCGGCAATGCGCAGGGCGCGATCGAGCGAGGAGGGCGAGACGCGGATGTCGAGGCACGAGCGCCGCCTCGCTGACAGCAGGCCGTTCTCTGGCTGGGTCTTCTCGAGGTAGCGCGCCGAAAGCGCCACCAGGCGATGGGGATTCTCAAGCGTCTCGGAGACGACGATGGGCTGGGCGATGGCGATGGGAGAGGCTTCGTCCAGGCGGACAAGCCAGAGCGGGGCTGGCTTCGGTGCTCGCGGCCGGGGCCGGCGCACGACGACCCTCTCGCGGGCGTCTGCGCCGAGCGGGGGGAGCGGCGGGCGCTGAGTCGCCTTGCCCGCCTTGAGCTTGGCCCAGTAGCCCCGTTCCGGCACCGGCACAGCAAGCCTGCGGCAGGTCTTTGCCAGGGCGACATCGGAGACGCCGTAGCGCTTTGCCACCTTGCGCATGGGCTCCGCCCAGATCTCGTCGTAGAGTCGAGTGCGCTCGTAAACGATGAACGACTCGTCCATGTCGGGTTGCAGTATAGGCCGGCTGAGGGGATGTGGGAGCAATGTACGAGAGTGAGATCGAGGTCGGTGAGAAGTACGCCATGCGGGAGAAGGTCTCGGCCGGAGAGCCGCTCATCCAGGTGCAGGTGCTTGAGAAGACCGGGCGGCGCGGACAGATCAAGGTGCGACGCTTGTCCGAGCCGCACGCCGGGCTTGAGGAGTACATCAAGACGCGACAGCTGCTTGTGCCCTGGACGGAGCATCGAGCCTTCCTCAAGGACGAGCAGGATGAGAAGAAGTTTCAAGAGGGAGCGATCAGGGCTGATCAGGCGCTTGCAGGGGCGATCGAGACGGTGCTCGCATCCACGGGCTACGGCGATGCGACTGCAGACGATGACGGCAGCGTACACATGGAGGCGGTGGAACTGCGGCAGATCGCTCGCCTGGCCGGCCTGCCGCAAGAGCTCGAGAAGCTGCACGAGGCGGCCTATGTCGACCGCGACGGGACCATGCATCTACCGGTCGAGGTCGCCGAGCAGTTGGCGCACGCCTATGCCGCCGCCGAGCCGGAGATCGTCCTCATGTACATAGAGGATCAAGAGAGCGAGTACAAAGCGAAAGGCTACGATCCTGGCACGCGCTACTACCACGACCTGCTACGCGAGAAGATGCCTGGCTTCGCGCTGGCGCGCTACTGGGCGGGACACGAGGAGGAGGTCGCGCAACTGCGGGCCGAGATCGAGCGGCTACGGACGTTGGTCAGGTCGGCGGCTGGTGCCCTGGAGAAAGCGGGCCAGGAGCGCGACGGCTGGCGTCTGCGGCGGGCGCTGGACGGGGGTTAGGTTGGGCGCAGCTTCGAGGCGTGCGCAAACGGCGCGGAACATCACGA
>Ga0315282_10009199_pt1 | contig 15757 bp, 10 predicted proteins | sample YL17G07_20_MG_FD_203693 | JGI IMG/M metagenome (GOLD analysis project Ga0315282, IMG submission 203693) | Sediment microbial communities from Yellowstone Lake, YNP, Wyoming, USA - YL17G07_20 | ecosystem: Environmental > Aquatic > Freshwater > Lake > Sediment | place: USA: Wyoming | collected...
ACCTGAGGCCGACGGTGTGCGGGTTCAGGCCGATGTTGATGAAGGTGACCGTTATCCAGGCGGACGGGCCGGCCTCGCGATAGGTGATGTCCACGAGCACCTCGCTCTCGAGTATGTACTGGACCTTTATGGCCCCGTCCTGCGTCACCTTGACCGGCGTGACCACGTGGTCCAGCGTGAGCGGGTTGTAGGTCGTGGTTATCTTACCGTCGACGTTGAAGGACCAGAAGGACGATGAATCGGAGAACCTCGAGGGGAAGTCCATCGGGTTCACGATGAAGCTGCCCGTCGGATAAACCTTGATGGTCACCTGGTTCCCATAAATGTAGACCGCAGAACCGGTCGCGGCGCTGACGTTCACGCTCGGCGATACCGACGAAAGGATCAGGAGCACCGCCAGGAACAATGGATAGGCGCCCTTAGAATATCTCATCCGACCCCCACCCTTACCTTACCCGACCTCGTTATAGACATTATTAGACCCCTTATATTTACTTTTATAAATTGTTGTATGGTTTTTTATTGTCTGTTTTCATGATAATATTGGTCGTTCCGATGTTCAAAGGCCGTTTTTCAAGGAGTTTCAATACACAATATTAATTAATGCCTAACATAATTGGCCAACCCCGTGATGGTACATGAAATACATCATAGTCACGGGCGGTGTTCTGTCAGGACTTGGTAAGGGCATCACGGCTTCTTCCATAGGAAGGTTGTTGATCAGCCGTGGCTATAGCATGACGGCCATCAAGATCGACCCGTACTTGAACGTCGATGCAGGCACCATGAATCCCTACGAACATGGGGAGGTCTATGTCCTGGACGACGGCGGCGAGGTCGATCTCGACCTCGGCAACTACGAGCGTTTCATGGAAGTGAACATGGGCCGGGACAACAACATCACGACCGGGAAGGTCTATTTTAACGTCATACAACACGAGCGCCATGGCGACTACCTCGGCAGCACCGTCCAGATCATCCCTCACATCACAGATGAGATAAAAAGGCAGATACGGGCCGTGACCGGGAACTCGAAAGCGGACATGTGCATAATCGAACTGGGCGGAACCGTCGGTGACATCGAGTCGGCCCCGTTCCTCGAGGCCATCAGGCAGCTGATGGTGGAGGTCGGGCACGACAACGCCATCGTGGTCCACACGACCCTCGTCCCCATCATGAGCGTCGTCGGCGAGCAGAAGACCAAACCGACCCAGCACTCGGTGAAGGAGCTCAGGGCCATAGGCATCATACCCGATTTCATCGTCGGCAGGGGGTCAGAGTTCCTGACCGAGAAGTCCAAGAAGAAGATAGCCCTGTTCTGCAATGTCCCCGCCGAGAACGTCCTCTCGGCCCCGAACGTGAGGACCATCTACGAGGTCCCCCTTGTCCTCGAAGAACAGCATGCGGCGGATTTCATCCTCAAGAGGTTCAACCTGCCGGCAAAGAAGGCCAACCTGACGAAATGGACCAGCATGGTGGACCGCATCGTTAACCCCAAGCAGACCACTAATATCACTTTCGTGGGCAAGTACGTCCACCTGAAGGACAGTTACATGAGCCACATCGAGGCCTTCAACCACGCAGGGTCGATGTGCAGCGCCAAGGTCAATATCAACTGGGTCGAGGCCGAGGACCTGGAAAATCCCAAGGAGGACCCGAAGAAGGGCCTCAACCTGTTGAAGGGGACCCAGGGGATCCTTGTGCCCGGCGGCTTCGGGGCCCGCGGCTCTGAAGGGAAGATAATCGCGGCCAACTACGCGATGGACAAGAAGATCCCATACCTCGGCGTGTGCTTCGGCTTCCAGCTGGCCGTCATAGCCTACTGCAGGAAGGTCATGAAGCTCGAGGACGCGAACAGCTCCGAGCTGAACCCGAACACGCCGCACCCGGTCATCGACCTCCTGCCTGAGCAGGGCGGCGTGGTGGACATGGGAGGCACCATGAGGCTCGGCTCCCATGAGATCAACCTCGAGAAGGACTGCCTTACTGCGCGGCTCTACAAGAAAACGATCATCGCGGAGAGGCACAGGCACAGGTACGAGGTAAATCCGAAATACATCGATAATATCCACAAGTCCGGGCTCAAGTTCGTGGGCAGGTCCAAGGATGGCACGAGGATGGAGGTACTGGAGCTCAAGGGCCACCCGTTCTTCCTGGGATGCCAGTTCCACCCGGAGTTCAAGTCAAGGCCCGGGAAGCCCTCGCCGCTGCATTATGGCCTCCTCAAGGCGGCCCTGAAGAACGTCTGCAAGTGATCGTCATCGGCCCTAGTGCTCGATGATGAGCTTGTCCTGCGTGTTGTACTTAATAGTCAGCATGGGCTCGCCAGGGTCGATGATCTGGTTGTTGTTCGCGTCCATCCAATTGAACATCCCGGTCATCGTGACCTTGTCCCCCACCTTGATGTTCGGCAGGGTGCCCGGTGGGAAGTCGATAGGGCTCACCGACAAGGTCGGGGGACTGCTTTGGTCCTGGATCTCGAAACGCTGGACGTTGCCGTTAGTGTCATTGACCATCGTGATTATCTTGGCCCCACGGATCGTTACGAGCTTCTGCACGAACTGCTTGCCGTCGATATGCAATTGCTTTATCGTCACCACCGGTGGCTGGCCCGGGCCTGGCGGGCCGCCAGGTGGATTGTTCTGGGGCGGCATCCCGACCTCTTTGCCGGAGCGGACATCCTGTAAATATCCTATTCCCTGGCCCAGGTTCAGGGAAATCATGATCCCGACAACGATGATGACGAACAATGGCCCTTTCACGCCCTTCCACCATTTCCCTGTCCCATGTTCGAAGGCCCGGCCCACAGCACATATGCCGTAGCCGCCAAGCAGCGCGAACGGCGCTATGGCCGGCATTTGGTATCTGGGCTCCCACGGTGGATTGATTCTAGCATACTTGTCCACCCAGGACATCTCGTAGAATCCCAGCATTATGAGCAGGCCCCACAGGAACAGGAGGTAAAAAATGGGCCGTTTCCGCAGCTTCCACATCGCCACCGGGACGAACAGCAGGAACATCATCCTCATGAACATCACGGGTGCCAGGGCCACGGCGTTATGAAAGATGTAACCTATCTTCCCCGTCGGATCCCCAGACAGGTAATCCGTCTGGTTCCTGGGGCTAAGATGCCCCTGGGAACGCGTATAGTCCATCAACGAGGTCGCGTCGTAACCGGACCTGAACGGCCCTCCGAAATAGGTGTTGTTATAGCTCATCAACGGGATGAGCACCAGCAGCAGGCCGAGGACGAAGGGCAGGAGGTACATCGTCATGTGCTTGACGGTCCTTACGACTACCTTCAAGTCCCGCTTCTTGACCGCCCGTACAATGTGCTTCCAGAAGATGGCGAAGATGTAGATGATGATCGGGACGACCACTATCGCGACCGTGTATCGCGTGCCTATCGAGGCGCCGAAGGCCAATCCACCGCCCAGGCCGGTAACGATTGATGACAGCAGGGTCTTCCTTTCCTTCTTTTCGAGGTAGGCCTTCATCCGTATACCGGATTCAACGAAAAGGAACATCGACAATATCAGCAAATGGACGGTCGATGCGTCCACCCAGTAATCCTTGTACCACATCGCCATGATGGATAAATTAGTCAGGACGAGCAGGGATGACACCGCACCGACCTTCCATCCAAAGACCCGTCGGCCAAGCATATAGGTCGACATGGTGGCTATGGCAACAAAGACCGTGCCGGTGGCAGGACCTAGGACCACGAGGAACATGGCATGCACGGGCCCCTTCTCGTTCACCACATAGGGCGTCCCGCCAAGCATCACTACGGAGCTCTGCGTGTCCGGCCTATTGTCGGCCTTCCATTGTTCGTATGTGACCGCAAATTTGCCTTGACTGTAATAATCCTTCCAGATGGCGTTCGTGGTCGCATCCGCGATATCGCCCTTCATCGGATCGTAGGGGACGGTCACGATCCAGATCGTCATGATGATGAAAAGGACGAGGAGCCCTACTAGGAAATTCCTCTCGGTAAAGACTCGGGCCGGCCCTTTGGCCTGGCCGGTCTCACGATTCCTTGGGTCCGGCATGATAAACAATACTTAGAACCGTACAAGGCCATTATTATATTTTTAGGTTATAATTTTGATTGTCATTCCTCAGTTTGGGAGGTCCCCTTGCGGGCATGGGCCTTGATCCTTTCTCCGTGCCCTCCATCGGTGGTCTTGGCCCACGGGCACACATTCTTCATAGCGCACTCGTCACATGTCTTCTTTCTGGCGGCCAAGGGAAGTATCACAAAGGCCACGATGCAGAAAATTACAAGCAGGACCAGCATGGCATATGAGAATTCCGTCAGCAGGCCATAGATGGCCACGATCGGGGGCACGAGCCATATCGGGAACTGGATCGCGATGTTCTTGTGGAACTGTTGTCGGAACCGTCTTGGAGGATTGGCCTTGAAAAGCGCGGCCGATATGTTCCCGAGACCGCTTTCACAGCGTCCGGTCCTCGAATTGACACAGTAACTGCAGATGAACCGGACGAACCAGACGATCGAGAATGCGCAGAATACCAGATATGTCACCGACGCGAACCAGCCGAGATACGCCACTATGACCGCACCCAGGGCCCACATCGTGAGCATCGGCAGGTTCTCCTTTATCCGGTCACCCGTAGTGACCGTCACATCCCTTCCATGGCCGGTCATCTCTGGTTCAACTCATTCCACTTGTATAGAATCGACATCTTGCCTTATTCCTTTTGGTAACAAGTGGAAAATGGTCCGCCGGTCCTAGACCGAGCGTCTCCTTGACCTGGACCCTAGCAAGGCAACGAACGCTATCGCCAGGACGAGCAAGGGGAGCTCGAACCCAGGTGTCACCTTCAGCCCTGGCTGCGTCACCCCCTGGACCGTGAACTCGTAGGATTTCGATTGTGTGTATGCGTAACCGTCATAGGCCCGTACAGTGAAAGTGTGCTGTCCTGTCTTCAGGTTCTTCGTGTTGAACGCGTACTCCCAACTGGACCAGTCCTTGTTGACGCTCGTGTCCTCGGCCGGGTTCCATGAACCGGCATCTATCTGGACATCGACGCGCTTCACCACGAGCCCCCGGGTCGTACCTTTCAACGACGAGTTGCCGAGGAATGTCGCGCCCTGTGGAAGGCTCGTATTAATGATGATGTTATTGACCGTAACATACTTCCTGGTGACAACGCTGTAGAGATTGCCGTCGTAGGCCCTGAACCTCAGCTCCACGTTCCCGTTCTGCACGCTGGTCGTGTCCCAGTCGTACTCCCAGTTCACGTCCCCCACCGCGCCCTCCCACTGGCCCGAGGGGAACTCCACCTCGACTGCGAGGATGGGCCCCGCGTCGCTGTGGGCGTAGCCCGTGATCCTGACCTTGCCTCGGACAAGTGGCTCCATGGGGTCAACGGTGACTACCGGCGGTTTCTCTCCGTTGGTCATGTTCTCGACGAGGTCCAGAGGCTTGATGACCCCGAAACCGTAGTCGTTGTTGGGCGAGCCCTCCAGCGGGGTCATGATCTCCCCGCCGGCGGTCGTGCTCAGCATGTCCTTGACCTTTGGCGGCGAGAGTGAGCCGTCTATCTGAAGCATCAGGGCCACCACGCCGGACACGAACGGGGTCGACATGCTCGTGCCGGTCATGGATGTGTAATTGCCGACGGTATTGAACTGGACCGAATAGATGTCCGTCCCGGGGGCGCAGACATCGGGCTTCACGTAATTGTCCGACCAGGAACCTACAGGGCCGCGCGACGAGGACGGGTTCAAGGAATGGTCATCGTAAACGTTGCCGACCGTGATGACCTCCTTTGCATCCCCTGGCGGGGCGATGGTCTTGCGGCGCGGGCCGCTGTTGCCCGCCGCGACCACGACCACGAAGCCGTCCTCGACCAGGCCGTCGCAGAGGCGGCTTATCGAGCTGGTCCCGTCGTTCGAGGAACCGCCCGTGAAGATGGCCCCGAAGCTCAGGCTCAGGATCCGGATGTTGTACCTGTCCTTGTTGTCCCTGGCCCATTCAAGGCCCCGTTCCGCGTCGGACATGGAGTTATCGCTGGCGCCGAGCACTTTGATGCCTACGAGCTTCGTTCCCGGGGCCACGCCGACATACTTGTAGTTCTGGCTGCCGGCGCCAGTTCCAGAGGCGATGCCCGACACATGGCTACCGTGGCCGTCATCGTCATAGGGCGGATAGCTGCCGTCCAGGACGTCCGGGTGGTTCTTCGCATCGTAGAACGCGATGACCTTGGGGTCGTAGGTCTCATTGACATCATCGAGGTCGTCCAGGCCCATGTGCTTCGCGTCTATCCCTGTGTCCACTATGCCTATGACCACGCTGTCCCCGTTGTAGGACCAGTTGCCATGTATGACATCGACGCCGACCGATTTCTCGGCGGAGTCCAATGTCTTCTCCATTTGCAGGTCCGCCTCGAGCATGACTACGCCCGGGAGGGATGTGAGGTCGTAGACCTGGCCTGCCTCCACCTGGACGATCACAGTGTCGATGTATTTGCAGGCATAGACGATCGGGATGTCCCGGTCCTCAAGGGCCGAGAGCTCCCTGGCCCCGGGCCTGTGGCCATAATCCAGAAGGACGCGGATACTCTTCGAAGGCTCGGTCGTGTCGAGGATATGCTCCAGCTCGCTATCGATGTGGTTCCCGTCCATGTCCCTCGACCAGTGGACCCACCAACGGGCCGTTCCGTCCTTTGTCGGTCCCTGGTCCGATGTCATTCCCTGGACCGGCATCTTGATCATCATGCCGCTCGGGACGAGCATCAGGGCCACCAGCAGCAATGCAATGGCGGTCCCGCCGAAGTTGGGTCCTTTCCAGGCCATTTCGCACCAGACCTCTGGGAAGTTACTATCCTGTGTTCTTTTATTATATTTTGTGGTAAAGACGTTTATCGAAGCCTTGACCCCACCTCATGATGCGGGAAGGTCGGAACAGGACCGGCATCGCGGTCCTCTCCATATATGAATAATAATAGTTATATACAAATAGGATAATGTCATGAATCGTTGTATATCGCGAGGCTCATTCTATAGGATGTGGAGGCAATTACATGCGAAAATTGATTGCAGTTGTGATAGTGGTATTGTTCATTGGAGTGGCCATGGCAGGATGCACGAGCACCTCCAAGCCCAAGAAGAACAATCCCCCGAAGGCGATTTTCACTGTGAGCGACCCGAACCCGACGCACAAGGAGCTCTTGACCTTCGATGCGTCGAAGAGCTACGACCTCGATAAGGCGGACAATACGACCTTGCAATACGAATGGGACTTCAATGATAACACGAAGGTCCCCAAGAGCCTGACAAAGACCGTCGAGCACGCGTTCGAGATCGATGGGACATTCATGGTCAAGCTTTTCGTCTACGATAAGAAGACCTTCAGCTTCATGACCATGAACCTCACGGTGAAGAACAAGCCACCGAAGATCGACTCCTTCTATCCGCCGGACAAGCCGACGGTCGTGGAGATGGTCAACCTGGACTTCGGCGTGAACGCCTCGGACGCCCCCAACAACGACAACCTCCAGTACCAATGGTCCGTCGACAACCAGGAACAGAGCGGCGAGACGACCAAGACCTTCCACTACACGCCCTCCTATGATGATGCCGAGGACAACGACGGCGTCCACAATGTCTCGGTCAAGGTGAACGACGGGAAGGGCGGGATAATATTCAAGATATGGTCTGTCAACGTCACGAACAAGAACCAGCCCCCGATCATCAGCTCCGCCAGCCCGAACATGGGCGATGTGAACATGGAGGAGACCGGCACGCAGGCCTTCACGGTGACCGCCTCCGACCCGGACGGCGACCTGCTGAAGTACAGCTGGTACCTGAACACGAACGTCGTCACGGGCCAGACCGGTGCCACGTTCAACTACAACCCGGGTTACAACGACTCCGGCACCTATGTCCTAAAGGTCTCGGTCACGGACGGCAAGGGCGGCACGGCCGAGCACGCCTGGAACGTCACGGTCACGAACAAGAACAGGCCACCGATAATCACGGTCGCCAGCCCTACCTCCATTCAAGTTAATATGCTCGAGATGGACAAAAAGACATTCTCGATAACGGCCTTGGACCCGGACAGCGACCCGCTGACCTATGCCTGGACTCTGGACGATGTGACCCAGCCGGGCGCGACGACCAAGTCATACAACTACACACCGACCCTCTCGGACGCCGGGGGCCACACGATCATCGTGGAGGTCACGGACGGCAAAGGCGGCAGTGACAGCACCCAGTGGACCGTTACGGTGGGCAACCTGAACCAGGCCCCGCAGATAACCGACTACACGCCAAAGACCAACCCCACGATACCCGAGAACGGGATCCAGAACTTCACGATAACGGCCGTCGACCCGGACGCCGACCCAATAACCTACCAGTGGTACCTGAACGGCACGGCCCAGGCTGGCAAAACAACGGCGGCCTACGCCTTCACGCCTGACTGGAGCATGGGCAACCCGAGCCAGAAGGTCCACACGGTCAAGGTCATTGTCGCGGACAACCACAACGGCTCTGCCAACAGGACATGGACGGTCACGGTCACGAACGTGGACCGGGCGCCCATAGCCAAGGGCGTGGTCAACATGTCCAAGCCCGGTATAGGCCTCGATGTGAAGTTCGATGCATCGACCTCGTCCGACCCGGACGGGGACGTGCTGACGTTCACCTGGGCATTCGGTGACAGCACGCCCAACGTGGCCGGCAAGATCGTTAACCACAACTACGCCAAGCCAGGTTTGTTCACGGCCACCGTGACCGTGTCGGACGGCACGCTGAACGCACAGGCACAGGTGCCCGTGGATGTGAATATCACCCAGAGCTGGCAGTCCAACCCGCTCGGCTGGACCGGGCCCGTTGTGATCGACGATGTGGACGGGGACGGGACCAAGGAGATCATCACCGCTGACACCGAGAGCGATACCGCCAACCTTTACACCGGATACCTCTACATATTCGACGGCGCGACCCACAACCAGGAGTTCAAGTCCGCTGACATCGGCAGGGTCCTGGACATCAAGATCGGCGACGTGGACAAGGACGGCTCGAAGGAGGTTGTTGTCGGGACAATCAAGTCCCAGGCATCCCAGGGCACCGGACAGAAATTCAACGGATACGTCTACGTGTTCGCCGGTAACGGCCAGCACACGACCAAGTTCACGAGCGCCAACATCGGCGAGGTCCTTTGCATAGGCCTCGGTGATGTCGACGGGGACACGGCCATGGAGATCGTCGCGCCCCACGGTGACTCTTTCTTCCCGTCCGGCACCAGCGTGGACTACTACGGCAACATATCCGTCTTCAGCTGGAGCGGCGCCGCCTTCACCCAGGAATGGATATCTGCCAACTTCAATGGCTTTGGACGGGCCATCGACATCGCGGACATCGACGCAGATGGCACCGTCGAGGCCGTCATCGGAACGCTCGATACCTATGACCTGACAACGAACGCATTCCACGGCCGCGCACTCGTCCTCGGCTACACCGCCAGCTATACCGTACAGAACACGGACAGCAACCTAGGCATGGTCCTGGACATTGTCGTGGCCGACCCGGATAAGGACCTCAGCAAGGAGGCCGTGGTCGGAGAGGTCAACAGCGTGCCTCCAGCATCCGGCCACAACATCGGGCACATCCATGTGCTTTCGAGCATAATGGGCGACGAGTGGACCTCTTCCGAGCTCGGCGCCGTTACATGCGTTGCCGTGGCGGACCCCGACCTGGACAACATAAACGAGCTCATCTTCGGGGTCGACTACAATGAGACCGAGGACGCCGTCAACTCGAACATACTTTACCCCGAGGGGTACTTCTACATACTGAACGGCCAGAGCCACGCCCAGAAGTTCAAGAGCCTGAACATCGGGGCCGTGCAGGCGCTGGCCCTCGGGAACCTGGACAAGTCCGCGAACCTCGAAATGGCTGTGGGGACATGGACCAAGAAGGATGCGAACGACAACTACGAGGGCTACATCTATGTGTTCTGCTACAATACCGACCTGACGACATTCCAGCAGCTGTGGAAGTCGCCCAAGGTCGGCATGGTGAACATGAACAGTCTCGTCATGGACGACGTGAACAATGACGGGTCCTGCGACATCGTGTTCGGAACGGAGGACGCCGGCGGGAGCAACCCGCTATCGGGCAAACTCTACGTGTTCACGAACAAGAACGCCCTGTGAGCGCGCAGCAACAGAACAAACGGACCGGGCTCAGGCCCGGTCCCCTTTCTTATTTTTGAACTGTTCCCCGATTATCGAATCAGCAGCCGCGAGGAACTCCTCTTCGCCCTCGGAGGGGATCGTTGCGCCTGACGCGATGGCATGGCCTCCGCCCTGGCCCTTGACCGCTTCCGCGGCCCTCCTGCAGGCCTCGGCAAGATTGAGGCCCTTTGCTATCAGGTGCCGGGTCCCCCTCGTCGACACCTTGATGACCTTTTCTAGACGCGACAGCGCGAAGGTTGGCATCCCCTGGTCGAAGAGATAGGTCATGCAGAGACCTGCAAGGGCCCCGGCCTTGGCCGGGTCGTCGCAGTAGAAGTACTGGAGGTGCTTTCGGGCGATCGGCCCCTGCTTCTCGAGCTCCAGCATGGACTTCCTGAGGCCGTTCCTGTGCTCCTCGCGCAGCTCCTTCCCGCGCTTGAGGGCCTCGGCGGACCCGAGGCATATGGCAAGGCCGGTGTCCTCCTCGTCCCGCCGGCCGCAGGCGTTGACGATCGCCGCCAGCTGCTGGGCGTAGACGCCAAAAGGCTCGAGGAAATACCTGTCGATGATGAAGTCCTCGCAGACGACCGATTGTACGCCCTGCCGGAGAAGATGTACTATCAGGAGCGATGACAGGGCCGTGAGCTTCTCGGTGTGCAGCTCCTCGAGCTTAGAGGAGGGGTCTATCCCGACCTTGGTCAGGATCGCCTTGGCGGCCTCGGCCCTTCCCGCGACCCCCTTGAAGTATGGCTCGAGCGAATCCTTTATGGCATCGAGGAGGTTCGGGCCCTCCAGCTGGATCGATGGCTCGGGCTTGATGGTCCCGTTCTTGATGTACTTCTCGAGCAGGTACTTGTTCACGCCGGAGATGCCGCCCAGATGTTGCTTGTCGGCGATTATCCCGGCCAGGGCCACGCCGAAGAGATCCTCGGGCCTGTTGGCCATCTGCTCTGCGATAAGGAAGCTCAGTGTCGCCCCGCAGGCCTCGTAGGTGCCGTCTATGTCGAAGTAATGGGGGTTCAGCTGGATTATCGATTTCGATTCCCTCAGCGGCGTGTGGTGGTCGCACACGATTATGGACGCGTCCAGCTGCTCGATCATGTCGATCTGGCCGCTGCCCATGTCGCAGAAGACGATCATCCGGTTCTGCTCCGCGGCCAGGGACCGCACGAAGTTCTTGTCCAGGTCCCGGATCATGGTCGTATGGAACGGTATGCCGGCGTCCAACAGGGAGCGGGTCATGAGGCCTGCGGCGCAAATGCCGTCCCCGTCGTAGTGCGATATCACCCGGACCTTCCCGTTGAAGGCCTTCAGGGTCTTGACGACCTGGTCCACCCTCTCGAAGAAGCGGACCATGTTGGTGGGTAACGATTCTACGGTCATGTGACGGCATCCTGGGGCCTAATCTAAGGCTGTGCCCAGTTACTAGGGAAACTCACCTAACTGGAACAAGATAGTTTAAGGTTTCGGTCCGTGGTGCCGGCCCGTCACTGGCCCAGGCTGATGCGAATGGAAATCCTAAAGGAAAGGGACCGCGCCTATTCGACGAGCAACTTCGCGTTCTCGAGCGAGTACATCCAGGTCTTGTCGAGCCTGCCCGTCCTGTGGTAGTAATGAACGAGCCGGCGTATCTTCGCCTCGAGCTGGTGCAGGTTCCTCTTGTTGTGCAGGTCCTTGGGCGACTTCTGCAAGTGCCTCGAGAGGTTGACCGCCCGCTTCATGAGGCTCCCGAGGTCCTCGGGTATCTTGGGCATGACATCGTTCTCTTTGATTATCTGGAGAAGGCTCTTGCCCATGGCCATCCTTACGCTCGGGATGCCGTACTGGTCCCTCAGGACGAGGCCTATCTTCGCGCCCGTGGTCCCGGCCTTGGCCAGCTTGACTATGACGTCGATGATCTCCTTCTGCGGGATTGTGACCCATTCCGGGGGCTCCGTCCTGAACGGCTTGGTGGAACCCGACTTCCCCCGCCTTCTCGTGTGCATCCTTGCCATCGGTTTACTCTCCTTTCGTGGTCGCCAGTTCCATCGATGGAACGGTTTGACCCACCACGGTGTGCCTTCGTCCATAAGTCAGAACATCTATATATCCTTGACCCCTAGGCGCCGGAGGCCCCCCTTGCATTCGATGTTGGCCTTAAAATCCTCTTTCGAGACGGAACGCCTTGCCTTGGGCCAGCACTCCACCTGCTTGTCACAGATGATGCAGGAGCGCGCTATGATGGTCCTGAGCTTCAGTATCCTGCCGGAGCCGACCGGTATGAGCGTGTCGCTGTAGACGCCGCCAGTTATCTGCGGCGGGTAATCGACGACGCCCTGTTCCTTGTCGATGAGCGTCTCGGGGGCGGACTTGATCGGCGGTGCCGCCATCTCCTCCTCCTCGATCTGCTCCTCGGTCTCGACCTCGACGAGCTCCTCGCCGTCGACCTCGCCGCCCTCGGTGGAGCTTCCCACGCGCTCCTCGGGGGCCACATATGTCTTCTTGAGCTGGGCGATCTCCTCCTCATCGTACTTCGTCCTGGAGGAGTAGGCCACGGCAAGGACCACCAGTAGGATCAGCTGCATCAATGCGCTGATATAGACGGGCCCCTGGTTGTCGGACTTGAAGTACATCGTCGGGAAGAGGTCCAATTTCAGGAGCAGGACCCAGAGGAACAACACAGCGGAGATGATCGGGATCGCGACGAGCCACGCCGGGGCCTTCTTCCTTGGCGTTGTCTCGAACTCTGCCTTTGTCGGTGACCCTTTCCTAACGGGCTTTGCTGGCTGCTTGCCCTTGGCGACCACACCCTTTCCCCCGGGTGCCTTCTTTTGACTTGCTGGAGCGCTCGATGTCTTTGCCATGTCATTCTCCTCGGGCGTGGTCTTTTACTATATATATTATAGTACCGATTTTTCCATATTCAGTCCCTACTTTAAATAAATTACGGTAATCGGTTTTAATTCGTGCATTTTTTATCGAAATACAGGTGCATTTGGCCGGTTCTCACATGTAAAACGAAGGATACAAAGGGAAAAGCGAGGCCCTTGGCCAGGTCAGGGCCTCTTGTCTCGCTCAATAGAGCTTGTTGCATATCTCGCAGTACCATTTCCCGTACTCTGCCTTGTATGTCATGTTCAGACCGCACACAGGACAAGCATATTCCTTCTTCTGCCCTTGTTGGGCGACCTGTTCCATGAACTCCTTCTTCCGTTCATCGTGTATGTTCTTGTAGGCCGGTTCGGTTTCTTCAGGGACATAGACGAAGAACATCCAAAGGCCAAGGCCCACGAACAGTATGACGAGACCCACGCCCGCGACCACCAGAAACGCCGTGTCCATGCTGTTCTTCTCGATATCGGCAGGGTCCGCCTGGATGATCTCCCGGCGGACATCGTGGTTCTGCGCGTCCTTGCCGATTATCATCTTGACCGTGCCGTAGATCAGGACATTGTCGCCCTCGTGGATGTTCGGCTGCGTGAGGGTCGGGACTATAATGTACTGTCCATTGCCAATCTCGACGAGGAGGTTGTCCCCTATGTTCTGGACCGACCCCGCCGCCGAGAGCTTCTCGATGTAGGTCACACCTTCGATGAACACATTGCCCTGCATGGGCTTTATCGAGACTATGGCGTCATGGACATAGAGGGTCTGGCCCGCATCCCATGAGTTGTAGAGGATGAGGCCGCCCGTGTTGGTCTGGTCGCTCTTGAGGTTAGCGGACGAATATGCGCTTTTCTGGGCCCAGTAGGCCACGGGATAGACGAACCCGATGACCGCGATAACTAGCCCTATGACGAGTATCACGACGGCCATCTTCTTCTTTGGCGTGTCGAGGAACTTCTTGGGCTTCTTGGGCTTCTTCACCGGCGCAATGGGCTTGGGCGGCGGCTTCGCCACGACCATGTGAGAAGGAGGGGGAGGCGGCAGGGACGGCTTGGGCTGCGCGCCCGGTGGGGGCGCGGCCATCGGCTGGACCGGCTGTTGACCAGGCGGTGGGCCCATGGGTTTGTAACCCGCTGGCGGGGGCGGTGGGGGCATTCCCGGCTTGTAGCCCGCAGGAGGCTGTGGCGGAGGTGCTCCGGCCTGCGGCGGGTAGCCCGCAGGAGGTGGGCCCATCGGCTTGTAGCCCGCGGGAGGCTGTGGCGGAGGCACTCCAGCCTGCGGCGGGTAGCCCGCAGGGGGTGGGCCCATCGGCTTGTAGCCCGCCGGCGGAGGCGGCGGCGGGACCCCGGTCTGGCCCTGGGGGTATCCCGGCTGCGGTCCCTGGGGAGGCGGATAAATTGGTTTTGGCGGTGGTGCCATGGTCTTGCCCCCAAATTGAGTCAGTCGATTGACCTGACTTTTCAGTGTATTAATGTTAATGATATAATAGTTTTCCCATTAGACATCCTTTGCCCGGGACAAATGTTTCCGTCGGAAAGAATATTAATAAAATATTAAATAGGTGGGATGCATTTTTGGGACATGACGGTGACCATGGGCGAGCCCATAAATGTTATCAAGAAGGTCTGCCTGCTCGGAGACCCGGCCGTGGGCAAGACCTCGCTTATCAGGAAGTACGTCTACGACGTCTTCGATGATAGCTACATCCCGACAATCGGGACGAAGGTCACCAAGAAGAGCCTCGAGTTCGCCGTCGGTGACCAGCCCATCCACCTGTCCATCCTCATCTGGGACATCTTGGGCCAGAAGGAGTTCATGACCTTCCACAAGGCCTACTATCAGGGCTCGGAGGCCGGCCTGCTCGTCTGCGACGCCACCAGGCCCGAGACCATAGAGAACCTGAACACATGGATTGCCTCGTTCCATGAGTCAGTCGGCAAGGTCCCGGTGATCTTCCTCGTGAACAAGATCGACCTCGTCGGTGCGGACAACTTCAACAAGGAAAAGATAGAGGCGCTCGCCGCGAAGTTCGAGACGACTTACTACATTACGAGCGCAAAGGAAGGCACCAACGTCGAGGACGCCTTCAAGGCCATAAGCCAGAAGCTCATCATCTCTGCGTTCCGCTGATGGCCCGTTATTCTTCGTTCTGACCGTCGGCCTGCATTAGTAGAGCGGCCCGTTGCACTTCGAGCAGTATCCCTCGATGGAGTGGGCGCAGTCGTCATGGAAGGCCTCGCCGCACTGAGCGCAGCGTATGTAATGCTCCCGGGGCTCTATGGCGTAGCCGCAGTAGGTACATGCCGACGGTGGACCTTTCGCCTTGCTGACCTGTCGCGGCGTTTCCTGGTCGGCCCTGGAACGGCCGGACCTTGCATCGCGAGGCTCTTCATAGTCCTTTGCCGGCCCGCGCGGCGGCTCCTTCGGCTTCATGGCCGCGGCCACGGCGGCGCCTACGATGGCGCTCACGATTATGACTATGATTATCAATATGATAAGGGTCATCGTCGACATGTCGCCGAGGACCCCGGTCGATCCCTGCTTGTTCTTCACCGTCAGGGCCATGGTGCCTGAGCTGAAATCCTGCGCCCCGTTGCTGGCCTTGACCTCTATGATGTGCGTCCCGTCCGGAATGCCGTTGGTCGTCCAGGTGTAGGTCCACTGGGCCTTTCCATCGCAT
>Ga0315282_10009200_pt1 | contig 15756 bp, 13 predicted proteins | sample YL17G07_20_MG_FD_203693 | JGI IMG/M metagenome (GOLD analysis project Ga0315282, IMG submission 203693) | Sediment microbial communities from Yellowstone Lake, YNP, Wyoming, USA - YL17G07_20 | ecosystem: Environmental > Aquatic > Freshwater > Lake > Sediment | place: USA: Wyoming | collected...
TCTCCTTTGGCAGAAGGAATAGCAAGAATGATTTCTTCGACACCGTATTTATCAACAATCGCTGAGATCTCATGTTTTGTGCCTAATATTCTTACTCCTTGAATGCGCAAATTCTTCTTTGCAGGACTATCATCTATAAAGCCCACAATTTCGATATTCATATCGGGATTATTGCGACATTCTCTTAATACCATGACTCCCGCTTCTCCTGCCCCTACAATGATAACCCTTTTTCGCTTACTCCCTATGACAGGGCGGAATTTCTCCCGCAATAGCCTGGTAACAAAACGGATTCCCGCCACCAAGCAGAAACTTAAAACACAATCTAAAACGAAGATTGAACGCGGAAAACCAGCAAAAGTATAGAAAAAGGCAACAGCGGGAATAAAACAGAGCATAGCTAAAACATGCGCCTTTGCTATTCTCCAGATATCATCTATGCTGGCATATTTCCATAAACCGGAATAAAGGCCAAAATATCCAAAAATAACCATTTTAATGCCGACAAGAATGGGAAGCGTCTTGATAATTACCTGCCAATAACTACTATTGGGTTTAAAATCAAACCGAAAGTAGAAGGCAAGTATATAGGCGCAGACCACCAAAGCTAAATGAATAGCTATAATGATTAAACGACGGGATTTAAAAACTAAACCTTTTAAGTTCATAGCCTAATATTATATACCAAAAAATAGTTTTAGCAATTGGTTGATACGATTTTTTAATGCTGAACGCCTTCTCTTTTTACAACCTTTATCGCAGTCAAAAGGATAATATAAAGATCAAAGGCAAAGGAACGGTGATTGAGGTAATATTCATCAAATGAAACCTTTACGGGAATTGCTAAATCATCCCTCCCGTTTACCTGTGCCCAGCCCGTAACTCCGGGGACAAGCTTATGGATATTTTTCTTAGTGCGTAACGTTATCAGATCATCCTGATTAAACAATGCTGGCCGCGGACCAACAAAACTCATATCCCCCTTTAAGACGTTAAATAATTGCGGCAGTTCATCAAGGCTGTATTTACGCAAAAACTCTCCTCCGGGAATCAAATAATCTGCAGGATTTTCCATTAAGTGCGTGGCTACCTGAGGCGTATTTAATTTCATTGTCCTGAATTTGGCCATTTTGAAAATATGATTATTTACACCAATGCGTTCTGTCCAGAAAATAACCGGGCCTTTAGAACTTAACTTAATCAAAAAGGCAATAACCAGCATAGGGATAAACAAAATCGCTAACAGAACCGAAGAAAGAATTATATCAAACACCCTTTTCATGCTTTGTATCCTTATAGAAACGAACGGTTTCCGCTATCACCCGAGATAAAATATGCAGTCTTAAACATTTTTAGGCAATCTTTCTGTCCTTTCCCACGTCATCTTCTGTTTCCCCATTACTGCTTTTAAAAAACCTAAAAGGAGGGCAAGATTAAGATTACAAAAGTAGAAAGACACATACATGAAAAGTGGCAGATTTTTGGTTTTTACATAAATCAATCCAACAACTGCCAATAGATAAAATCCCAGATGCAGAATGAATAAAAATAAGTAAAATAAGTTATTCAATAAAAGCATGTTCACAAAAAATAACACTATCAGGACAAACGGTGCTGCCCATCGCAATAACCTGTGTGACCAGTAAATAAATGATCTTAATCCCAAAAACGGGTTCAGCAGGCCAATCATGTGATATACAGCAATATAATGACCTACAGCATCTCTCACGTGCCGCCTGAATTCACTTTCCATGTTCGGTGCAACGTCCTCATATGCAATAGCATTTTCATCATACACGCTTCTAAAACCCTTCTGCACTATCCTCATCGAAATCGTAAAATCATCATTAATCGTTCCTGCTGGTAAAGGCTCAAATAGCTCTCTCCTTATCGCATAAATGGCACCATTAGCGCCAGCCACATATCCAAGCCTACTCTCCATCTTCTTCAATACAGTCTCATATCGCCAGTAGAGGCTCTCCCCTTTGCCGCTAACAATCTCTCCCGGGTTCCTGTAAATGAGCCTTCCACATACACAGCCCACCTTTTCGTCTGAGAAATGCTTTACCAAATTTATTAATGCTTCACGTATATATTCCGTATTTGCATCTGAAAAAACCACGATCTCGCTTTTTATGCAAGCCATCGCCTTATTTAAAACGCCGGACTTACCGGTTCGTGGGAATTCCAATAAATGGATTCTTTTCTCTTTTTCAGCGTATCTCCTGACAATATCGTTGGTCTTGTCAGAAGAACCATCAGATGCAACGTAGATTTCTAAAAGTTCAGCAGGATAATCAAGAGCCAGACAATTCTTTAACTTATCTCTTATTACTTTTTCCTCATTATAGGCAGCAATAAGAATACTAACAGTGGTCCACCTCTCAACTTCCCTCTTCCTCAAAGATTTAGGAGACATCATTTTACTTACAACTATAAGAAATAAAGGATAGCCAATATAGGAATAAAATAGTAAAAAAAGCCCGCTCCAAAAAATTACTTCCAACAGAATCATCTTATATCCTCTTTCACTTATCGGAATATATACTTTGCAAATGTTTTAGCCGACTTAAGTGTTTTTGCCAGTTCTTTTGGATTAAATAATACTTGCTTGAATTTATAAGCAAGATATTTTGGGCTTAAATAATAGCTTCTTCTTGCATGATCGCAAAAATCCACCAAATCTTTTGCGCTCAGTTCTGGTGTACTGACTACACAATTATGGAGCCCATCTTCGGTAAGCCATTTTCTAAAATCTGTCGTCGTTAGATAATTATTAACCTTTGCCCATTCATAAACCTCCGTACCCGGATAAACCATCAAGGGGAAAAACTGGCAGGTATCTGCATTCATCTCTTTAGCAAATTTTAGAGATTTCATCAGTGTATCCCTTGTTTCTCCTTTATTACCAGCCATGAAGCAGGCATGAATCATAATACCTGCCTTTTTTGCATCCAAAACAAACTGCCTCATCCTTTCAACTGTTAAACCCTTTTTAATATTTTTTAATATCTGATTATCAGCGCTCTCAAATCCTACAACTATAAGTCTGCACCCTGCCTTTTTCATCATTGCCATTGTCTCATATTCCAGATTTGCACGGCATTCGACAGTCCACGGGAGTTTGATGTTTTTCCGTATCATAAGTTCGCAGAATTTTATAGTGTGCTCTGGATTAAAAGAAAATGTGTCATCGTCTATAAGAACCTCTTTCACCTGCGGCAATTCCTTATCAATATACTCAAACTCAGCAACGATATTCTCAAGGCTTCTCCGCCTCTGCCGTCTACCAAACATCTGTTGGGGATAGACGCAATAATTACACTGCGCATTACAACCCCGACTGGTAAAGATTGAAATTACAGGAAATCTACAGTGAGAATAAAAATAGTTTTCAATCTTTAAGTGTCTCTTATAAACGCTTGACACAAAGGGGATAGAATCCAAGTCATCTATCAGTTCCCTATCTGGGTTCGATTTTATATCATTTCCGACCCTCAGAGTAAGTCCCGCCACATTGCTTATATCTTCCTTGTTATCCAGTTTTTTGGCAACCTCAACGAGAGTCATATCGTACTCACGACGAGCGATTGCATCAATTCTCCTATCAATCTCCAGAGATTCTTTTGGTAATGCAGAGACATGCGGTCCCGTTAGAATAATCATGCTATTTGGTAGTAAATCTTTAATATTCCCGCCAATCTCAACATCATTATAAATACTCGGTGTTGAAGTATATAAAACAACCATACCAGGATTGAATTCCTTGGCAATGAGATAGCATTCGTCACGGTCTAATCCGTCTGCGGGGGCATCTATTAGTTTTACATCATGCCTCTCCTTCTCCAAGACCCCCGATGCATAAGCATGCCATATAGGATAATAAATAGTCCCGCTCTTCGTCACGGCAGGACTCCGAGAAAATCTCGAATATTTTGGCAAGAAAGGCGGATTAAGCATTAGTATTTTCATCTTAAGTCATCTCCTCTATTAATATATTCTGATATATTTTTTTAAATTGAATAGCACTCGACTTCCACGTAAACATAGATGCTCTCTTTAGTCCTTTTTCTATCAATTCTCTTCTCACGATATCGCCATTAAATACTCTTTCCATTAAAAGTGCAAGTTCTTCAGGATTATCACGCCTAAAAACCAGAGCAGCATCTCCAGCAACTTCGACAAGGGCTTCAGCATCCGAAATGATAACCGGTGTTCCCGCACCCATTGCTTCTACTACCGGTATTCCAAAACCCTCTTGTTTCGATGGAAAAATAAAGGCAGTCGCATTCCTATATAAATCCGATATCTCTTTATCTGTTGGATTAAGGATAAAAACAACTTTCTCTTCAATATTAAGCGCTCTTACTTTTGCCTTGATATGTTCGCATAAATCGTTACCAGCAATAACAAGTTTTACTTTGGGATTTTTGTTTCTAAAAACATTAAAGCCGTCTATCAAAACCTCCACATTTTTATAGCTTCTGCAATTGCCGACATACAAGAAATACTCATCTTTTACAAACCTTGATTTGTTACCTGTTCTTTTATAATTAAATCCTAATGCGCTATAGACCACATGAATCTTTCTGTCAGCAGTAGGAAAATGTTTGATTATTTCGCTTTTAGAGTAGTTTGATATTGTGACCACAGCATCAGCTCTTTTAATTGCACTTGCAGTCAAGTACTTAAAATAGAATTGATAAAATTTATGAAATGGTCTGTATTTTACAAAAAACTGAGGATCTGTCATAGAAAAAATATCATATATTGTTACAACCACTTTTATTCCTTTAGGGATAAACTGAGGCAGCCAAGCATGCATAGAATGAAATAAATCAACCCTATCATTTTTGAGAATAGAATAAAATTTTATATCATGCATTGGATTTTTTCTTGAACAATGCGTCCGCTTAACCTCGAAATTCTCACCAAGGTTTACAGAAGGCCCAATAGAATCAACATAAATAATATATCTATTTTCTGTATCAATTTGAGATAATGCTTCTATTAAACAAGTTGCAACCCTTGATACACCACAGATCCTATCAGATATAGAACGAGCATCTATACCTATCTTAAAATTATTAGTTATCATGTTTAGATGTTTTTAATCGTCATTCCTCTTATATACATCGCAAAAGTTAAGCCAAACAGACCCGTATAAAAATTACCGCCACTGGAATTAGCAGCAATTGCTAAGGCAATCAATGTTGTTCCATAACTAAATTTTACAAATTTGCTAAAATTATTCTGCTCGTCCGATTTTATCTTGTATGTCTTATAAAATATAAACAATAAAAGCATCCCCCCTATTAACCCTGTTTCAGCAATCCATTCAATATAAGTGTTCATCGGTGGTTGGCGAAAAACATCAAAAAACAATATAGATTTAAATCCACTGCTTATAGTATCTGGAATATATGCCGAGTTTACAAGTGGCGACTGACCAATCCCGATACCAGTCAATGGATTATCTTTAATAATTTCATATCCAATGAGCCAAGTTATTGTTCGTTCATTAATTGTAGAAAGTTCACCGGTAAGTTTTGTAAATACCGTCGTATTAAAAACTTCATAAAAACTTATGACTAATGTTATACAAATAATGAGACTTATAATAATTTCTTTTTTTCTATTATATTTTATGAAAGCAAAAGCAAGACCAAACAGGACAGCCACAATCATGGATACTGAGCGTGTAAATATTAAATTTATAGTAGCAATCACAAAAACAACTTTCAAAAATCGTCTTGAAAACAGTACCTTTTTATATTGATTTTTGATTGCATCAAGGAGAAGAAAATAGCCGCTAATCAATATCATCCCAAAAGTTTGAGGTTCTCCCACATAGCCCCCTATTCTGAAATAATCCTCAAGTCCAGGTGTAATTATAATTTTTCCTATCTTAATATCAAATAGCCCGAACAAAACAATTTGCATAAGACCAAAAAAACAAACTATAGAGTAGAATAAAATTGTAATGTTGACAACCCTAAAAAACTTTTTTCTTGTATTTACATTTGTAATAATAAACTCTATTGCAACTATGGAAAGGAATAACCTAAACAAAAAAGAAAATCCTCTCCAATCAGGCGAATTAAGACCTTTTGTCCATTTATAAAAATACGCTTCAGTTGGAATCGCTTTTGAAGGATCAATCTTGCTAATTAACAAAGAAATTGCTGCCCACAAAAATAATAAATATAATGCCTTTTGAACAGGATGTCTCTTTAAGACAAACTTACCTTTTGCAAAACCATCCAGTAAAAAGACCACAACCATTAACATTGATACTATTGATGAGGCATTCATAGAGTATATTTTAAGAGTATCATCTGTTGAAAGTAAAAAGGTAGAAAAAACAAAAAGGAGTACTAAACCAAATGCGATACCTGTTTTTTTAGATTCTTGATTTCTTGTCAATTCCATAATATCTTTGGTCTTCTTCCTCTTTAATTATGATCTGGGCTCTTCTGTATCTACTATTTCGGGGAAAGTCCACTTTGCATTAAGTAAAAAAGTTTGGCGCCTAATAACTGAAACATATCGCATGTATCTCATTAGATTATTATATCTATCTATGCCTATTATTTTACACAAATTTCTTAGTAAATAATTTATGACCTTGGATTTCGAATCTATTTGTTTTATTGTTATCGGCTTTGGATTGTTAGATTCCAACAGTTTATTTTTTTTTAGCAACTCATAATATCCCCCTTTTTTCGTCTCGAAAGGGTCGGGATATTGTTGTGCTACTGCGCTATACAAACGTCTCGCAACCAATCCGATTGGAACTCCGTTGTCATATTGGCCATACGCATAAACCAAATTCCTTACCTTATCATAGCCATTTAAGAGAACATTTTTTTTATAAACTTGAAATATGTCATTTAAATCCGGTCTCTTTTCAAGTGAATATGTATTCTGATATTTTGATATCTGGTTTATATTTTCTAGATCTAGACCACTAAAGTGGAAGAATATTAATGGTTCCCTGCCATTCACCAACATACTGCTCTGCAGTTTTCTCTCGTGAAGGTTCCAATAAGCCATATTGCAACCCACATCTTTTAGAATGTAGACATAATTGAACAAACTTGGTACTAAATCAACCCATTTTTGGTCAACACACAGTCCAGTTTCTTGTTCTCTATAGCATTCACGAACACATTTGTCAGACCACCACTGCAAGAATTTGCCAGATTCGGCTGTGTTTGAGAGAGCTATGAAACCTAAATTATAAGAACCATTTTGTAATAATCTTCTCTCCCAGTTGTGAAATTCACTTTCTAAAGGTATCGGCGATAAAATATGCGGGGTAATAATAATTGAGCAATGATTTAACAACTGTATAATACTGTTCAAACTATGAAACACCATGATATCTGCATCAAAATAAATTACTTTTTTATATCCCTGAACGAGCAATTTCTTAATAATGAACGGCTTCAATGCGACACTAAACTCTATAATGTCATATTTAAATGCCATCTCGTAGAAAGTACTAATTTCAATATCACTTGCTTGAATTACTTCAAATGAAGCATTGCTTTGTTGAATTTTAGAGACATTCTCATCAGCAACTAAATAAAAGAGGTCAACATCATTGTGAAACTGCCTTACCGAATTTAATAATGTCCTGGCATGTGCGCTAAAATTTTTTGCCGATATTGTACATATTGCTATGTCATTCATAATATCAACTCCTTCTCTCACTGCACATCAATTACAATGAGCGCCTATAGAATGTTAGAATAATATTCCTGGAGATATTCTTTTAAGCAAACTTTCCAATCTCGCATTATATTAATCTTCCGTAAGTTCAATTTTTTGTTAATCAGCCTCTCCGATTTAGGCCGCGGCGCGAAATACTCACTCTTGAAGTAATCTGAGCCGACTACTTCAATTTCAATTGTATTTTCCAGTCCTAATTGTTGCAATATTTCGCGTGCTACTTCCAGTCGGCTAGTTAAACCTTTACATACCATATTATAAAGACCGAAATAACCATGCTCAATTAACACCATAACATTATTTGCAAAGTCATGCGTGTACGTTGGCGTTCCCAATTTATCATCAACTATTTTTAAGGATTTTGTTCCTGCTGTTATTTGTTTGATAATTTTATTCACAAATTTTTTATCTTTATTAGGTCCACCACCCATCATCCAACCAGCTCTACAGATAAAATATCTACCCGTATTTTCTTTGACAAATTTTTCGCCCTCGTACTTAGACCGTGCATAAATACACATGGGATTGGGATTATCCCAATCATCATAGACATCCTTCTTCCCATCAAATATTCCCGCAGTGCTGATATATAATAATGGTATATTCAACTCATTTGCTATATACACCGCATTTTCAACGGATAAAGTATTGGTGATATATGTCTCGTCTGGATGGAGTTCACAATACTCTAAATCAGTAAACGCACCGAGATGAAAAAGATAATCAGGTTTAAAATAATTCACCTGTTTTTTGTACTCATCGTAATCTCTAAAATCGCAATAAGAAAGCCAACCAGCGTTTGTATCAATATCCGTACACATTGTTTCGTATTTTGCACTAAACTGTTTATAAAAGGCTTCTCCAAGCATGCCGCCACAACCCGCGATATAAATCTTTTGCATTCTCGCTCTCCTTAACAAATTATTTAGTTCAATTATCTATAATGTTGTTTCATCTGTCGCCATAATTTCATGAATATCGTGCCTCTTAAAAGTGAAACGATCGACATTTTGAGCAGTAATAATTTATTATGCCAAAGATGCCTAACATAAGCATTCATAGAGAAATGATTTTTAATTATTATTGCAACTTCACGATAAGCCTTTTTAAAATATTCATTGCTTGTTCCACCAACACAAAAATCGGTTACTACTCGGTCATAAAAAATAATTTGAGAATCCGTGTAATGCTTAAAAAGTCTAATTGCCCAGTCATAATCGCTTGAAATAGAATAATTTTCATTGTATAAACCAATCCTATCGTATGTTTCCTTCTTAACAAATGCGGCTGGTGTGCAATAATTCATCCTTTTTATGAAATCATTGAGTTTTGTAGGTCGTCCATCAATGTATGAATATCCTGACTCTTTTTCATAAGCCAGAACTTTACCATAGATTGCAGCAGGCCATTTTTGCACAATAATCTGATTAGATATATCCTCAATTACTCTTTCATCATGTAAAGCATCATCTGAATTTAAAATTAAAACATAATCGCCTGTAGCATTTTTGATTCCCTTATTCCAGGCTGAATATATACCGCTATCTATTTCGCTCACAAAATGGTTGATTAGATTCTTATACTTCGCAATGATTTCACATGTAGTGTCTGTAGATTTTCCATCTATTATTATATATTCAATATCGCGATATGTTTGTTTAAATACGCTTTGCATGCAATGTTCTATCGTTTTCTCACTATTTAAACATGCCGTTACAATAGTTATTTTAAGCTTCAAGCGATTCACCTTATATTACTTAAATTCTTTAATTTATACCACTCTATTGTTTTTTTAAGGCCTCCTTCCAAATTTATTTTGGGAATAAAACCTATTTTTTCTTTCGCTTTTGCATTATCACAATTTCGCCGCGGTTGCCCAGCCGGCTTGGTGGTATCAAAAATAACTTTGGGATTTTTCCCAGATAGTTTTACAATAAGGTTTATTAAATCTTTAATTTTTATTTCTTCGTCGGTCCCAATGTTTACAGGATCTGCTTTGGGATATTTTTCTGTTAACTCAATCAGTCCTCTCGCGAAATCTTCAACATATAAAAAAGCCCGACTCTGTTCCCCATCTCCCCAAACAACAACAGGATCTTCACCCTCAAAAATTCTTTTTATTAATGCTGGTATTACATGTGATTTTTCTGGATTAAAATGATCTCTTGGACCATAAGCATTATAAGGTCGAGCAATTGCAATCTTCATTCCAAATTCTTTTGCATAAGCCATCCCTTGGAATTCCGCCATTCTTTTTGCCCAACCATAACCCTCGTTAGTTGGTTCTGGAACATGTACAAAGCCCTCGCTTTCAGGTGTTGGAATTTTACAAAATCTCGGATATACACAAGCACTGGATACAACCAAAAATCTTTCTACTTTATTAATTCGTGCTGCCTCTAACATATTAGCGCTTACTTGCACGTTCCCATAAAACATCATTCCGGGATGTTGCCGATTAAATTCTATGCCGCCTACTTTCGCCGCTAAATTCATAACAATATCTATATTGTTCGTTGCTTCTAAGCATCCCTCAAGAGTTTTTAAATCGTTTTGAGCGAATTCTATTTTACTTTTTACGGAAGCAAGATTTTCAGAAACTCCATTTTCTAAATTGTCAACAACTTTTACTTTTGCTTCTTTTTCAACTAACATTTCAACAAGATGTGAACCAACAAATCCTGCTCCACCAGTAACTAAAACATTTTTCTTTTTCCAAAAACTCATAAATTTTCTCCTTATTTTAATATTCTTTCAAAAATTTCTATTACATAATCTAAATCATCTCTGGTCAAATATTGATGGCACCCGATGTAAAATCCATTTTTCCCAATATAGTCAGCATTGGGTAGTTTATCAATATATAAATCCCTTAAATAAGTATATGCAGGTTGTTGTGTTGGAATACAGCCAAACAGTGGTCGATTTTCAACCCCTTCTTTTTCAAGACGATATCGTAATTCTTTTCTGGAAATAACTGTTGTATCTTTGATAACTATTGGATAAGCTAAATAACTTACATTTTTATCAAATACCGGTAGCTGTAAAATAGAAGAAAATTTTTTAAATTTTTCATTTAAATATTGAACATTTTTCTGTCTTTTAGTAAAAATTTCGTCAGCTTTTTTTACTTGCGATATTGCAAGAGCTGCCTGGAATTCCATCGTTTTGAAATTATATCCAATCATATCATGTGTAAACCGTGGGTCGTGGTCATCGGCATCAAGTGACCTATGTGGGCATTTTCCTTCATGTCTGGTACAAATAAGACAATCACAAAGTCGGCCATTTGCTTTTAATTTTTTTGCTAATTTATAAATTTCAATATCATCGGTATTAAGTGCTCCCATTTCACCTGCTTGAATATTATGAGCAATGTAAAATGAAAAAATAGAAAATAAAGACATAGAACCAGCTTTTTTATCTTTATAAATACTACCATGTGCTTGTGCAGAATCTTCTATAACAACAAGATTATATTCATTGGCAATTTCATTTATTTCGTCCATACCACAGACGTATCCCATTAAATGAACAGGATTTATTGCTACATAATTTTCTAAATCTTTCGCTGACTCTAAATGCTTTCTAATATTTTCTGAAGTAATGACAAATGTTTTTGGGTCAATATCGACATATACTGGTTCATATCCAGTAAGAACAAGAGCATTACTTGTAGCGATATAAGTAATTGGAGCAGTAATAACTTTTCTTTTTTTGGTCTTATATTTTTTTTTATGATTTAATGCGCTCAAACCTACCATTAAAGCAGCAGTTCCAGAACTTAAAGCAACAGAATATTTTGTTCCGATATAAGTTGCCCATAATTTTTCAAACTCTCTTACTTTTTTACCTTCAGAAATTCTACCCGAATCAAGAACTTCCATTATTGCTTTTTTTTCATCTTCACCTAAATGAAAATCACCTACATAAACCCATCTCATTTTGCATGTCCTTTCATTTTGCTTTGACATTATTTATTTATGCACAATCTCTTCTGATATGCCCATCTTGAATAGCCTTGCCTATTTTAAAAGGAATTCTACTAATTTGGTACGCTTAAAGCATAAAGATTGAATTATTCTAATCACTAAGGATTTAAAGAAATTTATTGGCAGTATAATAGATAATAAAACTTTAGTGAAAAAACCATGTACAATTATCAAAAAGGTTATTTGATGAATCAAAATATCATGAAGCAAAACAAGCCTTGCTTTGAATGGAGTTCTACTTTGTATAACCTTATAACTATCTATAACTGTACGTTTATACAATTTAGTACTAATATCAGTCACTACAATAGAGCTTTGGATAAGGTCAAATATAAAATGAACATCAGGAGCAAAAGTAGCATTGTTATAAATCCTCATTTTATATCTTTTTAGAAAGTTAGTCTTAAATATACTATATATTAAATTAGGTTTGCCGTATATGGAACTTTCACGTATAAAAAATTGGATAAGTCTTATAATACGGATTCGACTATATGGTCGATATTTATAAGTTTTAATTATTTCATCATTTTCACTAATACTTACTACATGACCAAATGATATAGCAGTATTTCCTCTAATGTTCTTTAGCAATTTTTCTATCCACTCTTTATCCCACTTATCGTCCGCTGCTGCCCACATAAAATACTCACCTTGCGCCTCATCCAGAACAAACTTAAAATTTGCAATAGCCCCCCGATTCTCTCCTTGCCGCTCATAGCGAATCCGCACATCTTTTGCTGCATATTCCCGGCAAATCGCTTCTGTTCTGTCCGTTGAGGCGTTGTCAGAAATAATCAATTCAAAGTCGGTAAAAGTTTGTGCCAGCAAGGAATCTAATGCCTCACGTATAAAATTCTCCCCATTGTAAACAGGCATACCGACACTAACTTTAGGAACTTGTGTCTCGTGACAAGAAGATGGCTGACACTCAAACGGCATGCAAAATCCCCCATTTTAAAATTTTTTCATCCATTTGCTAAACCCCGGTAGTTTTTATTTTCAGTGTTTTAGGAAGTTGTAAAAGTGTATTTTTAAGTTCGTTACCAATCATAAAATAGGCACAAGTCAAGAAAACAATTGTTGCACCAGTGTAGGCTAACACTAAGGAAAGTATGGAATAGTAACCCATAAGTTCCAAGAAAGCCCATCCCAAACCATAAGTTAGGATGATGAGAACAAGAATTTTAAATGTGTGCAAATACCACTCCCGTACCGGCATCCATAGACATTCAGAACAAATTCTCGGAACAGCATATGAATACGCGAACAAATGGTAAAATACCCACGAGAAACCCGCACCGTTTAACCCAAAAAAATAAATCAGAATACCTGTTACCGGAAGGACGATGAAAAGTGCTAAAAAATTTGACTTGGCTGAAATCTCCGGTTTGCCGACCGCCAGGGAGAATACATATGGCACATTTAACGCCCCATTCATATAGAAACCAAGAGCGAGGAAGGTAATGGGAAGCAACAACATCCTGGCAACTTCGGGATTAAATACAAATCCGAACACGGGTAACACAGCAAAGGGAATCGCCCCAAAGAGGGGGACCGTTCCAAAACAGAGCAGGTCCTGTAGTTTTCGGTATTGCGACATCATACTGTCCCGCCCCCCCATCTTAAAAAGGGAAGAGAAGGAGGGAAAGGCAGCTTGCGCAACAGCACTTGTCAGTAGTGTTGTCTTGGAAGCGGCGCTATAGGCAAAAACGTAAAACCCGAAAAGACCAACAGGTAACAACTTGCTTACGATTATCTTATCGGACTGCATATGAACCATAGCCAATAAAGAAATTGACATCATATTAGAAGAATATCCCAAGTTCCTCCTGACTACGGCGGAGTAATAATATGGAATGAATGCCTGCCACGGGAAAAAACGTCTTGCAGCAAGAAGATAACACAACACTCCAATGCCGAAAGAAACAGCAAGCCAATAAGCGACCGATAATAATCCTCCGCCAATAGCAAGAATCACAATGATCCCAAACTGCTGAAGTGCACTACTCGCGACATCAATGAGATTATTAAATTCCATCCGCTGCAGCCCGCGAAAAAGACTCGCGTAAAGAGACCGGGGCAGGGCAAGCAGTGCTGAAATCCCCATAATTTGCAACACCTGTGTTGCCGTAGCCGCATCCATCGTTTTCAGGTTAATCCATTTGTGAACCAGAATAGGCGCTACAAAATAGATGATTACAGCCAAGAGGATATATGCGACCCAGTAGAACAGTGCGGCTGTTTGGATAAAATTACGGATGTATCCTGGTTCGTCATTGAAATGGGCCGACACCTCCCGGACCGTGGTGGAGCAGATTCCCATCTCGAGCACAGCGCAAAGGACGGCATTCATAGTCAAGGTGAAGTAAATAATCCCAAGTGCATCCTCACCCAACTGTTTGAAAATATATTTGACTGCAACAAAGCCGAGAATAAGAAGTAATCCCTGACCAAATAAATTGTAAATGATATTTTTAGATAATCTGGACATAAATTCTTACTTCCTTCTCAAAAACGCCCAAGGCCAGTGGGTGACATTTTTTGTCAACTCACTTTCATTAAATAGCCAAGTGGGTTGCTCCAATACAAACTCAGGATGCCTTTTGACAAAATCATTTACTGCTTCTACAGGATTATCCAAAGCCCACACTGGTTTACCTCGGGGAACATCATGTAAATCCTTCATAATTCCGTCGGTTGCAACAATATAAGAACCAGGTGTAATCAGATCATGGTAAGATTCCAGTTCGTCTAAAACATGCTGCTTGGTATGGCAGGAATCAAGAATTACTAACACACTCTTCCCTGGCTCTACAAGTTTTTTTACTTGCTTTAAGGTTTCTGGTGCTGTAGAACTGCCCTCAATCAGCGTTATTAGTGAAAACAACTCATGTGCCTCAATGGCTTTGCGGTTATGCGGCCGGATTTCTATATCAATTCCGATTACGCACCCTTTACCCAATATCTTACACATACTGGCATAAAAAATCAGCGATCCACCATGAGCCACACCTGTTTCAATAATTACATCGGGCTCTATTCTATAAATTATTTCTTGAATACGCATCATATCTTCCGGCAATTGAATAATCGGACGACCCAGCCAACTAAAAGTATAAACATATTTTTGATTCCATCCAATTTTTAACCATTGATGAGAAATCAATTCAAATGCTTCTTTTGAATAGAGATCCATTGTACGAGATTTTCCTTCTACTTCCTGAATCAATATCTTATCAGTTGTATCAATCGTTAATTTCATAGATTATTATTCCTTTCTAAATTTTCCTTCCACCATTCAATAGTGCTTTTTAAGCCTGCCTCAAGAGTTATCTTGGACTTCCAACCAACCTGCTGATTAATTTTACGCACATCAGCCACGAGAAAAGGTGGTTCATCCTCCGGAGGAGGTAAAACCCCAAGTTCAACCAGATGTTTTTTATCTAATAAATCTGCAATAGTATAAATAATGGTATTAAGGGCTACTGGCTGACCTGAGGCGATATTTACGGGTCCTTCCACATTACTTTCAAGCAAACTGACAAAAGCCGAAGCAACATCTTCTACATGAAGAAAATCTCTAATCTGGTTCCCATCCGTACAACGAGCCGGTAGACCTTGTAACAATGAAGTTATAACAGATGGAATCAAACGAGTTTTTGCTTCATATGGTCCATAAAGGAAAAATATCCTTCCCCAAGCGCTACTTATACCGGTTTGTTTAGAAAATTGAGAGAGTATTTCTTGAAGGCTATTTTTGCAAGTTCCATAGAGAGTTTGAGGTCTGGTAGGAGTAATTCCCTCAGAACAGTATCCATAGTTCCAATCATATTCGGCGCAGGTGCCTGCCAATACGGCCCGTTTACCTCCTTGACTCGTAAAGTTCATCAGAAGTTCCAGACTGGTTTGTACCCAGCGAATATTCTCAAGAGATGTCCAATATTTTCCAGGGACTGCATACCAAGCAAAATGAAGTAGATGAGTTGGTTTTACTTCAATAAGCAATTGTTTTTGCTCTTCCATA
>Ga0315282_10009201_pt1 | contig 15755 bp, 16 predicted proteins | sample YL17G07_20_MG_FD_203693 | JGI IMG/M metagenome (GOLD analysis project Ga0315282, IMG submission 203693) | Sediment microbial communities from Yellowstone Lake, YNP, Wyoming, USA - YL17G07_20 | ecosystem: Environmental > Aquatic > Freshwater > Lake > Sediment | place: USA: Wyoming | collected...
AACGCGGATAACCCCTTTATTTCCGCGCCGGCTCTTTTAACGTAAATGTCTCGAGTACTTGGAGGGTAAGGCCAACACCCAGTGTGGGCTGGAGCGCTTCGAGCCAGAGAAAGAACCCTACCTTGGGAGGTGTCGGTCGCTCGAACCTGAAGTGTCCGTCTTTTACCTGCACCATCTTGAGGTACTCCTTTTTCTGCTTGGACCTGAGGTAGATGATTAATTCATATCCGGGGAGGTCGGTTGCAACGATTGCTTTTGAGAAATACTGCCAGAATTCTGTATATTCTATCCGCTTGCTTTTCACCGAGAACCCATACCTATCACAGACGGCTTTGACCGCGTGGGGGTAAAGGGCACCGTAGAGCACTTTTTTCACGAGCGATTCGGTCTCGTTCGTGGGGTTTAGGTTTTTTACCCCGGAGGAACGGGAGATCTCGGTGAAGATATGGGCCTTCATCTCTTCATGGTATTTTTTGTAATCGAACGGTCGTTTTACCGGGATATCGGTCGCACAGATCAATTTAGTGTGATTGCCGGGGTTGTTATAGAGGATCCGTGACCGGTAATGCTTGACGAGCGATTTGATCTGCTCGCATGAACTGGTGTGGACAATGGCATTGTCCGGATCCTTTGCGAGCCGTTTTACTACAGAATAATTCGAGATGTCAAATGATGAGATGAGCAGGAAAGGGACATGCTTCTGGTTGTACAGGTAGCCTAAGAGCCTTTTTTTGAACGCGATCTCCTGCTCGAATTCTTTTAAGTCCGAAGGAGAGGTAACCACTTCGCCAAACACGACACGGTCACGGGAATCGACAAGGAGCAGGTCGAACTCTGCAAGGTCCTGGCCGTTGCCCCGGACGGTGATGTCACCTGACCGGGAATAAAAGATCCCATTCTGCCCGAGCTTCACCGGCTGGTATGCGTGAGGGGCATCGGCTCCTTTGCGCGCAAGATATTTTATCTGTGCCTGCTTTTGCGAAATGTCGAGAAACATCTCGTAGACAATCGACTCGAACCATCGCCCCTCAGCGGTTCGCATCGGTTCAATATCTTCTGAGAATATCCGCTTTCGTTCGATCTTGTTCATGTGCCGCGTGGCATTGATCGCGATTGCTGCAGTTGGTTTAAAATTTTTAAAATTGGTATTGAGCCACGGGATCATGTTCGCCGGTAAAATTCTGTTGGCATAGTAAATAACAATCTGCTTTTCCGAACCGGCATTTACAACTATTAAGTTGGTTAAGTGAGTGATAGGAAAGTATATAAACATAAGAAAGATAGTTCCTTCGTACCCTTGCAGTGTGCTTCCCATCAGCACCAGTGAGGGCAGTACCAAAAGGGGGGGACGAAACAATGCCAAGTGTAGAGAGAATAACGAGCACCTATACGGTGCCGCGGTACATCATGCCGGACGCATCGGAACCGGAATATGAAGCCATCCTGGAACAGATCCAGCAATACCGCAAATCACAGATCGGATCCTCGTTTTACTATATCCGGGCTGGTGAGGAGAGTACATTATTGTGCAGGATTATTCCGGGTGGAGGAAAAATATTCTTCCATGAAGTGGTTGATCACGAGAATCACGGGATATCAGATGAGGATATCGCTGAAGCAATAAAGAGTGATCCGGGAACATTCACGTTGCCTGGGCATCACCATATCTCACCACTTATCGAGAAAAAACTACGTGCTCTTCTTGAATTTGAATAATTTTTTTGGCTCCTTCAACAGAGCCTGAAGAGTGACGTAGCTGTGGGGATACATCATACTGATGAAAAATGAGGGGATTTTCCATGAAACTGATTCGTGCAATTATCAGACCTGAATCCACACAACGGGTGATTGAGGCGCTGGAAGAAAATGGGATCTACGCGATGACCCGCATGAATGTTACCGGGCGGGGTAAAGAGATGGGAATTACGCAGGGAACCGTCCGGTACTCTGAAATGCCGAAAGAAATGCTGATGATCGTACTTCCCGATGATGCCGTGTCCAAGGCAGTTATCGTGATTGAAATTGCGGCAAGGACCGGCACAACAAAATTTGCAACGGGGAATGTCGGAGATGGCAAGATCTTTGTGACAGATGTCGACGAATCTTATGTTCTCAGAACAGGGGAAAAACAGTAAGAGGTCGAACCGGCATGAAAGAAATTTTTGCAATTATTCGGAATGAACGTGCAGAACCGACAAAAGATGCCATTGACTCCATCGGTGTCAAAGGAGTCACCTTTATTAACGTTATAGGACGGGGAAGGCAGGGGGGCACGATCCGCACTCCCGATCCGGAAGGTACATTGCGGCGGGAAGTGGGTATTCACCTCCTGCATCAGCGTGGATTGATCGATAATCCGGAAGATCCCAGATACCATGTTCCTGTTGAGAAGGAATTCGAGCTGGGATTTCTTCCAAAAAAGATGCTTATGATTGTAGCAGATGATGATCAAGTTCCGATGATTGTCCATACCATTACTCAAATCAATAGGGGCGGACACCAAGGCGACGGGCGGATCTTTGTCTGTCCTATAATCGATGCCATCTGCATACGGACAGGAGAACGGGGACACAAAGCGTTACTATAACATTTTTCCCCTTTTTTTCACAGACCTAAGGCTGACAGATTTTGTCGCATATATTTTCACCGGGCCATTGGTTCAAGGAGAATATCGCGCCAGCGCTCTTTTAGTAAGGCAGCAAAATCCAATTAGAATGATATCCGATTTTTCTCCAATGTTGATGCCCCCACTTCGCAAACGCGATCGAAGCACTCCATGAAGCCGGATGATCCTACCACTGGAGGTAGTGAGAAGTATGGAAGGTTATCGCTTGGCTGATGTGTGTGCAGGTACCGGGCATTCCCAATACATCGTTGCGCTGTTTCCCGTCTATGCATGCAGGATGTCGAAGGGGATTTCCAAAGAGCGAGGATTGGATGTAATACAACCGTGCAAGGTCGTCGAAAAAGTTGTACTGCCGGCTGAAGATCTCCATCCATTTGCTCGAAGAAGACCGTTTCATGCTGCCGGTACTTACGGCCCGGCTGATTTTACCACCTAGTGGTCGATGACAGTTTAAATTGTTGAATGAAATATCCTTGACAATGCCTACAAATTTAGATGTTTCACTCCATTAGCTACCCAACTTCGCCAATTTTATCTTGTTTATACGGATTCTTGGCATAATCCCTTTTGGGGTGTGTTACGATCTTCAACTTATTCCGGCGAAGTCAGGGAGCAATTAAAAAAATGAGCAGGGTGACTACCCCGCCATGTGTGTAAGAGAATACGCCATCCGATGCCCGGTTACTGCCGGTGTACGTTATGACTCTACTTCCCCGGTCCGTATCCGTATGGATTTTTCCACGGGCAATACAAAGATTTTTCCGTCACCGATCTTTCCTGTCCTTGCTGCACCGGTGATCGTTGCAATCAGTTCATCGACATCTTTGTCCCTTACCACAACCTCTAGTTTAATCTTTGGCAGGACGTCAACGACCATTTTGCCACCGCGGTATTCAAGCGTGATGCCTTTTTGTTCGCCCCGCCCTTTGACTTCGCTTAACGTCATGCCAACAAAGCCCTTTTCTTCAAGTGCTTTTTTCACGAACTCGCATCGTTCTGGTTTAATTATTGCCTGAACCATTTTCATCATGATCACCTATGACTAAGCCCGTTCCCCATGCTGGGAGATATCGAGCCCGACATACTCTTCCTCTTCCGATACGCGCAGCCCGATCGTTTTGTCAACTGCGACAGCGAGGATGTAGGTCACGACAAACGCGTAGATGAGCGCTGCGAATGCACCCGTTGCGTTTGCGACAAATTGATGTACATTGCCCTCAAGAAGTCCCGAGGCTCCGTTTACTGCTGCTGCCGCAAAGATACCCGTAGCAAGTGCACCCCAAAGTCCGCCCATGCCGTGGATCGCCCATGCATCAAGGCTCTCATCCAGACCTTTACGGATCCTAAAGAGCATCACACCGTAGCAGAGCATACCGGCAACTGCACCGATGAGAATCGCTGCCATGGGAGTTACGTACCCGGCAGCGGGTGTGATACCAACGAGCCCGGCGATCGCACCACTGACAAAGCCGAGCGAGCTGGGTTTACCATTGATCCAACTCACAATGAGCCACGCCATCGCACCGGCTGCGGCAGCCGTGTTCGTTGTCACAAACGCGTTTGCTGCAAGCCCGTTCGCGGCGACTGCACTCCCGGCGTTGAAACCGAACCAGCCGAACCAGAGAAGGGCTGCACCAAGGATGGTCATCGGGATATTTGCCGGTTCGAGTGCGTACTTCCCAAAGCCGACACGTTTCCCTATCACAACCGCGAGTGCGAGTGCAGCGAATCCTGAACTGATATGGACGACCGTACCTCCGGCAAAGTCAAGTGCGCCGAACTGAGCCGCCCAACCTCCCCCCCATACCCAGTGGGCGAGCGGATCGTACACGATGGTCGTCCAGAGTAAGGCAAAGACCAGGTAAGCGCTGAACTTGACACGCTCGGCGATCCCCGATGTCACAATTGCCATCGTGACCGTTGCAAACACGAGCTGAAAGACCATGTACAACAGTCCCGGTATTGCAGGGCTGTAAGGTCCGGGTTCCATACCCACATTGTTCAGTCCAAGATACTGCAGGTTGCCGATAAACCCGTTGAGGGAGTTGGTCGGATCATTTCCAAACGCCAGCGAGTACCCGATAACCACCCATTGGATACTCACCAGTGCGAATGCAACGAAACACAGGGTGATCATTGAGATGAAATTTTTCCTGCGTACAAGTCCGCCGTAGAAGAACCCTACGGCAGGTGTCATGATCATGACAAGTGCCGTTGAGGCAAGAATCCATGCTGTTGCTCCAGAATCTATAGCCATTGAAATTCTCCTGAGATTAAGAATCCCCAATCATTTTGCGTTTGGCAGCGCGGATATTTGACATTTTGTCCATCCCGCTGCGGTCAATTAGACTGGAAGTCCAGTGATGATCCGGACCAGTGACCAATGCCGGATGAAAAGTCCGGGGAATTGCGTCGGGTCTAGATTTTTTAATCATCAATGAAGCTCCTTGTATTAAGTGTGAATGAACAGTTTTGTAGGAAGGAAGTTCGCTTCCTACATTTATAAAGTTTGTGTTAAAACACATTTTAAAAATTAAACCTGAAAAGGTCATTTCGTTTATATTCACCGTCTTAAAAAAACGGTCAGGACGATGGGATATGATCATTGACCAGAACCGCAAAGAAAGTTTCAACAATTACTCCCGCAATTGTGTTACGGTACCTGTCTTACGGTTCAGAGAAATTCAGTTCGATAGGATGTATCCGTAACAGAATCAGGATAGCAGTAAAAAAAGGAGGTCCCGGGTTTACGCCCGTTCCCCATGCTGGCAGATGTCTAATCCGACATACTCTTCATCTTCGGTGACACGCAATCCCATCGTGCGATCAATTATTATTCCGATGACAAACGTCATGACAAAGGCATAAATCATTGCAACAAACGCACCTGCCGCATTTGCCATAAACTGGTGGACATTCCCCTCGATTAATCCGGAGAACCCGCACACGGCAGCTGCCGCAAAAATGCCGGTGGCAAGTGTCCCCCAGAGTCCTCCCATGCCATGGATTGCCCATGCGTCCAGGCTCTCATCACACATTTTCCGTATCCGGAGAAGCATCATGGAGTAGCACAGGACTCCGGCAACCGCCCCGATCAGGATGGCGACAAGCGGGCTCACGAACCCGGCTGCCGGCGTGATCGCAACCATGCCGGCAATTGCCCCGCTCACCATCCCGAGAGAACTGGGTTTACCGTGATACCAGCTCGCAAACATCCATGCAAGCGCACCTGCCGCGGCAGCGGTATTCGTGGTGACAAACGCAATTGCGGCACTGCTGTTCACCGCAAGTGCGCTTCCCGCGTTAAAGCCAAACCAGCCGAACCAGAGGAGCGCAGCGCCGAGAAGGGCGATCGGGATATTGTGGGGTTCGAGCGAATACTCCCCAAACCCTGCCCGTTTCCTGATCACGAGGGCGAGGGCAAGCGCGGCAAAACCCGAACAGATCTCGACAACAGTACCACCGGCAAAATCGATCATCCCGAGCTGTTGCGCCCACCCGCCACCCCATGCCCAGTGGGCAATCGGGCAGTAGACAATCGTCAGCCAGACAAGAACAAAGATGATGAATGACGAGAGCTTGATCCGCTCTGCAACCGCTGACGTGACGATCGCGATCGTAACAGATGCAAAGAACAGCTGGAACATCATGAAGATGAGCGGCGGGTACCCTCCGGCACCGGCATCTGCACTCACGCCATTAAGTCCAATATAATTCAGGTTGCCGATGAACCCCCCGATATCCTGCCCGAACGCGAGTGAGTACCCAAAAAGGATCCACTGGATGCTGACAATGGAAAGCACAACAAACGAGAGCGCGATCATCGAGATAATATTCTTCTTACGTACGAGTCCGCCATAGAAAAAGCCGACTCCCGGGGTCATCAGCATAACAAGTATTGCCGAGACCATCAGCCAGCATGTAACGCCGGTATCAAAAGCCATATTTTTTACCTCTGGAGCTTTTTTGTGAGATGACCGCACTGTTACGTACTACACGGATCATGTACCCAGGACGGGTTCGTGCATGCATGCCGGTATGCACTATTCATGTTACATACTCACGCCAAGTGATGTACGGGTAACAGAACGGTCAACAGACAGTTACCGGATTACAAGTCCGAACGTCGTCGACTCGGTGAAAATATTAAAATTTTTTTAAAATTATCAGTAGGTAGCGAGATACCGGTCCAGCTCCCACGGGTGCACCGCGAGCCGGAATGAATCAGTCTCCATCTCCGCTATCCGTGTCAGGTTGGTGACCACGTGTTCTCCGAGTGCGTTGCAGAGGATCTCGTCTTTTAAGAGCGCTGTGTTGGACTCCATAAGTGATCCGGGCAGCATGTCGATGTGGAGTTTCTTTCGTGACTTTGCATCGAGATGGTAGATATTCGTGTCTGTGCTCTCCGGGGGCATGATCTTGTTTTTGATACCGTCCAGACCGGCAGCAAGCATGCAGGCGAACGTGAGGTACGGGTTGCACATCGGGTCCGGGCTCCGGAATTCCGCACGGGTACCATTGCCCCGGGCAGCGGGAACCCGGATTAAGGCAGAGCGATTGGTCGTGCTCCAGGAAATATAACATGGCGCTTCATAGCCGGGTACAAGACGCTTGTACGAGTTGATCGTTGGGTTTGCAAGGCGGGTGATTGCCTTTGCATGCTTGAGAACCCCCCCGATATAATAGAGGGCTGTGTCGCTGAGTCCTTTAGGAGCATCGGCATCGAAGAATGCATTCTTTCCTCCTTTTGAAAGCGAGGCGTGGGTATGCATACCGCTCCCATTGATTCCGCTAATGGGTTTTGCCATGAAAGAGGCATGGAGCCCGTGCTTCAATGCAATTGCCTTCGTTGTAAATTTCTGAGTAATTACACGATCCGCAGTGGTGACGGCATCCGTGTACTTGAAGTTGATCTCGTGCTGGCTTGCAGCGACCTCGTGATGGGACATCTCGATCTCAAAGCCCATCTCGGTCAGCGATAGTACTATCTCCCGTCTTACATCCTCCCCCACGTCGTTTGGCGCGAGATCGAAATAGCACCCGCGATCCGAGAAATCAGTCGATGGCAGGCCATTGACCATGTTGAACAGGAAAAATTCGAGTTCGGGACCGGTGTTGAAGCTGTACCCCATCTTCGCAGCTTCCGCCATTGTCCTCTTCAGGACATACCTGGGATCGCCTTCAAACGGCTTGTTGCCGTATGTGTATACATCACAAACAAATCGGGCAACCTTCCCTTCGGAAGTTCTCCAGGGTAACACCGCATAGGATGCCGGGTCTGCCTTCAGGAGCATATCGGACTCTTCGATCCGGGTAAATCCTTCAATAGAGGATCCATCAAACCATGTTCCCTCAGTCAGGGATTTTTCTGCCTGCGCTACCGGTATTGCAGCATTTTTCGGCATGCCCAGTACATCCGTGAACTGGAGCCGGATGAATTTTACCTGATCTGCCTCGATCTTTTTCAAAAGCCTGGATACATCTGCTGACATACTGGAAGACATGTTCCACCCAATCACATTTATACTTATTTAGCCAACTTTCATGAACAAATGTTCATATTCAATCGAGCATATGTTCAACATTACTAGATCATTTTCTACTGTGATAATATGTGTGGTATTATTGGGGTCATTGATCGGCAACGCAAGTGCATGGACGGCACTGGAATCAAAGCCGCCCTCTCTCAAATGAACGAGCGGGGGAGCGGGGAAGGTGCCGGGTACGTTGCGTATGGTATTTATCCGGAATACAAAGATTTCTACGCACTGCATGTTTTTTTTGACAACATCCGCGAGAACAAGGCAGCACTCGATATCCTCTTAGAGAAATGGGGAACGATTGTCCACGATGAACAGATCAAGACGTACGAACAGCCCAATATAAGAAAAGTCCATACCCCGTGGCGGTATTTCTTCAGGCCCGACCGGAGCCTGATGCCGAAGAGTACTACACCTGATGAAGATATCGTCACGCACCTCGTGATGACCGTGAACGCTGCAAAGAACGGGGCGCTGATCTTCTCGTCCGGAAAAAACCTCGGCGTTTTCAAAGCCGCAGGCTGGCCCGAAGATGTGGCGAACTTCTACCGGATCGAGGACTACAAGGGATACCTCTGGCTCGCGCACAACCGGTACCCGACCAATACACCCGGCTGGTGGGGGGGAGCACACCCGTTCAATCTCCTGAACTGGAGCGTTGTGCACAACGGGGAGATCACCTCCTACGGGACGAACCGGCGCTATATCGAGAGTTACGGCTACAAGTGCACGATGTACACCGATACGGAAGTTGTCGCATACCTCGTGGACCTCCTTATCCGCAAGCACGGGCTCTCTGAACGGATGGCAGTGCGTGCACTTGCCCCACCCTTCTGGGAAGAGATCGACAGGATGCCGGAAAAAGAGCAGGAACTGAACCGGGCGATCCGGCTCACGTACGGTCCCGCGCTTATGAACGGGCCGTTTGCGATCTGCGTTGCAAACGAGGATACGCTTGTGGGTTTCACGGACCGGATCAAACTCCGCCCGCTTGTCTCCGGGGAATGCGGCGACCGGCTCTACATCTCAAGCGAGGAAGCGGCGATCCGGACGATGGAGCCCGATATTGAGAATATCGCGATGCCAAAAGCCGGCGAACCCGTTATTGGGAGGGTTATCGCATGAGTATTGGCAGTGTTCCGCTCAGGTTCCGGGTGAGTATCGACCCGGAGCGGTGCATGGTCTGCGGCAGGTGCGTGGAGAACTGTTCGTACGGCGTCTTCCGAAAAGAAGATGAGAAAATCCGGATCAACTCGCGCAACTGTGTTGCCTGTCACCGCTGTCTTGCGTTCTGCCCCCGGGATGCCATCGATATTGCGGAGAAACCGACCGATTACCGGAGCCATCCCGTCTGGACCCGGGATGTCCGTGAAGCAATCTTCAACCAGGCAAAGACCGGAAAGATCATCCTTGCCGGTATGGGGAATGCACAACCGTACCCAATCATTTTCGACCAGCTCGTGCTTGATGCCTGCCAGGTGACAAATCCCTCCATCGATCCCCTCCGGGAACCGATGGAGCTTCGGACCTATCTCGGGAAAAAGCCAGCATCACTCTCGCTTAAGGAGTACCCGAATGGAGATGTGGAGCTTAAAACAAAACTCTCCCCCAATCTCCAGATTGAGACACCCATCATGATCGGCCACATGAGTTACGGTGCGATTAGCTTAAACGCCCAGACTGCGCTTGCAAAAGCCGTGAGCCATATCGGGACGTTCATGGGCACCGGGGAAGGAGGACTCCACGAATCGCTCTACCCGTACCAGAAGCACATGATCGTGCAGGTCGCGTCCGGGCGTTTTGGCGTGGATATCAACTATCTCGAACGCGGTGCAGCGATCGAGATCAAGATCGGGCAGGGTGCGAAACCGGGGATTGGAGGACACCTGCCGGGCGAGAAGGTCTGTGCCGATGTCTCGTGCACCCGGATGATCCCGGAAGGGAGCGATGCGATCAGCCCGGCACCTCACCATGACATCTACAGTATCGAGGACTTAAAGCAACTCGTGCGGAGCTTGAAGGAAGCAACCGAATGGAAAAAACCGGTCTTTGTGAAGATTGCCGCGGTGCATAACACGGCAGCAATTGCTGCCGGTATCGCCCGGTCTTCAGCGGATGCCGTTGTCGTTGACGGGTTCCGGGGTGGCACGGGCGCTGCACCGCGGGTCTTCCGGGACCATGTGGGCATCCCGATCGAAGCAGCAATCGCGAGTGTCGATGCAAAGCTGCGCCAACAGGGGATAAGAAACGAAGTCTCCCTGATCGCAAGCGGTGGGATCCGGGAGAGTGCGGATATCGCAAAGGCGATTGCGCTGGGAGCCGATGCCGTGTATATTGGCACCTCGGCACTGGTTGCAATGGGGTGCCGGGTCTGCGGGACCTGTTACCGGGGACAGTGTGCCTGGGGTATCGCGACGCAGAAACCGGAACTGACCCAACGGCTTGACCCTGAAATCGCCTCCGTGCAGGTGGCAAACCTGATCCATGCATGGACGGACGAACTTGCCGAGCTTATGGGTGCAGCTGGTATCAACAGTATCGAGAGCCTGCGAGGCAACCGGGACCGGCTGAGGGGATACATGCTGGATGCATCTCTGATGCAGGTACTCGATGTCAAGTCTGTGGGGGCGTGAGGATGCCGGAAGTTCGCATAAATGCAAAAGGGCTCCACTACACTCCCTTAAACCAGCAGATACGAGCCGCTGTTGCCGGGGGTGCAACCGAAATTGTGATAGATCATGTGCTCGGGCAGCGTTTCATCGGAGACGGGCTGAGAGGTGATGGGGTTACCATCACGCTCAATGGAGTACCGGGTGGCGACCTTGGCATGTTCATGAGCGGCCCGACCATTATCGTCAGGGGCAATGCTGACCATGCGCCGGGCAACACGATGGATTCCGGTAAAATTATTATCCACGGCAGTGCGGGAGACGCGGTCGCCCACAGCATGCGGGGCGGGCGGGTCTATGTGAGGGACAACATCGGGTACCGGGGCGGCATTCACATGAAACAGTACATGGAGAAGCGCCCGATCCTTGTTGTCGGCGGTGCGGCACGGGCATTTCTCGGCGAGTACATGGCAGGAGGGCTGCTGATTGTTCTCGGCTTAGACGGAGTCCTACCCATTTCAGAACGGGGGCTCGGGAGCGGGATTCATGGTGGTGAGATCTTTATCCGGGGCACCGTTGACGAAAAATATCTCGGGGTCGGTGCCAGGCAGCTCGCGGCAACCGAAGACCAGAAGGCAATGATCGCGCCGATCATCCGGGATTTTGCCACGGTGTTTGGTATCGATGCAGCGCCGTTACTTGCATCGGAATACACCCGCGTCGCACCCGCGAGCGCCCGCCCGTTTGCGAACAAGTATACATGGGAGTGATGGCGATGGCAGCAAAAAGTTATCTTGACTTGAAAAGCGAGGTCTGGGACACCGGCAAATGCTCGGGATGCGGCGCCTGTGTTGCCGTCTGCCCGGCAGACGCCCTCTCTTTTAACGAAGGAGGGATGGTCGTTGCCCCAACGAGTACCGGGTACTGCAAGCAGGCGACGGACAGCGTGACGTGCGGGGCATGTTACTCAGTCTGCCCCCGCGTCATCGATCAGCCAAAAGAGACGCTCGGGACGTATCTCCGGCTTTTTTCTGCACGGGCAGCGTTCGAGATCCCCCGGAAGCAGAGCGGCGGTGCGGTGACGGCTATCCTCGCGAATGCCCTTGACGAGGGACTGATCGATGCCGTCGTTACCGTGACCGAAGACCACTGGACGCTCAAGCCGTCATCGGTGGTGATCACGAAATCCGATGTCCTCATCCATCACGCAGGTAGCCGGTACAGCTGGTGGGTACCGCTCCTTGCTGCGCTCAAACATGCGGTGGTTGAGCGGAAGTGCCGGCGGATTGCAGTTGTCGGCGTACCCTGTGCGGTGCAGGCAGTGGCACGGATGCGGGAGAGCGAGAACGATCTCCTCAAACCGTTTGGAAAAGCGATCCGGCTCGTCATTGGCTTATTCTGTACCGAGACGTTTGATTATTCCGCGCTCGTTAATGGCAAACTCCGGGAACATTACAAACTTGAGCCTTACGAGATCCGAAAGATGGACGTAAAGGGGAAGCTCGAGATCACAAAACAGGACGGGAGCAGTGTCGTTGTGCCACTCGCGGAACTGGAGACGTGCATCAGGAACGGCTGTCACTACTGCACTGACCTGACTTCCGTGTACGCGGATATCTCCGCAGGTGCAATCGGCAGTCCTGCCGGTTCAACCACGCTCATCATCCGCACCGCAACCGGGAACGGGTTTGTGGAGAGTGCGGTAAAGAACCAGAAACTTTCCGTACATAGTGGTGTCGATACTGCTGCAATTGAGAAACTGGCGAAAGCGAAGATAAAGAAAAATTCCGGAAAATAAATCTCTGAATCTTTTTTTTACCGGGTTACGATCTCGCCCGGTGCGGGTTATACGGATTCTTTTGTATGTGTTTACTGCTGTGTGCATGAACCTTCAAGTATTTGAACCGATAGCGGCAATATACGGGACGGAGCATGGTGCATGGTTAACATCCAGGTGGTTAAATGGTGCAACGATCTCGGTATGGGACTTACCTTCGTCGTGACGTTTATCACGGGCCTGTTCAAATGGACGCTTCTCATGCGAATTTTAGGACTCAACACCATCGTATTCCCGATAGCTCTTATGAGCGACATCCATGACTGGGCAGGTTTTTTTCTTGGATTTTTTGTGGCAGTCCACCTTTTCCTCAACCGGGCCTGGATCGGTACAATGACACGAAACATTCTTGGGCAGCAGATCGAAAAATAATCCATGAAAATGTAATGGTTGTATGGGAGATTTGTTCATCAGGATCAGTTATTAAGCGTCAGAAATAGCTCTGGTTCAGATTGCCACTGTTGGAATACCCGCGCTGTTCCCAGTAACCGCGGTACGCCGGATCGTCTGTCAGTTCAATCCTTTCGATCCACTTGATCCATTTATATCCCCATTTATCTTCGGCTACCAGCTGGAACGGGTAGCCCCGTTCTGCAGGCAGGGGGACATTGTTCATCCGGTAGGCCATGAGGATATCCCGGTCCATGAAGTACTCCAGAGGCAGCGAGGTCGTGTAACCGTCATGAGCGGTAAAGATGACGGTATTTGCCCGGGGATTTACACCGGCATTTTGGATAATATTCCGGATAAGTACACCTTCCCAGAGGATCGTTGCATCCCATCCTTCGACACAATGGAGGGTTACCACCTTTGTGTAATGCGGGTAGGTAGTGAGAATGTCGTCATATGTGTATACCTGCGTCGTGTTGGTAAGACCGGTAACCGTGAGGCGGTACCCGGAGATATTCACGTGCTGAGGTCCTTGTATCGAGTTTTCCCGAAAATCATTTACCGAGGAGAGATCCCTGCCCTGATAGGACCGGATTTCTACCGGGGACAGCGATGCCGGCGTGCCTGGAGCACGGGAAGTAAGGTTGGAATTCCCCCAAAAAACGAATCCTGCAATAACGATGAAGAGCAGTGCTGCAGCGAGCGCAATTACGAGGGGGGGTCTTTTCATATATTGTTACCATATCTTCAGGGTATGATAAAATGTGGGATCCAGGCAGGGTATCGCATACGCGTCATGTACAGGGATTTAAATTTTTTTTTGTATTCTTCCTGTTCACTATGCATCCTTCAGTGTAGGTGCCCTGCATTCAGGCACCAACTCTCCCAGACCGATATGTTCATATTCCCCACCTTCCATTCGGAACATATGCATGATATTGTGAGCAGCAAAAAGATGGAGAATGGTATTGTCGTCTTCTGGATGGAAAGTGGCGAGAAGAAGAACGATTCTTTCAATTATGCTGAACTGATAGATATGAAGATCAATGCAGGGGATCTGCTGAACCAGCCCACATCCTACAAAATCGATAAGGAAGGGCGCACGCTGGTTCCCGCAAAAAAATAACGGCTCTTCGTCAAAATGTGTGGGTAAACAGAAGGATCTAATTATCTGATATACGGTCACTTGAACCATCGTGCCCAAGCGCGACCCGACGAGTGTCATACTGATCCTCGTTAAGGAGGAGGGGGGGGTCTCACTATCGGGGTTTGGGAGGTGGCAGTCTCTAATTTTCTTGGGCGACGGAAATCATATTTACCCATACGAAATGTCGGAGAGCCAAAATAACACGGCATTGCCACGGGCCGGTATATAACCTTTCACGGTTTTACCGGCATTGCTCACTGCCTTTCCGAAGCCCGGTTGATCGCCGGGCGATGGAACACATTAAGTACTGCATTACACGAACAGGAATTCAGGCTAAGACGTTTCTGGCTGTCTCACTGCTTCCCATCATTTCATTACATTTCGTTTACCCCGCAAGCGCCTGCCATCTGTCACATCCCGGTCAGGGCATCCGTGACATCATCGCATCAACCTACCGGTGAGTGCGCAGCATGAAACACAGGACGACTCTTCCACATCTTATCCGTCCCAATCACGATCACAGCCCAGACGAGCAGGAGAAGATCAAAGACAAATGCCGCCCCGCTTGTCTGTGCCGGGAGGATCTGGGGAAACGCATCGATGGATGCGTGAAACAAAACGGCGATCAAAAGATTTCCCCCGGAACGGTTGAAGAGCCATGTATAGACGATGACGCCCGGCAGGAACCAGATAAACCGTGAAGCGATTGCCCACGTATCGAACGGGTAGAACCCGGTAAAATAGAGCGGGACGTGCCAGAGCTGCCAGAGAAATCCAAGAAAGATACTTGCGACAACCGGGTTGTATATCCCTTGGAGCTGGGGTAGGGCAAATCCCCGCCAGCCCGGTTCCTCCTGCAATGGTCCGCCGAGAAAGAAGATCGTACAGAACAGGATGACCGCTGACAGGGGCTCGATTGTCATGAGCCCTGCAGCATAGGATAAAACCGGTTGCCCGCTAAAGAGGAAGTCGAGCAGGCTGCTCGCGATGATGAGAAGCGGCCACGCTGCAAGGGCTATCACATACCAGACCGGGCTCACCCTCCACGCACTCAATGAGGACATGAGGTCCCGTACACCTCTTCTCCGGGCGAGAACGCAGGAGATAACAAACGCAGAAAGCGCAACAAGGATGGCACACAGGGCAAAGAAGACCGGATCGGCAGGATTGCCATTCAGGAGCTGCCAGTACAGGGCAAAGGGGAAGATCACACAGAACAGGAGTACGAAGACCCCCCATCGTCTGAGGGGTGGGATTCCGGTAGGTTTTTCATTAAGGATTCCCGAAATGAAAATAGCCCCAATTGCCGGACCGAACGCACCGATGACTCCGATAAGCATCAGGTACGTGGGATTTTTCACCGACGCTGCCAACGGGACTGCCCAGACAATCCAGGAACAGGCAAAGGCAACAATAAAAAATGCGATGATCGGATACTTCCGGATATGTTCGGGTAATGACTGTAGAATAATGATCCCTGAGGATTCGTTTATCCCTGTTCATTTATCTTTTTTCAAATCTTCTGGATCCAGACGCTGCCCTGCCATTCGATCCACCATTCCAGTCTCCAGCAGATAAGGCAACGCAAAAAAATCCGTTCATTCTC
>Ga0315282_10009202_pt1 | contig 15755 bp, 13 predicted proteins | sample YL17G07_20_MG_FD_203693 | JGI IMG/M metagenome (GOLD analysis project Ga0315282, IMG submission 203693) | Sediment microbial communities from Yellowstone Lake, YNP, Wyoming, USA - YL17G07_20 | ecosystem: Environmental > Aquatic > Freshwater > Lake > Sediment | place: USA: Wyoming | collected...
ATGATCTCGTAAAAAGTCGTCACTCCGGTGGAAACGGCTCGGCTGAGCTCGCCGAAGACCGGAGTCCAGAGAATTTTTAAGTATTTGAAATAACTGGATTCCGGCTTTCGCCGGCCGGAATGACGGGAAACCTCACTTTTTGACTTTTTACGAGTTCATCACCCTTGAAGATCAGTCCGAATTCCCCAATCCACTTTCCGCAATCTATTCCCAGGTTCTTGACGAAGATAAACAAAAGAGATAGGGTAATGGATAATATTCACTGAAGGCTTTTCAGCGCCCTTCGTTTAGAATGACCGTCCGGGAGGAGAAGATTATGGATAAAGAATATCTTGCCCGACTTTTCAGCCTTGCCGATAAAGTGGCCGTGGTGACTGGCGGTGGAGGAGTCTTATGCAGCTCCATGTGCCGGGCGATGGCCCAGGCTGGGGCCCGCGTGATTGTGTTGGACCTTCTGGAGGCTGCGGCCCAGAAAGTGGCCGGCGAAATCACGGCCGCCGGGGGGGTAGCCATTCCCTGGCAGGCCGATGCGCTAAATAAAAAGAGCCTGGAGAAAGCCTGCGAAGGGGTACTGCAAAAATTCGGCCGGGTGGACATCTTAATTAACGGTGCCGGAGGCAATAAACCCCAAGCCACGACTTCTCCGGATCTCCCTTTCTTCGACCTGCCCCAGGACGCGTTTCAATGGGTTTTCGATTTGAACTTCATGACCACCTTACTGGCCAGCCAGGTCTTCGGTAAAACCATGGCCCGGCAGGAGGACGGAGTGATTCTCAACGTCTCCTCCATGAATTATTTCCGCCCCTTGACCCGGGTGCCAGCCTACTCCGCAGCAAAGGCTGCGGTGAGCAACTTCACCCAGTGGTTGGCCGTGCATTTCTCCCAGAATTATTCCCCGAAGATTCGGGTGAATGCCATTGCTCCCGGCTTTTTCCTCACGGAGCAGAATCGCTTTCTGCTGACGGAAAAGGAGACCGGAAACCTCACGCCCCGCGGCCAAGCGATTATTGAGCATACCCCGATGAATCGTTTTGGCAAGGCGGAAGACCTTATCGGTGCGGTGCTCTGGCTCCTCTCGCCGGCGGCGCAGTTCGTCCATGGAACGGTCATCGCCATAGACGGAGGGTTCTCGGCATATAGTGGAGTTTAAAGGAAGGATTCAATACCTTTTTCATACTCTGTCGTGGGACGCCCTAGTGAAGGCTAGATAGCCGTGGGACGGATGATCTGAGAGCACTTATTCAGGAAAGCATAAAACGGTTTGCCTTTTTTCCCAACATCGGTTTGGTCTGCCCTAAAAGTCCGCCTTTGACAAAGGGGGATCCAGGGGGATTTTCCCAAGTTCAAAATCCCCCCCGCCCCCCTTTTCTAAAGGGGGGATGAAAACAATTAAATGCCCTGAGTAATGAAAATCAGAAAGGAGGAAGAAATGTCCGCTACGGTTTTGTCCAAAATCGACAGAGATACCTGGTTGAGAGATGTCTTTCCAGAATGGGGGACCTATTTGAACGAAGAGATCGAAGAAACCAAAGTTCCCCCCGGAAAGTTATGCATGTGGTGGTTGGCCTGTACGGGGATATGGGTTAAAACACCGGGGGAAGCAGATATTGCGGTCGATTTTTGGGCCCAGAGGGGGGTCGCCACCCGGAAAAAGCAGCCCTACGAGGAAGTGAAGGATACCCAGCTGGTCAGAATGACCGGCTCCAGATCCCGGCCGCCGTTCATTCGGGTAAGCCCTCAGGTCATTGATCCCTTCGCGGTCAAGAAACTGGACGTCATTTTGTCCACTCATATTCATCGGGACCACATCTGCCAGTACGTAGCCGCCGCCGCCATGAAGAACACCGAGTCGCTCTTCATCGGCCCCAAAATGTCCGGAGATATCTGGGCCGGCTGGGGGGTTCCGGAAAATCGGATCGTTCGCCTCAAGCCCGGGGACCGCTATAAAATCAAAGATACGGAGATTTTCGTCCTGGAATCCTTCGACCGGACCGCTCTCCTGACCCCCCCTCCCCCTGGAGATCTGAGAGGAAAACCCGCCTTAAACATGGATGAGCGGGCGGTGAACTACGTCATCAAGACCCCCGGGGGGACAATCTATCACAGTGGCGATTCCCATTTTTCCAACACCTACCTGAAGCATGGGCGTCAGCACCAAATCGACGTCTGCCTGGTGTCTTACGGCGAGAACGGACCCGGGATCACCGATAAAGTGACCGCTTCCGATACCCTGCGCATTGCCTGGTCCCTCAAGGCAAAGCTGCTGATCCCGATCCACTATGACCTTTGGTCCACCCAGAATGCGGACCCGAACGAATTGGTTCTGCTCCATGAATTCAATAAACATTTGATGAAATTTAAGCTTTTTATCTGGAAGGTGGGGGGTAAATTTACTTACCCGGATGACCAGGACAAAGGAAAGTATCAATACCCAAAGGGGGATGAAGATTTCTTTGTGGATGAACCCAACATTCCCTTCCCATCATTCTTATGAGTGCGCAAGTCAAGGGGTTTGGGGCGGATACCGGCGGCGGTATGCTGAAGGTTTGGCGGAAAAGTAAGGAAGCAGCGGCCAGAAACAGGATCCGCTTAAATCTTAAAGCAAGCCACGTAATGATTGTTTCCCACGTCCTTCAGCTTGGGCTGCAAATCCGCACAATGCGGCCCATGCTGGGGGCATCTCTTCTGCAGCCGGCATCCATCGGGGGGGTTAATCGGGCTGATTATTTCCCCCCGCATGGCATATTTCTCCCGTTCTTGGCGGTTTTCAAACCGGGAGCTGATCAGAGCCTTCGTATACGGATGGAGAGGGGAGCCGAATATTTCTCCCACGGGAGCGAATTCCACAATGTGCCCCGCATACATGACGGCCACGTCGTCACTGATGTGCTCCACCACGCTGAGGTCGTGAGAGATAAACAAGTAGGTCAACCCGAGGTCATCCTGGAGATTGCGGAATAGGTTGAGGATTTGAGCCTGGATGGACACGTCCAGGGCCGAGACCGGCTCATCGCAGATGACCACCTCGGGATTCAGCGCCAGGGCCCGGGCAACGGCCAACCGCTGTCGTTGACCGCCGCTGAATTCGTGGGGATAACGATCGATGTGCTCGGCGCCCATTCCCACCATCTGCAGCAAGTCCATGACTCGGCGACGCTTTTCCCGGCCATGTATCTGGAAATGAATTTCCAGCGGCATCCCGATGATCGTCTCGATCTTCTTCCGGGGGTTCAAGGAAGTGAACGGATCCTGAAAAACCATCTGGATGTACCGTCTCATCTTCCGCATTTCTTCTTGCGGTAAACTGAAAAGGTCCACCCCTTTGAAGAAGACTTTCCCAAAGCTGGGCTCAAGGAGCCGGGTGATGAGGCGGGCGACCGTGGATTTTCCGCATCCGCTCTCTCCGACAAGGCCTAAGGTCTTGCCCTTTTCAATATTGAAGCTGACATGATCGACCGCTTTCAGGACCCTGGCCCCCAGGTAAAACTTTGTGAAAAATCCCTTGGTCAGGTGGAAAAACTTCCCGATGTCGTCGATCTTTATGAAATGATCATCTATCTCCATGGCCATTCCGTAGTAACCCGAAACCACCGTTGGGCACGAATTCAAGAAAATAAATGACAGGAGACCCGGTGCCCGGGTTCCACTTCCACCAAACGCGGCTCTTCCCGGCTGCAAATCTCCATGACCTCAGAGCACCGGGGATGGAACTTGCACCCCGGAGGGGGATCCAACAAACTGCAGACGATCCCTTTGATGGGATCCAAAAATTTCTTCTTCTCTTTCCGTTTGGGGATGGATTTCATCAATCCCTGAGTATAAGGGTGTAACGGCTTCTGAAATAATTCGGTAGTGCCGGTATGTTCGACGATATGCGAGGCGTACATAACGGCGACCTCTTTGCAGATCTGCCCGATGACAAAGAGGTCGTGGGTAATGTAGAGCAGGGAGGCTCTAAATTTATCCATCAACTCCGTGAGCAAATCCAGGAACTGCGCCTGGATCGTCACATCCAGGGCGGTCGTGGGCTCATCGGCAATCAGCAGGGCCGGATTGCAGGAGAGGGCAATGGCGATCATAACCCTCTGGCGCATGCCACCGCTGAATTCATGGGGATAACTTTTCAGCCGCTCTTTCGGGGAGGGAATGCTCACCACGTCCAGCATTTCGACCGCTTTCTCCTGGGCCTCTTTGTGATTCAGCTTCTGGTGTAGCATAACGGTTTCGGAGATCTGCCTTCCGATGGTCAACGCCGGGTTCAGGGAGGTCATGGGCTCCTGGAAGATCATCGAAATCTTCCGGCCCCGGATCCTTCTCATCTCCGCCAGCGGTTTCAACAGCAGGTCTTCCCCTTCAAAAAGAATCTGCCCCTCGCTTTGCGCGGGGGGCGAGGGGTTCAGCCGCATGATCGAAAGAGCCGTCACAGTCTTGCCCGAACCGGATTCCCCCACCAGGCCGAAGGTCTCCCCCTTTATCAAATTGAAAGAGACACCGCTCACCGCCGTCAGGACCCCCTTTTTCAAGACGAATCGCGTGGACAAGTCCCGGACTTGGAGCAAGATGTCATTCATCGCGTAATCCTTCATCCTCCAGGATTAACGTTTGGCCAAGCGGGGGTCCAGAATATCCCGGAGCCCATCCCCGAAGAGGTTGAAGCCCAAAACGGTTATGGAGATGGCCAGACCCGGAATAATGGCCAGATAGGGATCGCTTTCGATAAACAGTTTGGCCTCGTTCAGCATCGAACCCCAACTCGGGTTCGGAGGCTGGATGCCCAGGCCCAGAAAACTTAAAGCCGCTTCCGTCAGGATGGCATAGGCAATGAATACGGTCGCCTGAACGATCAGGGGCGATAAGGTATTAGGCAGGATCTGGCGGAATAGAATGGAGAGGTTGGATTCTCCGACCATCCTTCCGGCCTCCACATATTCTTTTTCCCTTTCGCTCAGGACGGACCCGCGAGTAACCCGGGCGAATCGGGGAATGTAAACCACGCCGATGGCCACCATGGTATTGAAAAGCGAGGACCCTAAAATCGTGACCACCACCAGGGCCATCAGAATCGGAGGAAACGCGAGCAAGGAATCCATAATCCGCATGATCACTTCATCCACCTTACCCCGATAATACCCGGAGATCGCCCCAATCGGTGTTCCAAAGATAATCCCGATTCCCACCGCAATGATCCCGACCATCAAGGCAACCCTGGCCCCATGGACAATCCGCGACCACACATCCCGGCCCAGATGATCGGTGCCAAAAAAATGTCCGAAGCCGGGCGTCTGCAGGCGGTAGGAAATATTCTGCTGCAGCGGGTCATGAATCTGGATGAGGGGAGCTACCAAAGCAATCCCAATGACGGTAATCACGATGATGATACCCGCAAAAGCCAACCGGTTTTTGAGAAAATCTCCAAACCGGTCCTGAAACCGTTCCCAAAACCTTTCCCAGCTAAATTTGGGCGCTTCGGCTGCCTCCGGAACCATCGCCACGTCTTTACGGGTCATCTTACCTGCCCTTACGAAGCACCGGGAATCCCGGATGCCTCTATGCCAGTTCTACCCTCGGGTTCAGAAGGGTGTACAGGAAATCCACCACCAGATTCACGAAGAGGAAAAAGACCGCCAGTAAAAGAATCGCGGCCTGCACCACCAGATAATCCCGGGTTAAGATGGAGTTGATGATCAGCTGACCCACTCCGGGCCAGCTGAAAACCATCTCGATCACCACGCTGCCGCCTAAAATCGTGCCGAACTGCAAGCCGACGATCGTCACCGTCGGAATCAGGGCGTTCTTCAAAGTATGAATGAAGATGACGGCTCTCTCCGATAATCCCTTGGCCCGGGCGGTCCGTACATAATCCTGCCCCAGTTCATCCAGCATGCTCGACCGGGTCATGCGGGTCACCACGCCAGCCATGCGTAAACCCAGGGCTACGGCCGGCATGATCAAAAACTTTAGAGACCCGAAAAAATCCTCGAAGGGGCTCATATAGCCCATGGAAGGAAGCACGGGAACCCACAGCGAGAAGGTCAGGATCAGCATGATCCCGAACCAGAATTCCGGGATGGAAATTCCCAGCAAGGCAAAAATCATGGCGGCATAATCCGCAGGTTTCTGCCGCCGTACCGCGGAGATAATACCCGCAGGCAAGGCCACCATGATGGAAACGATCATACTCGAGAGGGCCAGCAACAGGGTTGCCGGAAACCGGTCCATGATCAGCGTGAATACTTCTTCCTGAGAATAGACCGATTTTCCGAAATTACCGTGGACGGCCCGCCATAGCCATATGCCATACTGAACCGGAATCGGCTTGTCCAAACCCAATTCCTTCAGCAAAGTGGCGCGGACTACGGGATCCTCTGCCCCGCCTTCTCCGGAAAGGAGAATATCCGCCGGGTCCCCGGGGAGGAACCGGACCATGGCGAATACAAAAATGGTCAATAAAAGAATCACCGGAATATTGTAGATGATTCGTTTCAACATATAGAGGAGAATATTCATAAAACAGAATCTCCCGATTCCAAAGTCTGGCTCAAAGTTTTAAAGGATGGCGGCTGCCCGGGTCCACCCCGCGCTGCAGTTCTCCAGTTTAATGGGAAACATGGCCACCTTAAAGCCATAGGGTCCGGGAAGTTTTTTCAAATTGAACAGCTTCTCCGCATGGCAACTCTCCTTGACGACGGACCCGCAATGCACGGGAAAGTAGGCCGCTCGGTCGCCGGCTTTGAGCTTCTGAGACATGATCTGGATCGATATATCCAGGGTAAAGGAATCGGTGCCCATCGTGCGAATTCCCCTGCCGAACAGCCACATGAGCGCGTCCCCACTCAGCCCCGTGGCCACCTCGCAGAAATTGGGGTCGGTGAAATAGTGATCTTCCGCGCCGGTTCTGATCAAAACGATATTCCCCGCTTTGAGGTCATAGCCGATCCGCTCCAGCTCCTTCATCAAATCGATGACCGTAATGGGGTCATTCGGCTTCTTGTGTGAAAAATCCAGCAAAACGCCATCGCCATAACACCATTCCAAAGGAAGCTGGTCAGCGGTCTTGGCCGGCTTGCCTTCAACCACCGGCCCAAAATGCCAGGGCGCGTCGAGATGGGTTCCGGCGTGACTGGGGCACGAGACGAAATCGTTGGCGTAGAACTCAGGAGAAGGAAGCAAGTCGAGGTTCAGTCCAAACATTTTGGCAAATTTTCGGGCCTCTTCCACATGGGTAAAATGATCGATCCGGTTATTATAGTAACTCCCTTCCATGGCCTCAGCCATGAGGGGCACGCTCAGGTCGAGAATCTCCGGTTTTTTGGTGAGCGTCCCTTCTCCCTCAATCGCCACGGCCCGGGCCCACCCCCCGGCTCCCCCTTCGATTTTGATGGGGAACATGGCCACCTTAAATCCATAGGGTTTCGGCAGGGTCTTTAAATTGGAAAGCTTCTCCGCATGAATATACTCTCTTTCCCGCCCGGCATAGTGAATGGGGAAGAAAGCCGCATTGTTGCCCTTCTTCAATTCTTCTACCATTTTGGGGATGGGGATGTCCAGGGTAAAGGCGTCGGTCCCGATCAATTTTATCCCCTGGTCCAAAAGCCACATGAGCGATTCCTTAACCAGTCCTGATCCCGTGGCTCCAAAATTGGGATCCTTGTCAAAAAAATCTTCCGCCCCTGTCCGGATGAGGACAATATCCCTCGGCTCCAGGGTGTACCCGATCCGTTGGAGTTCTTTTTTAAGATCCGCCGTGGAAATCGCCTCCCCCGATTTCTTGGTTTGGCTAAAATCCAGGAGAACCCCGTTCCCGTAACACCACTCTAAAGGAACCTCGTCGATCTTTTTGGCCGGCTTGCCCTCGACCACCGGGCCAAAATGCCAGGGCGCATCGACATGGGTGCCCGCATGGCTCAGCGTTTCCACGTGATCGTTCGCGCAGAAAGGGCCGATCAGGTCTGCCGGCAGGCAAACCCCTTTGGCCATCCTCCTCGAGCTCTCCGCGTGGCTCAGGTGAGTAATCTTCACATCGTTCGGATCCATCGTGCCGTTCTTCAAGGCCACGCTTAAATCTCTGATTTGAACCATAGAGTCAAACCTCCCTCAATTTTCAGGCTGTGTGCAGATCCCCCAACGGGCTGGCTTTCCTTTTTCATAAGGCGGGGAGTCTCCGGTCATGGGGGAAGAGCTTTTCACATCCATCTTTCTTGACCGGCAAGGTGCATTCGGTCTGGAATCCTCCCAGCCCCAGTCCATCGTAAGGGACCTCAGTATTGCATATCCGGACAGATCCTATCGGTCAAGCCAGACCTTCCTCATGCCGCCGCCGTAATACCCGAACCAGGTCGATGCGCCGGCTTCATGGCCTTTCACATAATCCCGGTAGGAGATGGAAATGATAGTCTTGGAAATGTAATAAATGGGAAGGTCTTCCTTTATGATATCAACTACCTGCCGATAAATCGGCACCCGGTCCTCCCACTTCCAGGTCGTTCGCCCCTTTTCCAGCAGGGCGTCGACCTCCTTGTTGTTGTATCGGGACCAATTGTTCTTATCGATCTCCCCGGAATGAAGGTACAGATAATAGGCGTCGTCCGGGTCAAGCCTTTCGCTGTCCCCTCGGACTGAAATTTGATAATTTCCCTTCCTCATGTTATCAAAATAAGGAGCTCGGTCGACCACCGCCATCGTCCCCTCAATTCCGATCTTTTTCAATTCCCCCATGATGACCTCGCAGGCCGCTATGTCATAAGTGGTGCCGGAAAATTGAAAGAATTCGGTTTTAAACCCATCCGGATACCCCGCCTCAGCCAGAAGCTGTTTGGCCTTGGCCAGATCCGGCTTCCGGTCTTCGACTGGGATATACATCCTGGAGCGGTTCAGGAAAGGCTGGTTATTGACCGGTTCGGCCAGCCCCCAATGGGCCCCTTTAATAATCTCATTTTTATCGATGGCATAAGCAACGGCTTGCCGTACTTTCTTATTATCGAAAGGGGGCTTACTCACATTGAAATGCATCCATTGATTCCCCACGGGCTGGGTCATCACCACAACAACCCCAGGTACAGGCTCCTTGATGGCATCGACAACCGCCTTCTTGGGCGGGTCCTGGATGTAATCCAAATCCCCGGCCCGGAGGGCGGTCCAGCGTACGGTGGGATCGACGATTTTCTTCACATAAATGCTATCCAGGTAGGGGAGACGATCTCCCGTTTTTTCATCGATCTCCCAATATTGATCGAACCGAGTCAATTCGGTGGTTTCATTCGTGACGAAGGACTTCAAAACAAAGGGTCCCGTTCCCGGCCCCGGCTTCGTCGCGGTCGGCTCCCAGCCGGCCGGAATAATCGGACAATTCTGGATCGTCAGGGTGGTCAAAAAGGGGCCGAACGGCTCTTTGAGCCGGACCTTGACGTGATACTTGTCCATGGTGTGGATGGAATCGATCCAGCGATAAGCAAAGGCCCGGGGAGATCGGGTGGCCGGGTTCATCACCCGTTCGATGGAATACTTCACATCGCCGCTGTCCAATTCCTTCCCGTGGTGAAACTTTACGCCCTCCCTTAGGAGAAAAATATATTCTCTCCCATCGGGCGAGATTTCCCAGGATTTGGCCAGGTCGGGATAGATCCGTACCTGCGGCAGGGGACCCATGATGGTTAAGCCGTTGTACATGAGTACGTAGTTCTGGAAATCGATGAACCACTGATTCTTGTGGGGATCCAGCCCTACGGAGGCCCACCGTTCGGCTACCCGCATCCTGCCCCCATATTTCGCTTTCTTCTCTGCACCCCGGGCCAGCGAGGGAAAGCCTTCCAAGGCCATCCCGGCCATCCCTATCCCGCTCAAGTACACAAATTCTCTCCGGGTCAATCCGTTACGGTTCTCGTCTTTTTTCTTCATCTCTGTTCCTCCTTAAGATTAAGAGTTGGGTTTGTTCCGGCCGTGGCCGGCGGAGCAAAAAGCTCCCCTCAAAACGGACCTCTTCGCTTAACGGTATCCACGGCCATACCGCCGGGTTCCGGATCGGGAAGCGATGTTCGGACGGAAACTCCGCGCCGAACTAGCTCCGAATGTGCGATCTTCCTTGATCTGTTGCTGGAAATCAACTGGGAAAGGGCTGAGCATTGAATCGGTCTCATAAAAAGAGGGTCTGCTTTTCCGATTCGTCCTGAAAGCAGGCAACGGGTTCTGCGTCCGAGGAATAAGGATCATGAACCGTTCAGCAGCGGCCGCGGATCTTCCAACTGTCTCCGGATGTGCTGCAGGAACTGGGCGGCGATGGACCCGTCAATGGCCCGGTGGTCGTAAGAAACGCAAAGGTACATCATCGAACGGATCACGATCTGATCATCCCGCACCACGGGCATCTTGGCAATCCGCCCCATCCACAAGATGGCATTTTGCGGCTGGGTGATGATCGGGGTCGCAATCACCGCGCCGAACACACCGGGATTCGAAAGCGTGAGGGTCCCTCCCCGTATGTCCTCCAGAGAAAGCTTTCGCTCCCGCGCCCGCGCGGATACTTCATCCAGAGCCTGGGCAATCTGTTTGAGATCTTTCGTATCCACTCTCTTGAGGACCGGGGTTATGAGCCCCTCTTGAATGGCCACGACCACTCCGCAATTGACGTATTTTTTTATGACGATCGTGTCCTTGATAAGCTGGGAATTGATAATGGGAAACTGCCGGATGCTGTTCACCGCAGCCCGGATGACGAAGGGGACATAGGTAAGGTTGACCCCCTCTTCCTTCCACCGCGGCGCCACCTCCGACCGGAGCTGCACCAGGTTGGTCATATCCACTTCGGCAATCGTCGTGACATGCGCCGCCGTCCGCACACTCAAGGACATTCCATCCGCAATGGCTTTGCGCATCCCGACCAGAGGGAGCACCTCTTCAAGCTCAGGGATCCGCTCTCCCTCCCCGGCCTTTTTCTCCGCAACGAACTTTTCCACATCTTCTTTGGTCACCCTTCCTTCGGATCCGCTTCCTTGAATTTCAGCCAGGTCGAGGCCATGTTGCTTGGCCAGCATTTTTGCGGCGGGGAAGGCTTTCACTTCCGCCCCGGCCACCCGCACTCTTTTCTCCGGTGGAGCGGCTCTCTCTTTAACCTCTTCCTTCTTTTCCGCGGCCCTCGCCAGATAAGCCGAGATATCTTCCCCCGCAGCCCCGACGATGGCCACCGTCGAATCAACTTTGGCAATGGTTTTTTCGCCGTAGAGGATCTTCAGGAGGATTCCCGATTCCGGCGCCACAATCTCGAAATTCACTTTTTCGGTCTCGACTTCCGCCAGGATCTCCCCTTTCTCGACGGCGTCCCCTTCCTTCTTCAGCCAGCGTACAATGGTTCCTTCTGTGATGGAAACCCCCAGACTCGAAAGCTTCACCTCAGCAGCCATTTTCTATCTCCATTCCGTATCAGGGTATTGTCAAAATTCAACCACAGAGGCCACAGAGAAATTATCCATTTCCCGGGAACATACTCTTTCACCCCCTCCCAACCCTCCCCCCTCTGAGGGGGAGGGAAAGGGTGGGGAGGATATAATGGGTCTTTCTCTTGGTTGCGGCTATGCCGCACTATGAATTCCGTGGCTTCCGATTGTTCAGAATAACTCCTTCACCGTTTTGACAATGTCGGCGATCTGCGGGATCACCATCTGATCCGCGTAGGACGAACTGGGAATGATCATTTCGGCCCCCGCGATGCGTTTCACCGGAGCGTCCAAGTACTGGAGCCCCTCCTCCGCGACCACCGCGGCGATCTCCGCTCCCACTCCCCCCATCTTCGTCCCTTCCTCAGCCGTAACCAGCTTGGAAGTCTTCTTCACAGAATTCAGGATACATTCCTTATCCAGGGGGCGCAGGCTTCTGAGGTCGATCACTTCCGCTTCGATCCCGTCTTTGGCCAGCTCCTCCGCCGCCTTCAAGACCTTGTGCAGCGTCCAGGCATAGGTGGCGATCGTCACGTCCTTCCCTTCCCGCTTTACCTCTGCCTTTCCGATCGGCAGCAAATACTCCTCTTCGGGCACCATACCCTTAACCCCGTACAGCAGCTTGTGCTCATAAAACAAGACGGGGTTGTCGTCCCGGATCGCCGTCTTGATCAGCCCCTTGGCGTCGTAGGGGGTCGAGGCGAAAATTACTTTCAGCCCGGGAAAATGGATAAACGTCGCCTCCAAAGACTGCCCGTGGTGGCATCCAGCCCCCCCCGAGCTTCCGCTCCCGCCGATCCGGTAGACTACTGGCACCCGGAATTCTCCCCCCCCGCACATATACCGGTACTTCGCCGCCTGGTTGGCGATCGAATCCGCCGCATACATGGTAAAATCCGAATACATGATTTCCACAACCGGCCGCATCCCCGTCAAGGCGGCGCCCACGGCTGCCCCGGAGAAACCCGATTCGGAAAGGGGCATGTTGATCACCCGGTCCCCAAACTCCTCAAAAAGACCCCGGGTCACCGTCCAGACATTAATCTTGATATCCTCACCCATAAGAATGATTCTCTCATCCCGCTTCATCTCTTCCCGCAGGCCCTCGCGGATCGCTTCGGCGTAGGTCATCTCTCTCGATGCCATAGATTTCTCCTCCTATTTAGTCAACGTATACATCTTGAAAAATTTCTTCTCTTGTTGGGTACGGGCTATCTTTGGCGAATTTCTCTGCTTCTTCCATTTCGAGTCGAGCCTGCTCATCGATCTTGTTCAGCTCGGCTTCCGAGGCGACCTTCATTTCGATCAGCCGTTGCCGCAGCCGCCTCAGCGGATCCTTCTTCTCCCACTCCTCCACTTCCTCTTTCGCCCGATATACCCCTAAATGAAAACGATCCATCGCGGTGTGCCCGTGTATGCGGTAGGTCTTCGACTCGATAAACGTGGGTCCCTGGCCCGAACGCGCCCGCTGAATGGCTTCCCGCGCCGCCTCATACACGCCAATCGCATCGTTGCCATCCACGATCACCCCGGGCATTCCGTAGCCCTGGGCTCGATCGGCAATGTCCCGCACCGAGGTCGTCTCGATATTGGGCGTAAAAAGGGCATACAGATTGTTTTCGCAGATAAACACCACCGGGGCCTTCCAAACCGAAGCCAGATTCATCCCCTCATGCACATTGCCTTCATTGGAAGCCCCGTCGCCGAAGAAAACCAGGACGACTTCGTTGGTCTTCCGGAATTTGATCGACAGGCCCACCCCCGCTCCGATGGGAATGTGGGCCGCCTGGACGCCCGGCCGGCCCATGATCCGCAAGGAACAGTCGGCAATATGGACGCCCCCTTTGCCGCCGCAGCACCCCGTGGTCTTCCCGAGCAATTCGGACAGCAAGATTTTCGGGTCCATCCCCTTGCCAATCGCCCAACCCCATCCGCGGTGATAGGGCATGACGTAATCGGTTGGCTTCAAGGCGGCACAAGCCGCAATGGTGGTGGCTTCCTGTCCATGGGTGGAATGCTGGGTGATGCGGACTCCACTGGCCACCATCTCGTTGACCTTATCATCAAAGAACCGCAACCGCACCATATTCCGGTAAATCTTCAACAACGTCTCTTTGTCAATCGTAGCCATGACAAACCTCCGATTTTTTGGTTGAGTTTTTCTGTTTACATTGCCCGTAACGGACGCTGAAATTCTCTTGGACCCTTCAGACGATATCCGGGCTGCGGTCTAAAGCTCTGGAGGCCCGGGTAGATAAGGCGAGGATTGGGGGAGGTCAAGGGAGTGTTCACAATCTCTTGCGCCGGCAAAGGAATCGCCCATCTTGGAAAGGGCCAAGGCTATGTTCGGGGGTTTAAATGTTTCCACCACGGCTGCCTCTCAACTGGTTTCCAGAATCCACAACAGCCCGCCGATCCAGCTTCCTCCAGCTACCTTCTTATTTTGCGCATCGATTAAATCGCCGTTCTCCAATAGGATGTCACCTCTTCCCGGTTGTAGGCCTTTAAAACACAGGGTAACCAACTTACCGCTTCCGCTTGCCGGCCCGCCCGATTCAAAGGTAACCTTGACCTCCAATCTTCCCTTCTGGTCTCCCTTGGGTCCCACCTTATAACCGGCCTTTCCCTTCTGTTCAAACAGATTCCCCGCCGCGAAGCTCTGATAGTTCACGAAGGCGGGGTCAAACGTCAAATCAAAGGATACCGTCGAAACCCGGTCAATGGCTTTGGCCGCCACATCCACGCAGAAATTATTCTCCCCCTCCGCACGGGCAGGTTGCAGGATAATGGTCTTGGGGGGCACCAGATCCAGGCTGTCGTTGGGCTTGAAGTTCATTACGTAGCCGCCGGAGACTTTTTTGGGGGCTTCTTTCTTTTCCGGTTCTTTTTTCTTTTGGCAGGCGCAAAGAGAGATCATGGCGACAATGATCAATAGACTCAAGATCTTGTATTTCACGGGATCCCTCCTCTCCTCCGGAAGCTCGTTCTTTTCGTTCTCTCCGTAATGCCTGGGAAAAAATCGCTCTCCGCCTGCGAATCCTGCGGCCGGAAGTTCGCCGGCCGCAGGACTTCGCGGCTCGCTTTTTCCTTTAATAGCCGTCCTTTTTTAAACTTCCCCTCTTGCATTCAGAACGGTATGTTAAAATACGTTATGCGCGGTGTCAAGCAAAAAGGCTTTTCCCCCGATTCAAGCACTTCTCCCCATTTTTCATCGGATGGAGCATGATCACCGCTTTCTCAAATACGGGGGAATTTCTTCTTCCGCTTTCCCTTCATGACAGCAGCGCAGCTGACGCTTATCAAATTCATATCCCTTCGGTTGGGCCGGCGAGGAAGGAAGGCAGGTGAGGCAAATTCCTTTCCGCGGCATGAAGGGAGGCTCGCCCTTGATGGATTCGATAACCCCAATGGCCTTCTGCACCACCCCCTTTTCTCCTTCGGCCACCAGCGTTACAGCCCCTTCCGAGCCACTGGATCCTCCAGAGGCTACATGAACGGCATCGACCCCGGCCAGGATCTTCAACGCCGTAATCTCTGTTATCACCTTTGCTCCGGAAAGGGGGATCAGCCCGACTCTCAGCCCCAGGCAATAGTCAAAGGTCTGCTGGCCGCAAAGGGTAACGGCCTTCGGTACGGAAGCGACCATCTTCTCCAAGCCCACCGGCACAATGAGACGAACCCCGCGCGCCAGTATGGTCCCGATCGCCCATCCGATGGTTCCCCCTTCCTGATGGGCCACAAAAACGGCCGCGTTCCCCTCCGCGTCTACACAGTTCGCCCCCTTGATGAAAACCGAGTCCCGCCCGAAGTCGCGCAGTAACACGTCCATCGTAGGGGCGGGGGGTTCAACCACTCCCCGGTTCAGCACCAAAATGGGCGGTTTTTCCTCTCCCAGCGTGGTGCAAAGGGTACCCCTCAAAATCGCCCCGGAGATGTATGATTCGCGCTTCCACAATTCCGATACTTTTTCTTTGCCCAGAACCTCTTCCACCACGTAGACGTTCGTTGAACCATGACCGATGAGCATCTTCCCGCTTTCTTTGGCTCGCTTTACCTCTTCCATCTCCGCTACGGCTTTGGCGATGAGCCTCTTGGATTCCGCGGGGGTAAGGACAAACAAAGCTCGCATGCTGATTTCTCCTTTCAATGGGAAATAAAAACCGCATAGCGCAGATGGCTGGTATTGCGCCCTCAACTCCACGGACCATGCGCTATGCGCGTAGCGGTTAAAGGATCGCCACGGCCCGGGTCCACCCTCCGGCACACTTTTCCAGCTTGATGGGGAACATGGCGACTTTGAACCCGAAAGGCCGGGGAAGTTTCTTCAGA
>Ga0315282_10009203_pt1 | contig 15751 bp, 17 predicted proteins | sample YL17G07_20_MG_FD_203693 | JGI IMG/M metagenome (GOLD analysis project Ga0315282, IMG submission 203693) | Sediment microbial communities from Yellowstone Lake, YNP, Wyoming, USA - YL17G07_20 | ecosystem: Environmental > Aquatic > Freshwater > Lake > Sediment | place: USA: Wyoming | collected...
TAGGAAACAGTCTGAGCTTGCGTTGGCCACGAGCCGCGGTGCAGTGTATGTTCTGTGTGCATGCCGCACTCACAGGTCACATCTCCGTCCCGATTGCTCCTGTGCTATAACCGGCATGTAAGCTGAAACCGCTATGGCTCACTCGCAGGAACAATCCAGGGCCGCGCGCGAAGAACGGGCAGGCGATAAGGCGCCTGAGGGGGACGTAAGCCTCCAGGAGAACCCGCGCACCTTCACTCTCTGGCAGCGCACGCAGATTTTCTTCGCGAGCTGGATTGGCTATCTGGCTGTCCTGCTCATCGGCCGCACGCTGCGCTTTGAAGTGTATGGCTGGGAGAACTGGGCGGCGGCGCGGAAAATCGGCAAGGGACTGATTTACACCTTCTGGCACCGCGAAATCTTCCCTGCCACCTGGTTCTGGCGAAGGCGCGGCATTGTGGTGATGACCAGCCAGAATTTCGACGGGGAGTATATTGCGCGCATCATCCAGCGCCACGGCTACGGCGCGGCGCGCGGCTCAAGCTCGCGGGGTGCTTCCCGGGCGCTGGTGGAAATGATCCGCTGCCTGCGGCAGGGGCTGGACACTGCCTTCACCATCGACGGCCCGCGCGGGCCCCGGTTCGTCGCCAAGCCGGGTGCGGTCCTGCTGGCGAAAGCCACCGGCGCTGCTATCGTGTGCTTTCACATCGCCCTGCGCAAGGCCTATGTCTTCCGCAAGACGTGGGACCAGACGCAGATTCCCTGTCCTTTCGGCCGCGCGGCAGTGTTCATCGCTCCGCCCATCCTGGTTTCGCCGGAAGCTAACGAGGAAGAGCAAACCCGCAAGCATCAGGAAGTCCAGGCAGCGCTGGACCAGCTTCGGGAACGCGGCGAGGCGTGGGCTGGGAGTGCCTGAACAACGAAACTCGAAATCCAAAACCCGTGGCCCGAAACGGCGCGCACGAATAGCCGGCTGCCGTGGTGTTCGGGTTGAGCCTACCGTGCTTCGACGACGCGCTGGAGTTGCGGGAAGAGCGCGGCGACTTGCGCGCGCGTATCCTCCTCGCTGCCTGAACAATCGATGACGTAGTCGGCCCGGCGGCGTTTCTCCTCGGTGGGCATCTGCGCGGCGATGCGCCGCTCGGCTTCCTCACGCGTCACGCGCGCCTTGGCCATGAGCCGCTCCAGTTGCTGTTCGGGCCGGCACCAAGCCGCCAGGATTTTCGTGAAGCGTTTTTCGATTCCGGCCTCGTAAATCAGCGCGGCATCCACCAGCACGACAGCGTGAGGCGCCAGGATGTGGAAGCTGACGGCGAGTTCCTCGATGCGTTCGATAATGCGCGGGTGAAGGATGGCACTAAGCTGGCGAAGCTTTTCGCCATCGGCAAAAACGACGGATCCCAGACGCCGGCGATCGATCTCCCCGTAACAGTCGAGGATCTCCGAGCCGAAGCGGCTGACAATTTCCTTGTAGGCGGGAAGCGGCGCGCGGCTCAGCTCGTGCGCGAGCCGGTCCGCATCAATGATCTTGGCGCCGAGGTCCTCGAACATGCGGGCCACGGTGCTCTTGCCGCAGGCCACACCACCCGTCAGCCCGAAGTAGCAGCCTGTATCAACCATACGAAAGGGGAAAACCGAATCGCAGAACCGGGAATTCGCCGTCTCCGTTCCGCTCGATTTCCGAATTCTGGTTTTTCCAGTTTCCTGTCACCCGCTAGGATTGGGTGGGGGCTTGCGCCCGCATCCCGCGGCGCGCCCTCGCCGCCTGCACCGTGTTCACCATCAGCATGGTGATGGTGAGCGGACCCACACCGCCGGGCACGGGCGTGTAGGCACCGGCCTTCTCGCGCACATCCTCGGGCTGCACATCGCCGACCAGCACCGAGCCTTTGGCCGCAAGCTTCTGCAGCGCCTCAGCCGGGTCGCGGAAGACGCGGCGGACTTCCTCCTCCGTCTTAAGCACGTTCTGGCCCACATCGATCACCACCGCGCCCGGCTTGATGAAATCCCCCGTCACATAAGCAGCCTTGCCCATCGCCGCCACCAGAATATCCCCTTCGCGTGCCACCGCCGGCAGGTCGCGAGTGCGGGAGTGGCAGATGGTGATGGTGGCGTGGTTGTGCATGAGCAGCATCGCCGTGGGTTTGCCAACAATATCGCTGCGGCCCACGACCACCGCGCGAGCCCCCTTCATCTCCACCCCGCTGCGCTTGATGATTTCGATGACTCCTGCCGGCGTGCAAGGCACCAGTCCCGGCCGTCCGCTCACCAGGTAACCGATGTTAACAGGATGGAACCCGTCCACGTCCTTGGCGGGATCAACGGCCTCCAAAACCTTCTTTGTGTCCACCTGCGGGGGCAAGGGAAGCTGGATGAGAATGCCATCGACCTCGTCTCGCTGGTTGAGCTTGTCCACCAAGTCGAGCAGTTGCTCCGTGGTGGTGGAGGCCGGCCATTCGATCTTCTCGCTGAACAGTCCCAGCGACTCGCAGGTTTTCACCTTGCTGCGGACGTAGATCTGGGAGGCGGGGTTGTCACCGACCAGCACCGCCGTCAGACCGGGGTTGATCCCTCCCTTCCGTAAATCTTCGATTTCCTTCTGGAGATCTTTCAGGATTTCGTTACGAATCTTATTGCCGTCCAGGATGCGTCCGCTCACAGACGGTCTCCTCAAAGGGATTAGGCGCACGGAGTTTAACACACCTGCCGGATTCCAGAAATGGGTGAGACGAAGGTGAGGACGAAGGGACACTGTGTCGCGCGCGACCATCAGCCGCGACATTGTCTGCCGCCTACAGCCCCTTCTTCCCGCCAGCAGCCCCGCTGGGTAACCGGTGAGGGTGGCTGCGCTCAGGCGCCGGAGACAAGACGCGAGAACGGCAGTGCCATGAGGGGGTTGAGGCCGGGTTCGCGTTTGGAAGCCCAGGGGCTTTCGTCTATAATGCGTCGAGGGCCCTGGTTAGTAGAGGGGTCTGTGGCGCTCAGCGAGCCGAAAGGCAGTGAAGGTTGCCTGACCCTGAAATTGTCCGGGTGGTGAACCATGGCTGATCCGATTGCCGCTCCCGAGACGGAGAAGCGAGTGATTTACAGCATCACGGAGATCATGAAGTTCCTGCCGCACCGCTACCCGTTCTTGTTTGTGGATCGGATCATCGAGCTCGAGCCGGATAAGCGGATCGTGGGCTTGAAGAATGTCACGGTCAACGAGCAGTTCTTCCAGGGGCATTTCCCCGGAGCGCCCGTGATGCCGGGCGTGCTGATCATTGAGGCCATGGCGCAGGTGGCGGGGGTGATGATTTATCGCGACCTGCCGGACAGAGAGAAGAAGCTGATCTACTTCACCGGCATTGAGAATGCTAAGTTTCGCCGGCCGGTTGTTCCTGGAGATCAACTGCGGATCGAAATGGAGTTGCTGAACCGGCGCAGCAATTTCGGCAAGATGCAGGGGCGGGCCACGGTGGACGGAAAACTCGTCGCCGAGGCCATCGTGCTGTTTGCGATTGCAGACCACCCAGGTTATTCAGGCCCATGAAAGCTCATCCCACGGCCATCGTCCATTCCCAAGCTCAAATCGCCGACCGTGTGACGGTGGGACCTTACTCCATCATCGGCGACGGCGTGGAGCTGGGCGAAGACTGTGAGGTGATGTCGCACGTGGTGGTTGAAGGTCCCACACGGATAGGCAAGCACAACCGCATTTTCCCCTTCGCGATTGTCGGTCTTCCTTGCCAGGACTTGAAATACCACGGCGAGCCTACCCGCCTGGAGATTGGCGACGACAACGTCATCCGGGAGTTCGTGACCCTGCATCGCGGGACGGTGGAGGGCGGGGGCGTGACGAGAATCGGCCATCACAACTTTCTGATGGCCTACGTCCACATCGCCCATGATTGCCGGCTGGGCGACCACATCATTATGGCCAACGGGGCCTCCCTCGCCGGCCACGTGGAGATCGGCGACCACGCTACGGTGGGGGCCTTCTGCGGCATTCACCAATTCTGCCGCATCGGTGCCTACAGCTTCCTGGGCAGCTACAGCGTGATTAACAAGGACATCCTCCCCTATTCCAGGACCAGCGCAGAGCGTCCCGCGGAAGTGTACGGCGCCAACCGGGTGGGACTCGAGCGGCGCGGCCTCGCCCAGCAAGATATTGACGAACTGGACGCCGCGTTCCGTTTGCTCAGCCGCTCCAAACTCAATACGACACAGGCACTCGAGGCCATCGACGCCCGCAGCTTTCAGTCGGAGCATGTTCGGGCGCTGGTGGATTTCATCAAGACCTCCCAGCGGGGAGTGGTAAAGTGAGCGAAAAGCGAAAGCCGAAACTCGAAAATCGCCGGCAGGCGAGTTTCTCGTTTCGCCTTTCGAATTCTGAGCTGCCATGACTCCTGCGCCCAATGCGGTCCCTCGCTACGCCATCATTGCTGGCAATGGGAGCTTCCCCTTCCTTGTGCTGGACGCCGCGCGGGATCAGGGTATTGATCCTCTGGTCGTGGCCATCCAGGAAGAGGCTTCGCCCGAACTCTCGCAAAAGGGCCGCGAGGTGCATTGGCTGAGCCTGGGCGAAGTGTCGAAGCTGCTGGGGCTGCTCAGCGCCCACCGGGTGGAGCGCGTGGTTCTGGCGGGGCAGGTGAAGCATGTGCAATTGTTCAGTTCCATCAAGCCGGACGGGCTGGTGCGCCGGGTCCTCGGGGGCTTGCATCGCCGGAACACCGACGCCCTGATCGGGGCGTTTGTTCGGATGCTCGAAGGGCGGGGGATCAAGGTCGTGGACTCGACCCTCTTCCTCAAGCCCCTCTTGCCGGAGGCCGGAACATTGACTCGCCGCGCTCCGGACGCCGCTGAGCAGGCGGACATCGCCTACGGCCATGCGATTGCCAAGAAAATTGCCGGCCTCGACATCGGCCAGACGATCGTCGTAGCGGACCGAGCCTGCGTGGCGGTGGAAGCCATGGAAGGCACCGATGCCACCATCGAACGCGCCGCCAGCCTGAGCAACGGACGGCGGCTGATCGTCGTCAAAGTAAGTAAGCCTCATCAGGACATGCGGTTCGACGTCCCGGTGGTGGGGCCAAAGACCATCCAGGTGATGAGGCGCGCGAATGCGAGCACGTTGGCCGTGGACGCGGGCAAGACGCTGTTGTTTGACCGCCAGCGGCTGCTCCGGGAAGCTGACGAATCCGGTATCGCCGTTGTGGGCGTCAAAGACTGACCACGCCGCTCCTCGGGCGGCGACACGAGCTGGCGCGGAACCGCTGCGGTGGGGCGCGGCGCAGGGCGAGGGAAGATGAAGGTACCCGTCGCTGTCATCGGCGTGGGTGAGCACGGTCGTAAGCACGCGCGCCAACTCCTGGAGGCGGAGGGCGCGCAACTGGTGGGCGTCTACGACCTGCGCGCGGAGCGAGCCCGCGAGGTCGCCGCCGAACTGGGCGTGCAAGCCTTTGCGAGCCTGGACGCAGCTCTGGGCGCGGCGGCCGCCGTCAGCGTGGTCATCCCCACTACGGACCATGCCCGCGTGGCGCGCCAAGCGTTCGACCGCGGCGTGGATGTCCTGCTTGAGAAACCGATCACCCGCACCCTCGAAGAAGCCGACGACTTGATCGCACGCGCCACGGCACAGGGGCGCATTCTCCAGGTCGGCCACCTGGAGCGCTTCAACCCCGGCGTGGTCGCCGCCAAGGCGATGACCCATAGCCCGCTCTTTTTCGAAATCCACCGGCTGGGGGTCTTCAGCCCGCGCAGCTTGGACGTCGACGTGGTGTTCGACCTGATGATCCATGACCTGGACCTTGTCCTCTGGATGGTGAACGCTCCGGTGGCGGATGTCCGGGCCGTGGGGCTGCCGGTGCTTTCCGACAAGGTGGACATTGCCAACGCCCGCGTAGAGTTTCAAAATGGTACGGTGGCGAATTGCACCGCCAGCCGGGTCAGCACGGAACGCGTGAGGAAGTTTCGTTACTTCCAGCCCAACGAGTACGTCTCGATTGACTTTACGCGGCAAGACGTTCTGGTGCTGAGCGTGGCTCACGATGGGGGCGTGCCGCGCCTCGGTTTTCGCAAGCTGGAGACGGAGCCTCGGGAACCGCTACGCGCGGAGCTTGAGGCGTTTATCGAGTCGGTCCGCACCCGGCGCCCACCGCTGGTGGGCGGGCCGGAGGGGCGTCAGGCGCTGGCCCTGGCCGAGCGCGTAATGACCCGGATTGAAGAGCATGCGGCCCTGGTAAATGTTCCCCTGGGCCGTGCGGCGGGACGGAGCGGAGAAATCTAGCCCCGGCAACAAGTCGGGCGGGATGTTTCAAGATGAGCACGGAGCCCGAACTCCACCTGATTCTGGAATTGGAGCAGGAAGCGGCGCTGTGGCGCCGCCGGACGATGTTCCTGCTTTCGGTGGTTCTGCACGCGGTGGCGGTTGCTCTCCTGCTCGTTTCGCCCCAACTGTTCAAGCGCGGCGCGGAGATGCTGGGCATTCGGCTCGAGCCGGCACCGAAGCGCGAAGCCACCTTCTTGTGGTTCCCACCCGAACTCATACAGCGGCTGAAGGAGCCACCGCCGGAGACCAACATTCTCTCCGATAAGGACCGCCGCGCGCAGGGGCATTCCCCGATTGTCAACCCCTTCGGGAATCGGATGCCGTATTCGGAGGGCAATACACCGCTGCCAGAGATCGCGGGCGGCGCGCCGCCGTCGCCCCCGGCCGCGCCGCCGCAGGCACCGGCGGGCTCTTCCACACCCTCTCCACCTCCCGAAGAGAGCAGGGAGGAGGGTCGCCTGCGATTGATGGACGTGCCCCCGGCGGGCAGCGGAGGGGGTGCGCAACTGCGTGTGCCGCTCTCGACCCCCGGTGAGGCGATCCAACAATCTCTGGAGGCCGCGGCGCGCGGCCGGGCGGGCGGCCCCGGGTCGGGACCTGGCGATTCTGCCGCCCAGTTCCGGAACTACGACCCCAATTTCTCAACGGAAGCGCCCCTGATCCTTTCCGACACGCGAGGTGTGGACTTTGGACCTTACCTGGCCAGGGTAGTGTTCAACGTGCGGCGCAATTGGTACTCCATGATTCCGGTGGCAGCACGGCTGGGGCAGAAGGGGCGCGTGGCTATCATCTTCGAGATCTTAAAGGACGGGTCGGTGCCCGAGCTGCGCTTGGTTGGGACGTCAGGCTCCGATCCGTTGGATCGGGCGGCCGTGGGCTCTATTCGTGCTTCCAATCCCTTTCCGCCGTTGCCGGAGGAATTCACGGGCAACCACCTCGTGCTCCAGTTCATTTTCCTCTACAACCTGGGATATGGGCCTTGAAGCGCCGCAGGCGCTCGGTTAGAATTTCGTTGTGAGGAGTAAACCCGCGGGGGAATCAAGTTCCGAGGTCGGCGCTGGCAATTTTTTTGCTGCCCACCCCGCATTGACAGCTAGGACTTCGCATCCGGCCGATGCTGCACCCCTCAAGAACTCAGCTCCTCGGTTGCTTTCTCCTACTCGCAGTGATCCTCTGTCTGCTGCTGCTCCGCTGCGCGCGTGTGCTTTGGTGGGCTCGCTAGGAGGCGATTACCCGCTCCTGGCGATTGTGGGGCCGACGGCCTCGGGCAAGTCAGCGCTGGCCCTGACGCTCGCCCAGCACCTGGAGGGCGAGATCATCAACTGCGATTCGGTCCAGGTGTACCGTGGCTTCAACATCGGCACCGGGAAGGTACCACCGGAGGAGCGGCGGGGGATTCCTCATCATCTTATCGACGCGGTGGAGCCCGGCGAACTCTTCACGGCTGGAGATTACCGGCGCGAGGCGTTGCGCGTGCTTGCGGGCGTGCGCGAGCGGGGGAAGCTGCCCGTCGTTGTGGGGGGCACGGGACTTTATCTTCGTGCGCTCTTGTTGGGTTTGTTTGAAGGTCCCGAGCGCTCCGAGGATTTGCGCGCGCGGCTGCGCGCGTCGGCCGAGCGCCGGGGTCGCGAGTTTCTGCCCCGGCTCCTGCGACGTTTGGACCGGGAAGCGGCGGAGCGAATCCACCCGCGCGACACGCCGAAGATCATTCGGGCGTTGGAGGTCCGCTTTCTTGGCCGCCAGCCTATGTCCGCCCTGCTGGCCCGCGGCCGAGCCGGTCTGCAGGGGTTCCGGGTTTTCAAAGTAGGGCTTGACCCCGACCGAAAAAAGCTCGCGCAGCGCATCAATGCCCGCGTCCAGCACATGTTCGCGGCGGGCCTGGTGGAAGAGACGCGGGCGATGCTGGCGCGGCCGAACGCTGGTCGCATCAAGGCCCTTGGCGCGCTCGGCTATCGCCAGGCTTGCGCCCTGCTGCGCGGCGAACGTGGTCTCGAGGAGGCGGTGCGGGAAACACAGGGGGCCACCCGGCGCTACGCCAAGCGCCAGATGACCTGGTTTCGACGCGAGACCGATATCACGTGGTTCGCCGGTTTTGGCGACGAACCAGAGACCGAGCGCCAAGTCCTCGACTGGCTGCGGCAGGCGTGGCTTGCCGGTGCGGCGCCGGCGGCGCGCCCCACCTGCCCCCGTTCGCCGCTTGAACCTTTTGAGGGAGGCAAAGCATGACCACCCCTGGCACTGGAGACAGAGATAAAATGGAAAAGCAGACGCAGAATATTCAAGACGCCTTTTTGAACTCCGCACGCAAGGAAAGAACGCTGGTTACGATCTACCTCCTTAGCGGCGTCAAGCTCTCGGGGCGCATCCGCAGTTTTGACAAGTACTCAGTGGTCCTGGAAAGCAACAATCAGGAGCAACTGATCTTCAAGCACGCCATTTCCACGGTTGTGCTGCCGCGTGCCAGCGCCCCCTCGGCGCCTGCGGCGGCACCGGAGGGTTAAAGGTATTCGTCGCCCTGAAATTCTGGAGCGGGCATATTTGGTGGGCTGGGCGTCGAGCCGCCGCTGGGGCGTAGCGGCGGGAGCGCCCGACGCAGAGGAAACGCTTCAGGAGCTTCACGAACTCGCCGCCAGCGCCGGCGCCCGGGTAGCAGCTTCCACTCTGCAGCGTACGCCGGAGCCCGACCCGGCCACTCTCGTGGGGCGCGGCAAGGTACAGGAGATTCGGGCCAGCGCTTGCGCGGCGCGCGCCGACGTGGTGATCTTTGACCACGACCTCACTCCTACCCAGCTCCGCAACCTCGAACAGGCGCTCGATCTGAAAGTCATCGACCGCACGCAGCTAATCCTCGACATCTTCGCGCGCCGGGCGCGCACGCGGGAAGGCCAGTTGCAGGTGGAGCTGGCCCAACTGAGCTATCTCCTGCCGCGCTTGGCGGGGCGAGGGACTCTGCTCTCGCGGCTGGGGGGCGGCATCGGTACGCGCGGACCCGGTGAGCAACAATTGGAATTCGACCGTCGGCGCATCCGCGCCCGCATCCGCCGCTTGAGGGAGGCCATCGAGGGCGTGCGCGCACAGCGCGCCTTGCACCGCGCGCATCGCCGCGCCCGCCATTTCCAGATGGTGGCGCTGGTGGGCTATACCAACGCGGGCAAGTCCACCCTCTTCAACGCTCTGACGCGCTCCTGCGTCAGCACCTCGCCGCGTCTTTTCGCCACGCTCGACCCCACGGTCCGCGCCCTCCCGCTCCGCTCCCGTCGTGCCGTCCTGCTCTCCGACACGGTGGGATTCATCCGCAAATTGCCCGCACACCTCGTGGCTTCGTTCCGCGCCACGCTGGAAGAACTGGAAGGCGCCAGTCTCCTGCTCCACGTCACCGACGCTTCGCACCCTCAGCACGCGGCGCAAGATGCTGCGGTCGAGGAGTTGCTGGAGAAGTTAGGGATTGCTTCTACCCCACGGCTGCACGTTTGGAACAAGATCGATCTCCTCGAGCCACGAGAAGCGATGCGGCGGGCCGGGGTCCCATCGCGGCGGGCGGAAGATCCCGATTCCCCGGGGACATGCCGGGGAGACGTGTGGGTCTCCGCGCGCAGCGGGGAGGGCGGGGAGACGCTCTTGCGGCGGATCGACGAGGCTCTGGAGGAGGATCCCATTGTCGAAGCGCACTTCGAATTCTCTCCCTCCGACAACGAGCAGTTAGCGCTGCTTCACAGGTCTGGGACCGTTCTTTCCACCCATTTCGAGGACGACCGCGTTCTCGTGCACGCGCGCGTTGCGGCGTCGCTACGCCAACGCCTCCACGCTAGCCTGGCGCCTCCCCCAAAAGTCTCTGCCGGTGGCTGAAAACCCAGCATTTTCGCGGCTCCGAGCGGTGTGGAAAAGGCTGTGGAAAAATCTGCACTTGCACTGGAACAGGTGCAGCGCTGGAACCCGCGAAAATGGCGGGCACCATCGAGGTGGCACTTGTATCCCTTTGATTTATAAGCATGTTAGTTTCGACTGATCGGGTGCCCGCGCCGGCTTGCAGGGGGTGATTGTGCTTGGGGCGGGTGCTGTCCCGTAGCCGGAATTTTGCACAATTCTGGGGCACCCCACGATGCTCCCGCGTAGCCCGCCAGGTGCTGTATTGTCCCGTCAAATCAAGGCCGTCTGGGTCTGGCCTCCACAGCTAGCCACTGGCAGGAGTACTGGCTGGCCGTGCTCGTGGCCGCTTCCTGCGCCTCCGCAACCTGTCTCGCCACGCGCCCTGATGGTAATCACTCAATGTTTCCGGCCGTCACCGCGACGATTTGCCAAGCCATGTGCGTTGACACGGTGCGGAGCGTTCGTTATAGTCAACCCGGTACGCCGCTCGAACGCGGCGCGGCGGCGAGCTCGGTTGGCGGACCCTTCCGACCATTTCCCGCTGCGGGTCAAACTCGAAGGCGCATGAACCTCCCGATTTCGCTCACCCTACTCCGAATCTTCTTTGTGCCCTTATTGGTCGTGCTCCTCCTCACCAAGGGCCGGAACCTGGACCTCTGGGCGGTCGGGGTGTTCCTGCTGGCGGCCGCCACGGATCTTCTGGACGGCTACTTCGCGCGCCGGCGCGGGCAGATCACGACGCTCGGCATCCTGCTCGATCCGGTTGCCGACAAGCTCCTTATCTCCGCCGCCCTCATTTCTCTGGTGGAACTCGAGTTGGTCCCGGCTTGGATGGTGGTCATCATTGTCGGCCGGGAGTTCGCGGTCTCTGGCCTGCGGGCCGTAGCCTTTGCGCAAGGGTTTGCCCTAAAAGCCTCGGAACTGGGCAAGACCAAGATGGTCTTTCAGGTGGTGGCCATCACCGTGATTGTGCTGGAGCGACGTTATACCCAGATGCACCCTTGGGGTGAGGTGCTGTTGTGGGTGGTGGTGGTGTTTGCGCTAGTTTCGGCCGTGCAGTACTTCTGGCACTTCTGGAGAAAGCTGGACGTGCGCGTTAAACGCCGACCCTCTCGCCCCCTGGTGGTGCTGCAGGTCGGCCAAAAGCGCGAGGAAGAAAAAGATGTTGCCGCTCAGTGAAGCCGACCAGCAGTTCCTGCTCCGCTTGGCGCGCCAGGCTCTGGAGGAGAGCGTCCGCCATTACAAACTGCCGCACGTCGAAGTCCCCTCCGGCCCGCTGCACGAGAAATGCGGGGCGTTTGTCACCCTCCACAAGGCGGGACGCCTGCGCGGCTGCATTGGCTACATTGAGTCGCTGAAACCTCTCTATCAGACGGTCTGCGAGTGCGCGCTGGCGGCCGCGCTCCACGATCCCCGCTTCGATCCTGTGGCCCCCGAAGAACTCCCATCCCTGCACCTGGAGATTTCAGTCCTTTCCCCGCTCGAGGACATTTCGCCCGAGCAGGTCGAAGTGGGGCGCCACGGGTTGTTGGTTTCCCGCGGCCCGCAGCGCGGGGTTCTGCTGCCCCAGGTAGCTGTGGAGTGGAAATGGGACGGCCGCCAGTTCCTCGAAGAGACGTGCCTGAAAGCTGGCCTCCCACCTGACGCGTGGCGGCACGGGGCCCGAATCCAGGCGTTTACGGCGCAGGTCTTTGCTGAGCCGCAGAAGTCGGCACGGTCCGCGCGCCACCCTGCTTGACCTACTCACCGGCGCGGAAAAACCAAGGGCGGGATGATCCTCTCCCGCCCGCTGTCCACCTCAACACCGGGAAGCGCGCGCCCTCGAGGAGGCACGCCAGTTATTCCAGTTCGATGCCGTCGCCCAGCGTGATTTCCCGCACGCTGCTGATCACCATCGCCACCGACGATCGCGCCTGCGTGGAGAGAATGATTAGCTCGCCCGTGGTCTCCCGTGGCGTCTCAGGGTAGGCCCAGAATCCTTCCCCTGTCTGTTCCCGGAAAATGCGGAAGACCCGGAAGCGTTGTCCAGGGCTCACGCCATCCTCTTGCCCGAGGTTCACGTAGACGATCCTGCCCACGCCAAGGGTGCCCATATTGTTCCCGCCTGCCGTGATGGCACCTACCAGTTTGCCATTGGGCAGTGCGAAACGGTCCAAGTGCGCCGTGGGCGTGTATTGCGGGATGGGGCGGGCCTGATACGGCAGGGCAATGTCCCCGGGTACGATAGGGCTGCAGGATAGCGTGACCTCGGCTATCGCCCCCTGCGGAGTCACAGAGACGACCTTGACCCTTCCCAGGTCCTCATAGGCGCTGCCTAGCGACCGAACCGAACCTCCCTGCCCCTCGTACCACTTGGTCCGCATGAGCTCCTTCGCCGAACGTACCAGCGAGTACTCGCTCCCCACCGCGAAGCTGTCTCCCGTGCGGCTTCGCAGGTACACAAAATCCCCCGTCGCAAACTGGTGGACGGGGCTCCGCAAATCATTGTCCGCGCCATCGAAAAGATAGCGGTCGGTAGGCACAGGGCTTCCCGCGATGAACCCCGAACAGTCCATTTCGGTCTGCGTAGCCGCGGGAATCGTCGGCCCTTGAGCAGCCTGCGGTTCTTGGGCTAGCCCCTGGGTCACCGCAAGAAGGAAAGACACTACAGCCACAAGGATGAGTTTTCGATACACAGAATTCCTCCTGTCTTACCCAGGACTGGCGCAGGTGCGTCGAGCCGGTGAATCTAGCCGGCGGCATCCCCTCTACTCCGCGCAGTTTAGAGACCCGGCAGCCGAAAGTCAAGCAAAAGTAGCACTTGGAGCTTCCTTGGGACATTGTGTCCCTCGGCCGGGTGCCGGTGCCGCGCCCCGCGAAAGCGACGTGGACTTCCTTGTGGACCTCGATCCTGGGCGCAGCCTGCTTGATCTGGGCGGGCTGCTCATGGACTTGCAGGAACCGCTGGCGCGGAATGTGGACGTTATCACTGAGCGTGGTCTGCGGGAGCGCATCCGCGACCGCGTGTTGAAGGAGGCCATTGCGCTGTGAGGGATGATCGCGAGCAACTGCATAGAGCAAGACGGATTAAATGCCGCGCCGAGGGGGAGGGCACGACATACCGTGCTATGTTCCCAGAGCCACGAGAAACTGGCGCAGGGGGCCAAAGGCTTCTGACCGGAGATTCCAGCTTCCCGCTTGAGCGCCGGTCCCGAGTTGGAGTCGGCCTCTCTCCATCATAGACAGATAGGCCGCAACAATGGCCTTCTCGCGGTCGATGCCGTAGGTGGCAACCGCTAGCGCACAGTCATACATTTCCTGCGCACATTTGAGGATCTGGGGAAAGCTTGGCGAGAGGAGGCACAGGTTCTCCAGCCGTCCTGTCGTTTGGTTATCTGGTAGGGCAAAGAAAGAGCACAGTGGTAAGTCCATGCCGAGACTGGTCAAGACCTTTGATGCTCGCTCCCAGGCGGATTCGAGTGATTTGAGTGCCTCGTCTTTCCCATTATCGGCGTCCCTTGTAAGGCCCACATGCTTGACTATGCCAAAGTTCGCGTTCCTCACGAGAAGGTTCAGGAAATCGCCTAGTTTTCCACCCTGGCTGTAGCATAGGATTTGGATTGCGCGAGCCAGCCCTTCCTCCCTGCATATCGCCTCGACTAAGAGACCGTCATCGAGACCTTCCACAAGGATGACCCGATCCCTCTTCGGAATTGGGCGGAAGCATTCTTGGGCCAAGGTGTGTTTGGTCTCTATCACGACGGAGGCAAGCGCTCTCCAAACTCCTTAGCGTAGTTCGGCCATGAACTCGTCGGCGGACTTTAGGCTTTCTTTTTCGTACGGGATTGGCAAGCGCCTCCCACGCACGAGCCTATAAATGTGCAGCGGGTCGGCATCTTTTAGGTCCGGTGTGATGGCCTCCATGGCCGCGCCGACACATTCGGCGCTGTGTGTGCTGGCAATAATCTGTGCGTCAGACCGCTTTGCCATTTCATAGAGCATCTTCCAGAAATCACCTAATCGCTTATAGTAAATTCCATCTTCGATTTCATCTACGAGAATCAGCCCAGCGGCATAAACAAGGACTGCCGCAGCGATACCTATTGCACGCACGACACCCGAGCCCATCAGGGTGAGGGGAAACAAACGACGCTCTCCGAGATCAACGAAGGCCTCGATGGCGCCCCGCGGAGACGCGACAAAGAGACCTTGGATACGGTCGTCCATTACTTTGGCGAGATTTGTAAGAGCAATCTCCTGCTTGTTCACAACGAGTTGGCTCAGTTGCTTCGCGACCGTGTCAGCCTCGGGTGGGCCGGCTGCCGAAAAGAAGTAAGCAGGCAAGTCCGGTTCTATTCGGTGCTCCGGCACAAACGTGAGGATACTCGGGTTAAACACAATCTCGTTCCGCAGCGGCTCTTCCCTGGTTCCGTCTTGGTACTCAACCCGGAGCGGCCGAAAGGAAACTGAGCCTAAAGGCGATCCTGCAGGGATTCGGATATTGCTCCCACTGGCAGGTGGTGCTGAAACAGTTATCTGAACTCTCTCGCCGACGGTAAACTTGTTTTTTCGTTCCCGGCCAGCGGAGTCGACAGATGAAAGGTGGATATCTCTTGAGTCGTCCAGGTTCGCAAAGAATTCCTGCCAGAATGTGTCGTCGACAGATCCCACACTCCGCCGGAATGCCTTCAGAATGAGAAAGCTGGTGGGGTTAGCTTGCGACAGATGGGCAAAGAGAGCTTCCAGCAGCGCGGTTTTCCCCTCGTCGTTGTCTCCGACGAGCAGGTTCATGCGCGCCAAGTTGTGTAACTCGAAGTCCGCTAAACAACGAAAATTCCGGGCAGCGAACGACTTGAGCATACTTTCTCCTCCGAGCAAACTGAGCGGATTTTAACACATCAGTGGCTTGCGGGGTACCAATTCTCTCTCCACTTGCGTGCTGACCTTGTAGACGGTGTCGGGCCAGTAGCATGCAGAGAAATTGAAGGTCTTTTAACGACTGCAAAGTGGTCCAAGGCTTCAAAGGCTTCACGCAGCGCCCGCTGGTACTCACTCACGTCGTAACCACGCCAGCTTTCCCACATGGTTAAGGCGCGGACGCGGTCGTCGGCGTAGTTTGAGTCGGTGTCGGTGAGGATGTACTCGATGGTTTCTCCCGGACGCAATGCGACGCCGGCGCGGGCGAGCTGCTTCGCGGCGATGGCCGTAGCGCTCGCGTGCTTATATCCGTTGGCCGGGCGCGTCAGGCGCCGGCTGATGACCAGTTCCTCGATGCCCACGCTGCCTTCTTCCACCCGTGCGAGATAGCGCTCGAGCACCTCGCGGGCCTCTTCCAGCTTCCGGCAGTAGCTTTCAAAATCATGCGCCTCAGCGAGGATCTGAAGTGCCTCCCGCTGCATCCGGGCCACGAGCGGCGGCGTGTCGTGCCGCCGGCACTCCAGGCCGCGGATTTTGATCTCGCCGTCTTCCGGCACGCAGAAGAAGCGGTTCGGCACCGGCACCTCAGGCGATTGCTTCGAAGGCAGGAAGACGACGTAGCGGTACACGGCTTCGAGCGCCATCGGCAGGCCCGTGCGTTGCTCGATTTCCCGGACCAGATGCGCGTAGTCCGCGCGC
>Ga0315282_10009204_pt1 | contig 15751 bp, 14 predicted proteins | sample YL17G07_20_MG_FD_203693 | JGI IMG/M metagenome (GOLD analysis project Ga0315282, IMG submission 203693) | Sediment microbial communities from Yellowstone Lake, YNP, Wyoming, USA - YL17G07_20 | ecosystem: Environmental > Aquatic > Freshwater > Lake > Sediment | place: USA: Wyoming | collected...
TTGCTCAGGAGTATAAAATTCTCATGCTCCCTACTCTGGTCTTCTTTGATCCAAAGGGAAAAGAGACCTTCAGAAATGTTGGACCTTTAGAGAAGGAAAAAATCATTGCCAAGTTGAAAGAAATTGGGATGGGCACGTGAACTTAAAAGTTCGGAGTGATGAGTTTGGTGTTCGGAGTAATTAAAATGATATTTAAAAATCTCCGAACTCCAAACTAAAATCCTGGTGAACGTGGTTCTCTGGTTTAAAAAGAAATATTTCCCTTGTGCCGTGGAAACTCCCGCTGGAGTTTGTCACGTAACCCGCCAGCCCTGAAGAAGATGTTGAACGCAGGAATGTGATGTGAAAAGTATAACCGCTGGAGACAGACAAAGAATTCAGGAAACTATCAGACAAAAATACATAAGGGTTGCTGTTAGCCCCGAAGGGAACTTCAAATATCCTACTGGAAAGGCTGGGCTTAAAGGACAAAACTACAACCCCGAGATTCTGAGTGCTCTTCCTGAAGATGTTTTGGCCAACTATTGTGGTGTTGGAAATCCTTTCATCCTTGGGCTGATCAACGAAGGGGAGACCGTCCTGGACATTGGTTGTGGTGCAGGTGTGGACACATTGATTGCCGCCATGATGGTCGGCCCACATGGAAGGGTTGTGGGGATTGACCTTATACCTGAAATGCTTGTGCGCTCAAGAGAAAACCTTCGGAAGACCTCACTTCACAATGTGAGCTTTCAGGAAACCTCTGCTGAAGACCTCCCCTTTGATGACGGAAGTTTTGACGCAGTGATATCCAATGGCGTCTTCAATCTTATCCCCGATAAATTGAAAGCCTTGAAAGAAATCTTCAGAGTTTTGAAACCACTTGGCCGCTTTATGATAGCAGACCAGGTTCTGACGGTCGAACCACCTGGAGATACCAGATCTATTGTAGAGAACTGGGCTAAGTGACAGGGCGGTGCCATACCAGGAAAGGATTTCCTGGCCATGTTGAACGAAGCAGGTTTTATCGAGTGTGAACTCGTAAAGGATACCGGTTTCAACAGTTCACCCGTCACCAAAGGAGTATTGTTTCGGGCCAAGAAGCCTAAGGAAAGACAGATTAGCCCGTTTCCAAGGAGACAAAAGATGGGATTCTGGGATCTTAAAACACTAAAACTGGATGAATTTCGGCCTGGCATCCGGAGTAAATTAGAATCAGGCTCAAATTTAACCATGGCTTTTATGGAGATTGCTCCGAATAAAGAAGGAATCGCTCATGACCATCCTTTCGATCAGTGTGGGATCGTGACCGAAGGAGAGATAGAGATGTCTGTGGGTGAAGAGAGAAAATTATTGAGGCCCATGGAAACCTACTTCATCCCAGCAGGCATAAAACACAACTGGAAGACGATTGCCTTGCCAACCAAGATTTTAGATATCGTGGTTAAACAGGGTTGATAGGAAATGCCACGAAATTCCTGAGCCCGTCTTCCCATACCATTGATGCTTGGCTTCTGCTCAAAGTGTTTGATCGGCAGTCGAGTTCATTGCAAATATCCGTCCTCCTTAATTTCATAGACAGAACGACACCCAGTCAATACTGCCCTTCCGCATCTGCCGTTGCCGTTTACATGAAATATCACAGCAAATCTACTACAAACATTTTGAGTTTCTTTGCAAATCCTTCTTTCATTGCTTAATAGTTGACCTTTTTGAACAAAGTGTATAGACTTTGTCTACATGAAGAAAAAACCAACTCTCAAAAAGCGGAAAAAAAAGACCAAAGGGTTCGAAAAAGAGCCCATAAAACGGACGCAAATTGAGCAGGAACTGCAAGAAGGCGAGGAAAAGTACCGATCCTCTCTTCTTATGGAATTTGATAGTCTCGAACAGGGATATTTCGAGGTCGATCTCACCGGAAACCTCACCTTCTTCAACGATGCCTTCGTCAAGTGGTCTGGTTATTCTAAAAAAGAATTAATGGGTATGAATAACCGGCAATATATGGATGAAGAAACCGCCAAGAAAGTATATCAAGTTTTTAATGAAGTGTATCGAACAGGAAAACCTGCCAACCCATTCGATTGGGAAATAATCTTAAAGGACGGCAGCAGACGGTGGATTGAGACTTCCGTGTCCTTCATCCGTGATTCAAAAGGTCAGCCCATTGGGTTTCGGGGTATTGCACGGGATGTCACCGAACGCAAACAGGTGGAAGTGGCGTTCCGAGAAAGCGGGGAAAAATATCGAACTATTCTTAATAACATCGAGGAAGGATATTACGAGGTCGATCTCACCGGAAATGTAATCTTCTTCAATGACTCCCTGTGCAAGGTGATTGGATATTCTAAAGAAGAATTGATGGGCATGAATAACCGACAGCTTATGACTGACGAGATGGCCAGGAGAGTATATCAAACTTTTAACGAAATCTATCGGACAGGTATTCCAGCCAAAGAGTTCGATTGGGAATTAATCAGAAAGGACGGTACCAAGAGGTTCATTGAGGTGTCTATATCGCTCATGTGCGATTCAAAAGGTCAGCCAATCGGATTTTATGGTATCGCACGCGACATCACCGAGCGCAAGCAAGCGGAGGAACAGGCAAAGTTACATCAGCAGCAACTCATGCAGGCGAGTAAGATGGTGGCTTTAGGAACCCTTGTCTCCAGTGTGGCTCACGAGATTAACAATCCTAATAATTTTATTATGCTGAATGCTCCCCTTCTAAAAGACGCCTGGCAACATGTTTTGCCGATACTTGATGAGTACTATGAAAAGAACAAAGACTTTATGATTGGCGGTATGAGATATACGGAGATGCGTGACAGAATCCCGCGACTCTTTTCCGGGATATCGGATGGATCGAAACGGATCAAGCAGATCGTTGAGGATTTGAGGGATTTTGTGAGAAGGGATGCTTCCGATATGAATCAATCCGTCGATGTAAATGCCGTCTTAAGATCGGCCACCTCCCTTCTCTCTAACGTAATCGCCAAGTCTACCAGTCATTTTTCTGTGAAGTACGGGGAAAAAATACCAAGTTTAAGAGGTAATTTTCACCGCCTTGAACAGGTCATCATCAATCTCATCCAAAATGCCTGTCAAGCCCTCCCGGATATCCGGAGGGGACTCTCCCTCTCGACTTCTTATAACGAGAAGATGCACAGTATTGTGGTCAAAGTCCAGGATGAAGGCATAGGGATTCCGCCCGAGGTTCTTCCTCATATCACGGACCCTTTTTTCACGACCAAATCCGATTCTGGGGGAATTGGATTGGGCTTATCCATTTCTTCAAGAATCGTTAAAGAGCATGGCGGTACATTGACTTTTACCTCAGAGCCTGGGAAAGGTACGACAACCGAAATTATTCTACCTGTTCTTCAGGCTTACCATGACTCGAAAGGAGCGACAGAATGAACGCATCTTTATACCCCGGTCTCCCTATATTGATGGTTGACGATGAGGTACAGGCATTAGATAGTTTTGAAACGGTGCTCCTTTTCGCAAGCATAAACAACATCATCCGCTGTGAAGATAGTCGCGACGTGATGTCACTGCTCTCCAGACAGGAAATTGAGGTGATGCTGCTCGATCTCTCGATGCCTCATATTTCAGGCGAGGAATTGCTCTCCCTCGTCGCCAGGGACTTTCCTGAGGTTCCTGTGATTATCATTACAGGATCGAATGATGTGGAGACTGCTGTCGCCTGTATGAAATCCGGTGCCTTCGACTATATGGTGAAGCCCGTTGAGAAAAGCCGGTTGATATCGGGGGTGAAGCGAGCCATTGAGATTCGGGAATTGCAACGGGAAAACCGATTGTTAAGAGCTCACGTTCTCTCCGATCAATTAGAACATCCTGAGGCTTTTTCAGAGATCGTTACCAACAGCGGAACCATGCGCTCTATCTTCCAATATATTGAGGCAATCTCCAATAGCCCTCAACCCGTCCTGATTACAGGCGAAACGGGAGTAGGCAAGGAGTTGGTCGCAAAGGCTATCCACACCCTCAGCAATCGTGAGGGAAATTTCGTCCCCGTTAATGTCGCAGGACTCGATGATAACGTTTTTGCAGACACCCTTTTTGGCCATAAAAAGGGAGCTTTCACTGGTGCTGATCAAGCGCGGAGTGGTCTTATAGAGCAAGCATCAGGAGGGACGCTCTTCTTAGACGAAATTGGAGATCTGAGCCCTTCATCCCAGGTAAAACTCCTTCGCCTTTTACAGGATGGTGAATTCTTCCCCCTTGGGTCAGATGTTGTGAAGCACTCCGATGCTCGTGTTGTTGTAGCAACGAATCAAAATCTCCAAACGCTTCAGGAGTCGGGAAAGTTCCGTAAGGACCTTTATTACAGGCTCTGTGCCCATCATACTCATATTCCACCCCTTCGTGATCGTCAGGAAGATTTACCTATTCTCGTGGATCACTTTCTCGAAAAGGCCTCCAAAACACTTAGTAAGGAAAAAACGTCTCCTCCTGCAGATCTGTGGGCACTGCTTGCAACCTATTCCTTTCCCGGAAATATTAGAGAACTTCAATCCATGATCTTCGATGCAGTGAGCAGACATAAATCCGGGCAATTCTCCTTGGACGTTTTCAGGTCGTATATTGGGCAACGAAATGCAACGCTTGATACAGATCATACAGAACCAGTCATGGTTGCCTCATCTCTTTGGGAAAAAGTAGATACCATCTCTCAAATGACTGAAAAGCAGATGATCATCGATGCCCTGAATAAAACCAATCAGAATCGGACGAAGGCAGCCGAACTCCTCGGTATCAGCCGCCGCACACTCCAGAACAAAATCAAGGAATATGGTCTATAAAACAAATAGAAATGACAAAGATGACTCCTTTGGAAACATAAAGAATGCTGTATGTATAGTCTTAAAGAGTTTAAATATGCCCTATCTTGCAGCTAGCCGGTGTTAAGGTGGAAGTCATCAAGATAGACGGAGGAGGCCTTCAGGAGTTTATGAATGGTTGTTTTCCCAAAGATTCCGATCGCTGCATAGTGGAAGTCCAATTTTGCCAAATGTTTAAAAATATACTTCCATGAATAAAAATGACCCATTGCCTTGAAGGTCTCAATCTGCAGGGTGGTCGGTGACATGAGCCGGGGGAGAAAAACTGCGTACTGGAGATTGTATTTACTCCAGTCCTTATGGAGAAGTTTTCCGCTCTTCATCATATCGTGAAAGAGCGCCGTTCCCGGTAGTGGTGTAAGAATCAGGAACTGTATAGTGTCTATGCCAAAGCTTGTTGCAAAATCAGCAGTCCTATGGATAGTCTCGACATCGTCAGTGTCCGCCCCCAGGACGAACATTCCGTGGATATGAATACTGTGATCTCTAACCGCCCTGATACATGAAATGACATCCTCCCGGCTCTGTTTTTTATTATACTTTTCAAGAGTCCTGGGGTTGATGGACTCAAAGCCAATGTACAAAGTATGGCAGCCCGAGTCAGCCATCAGGCGGAGAAGTTCCGGGTCCCTGGCAACATCTGCCCTCACCTGGGCAGACCATAGCGTCTTAATTCCCTCTGCAATCATTCCCCTGAGGATTTCCTTAGTCCTGCTCTTGTTGGCTGCGAAGTCATCATCAACAATGAACTTGGTCGCCTTTGATACTGATGCTACATATTTCAACTCCTTTAGCGTCGTCTCAACGGATTTGAAACGGTAGCTCTTCCCGAACATCCTGATGACAGAGCAGAACTTACAGTCATAGGCACAGCCCCTCGATGTCGAAACAGGATAGGGATTTGACGGGTTCCAATTATGAACAAGGGAGAAGTCAGGCTCGGGGAGGCTGTTAAGGTCTTCGATAAATTCCCTGGAGGGGTTGTGAACGATCCTCCCGTCCCTGTCCCTATAAGAAAGGCCTTTGATTCCCGTTAGTGCCGGGGTTCCCTTTTCAATGTACTCAAGCAGTTCCACAAGGGAATGCTCCCCTTCCCCTCGTATGACAAAGTCAGCATATTCCAAGGCCTCATCGGGCAAAAACGTGGGATGTACCCCACCCATAATCACCGGGATACCTAAGGACGTTAGCCGTTTCCCCAATTTGTAAGACTTTATCGCTGTGGGCGTTATGATCGAGATGCAGACGAGGTCAGAGTTCTCAATAAATAACCAGTCGGGTTCGGCAACATCCTCAATAAATGCTTTTACTTCATATCCCCTTTCCCTAAGGATGGTAGAAAGCAACACAGCACCCAATCGCGGCATGGGAAATTTGCTGAAGCCATGTAGACCGAGTGAGCCCACTTCGATAAATGAAACTCTTGTGATCACCATCTTACGATGATTTTCCTACAAAAAATCCTTCAATGCAACCTCACACTTGTATACATTCTCCGTGGGGTTCCCAAGTCGAACACATCCTCATCCAAACATTACTTAATTCTTATTAATCAGTGTTAATCACAAAGGCGATTTAACATCCAAAAGTTCATCTATAAACTTCGGCTGCGCAATCAGATTCACACCCCACCCTCTAACCTGCGCAACCCCATTCACACCTCATCCAATTTCTCCCTGATATATCTACTCCAAAACTCTAATAACAACAGAAGCTTACCAACTTTTTTTCTTAGTTCATTTTACTGGGCACGGTGCTTGCTCTAAAAGAAAACATATTCCAACCGAACTACTTAGGGAGGCGCAAAAATGAAGATAAAACTGATCGCACCCCATGAACAGAGCGAAGAAAACATTTCCAGTGCTCAAACCTTTAAAGTGCAGAAAGTCAATCTACCACTTCTTGCTGCTCTCACCCCTCCAGAGCATGAGGTGAAAATTGTGGATGAAGCTTTTGCCCCTGATGATATCGATGAAGAAGTAGACTTGGTGGGGATTACGGTTATGACCGACCTTGCACTAAGAGCCTATCAGATAGCTGACACCTATCGGCAGCGTGGCATAAAGGTAGTGATGGGCGGTATTCATGCTACAGTTCTGCCGGGTGAGGCTTTGCAGCATGCGGATGCGATTGTGATTGGCGAAGCCGAGGAGGTTTGGCCAAAACTTCTATCTGATGCCACCTCTGGAGAGATGCAAAAACTATATTGTGCCAACAAAATTACTAATCTTAATAGAATGCCAATGCCGAGGCGAGATCTCTATCCCAAGCCTATACACAGAGGTTATACCCCTATCGCCATTGGAATCGAGACAGCTCGCGGATGTCCGTACGATTGTGAATTTTGCTCAATCGGCTCTGTGATGGGTCGTCAATATCGAGCCCGGCCTGTTTCAGAGGTCATTGCGGAGATAGGGTCCATTGATTCCTCTCACTTCTTCTTTGTGGATGATGCACTTGCCCTTAACCGGCCAACAGCCAAAAAACTTTTTGCGGAGATGATACGCCTCCGGCTGAAATGGGCTGGTCAGGGACCGGTTTCGTTGGCTGAGGATCTGGAACTACTGAGATTAATGAGGCGTTCAGGGTGTGTAGGGCTCTTGATTGGATTCGAATCGGTTCAGAAGGAAGCACAGGATGGGATGAAAAAGATAAGGAATCTCAGGATCGATTTTTCTGAGGCAATACGACGTTTCCACGACGAAGGAATCGCTATCTTGGGAGCTTTCATTTTCGGCTTTGACCATGAGAACAAGGATGTCTTCGATCAGACCCTTGAGTTCTCAATCAAAAACCGTTTGGATTGTATCGAACTCAGGATTCTGGCTCCTTTTCCAGGAACTCGGTTATATAAACGCCTTTTGGATGAAGGTAGATTATTTGTACCTGATTGGTGGCTCCAGGGGTATCCTCCTGATACACTCCTCTTCCAACCAAAAGGGATGACTGCCGATGAGCTCATCGAAGGTTTCATTCGCCTGAACCGGCAAACTTATTCATTTGGTTCGATTATAAAAAGATTTTTCGGCATGAGTCCATGGAAGAGGAATCCCTTCGGTTGTTTGGTTTATGCAGGTTCAAATTTAGCTACCCGCAAACGCTATCTGAGGGGACTGAGTATTCCCCAACCTTTTATTGGAACTCCTGATTTAACAAAAAATAACCTGGGGACAAATATTTGTCATGCTTGAAAATACACTGCTTATTCATCAATTTCCGTACCTTGGTCTCTTCCTCCTCCTCGTCCTCGGAACCCTCGGCCTGCCCTTCCCGGAAGACGGCATCCTTCTGTTGAGCGGATTCTTAACCGCTCATCATGTCATTAGACCGTTACCGGCATTTTTAGTCGTGTATTCCGGTCTATTAATGACTGATTTTCTTCTCTACTCGGTCGGGAAGAAGTATGGCAGAAGGATAGTTGAGCATAAGAGATTTCAGAAGATATTAACGGCCAATAGACTTGCAAAGCTTGAAGAAAAATTCAAAAGATGGGGCGCCCTAGTGGTTTTCTTTGGTAGGCATTTATTGGGACTGAGGGCACAGATATTTCTTGTGGCAGGCGTGATGAGAATGCCCTGGAAAAAATTTCTAATTGTGGATGCCACCTCCGCTTTATTAACCATCACATTGTGGGGTGGATTAGGCTATGTCGGAGGGAATAGTGTACACGCGTTGAAAAAAGATATAACAAACATAGAACAAATTGTGATGATCATTCTGGCAATTTTGCTTGGGAGCGTACTGCTCTTTAAGTATTTTAAGAAGAGGAGAAACACATCGAGGCAACCCAGCTTCGTCAAGAAAATTGATTTTAGTTGACTATCTTATACAATTGAAGTAATTTGGGCGAAGGTTTAACCGATCGAAGTGTGATATGGCAGAACCGTTTCCAGATATTCCGAGTTGGCTTGTTTGGGTGATAATCGTCTTCGTGATCCTGATCGGAACCATGTGCATCGCCACTCTCATCGCAGGGATCTACACGGGGAAGTGGTGGCTTTTGATCCCTGGGGTGGTCTCCTGTGCTGTCTGCTACCTCAAGGTCTTTTCGAGAATCTTTCCCGATAGGGGGAAGCTCTTCAAATGAGGCATGACGGGTAATCCAGGAGAAATAGATTCCAAAATTTTTTTGACGGGAAATTTAAGAGAATACCACCGGGGTCAAATATGGGAGGGTTGAGTAAGGTTTTTGTTACTGGTGGAACCGGTTTTATAGGGACAAGGTTGGTTAACGAACTTATCCGGAAAGGACATACGGTTCATGTTCTGAGGCGGCCTACAAGCAATATAGACGGCTTGGGGGGTGAAGAGATTCGCTTATTTGTAGGGGACCTGGAGAACTGTGATTCCATCCGCAAAGGGATGGAAGGTTGCCAACAGGTCTACCACCTTGCTGCCTATGCAAAAAATTGGGCCAGGGATTCGACGGTCTACTACCGAAGCAATGTGGATGGATTCTGTGATGTATGTGAAGTAGGCAAATCCCTCGGAGTGGAACGAATGGTATTTACCTCGACCTTTGTCACTTGCGGTCCAGGTGCCTCTGGTGTGGCAGGGGACGAAAGAAGATACTGTTCTGAAGCGGAATGTTGTACGGATTATCAGGCGAGTAAAACGATAGGTGAGAAACAGGCCTGCGAATATGCAGCCCAAGGATTCCCTGTGGTTATCGTCAACCCAACCCGTGTCTACGGCCCAGGAAAGTTGACCGAGGGGAACTCCGTGTCCAGGATGATCGACCTCTATGACCGTGGAAGATTCCCTTTCCTCCTAAACCATGGAGTTAATGTGGGAAATTATGCGTTCGTGGATGATGTCGTTCAGGGCCTCATCCTTGCCATGGAGAAAGGAAGAATTGGAGAACGCTATATCCTCGGTGGAGAAAACGTATCCCTTAAGAGATTATTCAAACTCATTGATGAAATAGGCGGGAAGAGACACATCCAAATAAACGTACCCCCTTGGGTCGCTTTGATCTATTCCCGCTGGGAAGAGGAAATGGCCAAATGGATTCACCACTATCCTCTCATTACGGCCGGTTGGGTGAAGACATTTCTCCAAGATTGGACCTATTCGAGTGTCAAGGCTGAAAAAGAATTTGGCTATAAAATCACCCCCCTTAGGGAGGGGATTCGAATAACCCTTGAATGGCTTAGGCATCTTAGAAAGAAAACCCCTTGAACCAATTCAACTCTTCAATTTCATTTGGTGGACTTTTTAGCAGGGAGAACAGAAAAGCGGCTATTATTCTGTTAAGTACCTCTGTCATTCTTACTACGTTTAGGTATTACGGGACGAAAGATTTTTACATGAATTACCTTGCGTCAGTGTTTTCTCTTTTTGGAAATAAAGAGCTAACGTCGGCTCTCTACATTTTTTTCAGTTCGTTGATCCTCTTAGGCCTCTTACCAGCTATGATGATTAAATTCGTCTTCCATGAACCGCTTTCCCTTTATGGTGTTCGGCTCGGCGACTGGCAATTGGGCTTGAAGGCCTTTCTTATTCTCGCCCCCGTGATGATGGCACTCACTTTTCCTTCTTCTCGAATGGAATCCTTTACTGCTGAGTACCCTCTTTACAAAGGGGCTGGCGCATCTCCTTCCAATTTTATGTCTTATTCTCTTCTCTATCTGACCTATTACCTTGGCTGGGAGTTTTTCTTTCGTGGCTATATGCAGTTTGGGCTTGGGACAAGGCTGGGAGATTGGAACGCCATTCTCGTTCAGACCTTGGCATCCTGTCTCCTCCATATTGGTAAACCGGGTGCAGAAATCTATTCTTCGATTCTCGGAGGAATAGTATGGGGGATGATCGTATTCCGTACTCGATCCCTTCTCCCCGCTCTCCTACTTCACTGGCTCTTAGGCGTCTGTCTCGACGCATTCATTATCTATTTATAACATAAGGGAGGGCATCAAAATTCTTCTCTTCATCAGGGGTTTTATCGTCGGGTTTCTGATTAACGCACCTATAGGGCCTATTGGCATATTATGTATTCGCCGTTCTTTTACAGAAGGTAGAGCCGTTGGTTTTATTTCAGGCCTGGCAGTTGCCACCGTGGATGCCATTTATGGCTTGGTAGCGGCCTTCGGGCTCACATTTATCTCTAACTTTTTGATGTATCAGCAGGGATGGATTCGTCTATTCGGAGGACTCCTGCTGCTCTGTATAGGAATGAAGATCTTCCGTGCGAGGTCGGTCAAAGAAGTGGCACCACCAAAAGTAAGTGGTCTCCTGAGGGCCTATATCTCCACGTTCTTTGTCACCCTGACTAATCCAGTAACGTTTCTGTCCATTGCAGCCGTCTTTGCCGGTTTGGGAAACACAAGAATGTATGGATACCTCACTCCGATCATCGCATTAGTTCTGGGACTATTTATCGGGTCAGCACTATGGTGGTTCTTAGTAAGCAACAGTATCCATTTCTTTCAACGAAAAAAGACCAATCTTGAATTGAAGTGGGTCAATAGAATCTCAGGGGTTCTCATAACAGGATTTGGGCTGGTTATTCTTTTGAGTCTCCTCGTTTGATGATTGTCCCCGAAAATGGAAAATCTTAGTTGCAGAATTTAGGGTCAGGTCTTGCAATCAAACATTTCATAAAACAAGGAAAAAGAAGCCTAGGTGTCGTCCATAAAAAAGTTGGCCATTTCCATTAAAATGAAGATGGGGAGATGAGGGGATAGGGAGATAGGGGGATAGAATCATTTGTAAAAAGGCTCATCATGAAAACTGCATAGCGCAGAGAAGTCAAGAGGGTTACTGGGATGAATTCTGGATGATGGATTTATTTTGTATGGGCCTGAATACTCTTAACAATTAACATCCTGGCATAGGTAGTAGGAGGTAGGCCTTCTTTATCAGCAAGCTCTCTTAACCTCCTTATGAATTTAGGCTCCAGACGTAAAGAAATGACTTCTTTCTTGGGCCGAACAAAAACCACATTTTTGGTTGTCTTAAAGTCATCGTGATAATCCGTTGAATCATGGGTATCCCAAAATTCCCTTTCTTCTTTTAAACTTTTAAATTTGGGTACTTTCATTCTTTCCTCCTTCTATAAAATCGCTTTTCCTTTTCGGTCATGTCCCTGGCAGTAATGATTTTTGTTTTTTTATATTTTGAGGCCCACACGATGAATAATAGCCGTCCTCCATGAGTTTTTCCATAAGCAAGATATTTGTCTTCCTTTCCCCGCATCATAAGTGGTGTGTCTACATCATTAAACAATACCTCTTCAACCTCTTCCGGTGAAACCAGGTGATTAGAAATATGATCAACTGTTTCTTGATCCCATGAGATCTTTTCTATTCTCAAGAGATCCCCGATTTGTTAATAATGTAATACATTTTTAATAAATAATCAAAGGGTTGTCAAGCCAAAATAAAGAGAAAGAGTTAGCCTTTAGCTTTGAAATTTGGTTTCACCCATAAAAAAGTTGACCCTGCCTAAGGCATTTTTCTACCTATCTATAAGATTTGGGGGGTGAATAAATTATAGAGAATTATTAAAGGTTCTGCTGAATTAACTAAAGTCTCTTGAGAAAAAAGTGTAGACTTGATACTCTTTTTCCATCGATTAGAAATACATGACGATGACAAACCGATTAAAGAAATCTTTTGAATTTGTGCGGACTGCCTTTTTCCCTCGGTGGGATAAAAATCGAGAATGGGGGATCAAAAGAGTTTGGCATCTGCCCGCGCATGGCAAATGTGATTGGCTTTCAAAAAATATTTTACTTAAAGAACTATCTCAAAAAGAAGACGAACTTCATTGCATATTAATTCATGAAATCTGTCATGCTTCCTCTTCTCCCTATCATGGAAAGCGCTGGCAAGAGCGAATGATCAAAGCAAGTGAAAGGGCGGAGAGATTAGGCCTTAAAGAACTGTCAAAACTGATTGATGAAGAGGCTAAAACGTATAGACAGATACCTAAAAATATTCACCGCGAGGCCTATGACTTTATCTACGATACCGTCACTGCTTATCCATACATCAAGTTCGAGAATATGATTGTTCATGTTGCAAAAGAATATGGAATGTATCCAAAAGAATTTAAAAGAAGATTCAAACGATGTAAGAAAATCTTCAGGCAGGCAAAAGAATTTATGAAACCGCAGGGATAGAAACTGCGATCTGAACTGCAAAATCCAATTTTCACCCTATCTTTTAGTCTGCGAAATCTAATTCACATTTTTCTCAATCCTTCCCGATCGTTTTCACTAAAATCTAATTTATCAGATCACTACAGTGTGCTCACGATATTGAAGTGGTAATGGCATTCACTAGGGCAATAATCAAATTCTAAGACCCCCTAGTGAATACAAATTCCAAACACCAAGTACCAATCATCAAATAATTACCAAAATCACAATAACCAAATTATACTCCTCTCCTCTTCGTTCCCTGCCTTCCTCTTGTTAAAAGGGGAAAAAGGGGATTATTCCTTGATTTAAACCTCCGATTTCTTTTAAGATAAGAGCAATGAAAGGATTCTTCAATCAACTTCTTCGAATCAATCTCTCCAAGCAGAAGTCCACGGTTGAACCCATTCCTGAATCTGTTCTTCGATCCTATCTGGGTGGAAAGGGTTTAGGGTCTTACCTTCTTCTTAAAGAAAATCCACCCCATATTGATCCTTTTTCACCTGAAAATCGCCTCATCTTTACGTTGGGTCCTTTAGCGGACACTCCTTTTTATGGCTCCAGTCGTTATGCCGTCTTCACCAAATCCCCCCAGACTGGGATCTATTCTGAATCCTATTCCGGAGGAAAGATCACCCTTCCTCTCAGCCGAACTGGTTATGACGCCATCATCATCGAAGGGAGATCAAATCATCCCATCTTTCTCGAGATCAGCGACAAAGAGGTTATCTTCCATCCCGCTTCAGGCGGGACCTCGGACATCTGGGGAAAAGAGACTTATGAGGCAGAAGAAGCCATTCTCAAAAAGGTTGGCAAAGGCTCTGGCGCTTTAGTGATCGGCCCAGCCGGTGAGAATCTGGTCAAATTTGCGGTGATCGAGAGCGAGCACTGGCGTTCCCTCGGAAGAGCAGGGATCGGTGCGGTGATGGGATCAAAGAAGTTGAAAGGGATTGCCTTCCACGGAAAGAAGCGCCGGGAGATTGCTAATCCCTCTTCTCTAAAAAGAATAGCTCAGGAGTTTAAAGATCGAGTCAAAGGCAATCAGATCATTCACATGTATAAAAAATATGGGACCCCCATGCTGGTCTCCATCATGAACACCATTGGTGCCTTTCCCACTCAATACTGGTCGAAAGGATCTTTGGAGGGTTGGGAGGAAATCAGTGCGGAAAGCCTGATGGAACGCTGTCAGGTGAGTTCGGTCGCCTGTCCTTATTGTTTCATGGCTTGTGGAAAAATTTCCGAGGTCAAGCGGGGGAGGCATCGAGGCCTTCGCATCATGGGCCCTGAATATGAAACCATCTATGCCTTTGGCGGACTCTGTATGGTGAAATCCATTGAAGAGATCATCTATCTCAACGATCTCTGTGACCGTCTGGGGATGGATACCATTACAGCAGGAAACTTAGCCGCCTTTGCTATCGAGGCTTCGAAGATTAAAAAGATTAAAGAGAACCTCAATTATGGAGATGTGGATGGGATTGCTGAGATTTTAACCAAAATTGCTTATCGAAAAGGCGTTGGTCGGATTTTATCCGAAGGGGTTCGCCATGCAGCCAGCGTTTGGGGCATGGAGGACAAAGCGATTCATGTGAAGGGGTTGGAACCTGCAGGCTTTGATCCCAGGGTATTGAAAGGGATGGGGCTTGCTTATGCCACGTCGGATCGAGGAGCTTGTCATCTCAGGGCGACCTTCTATAAGTCCGAGCTTTCTGGTCAGATTGACCCTGATCAGATAAAGGGGAAGGCCAAGCTATTTGTGGATTATGAAGACAAGATGACTCTTTTCGATGCCCTCATCCTCTGCCGATTCTATCGGGATCTTATCACCTGGAAGGACCTTCAGGAAATCATAAAATCAACTTGTAACCTTTCTCTCAAAAAGAAAGAGCTAAAAACCTTAGCCTCTGGAATTATCAATCTCGCCCGGGCTTTCAACCAGCAAGAAGGGGTGACGAGAAAAGAGGACAAACTGCCTCGTCGATTCTTTCGAGAGGTTCTCCAGGGAACGGAGAAAACAATCCATCCCGAAGACCTCCAGTTTATGTTGAAGGAGTATTATCAATTGAGGGGGTGGCGTTGACTCCTTTACTCTCAATGATTGACATGATAAAATATTTTAAAGTTGTCAACCTACCAGATAGAAAGGATTAAAGGGGGCGAGGGTTCAAGGGGTCAAGTAAAAATATTAAAAAAACTTGAATCCTAGAATCCATGAATCCTTCAACCCTTCTAAAAACGATGGTTTTAAGAAGTTTAAAGACAAAGATCCTTCTCATCGTCATCATCGCTGTCGTGGTGATTGAAGTGGTTTTCCTCACCCTGAATATCCTTTCTCTTTCCCGACAGATTCGTTTCAAAACTGAAGAGGAAGCCTTTAACCTCAGCGAAACCATTCGATTGAGCATTCGCAATGCCATGATCAAAGATCGAAGAGACGAATATCAGAGAATCATTGATGACGTGGCCCAGAGAAAAGGCATTGTCGAGGTAAGAATTTTTAATAAACAGGGTGAAATTACGGTCTCCTCTGATAAGACCAAGGTCGGAACAGTGGTCGATAAAAAGGCAGAAGCCTGCTATGAATGTCATAAGGAAGGAGAAGCAAAGGTCCGTCTCCCATCCGATAGCAAGACCCGCATCTATGATACGGAAAAGGGAAGTCTTCTGGGATTGATCAATCCAATTTACAATGAATCCTCCTGTTATCCCTGCCATCCTAAAACGACAAATGTCCTTGGGGTCTTGGACACGACGATCA
>Ga0315282_10009205_pt1 | contig 15751 bp, 11 predicted proteins | sample YL17G07_20_MG_FD_203693 | JGI IMG/M metagenome (GOLD analysis project Ga0315282, IMG submission 203693) | Sediment microbial communities from Yellowstone Lake, YNP, Wyoming, USA - YL17G07_20 | ecosystem: Environmental > Aquatic > Freshwater > Lake > Sediment | place: USA: Wyoming | collected...
GTCCGGGCACAGATCAAGATGGCACAAGAGTTCATAGTTCGGAGTTAATATTGGGAGGGATAAAGAGATGGCTGGTCGAAAATTGATAATTCTTTCTATTTTAACAGCGATATTTGTGTGGTTCGAAGCGTCATCATGGGCAGTGCCATTGGAGTCCCTTATACCAAAGAAAGATCTGCCAGACGGATGGGCACTCATTGACGGCCCTCAAACCTATACCGAGAAGACGCTCTTTAAGCACATTGATGGTCAGGCCGAGCTCTACCTCAAATATGGATTTCAAAAGTCGATCTTCGCGATCTATCAAAACAGGAAGAACCCAAAAAATCAGATCGAATTGGACATCTACGATATGGGGAATGTGCTTCAGGCCTTTGGGGTATTTTCAAGATTTAGAAACGAGGATCGACCCGGAGGATTTGGATTGGATTCCCACCTTGATGATCATTCCGCTCTCTTTTACAAAGGCAAGTATTTTGTCCTGCTCTATGCTACAGAATCAAGTCCCTCAGCTTTAAAACAATGGGCAACGAAGATTGCCTCAAGGATCATTGACCCTTCACCCCCTCCCAAGGAGATTAACTACTTCCCTAAGAACGGACTCAGACCGGGCTCTATTCAATACTTTCCCGAAGGCCTTTTAGGACATCAGTTTTTAAAAAGAGGCTTCCAGGGAATCTATATGGGTAAGGATAAGGACAAAAAAGTTACTGAGGATGGAACAAAAGCGAGGACTGAGAATAAAGAGTTTAAGCTCTTCTTATCTATTCATAAGGATTCTCAGGAGGCGTTGAGTGCTCTGAAGGCTTATAAAGAGGACCTCTCCAAAAAGGGAAATGTATTTTCAGGAAGTATCATTGAATTTAAAGCGTTAGCGGTGAGAGGGGAAGATCCCTATCAGGGAAAAGTCTTCGTCCTTCAGAAAGGGTTTTATCTCTTGGGGGTGGTAGGTTTTGAAAGAGAGGAAGAGGGCGAAAATCTTTTGGCTGAATTTGTGAGGAACGTAAAATAGTGCAGTGCGTCACGAATCCCTTTACTATGATTGTCATTCCTGCCCCGATCTTCATCGGGATAAACTCCAGCAGGAATCCAGAAAAACAGAGCCTGGATGCCGCATCAAGTGCGGCATGACATGCCAACCAAAAGTAAAGAAGCGTTGGACGCACAACACTAGACAGGATTCCGTTTCGGTTAAAACCGGAACGCTACCCTTTCCCCTCTTCTCCCGATCTTCCCAACTCCCCATTCTGTTTTTCCATAGGAAGTCTGATCCGGAAAGTGGACCCCTTTCCTACTTCACTTTCCACATCGATCTCACCATTGTGGCTCTGAATGATTCCGTAACTGATCGCCAACCCCAAACCGGTTCCCTTGCCTGTCTCCTTGGTAGTGAAAAAAGGGGCGAAGAGCTTGGAGAGATGCTCCTTCGGCATGCCACACCCTGTGTCGGCGAAAGAGACTTCTGCCATTCCGTCTTTCACGTTTGTTTTGATGGTAAGGGTTCCTCCGTCCCCTGCCATGGCGTCGGCAGCGTTAATGATGATGTTCATAAAAACCTGCTGAATTTGATCCCCGTCCACGAAAAGCATCCCAATATCTGTTTTGAATTTTTTGACAATTGTGATATTCTGGAAACGAGCCTGATTTTCAACCAGTGTAACGGTTCGGTCGATGAGTGTATGAATGTCCCACTCTTTCTTATCCGGTTTTCTCTGACGGGCGAAGTCCAATAGTCCCCTTACAATGTTCCGGCATCGGGTCGTCTGTTGGACGATGTTCTCCAAGTCTTTTTTCCAAGGATTGTTTTCATCGACCTTCTTAAGCATCAGGGAACTGAACGTAAGGACTCCGGTGAGAGGGTTATTGATCTCGTGAGCGACCCCGGCTGCCAGTTCGCCGAGAGCAGCCATTTTACCCGCGCGAATGAGTTGATCCTGGACCTGTTGAAGCTCCTGAGTTCTTTCCCGAACCCGATGCTCAAGGGTTTCGGTCCATTCTTCAATGGCATCACGGGACCGTTTGAGCTCCGAAATCATATTGTTAAAGGATCCGGAAAGTTCTCCAAGTTCATCATGGGACCGGATGGATACGGTCTGATCGAGATTTCCATGGGCGGCTGTCTTGGTGGCAGCTAAGAGTTTACGGATGGGCCGGTTGACAAACCGGGTGAGCAACAGACTCAATAGTAAACTCAGAATAATGACGCTGATGACCCCCGAGATTAACATCTGTTTGTAAATTTGGGCCTTTTCCTTTTGAAAAGCTTCGAGGCTGATCGTAGTGTCCAAGACCCCCAGAACATTCGTCGTCCTCGGATGGCACGAGTAACAGGACGATTCATTATAAATGGGATTGATCAATCCCAGAAGACTTCCTCTTTCTGTGTGGTAGATGCGCGTCTTACTGTCCGAAGGAAGAAGGACCTTTGCCTCCCCCTCTCGGTGACATCCATAACAAGCCTCGGCCTTTTTATCGACCACTGTCCCAACCTTGCTTCGGTCAGAGGAAACCGTGATCTCGCCCTGCTTGTTAAAAATTCTGACCTCGGTAATTCCCTTTCGCTGGGCGACGTCATCGATGATCCTTTGGTATTCATCTCTTCGGTCCATGATCATCGCATTTCGAATGCTCAAACGGATGGTTTCGCTCAGGTTAAAAGCCTCTTCTTCGGTCTTTTCGATCATCTGCTGAGAAAGGGATCTGATGTTGAGATAGAGAAAGATGCCCTCGATCACTACCACTGCGATGATGACGCTGAGAAGAATCTTAGCCTTTAGACTTGTTAAATGCATATCCCTTATTTTTTAATTTTTATGGAGTTTATCATTCTTAAGCATCAAGAGTAAAGGATTTCGTCTATCCATCCCATCCTCTCAACTCGTAATATTCTTTCAGCATGACCTCCAGGTCCTGGGGCTGGATCGTTTTTCCCGTGACCGGGAGGACTTCTCGAAAGAACCGGCGAGGCAGTTTGTCCTCTTTTTTTGTTACTCCTTCTTGTTGATTGAAAGCCCTGGTGAGATTGATAATTCCGGAGGCTGTGGTTTTAAGGCTCTTTCTATTTAATGAGAGACCACAACTGGATTTGATAATCTCTTGAAGGTCCTTCCAGGTGATTAAATCTCGATAAAACCGGCAGAGGATCAGGGCATCGAAAAGGGTCATCTTGTCCTCATAATCGACAAAAAGCTTGGCCTTCCCCTTAATCTGATTGGGGTCAATCTGACCGGAGAGTTCAGACTTATAGAAAGTGGCCCTGAGATGGCAGGCCCCTCGATCCGATGTGGCATAGGCGAGCCCCATTCCCTTCAGTACTCTGGGATCAAAGCCCGCAGGCTCCAAGCCCTTGACATGGATTGCTTCCTCCTCCATCTCCCAGACTTTTGCGGCATGGCGGACCCCTTCCGATAAGATACGGCCCACTCCCTTTCTGTATGCAATCTTGGTTAAGATCTCAGCAATTCCATCCACATCTCCATAGTGGAGGTTGTCTTTAATCTTCTTACTTTTTGAGGCCTCGATGGCAAAAGCAGCTAAGTTTCCTGCTGTAATGGTATCCATTCCCAGACGGTCACAGAGATCGTTGAGATAGATGATTTCCTCAATGGAATTCACCATGCAGAGTCCCCCGAAGGCATAAATCGTTTCGTACTCCGGGCCCATGATGCGAAGGCCTCGATGCCTCCCCCGTTTGACCTCGGACATTTTCCCGCAAGCCATGAAGCAATGAGGGCAGGCGATGGAACTCACCTGACAGCGTTCCATCAGGCTCTCCGCACTGATCCCTTCCCACCCCTCCAAGGTTCCTTTGGACCAATATTGCGTAGGAAAGGCGCCAATGGTGTTCATGATGGAAACCAGCATGGGGGTTCCATATTTTTTATACATGTGAATGATCTCATTGCCTTTGACTCGATCTTTAAACTTCTGAGACAACCTTTTCAAAGAAGATGGATCGGCGACCTCCCGCCGCCTCTTTCCGTGGAAGGCGATCCCTTTTAACTTCTTCGATCCCATCACCGCTCCGATTCCCGCTCTTCCAAGAGAACGCCCGTGCTCACTCTCGATGATTGCAAATTTGACCAAATTCTCACCCGCTGGGCCTATGACCAAAGCGCCAGAATCTTTGCCAACCTTTTTGAGAATAGTCTCTTCTGCTGTATAGGTCTCTTTTCCCCAGAGATCTGAAGCATCATGGAAAATAGTCTCGTGATCGCTGATCTCGAGAAAGATGGGGTGTTTCGATTTTCCTTCAATGATGATGGCGTCATATCCAGCCCGGCTAAGGGAAAGGGTAATCTTTCCTCCGGAATAGGATTCGGAATAGATTCCTGTCTGAGGGGATTTGGTGAAGACGGCGTAACGGCTGGAACCATAGAAAGGAGTGTCCGCTAAAGGGCCTAATGTGATAATGAGGTGATTTTCAGGCGAAAAGGGATCGATATGGGGTGGATTTTCTTTAAGAAGAAAGTAGGACCCTAAGCCCTTTCCACCCAGATAGGTCCGAAGAATGGATTCGGGAATGGGTTCAACCGTAGACTTCTGCTTGGACAGATCGATCCGGAGAAGTTGATTAAAAAATCCTTTCATTATTCGTATCTTAAAAGAAATGGGAGGATTAAATCAAGGAATGATCCTTTTAGCACTGTCTGCCGGCAGGAGGGATACATAGACCCGGCCACAATATACTTCCCAATCTATCAAAAAATACAAGATTCACCCTATTTATCTTTTCGATTCATTCGGGTAGCTTTATGGCGTAAGGGTTTGTTTCTATGAAATTCTCGATATGGTACGAGGAAGAAGATGTTTCGACAAAGGAGAACCTCTATGCAGAAGACAAGAAGAGGGAGTAGAGATATTCTGACAACCGTGATCGTTCTTTCGCTTTTATCTTTCGCAGGCCATTCATTCGCTGACAATGGAGATGAGGACTTGCTAAAACAGGCCTACAAGATTTTCGGCCCGCTACCACAGGCGATCGTATCAGAAAAAAATCCTGTCACTCCTGAAAAGGTCAAATTAGGGAAAATGCTTTTTTACGAGACACGGATTTCTGTAGACGGAACGGTGAGCTGTTCTCGATGCCATCCGATCGGTTTGTATGCGGCAGATGGCCTAAAGAAGTCGATCGGGAATAATTGCAAAGTCAATCCGAGAAATGCTCCCACCGTTCTGGACGCAGCAGGGCAGATTTCCGCACATTGGATAGGAAACCGAACAGATGTCGAAGACCAGGCCAAACAATCGGTGATCGGTCCGCCTTCCTTTGGGATGCCGTCCAATGAGGCCGTAGAAAAAAAGCTTATAGAGATAAAAGGATATATGGAGCTGTTTAAGAAGGCGTTTCCGGGAGAGGCCGATCCGATAACCGTGGATAATTTAGCAAAAGCAATCGGAGCTTTTGAAAGGACACTCGTCACTCTATCTCACTTTGATTCATTTTTGAAAGGCGATATAGCCTCACTGAATGAACAAGAAAAAAGGGGATTAAAAACATATATGGAGACGGGGTGCATCATGTGCCATTCCGGTCCTTATGCTGGCGGCCAGATGTATCAAAAATCCGGAATATTTGAACCCTACTGGAAATATACGAAGAGTGAACCGATAGATGAAGGAAGATATGTGGTCACGAAAAACGAAGCCGATAAATACGTCTTTAAAGTCCCGATCCACAGAAATGTTGCAAAGACTGCTCCTTATTTCCACGACGGCTCTGTGGACAAACTCGAGGATGCGGTTTGGATCATGGGTAAAATTCAGCTGGGAAAAGATCTTAACAAGTCCCAGGTCGAAGAGATTGTTACATTCTTGAAATCCTTAACAGGGAAGATTCCTGAAGATGCTCTAAAGGTTCCTTTGCTGCCGTCAATGGAATGAGTTATTGTCTTCCGAGTTTCCCTGGGACTCAAGATACCAATTTGGTTATTGGTTCATTCCCCCGCCGGCAGGCAGGGGGATTTTGTTTGGTGATGAGTGCTTGAAATTTGGGGTTTGTGTTTCTCGTCCTCTATTCGTTGCAAAAGCGAAGCGTTTACCCGTTACTTTCTGTCAATCAATTATGTTTCCTTTCGAAAAGTGTCAAAAAGGAAAAATTTTAATGCTTGACTAAGAATGCAGCCTTAAGTATTAGTTGAGTATTACAGTTCACACGAAAAGGAGGTCCTATGAACGAGAAAGTGATTATTTACGGTAAAGGAGGTTGACCCCATACGGAGAAGGCTAGGTCAGCCTATGGCAAGAATGCAAAATACCACGATGTAGAGGCAGACAGCGCGAAATTGGAGGAGATGTTAAAGCATTCCAAGGGCGCCCGGAACGTACCCGTTATTGTTGAGGGAGGTAAGGTAATTGTGGGTTACGGAGGATCCTGAGGAGTGTGAACAACCGGTAGTGTACCGGTACGTCCGCAGTTACACTGGCCAGAGTTCATTGTTCCGGGTCCTCAACCCGTTAAACTCGCCCCCGGGCTGTGGCCCTACAGAATAGAAAATATCACCCCGGTTAACGATCGGGATCTTAATCCCGATCGTGGTGATATTCACCTCCCTCATGATGTTCGCCAAACCCATGATGTTCACCGCCGTCGTGGTGTTCACGAAACTCGTGATGGTCACCGTAGTAGGGATATCCGTGATCATAGTCATAGTAGTAATAGGGATAATCATAGTAACCGGCATCATAGGCTGTACAACCCGTCAACATCAAGCCAAATAACAGAACGATCCCCCACAAAGTATTCTTCTTTTTATCCATGAATAATCACTCCTTTTCTACAATACTTAATTTAATCACTGAACTCTTAAGATTCAACGACGACGGCAGTTCATTAGGAGGTGTTTTGGGAAAAAGGAAGATTCAGTTTCTACTTCTGGCGCCCGAAAAAGTTTTTATGTGAATATTTTCTCCGTCTGTAACAGCGGTGATGGTGCCCTGTCTGTCAGTTCTATACAGGGTGGCGCCCACTTGTTGGTATCTCTTCAATACTTCCGGATGAGGAAGTCTTCCGATGTTTCTTTCGCCCACACTGAGAATGGCATGGGTCGGTTTCACCCTTTCCAGAAAAGGCGTCGAGCTCGAAGTGGAACTTCCATGATGGGGGATTTTTAAGATATCAGATCTGAGGGGATAATCTCTTCTTAGCATCCGCTCTTCTGCTTCTTTTCCGATATCACCTGCCAGAAGGACAGAGACATTTTTGAATCGAAGCCTCATGACCAGGGAAGAGTTGTTCAGGTCCCTAAGATTCTGGGTCCCCTTTTGCATGGCCTTCCACACCGGCGGGTTTAGGACAGAAATCTCAACTCCATTGACGGTTTGGGGGAGTGTCTCTTCAGTAAGAGACCGGGTCTTGATTTTCCTCTCGTTAAGAATTTTTCTCAATTGGAGATAGGACTCTGATTCTGTCTGAAAACCGTTATCCCAAAATTGGCCGATTGAAAACTGGGAGGCAATGAAGTTTAACCCTTTCAGATGGTCTGGGTCAGGATGGGTGAGGACAAGGGCGTCAATCCTTCGTATCTTCCTGCTCCACAGGAAGGGGGCGATGACATTCTTTCCGGTATCGAAACGATCGTCGTAGAGACCCCCTCCATCGATGAGCATCCGCTTCCCCTGCGGGAATTCGATCAGAATGGAATCTCCATGCCCGACATCTATAAAACTCAGCCTGAGATCTTTCTGGAATGAATCTCTTAAATTCCAGAATGCTACATCGAGGGCAGATACAAGGCAGACCCCTAAAAAAAGATATCGGGCCATCCGCCGTTTCTTAACGTGAACGGATAGGAAAAGAAGAAGGTAGAAAAGAATTATTTCAAAAAGCGTTGGGGTTGAGACAAAGAGTGAAGCAAGGGGAAGAGAGGCAAAGAAGGCCAAAACCCTGAGAAGCATCAGGGTGATGAAACTGTTGATGGCGATTAGGAGCGTGGCCAGAGGGGTGAAGAAGAAAGAGAAAACGGAAGCAGCGAGGCTAAGAGGAACGATCAGGAAGCCCACCCAGGGGACGATGAAGAGGTTAGTGAAGAATCCAATGGGGGCGAAACGGTTGAAGTGAAGGGCAACAAAAGGTGCGGTCCCGATGATCGCCACTGCCGTAACGAGAAGGGAGAGCATGATATATTTCATAATATTTTTCTTCCACGAGGTCTTCAGAAGGGCGGAAATTCCCTCCTGTCCGAACTCCTGGAGAATGCGTGGCACCAGATAAAGGATCGAAAGGACAGCCAGGAAGGAAAGCTGGAAGGAAACATCAAAAAGGGAAGGAGGTGAGAAGATGAGGATGAGAAAAGCGGCCAGGGCGAGGGTGTGCAGTAGGTTTCTCTCCCGGTCAAGCAAGATGGAAACGAGGAAGGTGATCACCATGATGGCCGCTCGGATCACCGAAATCCCTCCGCCCGCGATGAACGCATAGAGGACGATGCAGGGAATCGTCAGGCCGGCCGCCCACTTTCTAACGGAAACGGAGAGAAGGAGAAACTCGGATCGCTTTAGAATCCAGATCAGCAGAGAGAAAGAAAGGAGAGCCACGATTCCGAATTGATCCCCGGAAATGGCCAGAAGATGAGCTGTTCCGGTTAGGATAAAATATTCTTTTATCTCTTCTGGAATATCACCCTGCTCGCCCAATACAAGGGCCTTGAAAATACCGCTGGCGGGAGGACTGGCCTCTCGATTTAGAAAATCCCGGATACGATCCCGCCAGCCCTCTACCCGTAGAGTAACAGGATTTTTAAACCCCTCCCCCAACTTGACCCATCCTTTCTTCTCGGATAAAAATCCGACGGTGTGGATCCGTTCAAGGGCAAGATGGCGTTCATAAGAAAATCCACCCGGGTTATGAAACCCACGAGGGGGAAAAAGTCTGCAAGATAGCCGGAGGCGATCCCCCACTCGAAGTGATGGATCCTCCTCTTTAAGGAAGATTAGTAGAAGTCCGTCCACAGGGATGTGGCGGTTCGACAGAATGACCTTTTGCGAGCGAATACGTAATTGGGTCCTTCCCTTGGAGTGTTCAGGCGTACGATCGATAATTCCCTCCAAGGAGATTCTTTCCAGGCCGGTGAAACGGGAGATGTCAGAGGGGGAGTGTTCTGGATGGAGATAAAGCTGGATTGAAAAGATTCCGAGAATGAAGAAAATGGAGAAGGCCGTCCAGGAGCCCATTCGGGCTCTTTTTAAGACAAGAAGGAGGGTCCAAAAACCCAGAAGTATGAGAAGGAGGATCCATCCTTGAGAAAGGAGAGGAAGATCAAATTGGCCGGCATAGATCCCGAGAATGTAGACGATGAAGATGGGAATGAGAGGAAGACGAAAGGCTCCGCTCATCTCCGCCTCAAGCGCATCAGTGTTTTAATGGGTTGCTGAAAAACGGCCATCTGCGGCGTTATCCTCATCCTTCGTCGTTGCGGCATACCCCAAAGTACGCCTCACTCCTTAGGATTTCGCCTGCCTGCGCGCAGCCGCTTCGGCGAAGGCAGGGGAGCCTTGCATCTGGCCCTTTTGATCAACCTGCGAGAGCTGGCATTTTTAGCAGCCTTTTAATAATTCTTGGGCCACCACCCACCGCTGAATCTGATTGGCTTCTTCATAAATCTGGGTGACCTTGGCATCCCGCATCATCCGTTCCACAGGATACTCATTCATATATCCATACCCTCCGAGGATCTGGACGGCATCCGTGGTCACTTTCATGGCAATTTCGGAGGCGAAGTATTTCGAGATGGCTGAGAGTTTTTCCGTGTCTTTGAATTTTGCATCAATCTGCGAGGCCGCCTTATAGACCAGGGCTCGTGCGGCTTCGACTCGGGTGGCCATATCAGAGATCATGAATTGAATCGCTTGAAAGGAAGAGATGGGCTTGCCAAATTGGATCCGCTCATTGGCATAGCGGACGGCGAAGTCGAGGGCTCCCTGGGCAATGCCTACGGCCTGTGCCCCGATGACCGGTCTCGACATGTTGACCGTATCCCGCGCGATCTTCCAGCCTTCTCCTTCGTCTCCCAGACGATTTTCTTGAGATATCCGACAGTCTTCAAAGATCACATCCGCCGTTACCGAACCCCTCATCCCGATCTTCTCCACCTTGTTCCCAAAAAGCAGGCCGGGCGTCCCATCTTCCACGACGAAAGCAGAAATTTCTTCCGCTCCATGTTCCGGCTGGGTCACTGCAAAGACAGAGTAAAATTTGGCCAGACTCCCATGGGTAATGAAACCTTTACGCCCGTTGATCAGGTAATCCTTCCCTTGCTTCATGGCCATCGTCTTGATAGGGGAGGCTTCTGATTCTCCTTCCGGTTCTCTCAGGGCCAGCGCGGTGAGACGGTTCTTCTCGGAAATCTCCGTGAAATAAATATCCTTTTGGGATGGATTCCCTCCTAATAAAATGGGTAAAGTACCGAGCCCCTGGGACAGGATGAGAAGGGAGGATGAACCACAAACCTTTGCAATCTCTTCGACGACAATGCAGAATGAGGTGAGGTCTCCGTCGGTTCCCCCATAGGATTCGGGGAGGAGAAGGGAGAGATAACCTTGCTTGCCAAGGGTCTCTACTAAATCCCGGGGAAATTCTCCGGCGGCATCAATCTTGGCGGCCCGGGGCTGGACAATCCTCCGGGCAGTTTTTTCAGCAGCAGCCCTGATCATCAATCTTTCTTTTTCTACGTCCTTCATTTGGGTTGCCACGTGGAAGAAATAGGCGAGAATGTTGTATAGATTGGAACATTAAAAGAGGAGAAGTCTTTTGTCAAGGGAAAAGTGGAGGCGATCAAAATATTTGACTTTAGCGTGTAAAATAATATAATTATTACTTTAAAATAATTCACGGAAGGAGGGGAAAGATGGATGCCAGGGATTAGAATTAAGGAAAACGAATCTTTTGAAAACGCGCTGAGGCGGTTTAAAAAGCAGGTAGAGAAAACGGGGATTTTGTCAGAGATTCGAAAAAGAGAGCATTACGAGAAGCCGAGCATAAAACGAAAGAAGAAAGCGCTGGCCGCCAAGAAAAGGGCAATGAAGAGAATGAGAAAAATTATGGAGAGGGGATAAGGGATGAGCTTGGAAGAGAGACTGGTCGAGGAAATGAAACAAGCCATGAAGTCCAGTGATAAACTGCGACTTTCCACCATCCGGATGATTCGTTCGGCGTTGAAAAACAAGGAGATTGAGCTGAGAAAGAAGTTGGAGGACGAAGATGTCATAAAGGCGATCCAAGGTATGGTCAGAAAAGGTGAGGAGTCTGTTGAACAATTTCAAGCGGGCGGGCGTATGGACCTGGTCGAGAAGGAACAAAAGGAGATAGAAATATTAAAATCCTTTCTACCCCAACTCCTTAGCCAAGAAGAGATAGTGAAGATCATTGACCAAAGTATTCAGGAGACCCAAGCTTCATCCCCGAAGGATATAGGAAAAGTAATGAAATCAGTCATGCCAAAAATTGGAGGGAAAGCCGACGGAAGACTAGTCAATCAGTTGGTGAAAGAAAAGCTTTCCCCATAAATTCCTCCTCTTGATAGGTAACCCAAATCCTTTTTTTCACGCTTTATGGATGATCGTTCCCTCAAGTTTTTAGAGTTTTATCATTTTCTGGATATCCTGAAAGAGTATTCCATTTCCCCCTTAGGTCGAAAGCGCTGTGAAGCCCTAAGACCTTCCGAAGACCCTTCTTTGATCCAGTCCAGACTGACCGACGTGATGGAGCTTAAAGAAATATTGGAAACAGAAGGGGAGATCCCCCTTAGAGGGGTGAAGGATATTGAGGGAATTTTAAATAAGTTGGAAGTCGAGGGATCCGTCCTCGACGTCCAGGAGTTGTTGGATCTTTATTATCAGATGGTATTATGCAAGGGACTTCGGCGATTTTTCCAAAAGTTGGAGCATCCCAAGGCCCCTCATCTTCAGGAGAAAATCTCCAAGCTTTCTTACCAAAAGGCGCTGGAGAAGGAGGTCCTTCAAGCAATCAATACGAAGGGTGAGATTCTCGACCGAGCCAGCCCAGTCCTTATGGATCTCCGCCATCGGTTGGGAGAGGTCAGAGAAAAAGCGAAGGGAGTGCTCGAATCCCTCCTCCATCGAGAAGCGCTTCAGCCCATCTTTCAAGAACAGTTCATCACTCTAAGAAATGGGCGTTATGTTCTTCTCATCAAATCCGATTTCAAAAATCGCTTAGAGGGGATTATCCATGATCAATCCCAAAGCCGGATGACATTCTTCTTTGAGCCCCTTCAAGCCGTCGCTCTTAATAACGAGATCAACATCCTCACGGGAGAAGAGAAGGAGGAGGAATATCGAATCCTGGCAGATCTTTCGGATAAGGTCCGAGAGGAAAAGCAAAACCTACGGACCGACTTTGAGATCTTAGGAGAGCTGGACCTCCTCTATGCGATGGCAAAGCTCACCTCGCGCTTAAAGGGGGTTTTCCCTCTCTTGAATCAGGAGGGCAGGATTGAGCTGAAAGAGGCCCGGAATCCTCTTCTCTTGCTTCAACGCGAAGATCGGGTGGTTCCCATCCACCTCCGAATGGGAGATGGGGTGAGAGTCCTCATTGTGAGCGGAGCGAATGCAGGCGGGAAGACAGTGGCCTTGAAGACATTGGGACTTCTCACCTTAATGATTCAATCCGGCCTCCCCATCCCTGTCGCAGAAGGAAGCCAGGTGGGAATCTTTCAAGCCATCTTTGCGGTGATCGGCGACGAACAGAATATCGAAGAAAATCTGAGCACTTTCTCCAGTCATCTCCTCCGGGTGAATCAAATTTTAGAAAAGGCGGGACCGCATTCCCTCGTCCTTCTGGATGAACTGGGAGTGGGAACCCATGCCCAGGAGGGATGTGCCCTGGCCATGGGATTCTTGGATCGATTTCGGGAGAAGGGGGCTTCGGTTGTGGTCACCACTCACTTTGATCGGCTCAAAGCCTATGGATACCTTCATCCGGATGTGGAGAATGTGGCAGTTGAGTTTGACGAGAAGACCCTGGAGCCCAAGTATACACTTGTCTATGGATCCTCAGGGTTGAGCAATGCCTTCTTGATCGCTGAAAAACTGGGGATCTCCGGAAAGGTGCTCGAAGCGGCTCATACTCATCAGGATGGAAGCGGTGAGGAAGTAGCCCGTGCGGTAGAGACTCTGGAGAGGCTGAAGAGAGACGCGGAGAGAGAAAAGCTACAAGCCTCCAAGATCAAAGTGGAGGCTGAGCTGGAATGTCAAAGACTGAAAAAAATACTGGGGACGATCAAGGAGAGGAGACTGGAGATTTATTCTAAGGCGGAGGAAAAGGCCAAGAAGGCGGTCCAGAAGGTTGAAGAGGAGTTGAAGGAATGGATCCGCCGGCGCAAAGAGGAAAAACCCCATCTCCATCTTCAGCGGAAAGAGCTCCAGGAGATCAGAGAGAAGTCATTCCCATCGGCCAGAAGAAAAGGAGGTTCTGCGGCTCCGGGTGGCCTGAAGGTCGGGGAACGTGTTAGAATAGAGAGCCTTCGGAGCGACGGGATCTTGATGAGCGTCGTCAAACCGTTGAATCGAGCGGAGGTGCTGACGGATAAAGCCAAAGTGAAAGCTCCGCTCTCTGAGATCGTTCAGGTGACGGATGGGGAAGAGGAGAGGGAGACAGGGATTCAGGAAGACCGGCCCTTTTTTTTAAAAGGGCCTGGCGAGGAGCCCTCTTCTGAGTTAAACGTCATCGGTCTGACCGTAGAGGATGCTCTTCCCAAGGTTGATAAATTTATCGACCAAGCCCTTCTCCATGGATTGGAGAAAGTCCAGATTATCCATGGGGTGGGTTCTGGGAGGTTGCGAAGTGCCATCGGTCAATACCTAAACGGACATGGGGCGGTCAAGAGTTTTTCTTCCGGGGAGGCGCTGAAAGGGGGTCGTGGGATCACGATCGTTGAATTGAGGTGATTCGTTTGGCTACGGGACTCCTATCCGAAGAGAAAGTTTCAGAAATTCGGGATCGGTCGAGCATTCTGGAAGTGGTCTCGGATTATGTGACCCTTAAAAAGACCGGAAGGAACCATAGGGGACTCTGCCCGTTCCATTCGGAAAAGACACCCTCCTTCATGGTCAATGAGGAGAAACAGATTTTTCATTGCTTCGGCTGCGGGGAAGGAGGAGATGTCTTCGCCTTTTTGATGAAGGCGGGACATTATTCTTTCCCGCAGGCGGTGGAGGAACTGGCAAAGCGCTATGGGGTGAGACTCCCTGCCCGCGAACTTTCTGCGTCCCAAAAGAAGCAGATGGACAAGAGGGAGAGCCTTTTTGAGATCAACCGGATTGCGTCAGAATATTTCCGTGATCTCCTGACCAGGCGGCGAGAGGGGGAGGAGGGTAGAAGGTATTTATCTCAAAGGGGGATCAGCCAGGAGGTCGTTGCGGAACATGGGTTAGGATATTCCACTGACCGTTGGGACGGATTGGTCGAGCATTTGCGCGAGAAGAAGGCTTCTCTTGACCTGGCGCGCGAACTGGGCTTGATTTTCCCCAAGAAGAGAGAAGGCTGGTACGATGCCTTTCGAAGCCGGATCCTGTTTCCCATCTTCGACCTTCATCAACGGATCGTCGGATTCGGGGGAAGGATAATCAAAGAGGGAGAACCCAAATACCTCAATTCCCCGGAATCAAGTATTTATCATAAAGGAGAGGTACTCTATGGCCTCCAGGTGGCCAAGCGTTATGCGACGGACAAGGATTGTATTATAGTGGTCGAAGGCTATTTCGATCTGTTAACCCTCCACCAATATGGATGGAGGCACAGTGTTGCCACTTTAGGAACAGCACTGACCCCGCAACATATACGGACCCTGAAGCGATATACGAAAAATTTGATTACCCTCTTTGATGCAGACCAGGCAGGGGTCCAGGCAACCCTTCGCTCCCTTCCGCTTTTCTTAGAAGAGGAAGTGGCAGGAAAGACGGTCATCCTCCCGAATGGGGAAGACCCGGATGGGTTTTTAAGAAAAGGAAATTTGGAAGATTTCACGAAAAGGGTGGAACAGGCTGTTCCCCTCGTCGATTTCTTTTTTCAACGGCTGATGAAGACTTATGATGTGAAATCTGTCGACGGCAGGGTGAGGATAGCGAAAGAGGGGCTGGCCCTACTCGGCAAAATCCCGGACAGGATTCGAAGAGATTTCTATACGAAGGCCCTGGCAGAAAGACTGGATGTCAAAGAATCTTTTCTCTACGAAATGCTCCCATCCTATCCCAAGGGGCGGCCCAAAGAAGGGGAGGATTCAAAAGAGTCCTCCCTGGAGAGGACTTTTCCGAAGTCAGAAGAAATGGTGGTCCGTCTTATGGTTCACCACCCCGAAGTCATCCCGACCATTTCACAGGAGGGTGTCCTGAAGGAGTTTGAGAGCCCGATCTTGCAAAAAATCGCCGAGGCCCTGGAAGATCTTTATCAGAGAAAAGGAAGGCTTGATCTGCCCGAGGCCTTAGCCAGTTTTGAGGAGACGCTCAAAGGAAGGTTGTGCGAGTTTGCCTTTCAGGAAAGTGGGCTGGAGGGGGAAAATCGGGGAAGGATCTTGCAGGACTGTATGCAAAAGATTCGTGGAAAGAGGTTAAAAAAAGAAAAGGGCGAGTTGCTCAGGCGGATCAAAGAGGCAGAGAAACAGCAAGAGGAAAGAAACATCGTCCCTCTTCTGAAGGAACACCAGGAGCTGGCGAAGAGGGAGAAAAATCTTCAAAAGGATAATACTCGGAAAGGGTAGGAGAGAAGTCGATGGCGAAGGGAGGAAAGATCAAAGAGGTTGAG
>Ga0315282_10009206_pt1 | contig 15750 bp, 16 predicted proteins | sample YL17G07_20_MG_FD_203693 | JGI IMG/M metagenome (GOLD analysis project Ga0315282, IMG submission 203693) | Sediment microbial communities from Yellowstone Lake, YNP, Wyoming, USA - YL17G07_20 | ecosystem: Environmental > Aquatic > Freshwater > Lake > Sediment | place: USA: Wyoming | collected...
CTTATGCAAGGGAGAACATCAATTGTTATTGCACATAGACTTTCTACTATAAAAGAAATGGATAGAATTATTGTAGTTCAGGATGGTAAGATAATAGAGATGGGTAAACATGAAGAACTTCTAAGAAATGGTGGGTTGTATTCTCATCTTGTAGAGATTAGTGAAAGGGGGTAAAGATTTGTTAGAAAGAAATCTTACTAAGATTGGTATCATTTTTATTTCTATCTCTTTAGTGTTTTCTCTTATAGCTATTGGCGAAAGGATGAGTCTTGAAGCGAAGAATAAGGGGATAGAGATTGTCCTTGATTCTCAGGATTTTCAAGATTTAGCTTTCCAGGAGGGTATCTCCTTTACTGAAATACTTAAACAGTTGAAGGATGCTGGTGCTACTACGCTGAGTGTACCTGTTTTAACTTGGGCAGATTTAGAAGATTTAGGTTATGTAGGAATATTTTCTTATAGAGAGCTAGGAAGGCTTATCCTTAGTGGAAGTACTGACCTATTAATCTCAGCTCTATATAACCAGGGTAATAGCTCAGAGACATATGTAATTGTAAAACCTGGCTATGACCTTTCTAATTCATTAGATATACTAAAGAATCTCATAGGATATGATAAGATAAATCTGTTTAGATACAACTCAAATAGTGTTGTTATAGTAAAAACTACTCCTACTAATTTGAGGTTTATCCCTACTGGATTGATAAATAGACCCCTTATAGAAACAGCTAAGAATTTAAATTATAAGCTGATATTTAGGCCATTAAATACTACTTATATTAAACAGGGTATGATCCCTAAACTCTTGAAAAACATCCTTCCATATAAAGACATAACAAGTGCCTTGGTCTTTCAAGGGACAGAAGTTCTGGGGTATCCTAATAATATAGAAGATATGGTTTCTTATATAAAAGAGAATAAAATAAATGTGGCTATTATTGAATTTGGTAATCAAAAAGGGATGGACAAAATAGTTACACACTTAGTAGGAAATGTTGCTAGACTTCATTCTATAATGAGTGCAGAGATTTCTAAGCTTACTCCTGGTGAGATTATAGATAGAGTAGTAAGAGCAGCAAGGGAGAGAAACGTAAGATTTATATATCTAAGACCATTACTTAAAGCTACTTCTGAAAAGAATATTTTAGATGAGAATGTAGAAATTGTTTCTCTAGTGAAGAATAGACTAGAGGATAATGGGTTTAAAGTTGGAAATGCTACATTTATCCCCTCTTGGAGAGGTTTTAGGGTCTCGTTTTTAGGGATGGGCTTGGGTATTGCTGGAGTTATTATGATTTTAGGACAAGACTTCCTATCTATTCCTCTTATTCTGGGAATTACTATCTTCTTGATACTAGTGGGGGGATTGACTTCTATAGTGCAAATATCTATCTTAAGAAAACTACTCGCATTAGGTGTTGCCTCTTTATTCCCTCTGGTTGGTATATGGAAGATTCTATTTTCTGATATGAAAAAGGAAAACTATATTCGTTCTATTCTTAAGATAGTACTGATAGTTTTAGCTGGAGGATTTCTTATAGGCGGAGGGCTTGCCTCAACGGATTTTATGCTTCAGATAAATCAATTTATGGGTGTCAAAGTGGCTCATATCTTACCTTTCTTGTTCTTAGCCATTTTGTTATTTATAAAAGATAAAGAGACGATTATGCGTATTATCTTCTATCCACTTAATATACTAAATTTTATAATTATCTTTGCTCTTATAGGTGGAGCAGTCTTATATATCCTTAGAACAGGGAATATATCTTCTGAGGCTGTATGGGGCTTGGAAATTACTATGAGAACAACTTTAGAAAAGATTATGCTGGTAAGGCCTAGGACACAGGAGTTTCTTATAGGTTATCCATTCATTTTACTCACATTAGAGATGCTAAAGAAATATAAAGAGATAGGAATTATTTTAGGCATTGTGTCTTTAATTGCTCCAGTTTCAGTAATAAATGCGTTTTGCCATATCCATACACCTATCTCCTTGACTTTGCTTCGTATGTTTAATGGTTTTGTCTTAGGTATAGTAGTTGGCTTTATAGTATTGACCATCGTAAGGAAGCTTTTCTAATTCACTGGGAAGTATCCCACTTCTTTTACTAGTTTTTGCCCGCTAGGAGATAGTGTCCAATCTAAGAATGATTTTACCTCAGGGTCTTCATATTCACAGGTATACATATATAGAAATCTGCTTATGGGATATATGTTCTTTTTTATATTTTCCTCTGTAGGCAGGTAACTAGAGGATTTTGGGTCCTTTTTTATTTGCAAGGTCTTTACCCCTTTAGCATAGGCAATTCCTCCATAACCTATACTATACTTTTCTCTAGCTATAGCATTTACAATTGAACCTGTTCCTGGCATACTTTGAGCTTTATTGGTATAGTCTTGGTTCTGGATGACATGCTCTTTGAAGAAGACGTAGGTTCCTGAATTATTCTCCCTAGTATAAACTACTATGGGATAATCCTCCCAGCCGAGGTCCTTCCAGTTGGTTATTTCCCCTGTATATATGTCTTTTAACTGAGAAAGAGTAATCTCCCTAATCGGATTTGCCTCGTTTACATATATTGTTATACCATCAAGTGCTACCTTGATTTCTTTTGGCTTTCTATTCCAAGACTTTTGAACTGCTTTTATTTCATCCCCTTTTATGGCTCTAGAAGCCATTGCTATATCAGTGGTTTTATTAATAAGTGCTGCTATTCCTATGCCAGAGCCACCCCCTGTTACTTGAATTACCTTGTCCTTGTAGGAAGACATATATTCTTCTGCTAGTCTTTGTACCATAATTACCATAGTATCAGAACCCTTTATTGTAATCTTACTCCTTGTTACTTGTGCACATCCTGAAATTACAACTAAGCTAATTGAACTTAGTATGATTAGTGCTAGAATCTTCTTAAACACTCCTTGCCTCCTTTATTGACTTTTTAATACTTACTTCATTTTTTTAAATCTTAAAAGATTTAAACTTGAATATCAAGGAGGTGTAATTTTATGAAAGAGTTGCGTAAACTTCTATTGGTGCTTTTAGACGTTCATAAGAGCTTTCCATATAGTTTCTACTTGTCTTTTTGTGTACTGAAGAGATATCGATGTATCTATTTTATAGTGAGCAAACCTGAGTTTGATTTCTTGAGAAAGTTGAGACGAAAGTCTAATCTTTGCCTCCTCCTCTTGGCAATTCCATTTGTCTTTTATTCTTTTAATAAGTACATCTAAAGGTGCATATGTAACTACGATTTTATCCCCTATATCCCAAGCCTTTGTTTCTATAAAGAGTGGGATTTCTATAACTTTAATATCGTTATCTTTAGATTTGTATTCTCTTAAATAAGCCAGAACAAATGGATGCACTATAGAATTGAGGACAGCCCTCTTATGTGGATTCTTAAATATTTCTGAGACAAATTTCTTACTCCCATAGTTAGGTAGGAAGCACTCTATATGTCTTTTTACCCTTTGGTCATTCTTTATAATGTCTTTTGCTACATCATCGCTAGATATATAATCTGCCCCAAACCTTTCAAATATCTTACATACAGTGGTCTTTCCGCTTCCTATGGTTCCAGTAACTACTATGGTTAGATTCTTTGACATTTTGGACAGTAATATGTGCCTCTACCACCAAGTTTTTCCATAACTATAGGGGTCTCGCAGATAGGACAAGGCTCTCCTTCTCTTCTGTGTACTTTTGGTTCGAAAGATATATCTCTTTCTATAAGATTTGTAAACTCTTCTATAGATGTACCCCCAAGTTCTATCGCCTCTTTAAGTATGTCTATTATTGAATTATAGAGTTTTTTAGCTTCTTCTTGAGTTATATCCTTACAAGATTTTCTTGGATGTATCCTTGCCTCAAATAGTATCTCATCTGCATAAGTATTTCCTATTCCTGAGATGATGTTCTGGTCCATAAGAAAGGTCTTTATATTTGTCTTTTTCTTTTTTAATTCCTTAGTAAGATAATCTAGTGTAAATTCTTTGGAAAGAGGTTCAATTCCTAATTCTTCTTGTAAAAGACTTATATTTTCTGTTATTTTCACCTGTGCAAGTTTTCTTGGGTCTCCAAAGTGGAGATACTCTCCATCTACAGGAAAGATTATAAGGTCGTAGGCTTCTGAAGTTTTGCTATCTAGGAGAAATAGATAACCATTGAGCCTCAAATGAAACGTAAGATAAAGCCCATTAAGAGAGAATACAACCCATTTTCCTCTTCTCGATATTTCTTTTATAGTCTTACCTACTATGTTTTTGTAGTCTCCTATAATTATTTTAGGATTTATCACTATCGGATCTCCTAACTTTTTATTCCTTATCCTAGATCTCAAGGCTCCAGTGAGCTTTTCTAGTTCAGGTAATTCAGGCATATCCACCTCCAACTAATCCTTTATTTCTACTACTTTTATCTTACTCTTATGCCCAGAGACTATATCTATTTTGGACCTAGCTTTTTTAAAATATTCTGATAAAAGTTCTATTAGAGCTTCATTAGCCCTACCCTCTACTGGTGGAGCTTTCAATGTTACTATATAAATGTTATCCTTAATTTCTACACTCTCTCTAGATGCATTTGGTTTTACTTTAACTGTAATTCTCATATACTGATTATACACTTTTTAGATTCCATTCACTATTACCTTCTTTGAGATTAGTAAAAATTATTTTTTGTCCCATTAGTCATAACTCATTACTCGTTACGATTTTTCTCTACCTTCGCTTACGCTCGCAATGTCAACTCCAATCTAGTATAATATTAATATGGGTGGGGTATCATTGTATATATCTCTAATGTTAATATCATGTTCTCAGTTGTATCTAGAAGTACTCCTGACTAGATTCTTTTCGATATCACAGGGTTATCATTGGGCATTTCTTGTAGTAGGTCTTGCACTTTTAGGTGGAGGAATAGGGGGAACGTTTCTTGTGTTTGTAAGGAATTTATCTAAGCGGGGGATAAATCTTTTAAGAATACTAATAGCTCTTTTCCCTCTTTCTATTATATTTGCCTATTTCGAGACTAATCTCATTCCATTTGACCCATATTTGATGCCATGGTCTAAGGTCCAGCTTCTATTTTTATTTCTAAACTTCATTTTCCTATTACTTCCATTTTTATTTGCTGGCTTGAGTATTTCTCTCTCATTATCAGTCTTCTCTGAAATTATACCAAAACTTTATAGTGCTACCTTTATTGGGGCTAGTCTTGGTTCTATTCTTGTCCTTGTTGTACTTCCCTATACAGATGAATTTGGTGCTTTACTTATAGGAGTAATCGTAGGATTAATTGGAAGTCTTATCCTAAACAGAGATAATTCAATCTTAAAAAATACCTCTCTTTTACTTTCTATTCTTGGATTTTTAATCTTGATATTTAGACCTATAGATTTTCCTCTAAGATTATCCCCTTATAAAGACTTAATACAACTCCTTCGATATCCCAAATCTAAAATTATTGCTACATACCGTAATTCATCTTCTAGAGTAGATATTGTAAAAAGCCCAACTATAAGATATGCTCCAGGGCTAAGTTATAAGTATAAGAAAAAGGTTCCTGTACAGCTTGGGATAACTATAGATGGAGAAAATCTAAAAGGGATAGCCCGCTCTAATTCCTTTACTGAATATTTGCCTCAAGCAGTCCTATATAAGTTATCCCATAAGCCCAAGGTATTAATATTAGAATCTGGGGGAGGACTAGATATATCTCTAGTTCTAAAGAAAAAGGTTAAAGATATCTCTGTAGTTTTAGAGAATCCTATTTTAGCTGAAATACTTAAAAAGTATTTTCCAAAAACAAGATTTATAGTAGAGAGTCCGAGGGTATATCTTAAACAAAATAAAGAAACCTTTGATTTGATACAGTTTTCTCTTCAGGAATCTTTTTATGTGGTTACATCTGGGGCTTACTCTTTGGGAGAGAATTATCTATATACTGTAGAATCATTTAGAGATGCCTATATACATTTATCTTCGGATGGATTCCTTTCTTTTACAAGTTGGCTTCAACGTCCTCCTACAGAGGAACTTCGTCTATTGAGTATTATTATTAAGGGTTTAGAAGAATCTGGAGTTAAAGATGTAAACAAACATCTATTGGCATTTAGAAGCTTTAATATAATGACATTTATCGTGAAAAAGAGTGAAATCCTACCTAGAGAGATAAGCATAGTAAAGAATTTTACAGATAGTATGGCTTTTGACCTAGTTTATACTCCTTATCTTAAGGTAAGTGAGATAAATAGGTTTAATGTCTTACCAGAAGAGATATATTTTAAGAGTTTTCAGAAACTTATAATGGAAAGAGATGATTTTATTAAATCTTATCCGTTTCAGATAGACCCATCTAGAGATGATAGACCTTTCTTCTTCCACTTCTTTAAGCTAGAACAAATTCCGTTTATTATGAAGAACTGGGGACATACGTGGCAGCCTTTTGGTGGAGCAGGGTATCTTATCCTTTTAGTGATGCCTGTTTTTGTCATAATTATCTCTTTTTTCCTAATAATACTTCCACTTATGCTTAAAAGGATTGTATTTCTTAGAGACTATAGAACCTTGAAATTCTGTCTCTACTTCTTTCTTATAGGTCTAGCTTATCTTTTTATGGAGCTTCCTTTGATGCAAAAGCTTATTCTTTATTTGGGAAAGCCAACCTACTCCTTTTCATTAACCCTTGCTGTTCTCCTTTTCTTCTCTGGACTTGGAAGTATGAATAGCCTAAAGTTAGCTCGCTACTCTTCGCTTATATTCTTCATCCTTGGAGTTGGACTTATATCTCTGCCTTCTATTATTGAATTTATATTTAAGACTACTTTAGGTTTTAATTTTCCTATTAGAATTTTGATAAGCACTCTCATAATAGGTAGCTTTGGATTTCTAATGGGAATTCCTTTCCCTAGTGGACTTGAGAAGGTAAGGAATTATTCTAGTACTATGATTCCCTGGGTATGGGCTGTTAATGGATTTGCGTCAGTCCTTAGCTCTTTCCTTTCTATCTTACTAGCCCTTTCTTTTGGATTTTCTATAATAATTATAATAGCAGGTCTATTATATCTAGTATCAGGTTTTATTTTAGACTCTATCTAACGCCTGATAAGGGGGACAAATAGCACATCTCCTAAATTAGTATAGATTAACTTGTCTTCTTTCTCCTTCTTTATAAGCCACAATGTTTGATATAAGCCAGGTGGGCCAACAGGAATGGCCATCCTTCCTCCTACCTTAAGCTGTTGAATAAGAGGAAAAGGAATATGGTCTGAGGCACAGGTAACAATAATTGCATCAAACGGAGCATACTCTTCCCAGCCATCATATCCATCTCCTATCCTGACTTTTACATTATATCCTAAACTTTTGAGCCTTTCTTCTGCCTTTTTACCAAGTTCTTCTATAATTTCTACACTATATACTTTATCTGTAATCTCTGCTAGAATAGCTGCCTGATAACCAGAACCAGTTCCTATCTCTAAGACTTTCTCTCCTTTCTTTAACTTTAGACTTTCTGTCATAAGGGCTACGATGTAAGGTTGAGATATTGTTTGCCCAAAGCCAATAGGTAAAGGGCGGTCTGCATAAGCTTCCTTCCATTGAGCTTTATCTACAAAAAGATGTCTTGGAACATTAAGCATGGCTTTTATTACTTTGGCATCTTTTATTCCTCTCATCTTTATCAACTCTACTATCTCTTTTCTAGCCTTTTGGGACCAGTCTTCTTCGCCTGAACATTGGGATATCTGAAAGATAGTAATAAGGGATACGATAATTAATAAGAAAATTATTAATATTCTACGCCTCACTCTTTACCCCCTTCCTTTAAAAACAGTAAGGGCTGGATATCCAGTCCTAAGCTTTGGTATCTATTTCCTCCTTCAGCTTCGATGTAAATTCATCTACTCCAATATTACCAAGGTCTTTATCTATTGTTCTTACTGAGAGGGTATTATTACTTATTTCTCTATCGCCTATTACAACTATATATGGGACCTTTTTTACAATAGCTTCTCTAATTTTATAGTTTACCTTTTCATTACGAGCGTCTAACTCCACCCTGATATCTTTTGCTAGAAGTTTATTTCTTACCTCCATAGCCTTGGGGTTATGTCTGTCAGCTATAGGAATAACTATTACTTGCATAGGGGCAAGCCATAATGGAAATCTTCCTGCATAATGTTCTATTAACCCACCGATAAATCTTTCCATAGAGCCTAGGACGGTCCTATGGACCATTACTACCCTGTGTTCTTTTCCATCACTACCTATATATTTTACATCAAATCTCTCTGGAAGATTAAAGTCTACTTGGATAGTAGGTCCTTGCCATTCTCTACCTAATACATCTATCAATTTTATATCTATCTTAGGTCCATAGAATACTCCTCCACCTTCATCTACTTCATAATCCATTTGTTCTATTTTAAGGGACTCCTCTAATGTATTTGTTGCCATTTCCCATATCTCATCAGAGCCTATGTATTTCTCTGGTATTGTAGATAGATAGGCTTTATACTCATACTTAAAAGTGCGCATAAAGAAGTCCATTAATGAGATAACTCCTCTGATCTCATTAAGTAATTGATCTTCTCTGCAGAATATATGTGCATCATCTTGAGTAAAACCTCGTACTCTTAACATACCGTGAAGGGTACCAACCTTTTCATACCTGTAAACTGTCCCTAATTCTGCATACCTTATGGGTAAATCCCTATAGCTCCTCTGTTTGCTCTTATATATGAGAATATGTCCCGGACAGTTCATAGGTTTAAGTCTATAGGAAGCATTGTCTATCTGCATAGAGGCATACATAGAGTCAGCATAATTTTCTAAATGACCACTTATCTGATATAGCCTTTCACTTGCAATATGTGGGGTATATACCAATTTATACCCATTTTTTAGATGTTCCTTACGCCAGAACTCTTCTATCGTATTTCTTATGATTGCCCCATTTGGATGCCACAGTATGAGCCCTGGCCCAACCTCTTCGTGAATACTGTAGATATCCAGGTCTTTCCCTAAAATCCTATGGTCTCTCTTTTTAGCCTCCTCAAGAAATGCAAGGTAGTTATCTAGCTCCTCTTTGGTATAGAAAGACGTCCCGTATATCCTTTGCATCATCGGATTATACTCATCTCCTCTCCAGTATGCTCCAGAAGTAGAGAGGAGTTTAAAATCTTTTACCCCACCAGTACTCTGTATGTGAGGTCCAGCACACATATCTACAAATTCACCTTGGCGGTAAAATGTAATTTCTCCATCAAGCTCTTTAGCTAATTCTATTTTGAATGGTTCTTCTTTTTCTTGCAAAAATTTTATAGCCTCTTCCTTTGCCAGACCGAATTTTTCTACAGGATAATCCGCTTCTATAATCTTTTTCATCTCTTCTTCTATTTTAGCTAAATCTTCGGGGGTAAATGGCTTTTCCACATAAAAGTCATAATAGAACCCATCCTCTATTGGTGGACCTATTCCTAGCTTAACGTTGGGATAGAGTCGCTTTACCGCTTGTGCTAATATGTGACTAGTTGTATGTCTTAGCTCTATTAATCCCTTCTTTAATTCTGCTGCCTCTTTTAAATCCATAAGGAGCCTCCTTATTACTAAAAATTAGGGAGAATATATTCCCTTAAAGAATGTATTCTCCCTAATTATAATACAGAATAAACTGAAAATCTATCCTATTCTATCCTTATCTCTACCTTGTTTTCTTCTTCATCTACCTTGATAAGTGTCCCCTCCAGTCCTTCATCTATAGCTTTTTCTAATTCTTCCATATTTACTCCATAATCTTCTAATTTATAACCTCCAAATGAAACCCCTGTCTTTAATCCAAACTTAAGGAATGCTTTTGCTAAGGGAAGGGGGACAGATATATCTACCATACTCTTCCCGGCTTTTTTGTCAAATATGCTTATCTTTACTCTTTTGACTAAAGGTCTAGCATAATCTTTATTAGCTTCTTCTTTTATAGTATCTAGTAATTTTGCCCCCTCCTCTGCTGTTATCTTCTTCTCTTCAATCATTTTAAGGATTTTCAACTCTTCTTCTCTCATTATTTTACCTCCTTATTCTCTTTAGTCTATCTATAGCCTCTTCGTAACTTATCTCTCCCCGTTGTAGTTTCTCAAGAATCTCTAGCCTTTCCTCTTCATAGTCTTTTCTGTATGGTTTCCCTCTTCCTATAAGTCTATTTACCATCTCTTCTATACGTTCTCCAAAGTCTATCCTTCGAGGTGGACTTTCTATTAGCCCCCAGATGATAAGTACTATCCCTAAGATAAATAGTATAGGGGCTAAAAAGATTATAAGTTTTACAAGGAGAGATAGAAGCAGTACAACTATGGTTATAGTTAGAAACCCAAATACTCCTGTCCCTAATCTTAGAGGTATAAAGAACAATGCTCCTCCAAGTGTAAGAATGGCAAGGATAATCCATAGTGTACTCATTTATTCCTCCAAAAGGTTTGTAAGGTCTTCGTATCCCATAACTTCTATCAATTTGATTGCATCCTCTTTAGTAATCTTTCCTGCACTGTACATCTCTTTTACCTTCTTTACTTCCTCAGGGATATAAGGTCCAGTTTTTTCTTCCCTTATATTTAATTCTTCTGTGCCTTCACCTGTTGTTATTGATACGTCTCCAGATACAATATTAATCTTAAGTTTATTCCTGCCCCCATTAGTTACTAGATGCTTGGTTTTAAATATGCCGCTTCCAAGATGATTACCGTTCATAGAGACATCTCCATTTATACCTCTGATATCAATATCAATTGAATTTGATTCTGTGTCTATATCTACGTCTCCACTTACCCCTGATATATCCATATTCCAACCCTCTCCTCTTAGCTTTATCCTTATATCTCCAGCACGGCAGTTTATATTTCCATTTTTTGTAGATAAATCTATATCTATATCCCCACTTGTAAGGTGAGCTTTGAAGGAATTGCATATGAGATTTTCTATAGAAACATCTCCAGATGCTGCCTTTATAGAGATTTCATCTCCTCTATATTTAGAAAATCCCATATCTCCAGATTTGATATTTAGGTCTATAGATTTATCTTGAGGGATATGTAGTTCTATATCGCCATTGTGACCACCAAAACTAAAGAATGGGAATCCTACAAGACCTTTACCAAAGATTCTTATGACTAACTTATCATCTATTACCTCACTTGATAGTTCTAGATTTTCTCCTAGTGTATATCTTATTTCATTTCCTTCTTCTGAATAGATATTTATATCTCCTCCAGCCCCTTCAATGGATATCCTTCTGACCCCTTCTCCTACAGGAATTGTTCCTACCATCTCATTCTCCTCCTTTCAAGAGTTTTATAGCTTCTTGGGAATTAATTTCTCCTCTTTCTAATTTCTCTAAAATCTCTACCCTATCTATCTTCTCTTCTTCTACTGGATATCCTAAAGTTTTAATGACTTCATTTAATCTGTTCCTTAGTGTAGGGTAAGAAAGGTCTAATTCCTTCCCTAGGTCACTGAGATTACCTCTGTTTTTTATAAAGAGTTTTACAAAATTCAATTGTTCTCTTGACAGCCGAAAAAATTCATCTAAGTAAAACATTCCTCTTATCTCAGTGTCACAGGAAGGGCATTTTAGACCCACTATTCTCATCTCTTCTCCACACACTGGACACTTTGTTATAATTTTATTCATTTTTCTTCCTCCTTTCACTTTCTTAAGATTATATATCAAATTATTAAAGTTGTCAATAAAAATATTTATAGAATGATTTAAAATTTCTGTTTGACAAATCTGGCTTATTATGTTATAGTTTATGAGGATTTTCCAATTAAATTCTTTTATAAGAGAATTATGCTTTATATAGAGAAGGAGGTATTTATGCAGGAGCTTATCGAAGTTCGTTGGCATGCGAGAGCAGGTCAAGGAGCAAAGTCTGCAGCATATTTGCTTGCCGAATCTGCTTTAGGAGCAGGTAAATATATACAGGCTTTTCCAGAATATGGTCCAGAGAGAATGGGTGCTCCTATGAAGGTTTACACTCGCATAAGTGAAAAGCCAATAAGAATTCATTCCCAGATTACAAATCCTGATGTAATAGTAGTCCTTGATCCCAGTTTGCTTAAGGTCTCAGACACCATAGATGGATGGAAGGATACAAGTGTCCTAATAGTCAACACTACGAAATCTCCTAAGGAGATAAGAGAGATGTTAGAGTTAAAAGGAGGTAAGGTCTGTACCGTAGATGCCACAAGAGTTGCCCTAGATACTATTGGTAGAAATATGCCTAATACTCCTATTTTAGGTGCATTGGTAAGGGTTATGGAAAATCTTACCCTTGATGGAGTACTGAAAGAGCTTAGACATAAGTTTTCAGCAAGATTTAGTGAGAAGGTAGTGCAGGGTAATATAGAAGCAGTGAGGCGTGCTTACGAGGAGGTGCAGATCGAATGAAATTACCCGGTTGGAAAGAGATGCCAGAAGGAATAGTAATTTTGGAGGCAGGAAACTCTCGAGAGTATGAGACAGGCTCTTGGAGAACCTTTCGCCCTGTATTAAATAAAGAGAAGTGTATTAATTGTCTTTTCTGCTGGATCTATTGTCCTGATAGCTCTATTTTAGTGGAGAACGAGAAGATGAACGGTTTTGATTATTCTCACTGTAAAGGTTGTGGGATATGCAGTAAGGTTTGTCCTGTGAAAGCGATAGATATGGTAGAGGAGGTAACTGTATGAAGACAAAAAATTTACTTGCACTAGAGGGTAATCAGGCAATTGCATTAGCGATGAGGCAGATAAATCCAGATGTGGTAGCTGCTTATCCTATTACTCCTCAGACAGAAATTGTCCAGGTCTTTTCAGAATATGTTGCTAATGGTGAAGTAAATACAGAATTTGTTACAGTAGAGAGTGAACATTCAGCTCTTTCTGCTTGTGTTGGTGCCTCTGCTGCAGGAGCAAGAGTAATGACAGCTACTTCTTCTCAAGGTCTTGCCCTTATGTGGGAGGTTTTATATATAGCTTCTGGTGCTAGACTACCAATTGTGATGACTGTAGTGAACAGAGCTTTAAGTTCTCCTATTAATATTCATTGTGACCATTCTGATGCGATGGGTGCAAGGGATAGCGGATGGATTCAGTTTTGGTCTGAAACTGTCCAGGAGGCTTATGATAATCTTATCCAGGCGATAAGGATAGCTGAAAAAGTACACCTACCTGTTATGGTAAATATGGATGGATTTATTACTAGTCATGCAGAAGAAGTGATAGAACCACTTTCTGATGAAGATGTGAGAAGCTTTGTTGGAGAATATAAACCTACTCGTATGCTACTCGATGTAAGTAACCCATATACCATAGGCCCTCTTGCCCTTCAAGATTCTTATTTTGAATTTAAGAGGTCTCAAGCAGAAGCATATAAACAGGTTATACCAGTAGTAAGAGAGGTCGCAGAGGATTTTGCAAAGATTTCTGGTCGTAAATATGAACTCTACGAAGTTTATAACCTTGAAGATGCAGAGATAGGTTTGGTAGTATTGAATTCTGCTGCAGGAACAGCTAAGGATGTTGTAGATACCCTTAGAACTCAGGGTAAGAAAGTAGGGGTCATTAAACCGAGATTATTCAGACCTCTACCAGTAGAGGAACTTAAGAAGGAGCTTTCACATCTAGAAGTGATCGGTGTAATGGATAGAGCAGATACTTATGGTGGTTTTGGTGGTCCATTATTCGGTGATATTAGGTCTATCCTTTACGATTCTCCTAATCATCCAGTAATACTTGATTATATATATGGATTAGGGGGAAGAGATGTCACTCTTGAGCATATCCATAAGGTCTTTGAAGGTTTAGAATCTGTAAAAAGTAGTTGTAAGGTAGAAAATCTTGTGAATTACATTGGTATAAGAGAATAAGGAGGGTTGATATGCCTGTTAATATAAAGGAACTTTCTAGAAAAGAAGACCGACTTTCCAGTGGACATAGACTATGTGGAGGATGTGGATCTTCCATTATAGTAAGACAGGTATTATTGGCTATAGATAAGCCAGTTATAGTGGCTAATGCTACTGGGTGTCTAGAGGTAGCGACAACTATTTATCCCTATACTGCATGGAAGACCCCATGGATACATAGTGCATTTGAGAATGCTGCTGCAACAATAAGTGGGGTAGAAGCGGCATACAAAAGCCTTAAAAAACAAGGTAAAATAACTGAGGATATAGCATTTGTAGCCTTTGGTGGAGATGGTGGGACATATGATATAGGATTTCAATCTCTTTCTGGAGCTATGGAGAGAAACCACAAGATACTATACATCTGCTATGATAATGAGGCCTATATGAATACTGGTATTCAACGTTCTAGTGCTACACCTCGGGGAGCTTGGACTACAACAACTCCTGTAGGAAAGGTATTGCATGGTAAGATAGAAAAAAAGAAGGATATAGTAGCCTCTATTGCAGAGCAAGGAGCTACTTATGTTGCTCAAGCTTCTATTTCTAACTTTAGAGACCTTATAGAGAAGGTAAGAAAGGCTGTTTCAGTAGATGGCGCAAGTTTTATTGATATATTATCTCCATGCCCTAGAGGTTGGAGAACAGATACTAGCGAGACTGTAAATATTGCGAAGTTAGCTGTAGAGACTTGTTATTGGCCCCTGTACGAGATAGAGAATGGAAAATGGAAGATTAACTATGTACCAAGGGAGAAAAAGCCTATTACTGAATATATAAAACCTCAAGGACGTTTTACTCATCTATTTAGGACAGAGAATGCTTATATTTTAGAAGAGATTCAACAAGAAGTAGATGCTAAGTGGGAGCTTCTCCAAAGGAAGGCTCAGTTATTCCAGTAGCTTTAACATATAAGGGGAGCAGGTTTGCTCCCCTTAATAATCAGGAAGATTTTATAAAAATACTTGGAAGAGTAGGTAAAAGTGTCTAGTAAACATAATATTGTCTTTCTTATCGCTAGTTATGGAACAGGACATAGACAAGTGGCATTAGCTTTGCAGAAGGCGATTCAAATGGAAGATTCATCTGTTACCACAGAAGTTGTTGACTTCCTTGACCTTGTGGACCCATACTTTAATGAGATTACTCAGTGGATTTTTATGAGAATCCTAAAGTATAATCCCTCTTTATGGGGGATTTTTTTTAAAAAGACAGAAAATGTAGATATAGATAGTATAAGTCATAATGTCTTTAACCTCTTAGGTTCTAGGAAACTTATAAATTTTATAAAAGAAGAAAGCCCTAAAGTTATAGTATGTACATACCCAATCCAAGTTGGTGTATTGTCTAGACTAAAGAGGCTTAAACTTATCGATAACCCAATAGTTTCCGTAGTTACAGATATAGCAGTACATAGTTTCTGGCTCCATCCATATGTAGATTTATATATAGTCGCTAATGATTCTGCTAAAGAGACGTTAATCTCTAAAGGAGTGCCTCCCTATAAGGTAGGGGCTACAGGATTACCTATCGACCCCCGTTTTCTAGAACTGATAGATAGAGAGAAATGTTTGAAGATGTTTGGATTAGATAGTACTACTCCAATTATTTCTGCTATGATGGGAGGTTATGGACTAGATGATAAACTTGTTCAGGTTGTAGAGATATTGAGCACTATAAATATTCCATTTCAAGGAATTGTTGCTACAGGTCATAATAGGAGATTGAGAAGATTACTTAGAGAGAAGGTAAAGAACAAGAAAAATATAAAAGTGTTTGGATATATACATCATGCAAGGGAACTTAT
>Ga0315282_10009207_pt1 | contig 15749 bp, 11 predicted proteins | sample YL17G07_20_MG_FD_203693 | JGI IMG/M metagenome (GOLD analysis project Ga0315282, IMG submission 203693) | Sediment microbial communities from Yellowstone Lake, YNP, Wyoming, USA - YL17G07_20 | ecosystem: Environmental > Aquatic > Freshwater > Lake > Sediment | place: USA: Wyoming | collected...
GACAACTCAAGCGCATCGCCCGCCAATGGCTCGAAGGGTACCTCGTCTGCAAGGGCGGCACCTATCCGGCGCAGTTGAAATACAAGATGCTGGCCGACATGGCTTGCGGACGTATCACCGACGGAATCACCCGCAAGTTTGTGGGCCAGCGACCGATCATGGCCGTGCTCGATCCCTACAACCCGATCGGCTCTACGGCCTACGTCAATTTCAACACCTCCAAAACGGACCGCTGGGAGACGGATGCACGCCGCTGCCACATCAACTGGGTTATCCTCGACAGCGACTGGGAGGCAGAGTTCTGCCGCGTGGCCGAGTCCCACCCGCGCGTCCGCGCCTATGTCAAGAATCATAACCTCGGCCTTGAGGTGCCCTACCGCTATGGCTCGGAGATGCGCAAATATCTCCCCGACTTCATCGTGTTGGTGGATGACGGTCACGGCGACAACGACCTTCTGCACCTGATCGTCGAGATCAAAGGCTACCGACGCGAGGACGCGAAGGAGAAGAAATCCACCATGGAGACCTACTGGGTGCCCGGCGTGAATCACACCGCTCAATATGGCCGCTGGGCCTTTGCCGAGTTCACCGAGGTCTATCAGATCGAAGCCGACTTCAAGGCTAAAGTCGAAAGCGAGTTCAGTAAGATGATCGAAGGCCTCGTGAAGGGTGCAGCGTGAAGCCGGTACGTCTGAAAATATTCATCAGCAGCGTTCAGAAGGAATTCAAACAAATTCGCCTGGACTTGAAGGCCTTTCTTCTCGGCGATGCCTTCCTGCACCGCTTCATTTCCGAAGTTTTTCTTTTTGAGGAACTCCCGGCCACGGACCGCCGCGCGGACCAGGTTTATCTCGAACAAGTGGAGCGCTGTGACATTTATCTGGGAATTTTCGGCTATGAATACGGCAACGAAGACCAGGACGGCGTCTCTCCGACCGAATATGAATACAACCACGCCGCCAAACACCGAAAAACCCGACTGGTCTATGTATGGGGGTCGGATGAAAAAAGGCGTGCGCCTAAAATGCGGCACTTGGCCAGCAAGGCCGGCGGCGAACTGATCCGCCGCCGAATTGAAGACTTCAGCGCCCTGTGCTCCGAAGTCTACGCCAGCTTCGTTGACTACCTCGACGGCATGGGGGCTCTGCGCGTCCCTCCGTTTGATACTTCCGCTTGTGACGGTGCCACCCTGCAGCACCTCTCGCGCAAGCGCGTTGATTGGTTTTTGGAAACCGCCAGCCGGGAACGCGGCTTTCCTCTCAAGTCCAACACGACTACGCAGGCGTTGCTCACCCATCTGAACCTGTTCGAGCACGGCAAGCCGACCAATTCCGCCATGCTGTTGTTTGGCACGAATCCCCAGCGCTTTCACCGTACCGCCGAAACCAAGTGCATCCACTGCCATGGCACGGAATTTCGCCGTCCGTTTGCCTCCTTGCAGGTGTACGGGGGCGATCTCTTCGACCAGGCGAATCAGGGCCGAGATTTCGTCCTTGCCAAAATCAACCGTTCCATCGGCACCCGCGCCACCAGCATCACCGCGCCGGCAACCTACGAATTGCCTCCAGACGCCGTGGGTGAAGCGATTGTCAATGCCATAGCCCATCGCGATTACCACAGTAACGCCTCTGTTGAAGTCCGTCTCTTCACCGACCGTCTCGAAGTCTGGAACCCCGGCAGACTCCCGGGAACGCTGACGCTCGACGACCTGCGCCATGATCACCCTTCGGTGCCCAACAACCCCCTTATTGCTGAGTCGCTTTACCTGACGCGATACATTGAAAAGGCCGGGTCAGGCACCCAACGCATGATCGAACTTTGCCGGTCCGCTGGTCTGCCGGAGCCGCAATTCGAGCAACGTAGCGGCTCATTCGTCATTACCCTTTGGCGTGATTGGCTGACGGATAAGGTAGTGGCAGAACTTCATTTGAATGATAGGCAGGTGCAGGCGGTTATGCATGCAAAGACTTCAGGCCGAATCAGCACTGGCGAGTATCGAGCTATGACGAAGACTTCTGAGAGCACTGCTTTAAGAGAACTTCGACATCTCACGAAGCTCTGTGTTTTAGAAAAAGTCGGGGGTTCCGGGCGGGCAGCTCATTACGTTGTCGCTAAGGCTAAACCCGTCATAAACCCGTCAAACCCGTCAGAGATAGAAGATTGATAAACCCGTCAAACCCGACACGAAAGGGGCCATATATGGGCCATTTGGGCCGAAAAAGGGCTCACAAAGGGCTCAAAGGGAACACCATGTCGCGGAAAACTCCGTACCCAATCACGCCATAAACGCGCCAAATGCGCCATCGTATGGGGTCGAGGGGGCAAAGCCTGCTAAGGAAAAATCGAGAAAGGATAAGAAGGAGACATGAGTTCAGAAACCCTCAAACTGGACACAAAGTAGACAAACAGGGCATTAAAGGTCTCATAAATGGTTCAGGAGAACCCGTCATGAACCCGCCAAACCCGTCACGAAAGGGCAACAAAGGGGCAGGACAGCACCGCAGACATGAGACATATGGGACAGCAAGGATAAAAACTATGGCCAAGAAGCAAACCACCACCAAGACAGTCGAAGCGCTCAAGCACGACGAGGCCACGCGGAAGAACATCCCCACTGCCGAATACCAGTCGGTGATGCAAAAGAACGAGCAGGACCCGGTGCGCGTAGCCTACGAGCGCCGCAACCGCGACCTCGATCCGCAGCTCGTCTGGCGCGGCAAGGATGAGCAGGACTGGAGCGACCTCGTCGTCCACGCCCCGCCGCTCTACATCCAGGAAAAAGTCCTCCCCAAGGTGCTGATTGATGACCTCGTACGCCGCACCCAGGTCGACGCAAAGGCCGCGGCCCCGCAATTCGATCTTTTCGCCGACTTCAACGGAATCCCCAAGGGCGTGGACAAGACCGAGTTCTACCAGCACGACCAGAACTGGTCGAACCGCATGATCCTCGGCGACTCCTTGCAGGTGATGGCCAGCCTCGCCGAGCGCGAGGGCCTGCGCGGCAAGGTGCAGTGCATCTACCTCGACCCACCCTACGGCATCAAGTTCAACAGCAACTTCCAGTGGTCCACCACCAGCCGCGACGTGAAGGACGGCAAGGCCGACCACATCACCCGCGAGCCGGAGCAGGTCAAAGCCTTCCGCGACACTTGGCGCGACGGCATCCACAGCTACCTCACCTACCTCCGCGACCGCCTCACCGTCGCCCGCGATCTCCTCACCGATTCTGGCTCCATCTTCGTGCAGATCGGCGATGAAAATGTCCACCGCGTCCGGGTGGTGATGGATGAGGTGTTTGGGGAGGATAATTTCTGCGCCTCAATCGCCTTCCGAAAGACCGGCGGGTTCGAGGTCGCGTTGATCCAACGGAATTTTGACCAAGTGCTTTGGTATGCGAAGTCGCGCGATGCAGTGAAATTCCGAAGGGCGTTTAAGGAATCAAAGCCGACCAGTTCGGACACGATATTCTATGATTACGTAGCAGACGAGGAGGGACTTCATCGGTCTCTAACAACCGAGGAAAAGCGTGACCCGAGTCGGCTGGGAGCGAATCTTCGACTGTTCGGCAGGAACCCACTGATCTCCGATGGCTTCACGGAGTCGCTCAGCAAACCGGTTGTATTCCGCGGCCAGTCGTTTGTGCCCCCGGCCAATGGGCACTGGAAAACAACCCCAGTTGGACTGAGTCGATTGGAGAGGGCGAACCGGCTCGTGATCAAAGGCAGGACTCTGCGATATGTAGCATTTTGGGAGGACTTCGCGGCCGACCCTCTTGGCTCGGTCTGGGCCGATTTGAGCACCGGCGGTTTTTTCGGAGACGAGAAAACGTATGTTGTTCAAACAGACACCCGTGTAGTCCAGCGCTGCCTTCTCATGACCACCGACCCCGGCGACCTCGTGCTCGACCCGACCTGTGGTTCCGGCACCACGGCCTATGTCGCCGAACAGTGGGGCCGCCGCTGGATCACCATTGACACTTCACGCGTGGCGCTGGCGCTAGCCCGCGCCCGGGTCATGGGTGCGCGCTATCTGTATTACCTGCTGGCCGATTCGCACGACGGGCAACTCAAGGAAGCCGAAGTCACTCGCTCCGCGCCGAGTTCGCAACCGGTGCGCGGGAACATTCGTCACGGCTTCGTCTATGAACGCGTGCCGCACATCACGCTCAAATCCATCGCTAACAACGCGGAGATCGATGTCATCTGGGACAAGTGGCAGGCGAAGCTGGAGCCATTGCGCGAGTCGCTGAACACCGCGCTCAAGAAGACCTGGCAGGAGTGGGAGATCCCGCGCCTCGCCGAGTACCCGTGGGACGCAAAGACGCAGGAGATTTTCTATGAACTAAAAGCCGAGCAGGGACGCGGAGAGAATGGAAATTCGTCGAAGATTGCAGAATGGCTCCAAGCAATAAACCGCAACCTAAGGCGAAACTACACCCTCAACACTATACCTGAACGGCCCGCCGATCCGTGGCCCGAAGCTCCAGCGAAGCTGCACGCTGACTGGTGGCAGGCCCGCATTGCCCGGCAGAAGGAGATCGATGCCTCCATCGCCGCCAAGGCCGAGTTTGAATACCTCTACGACACGCCTTACGATGATAAAAAGAAGGTCCGCGTGGCCGGGCCGTTCACCGTCGAGAGCCTCTCGCCGCACCGTGTGCTCGGGGTGGATGAAAACGATGAATTGATTGACCGTGTGGCGGAACCCGGCGCTGGCTACGGAGAAAAGCAGACCTTTCCCCAGATGATCCTGGAGAACCTCAAGACCGCCGGAGTCCAGCAAGCGCACAAGGAAGACAAGATCACCTTCACCACGCTTACGCCCTGGCCGGGCTACCTCGTTTGCGCCGAAGGCCGATACGTCGAAGGCAACGCGGAATCAGGCACCGAAAAGCGCGCCGCCATCTTCATCGGCCCGGAATTTGGCACCGTCACCCGACCCGATCTGGTGGCCACCGCCCGCGAGGCTGGCGATGCCGACTTCGACGTATTGATCGCCTGCGCCTTCAACTACGAGGCCCACGCCACAGAGTTCAGCAAGCTCGGTCGCATCCCCGTGCTCAAGGCCCGTATGAACGCGGACCTCCACATGGCCGACGACCTCAAGAACACCGGCAAGGGCAACCTCTTCGTCATCTTCGGTGAGCCGGATATATCAGTGGCGAGTGAAGAGTGGTTAGTGGATAGTACAGGGAGGAGGATTGCGCCGTATGAACTCTTTAAGCTCGTATCGGGAGTTGGTAGTCTGGCAGAAATCAATAGACTTGGCCGGGAAGATTTATTCGATTACGCGAAATTATCCTGCCGAGGAGAAATTTGGGATTATCTCACAAATGCGGCGGGCGGCGACATCCATTCCGGCAAATATAGCCGAAGGTCAGGCTCGTCGGAACACGGGGGAGTTTCTTCAGTCGCTTGGCATTGCGCGCGGATCGCTGGCGGAACTGGAAACGTTTCTGACCTTATCCGCAAACTTGGGGTTTCTGGCGACGCCGGATTCCGAGAACTTATTGAGCGCCTGCGCCGAGATCAGCAAAATGTTAAACGCTCTGATCAAATCGCTCTCCACTCGCCACTGACCACTCATCACTATTCACAAGTCACTGTTCATGGTGTGGACGTGTTCCATCCGCAAACCGGCGAAGTCCGCAGCGACAGCGCCGATGGCATTGCCTGCTGGTTCATCGACATCGACTACAACGGAGAAAGTTTCTTCGTCCGCCACGCCTATTTCCTCGGTGCGAACGACCCCTACAGCGCGCTCAAGACCACTCTCAAGGCCGAGATCAACGAAGACGCCTGGGCGACTTTGAACAGCGACACCTCCCGTCCCTTCGACAAACCCACATCCGGCCGCATTGCGGTAAAGGTGATCAACCATCTGGGGGATGAAGTGATGAAAGTGTTCAGGGTATCATAGAATGGGCAAGGAAAAACCGTGAAAACCAGTGAAGTTATTGTGCTACGATAAGGCAAAAGAATGGGAGCGTCCGTATGATTACTCGATTGTCACTTCGGAATTTCAAGAACATAGGAGAACAGACTTATGACTTCACCCAGTTCGACCTGCTGGTCGGGCGCAACAACAGCGGCAAGAGCACGGTGCTCCAGGCGCTGGCCATCTGGCAGTATTGCGTCGATGAATTCCATCGGTCCAAGCGGAGTGGCTCTAAGGGCATTCAGGTGGTCTTGCCCAACTTCACGGCCTTGCCGGTGCCGGAATTCAACCTGCTGTGGAAAGATAGAACTGATCGCCGTTGGCCCTTAGTCGATGGCAAAAAAAGGCAGGAATACATTCTTATCAGTATTCGGGTGGAATGGCGATGTGGGACCGGCGAGCCCATTTCGTTCGGAGTGCAGTTGCGCTATCACTCACCACAGACCATCTACGCCATTCCCGCCGATGGTTGGACGGCATTCCGTGATTGCGAGCAGAGGGGAGATTTCCCAAAAATAGCTTATGTTCCACCGTTTTCCGGCCTTGAGCCCACAGAAAAGTGGTTGGATACTTCCCCAATCCGCCACCAGGTAGGCAAAGGTCAGCCCGGCAGCGTGTTGCGAAATTTGTTGCTAAGGGTGTGCCCTCCCCCTGTTCGTGGACAGGACGGACGCGTACAAAAAGGTTATGAACCGTCTGCTGAGTGGCGTGAATTGGCCGAAGCTGTCAAGCGTTGGTTCGCAGTTGATATTCGTGAGCCGAAGTACGATTCGGCCAAGGATGTTTACATCACGGTGGAGTACCACCAGAACGGCAAGGACTACGACATCATTGCCGGCGGCAGCGGTTTCCACCAGACCTTGACTTTGCTTGCTTTCCTGTACGGCTATCAACCCACCACTATTCTCCTCGACGAGCCCGATGCCCATCTACACGTCAACCTGCAACGTGAGATTCTCGACTACTTTAAGCGGAAGTCCCTTGAGAGAAACACGCAGTTCCTAATCGCTACTCACGCTGAGGAGTTCGCGCGCGGTGTTGATGCCAGTCAGATTGTCTCCCTCTTGAGCATTGTACCCAAGCGCATCCAATCCGTGCCCGAAGTCCTGCGGGCGATGTCTGAAGTAACAAATGACGAGATAGTGCGGCTGATAGCATCGCCCTATATCCTTTATGTGGAGGGAGAAAGTGACGAGCGCATCCTTCGTGCCTGGACAGTTCAATGCGGCGCACAAACTGCTATGGACAAAGTGTGTTTCAAGGCAATGGGCGGCGGCGCCAAGCAAGATATGAAGATCAGGGCAGGTGAGCATTTCGCCGCATTGAAACAGATCATCCCGGAGGTCTCAAGGTTGATGCTCTTCGACTATGACGACAGCAATACCGCCTTTCGCCCGGAGTTAGACAATCCCTCACTGGCCGAGTGGAAGCGCAAGAACATCGAAAACTACCTGCTGGTGCCGGATGCCTGGAGGCGGGCCGCCCTTCGGCAGATGGAATACGGTGAGGATGAATTGTTCGCACAACCGGTATTAAATGCCATCAACGCTTTTTTTGCCAGCCAGAATTTAACCTTACCACCCGGTAAGACTTGGCGGAATGTCACCGCGAATGTATTCAGCGTGGTGGATGGCAAGCGCATTCTGTTTGATAACGACGACGCGCTTTTCCACCAGCTACGAAATGGCTCGCCGTCTGTAAAGCTTGTTCGCGAACAGGTGGCCCTAAATATGCTCCCTGACGAAATTCATGAGGATGTTCATCAGTTCATCGGTAAGTTGGTTGCGCTGGTTGGAATTGACTGACTATGCTCAGCACGGAAAATCTGATATTGGCGAAGAAGCCTTCTCTTACTGATTACGGTGGGAACTGATGGAGTTTCGCATTGCCGACACCTTTACCGATAGCCTCACCAGACTCACTGGTGAGGAGCAGAAGGCCGTGAAGACAACAGCCTTTGACCTGCAAACGAACCCGGAGAACCCGGGTATGAAACTTCATAAACTCGACAAGGCAAAGGACAAGAACTTCTGGTCGGTTCGGGTCAGCAACGATTTGCGGATCATCGTCCACAAGACCGACCGAAGTCTGCTCCTGTGTTACGTGGACCATCACGAGAAAGCCTACCACTGGGCCGAGCGGCGCAAGCTGGAAACGCATCCGAAGACCGGCGCGGCCCAGTTGGTGGAGGTGCGGGAGACGGTCCAGGAAATCATCATCCCCACATACGTCGAGACTAAACAGCCGGCTCCACCCAAACCGCGCCTGTTCGCTGAAGTGCCCGACGATCACCTGCTGAACTACGGTGTGCCACTGGGGTGGCTGAACGACGTGCGGCAAGCCACGGAGGACACCTTGCTGGCGTTGGCGGACCATTTACCGAGTGAAGCTGCTGAAGCGCTGCTGGAACTCGCCACCGGCGGGAAGCCAGAAGTCGCCAAGCCCGTGGCCACCGGAACCGATCCCTTCGCCCACCCCGATGCTCAGCGCCGATTCCGCGTGATGAACAACATCGAGGAACTGCAACGAGCCCTCGACTATCCCTGGGAGAAGTGGACGGTCTTTCTCCATCCAGCGCAGCGGCAGTGGGTCGAGCAGGAATATAGCGGCCCCGCTCGGGTCTCAGGTTCGGCAGGGACAGGGAAGACCATCGTCGCGCTTCATCGGGCTGTCTTTCTGGCCCGCGCCAACCCCGATGCCAGAGTGTTGCTCACCACTTTTTCGGACATCCTGGCAAATGCTCTCCGAACGAAACTTAGGCGACTGATCAGCAACGAACCGCGTTTGGCCGAACGCCTGGAGGTGCATTCCATTGATGCCATTGGCCATCGGCTCTTCAAGTCCCACCTCGGCCAATCGCAGATCGTATCGCAGGTCAAAGTGCTGGAACTCCTGAAGGCGGCAGCCAGAGAAGTTGGTGGCCACAAGTTCAGCCTGCCCTTTTTGCTGACGGAGTGGGAGCAAGTTGTCGATGTGTAAGATAAAGGGGTCAGTCCAGGAATTTAGGAATTTTTCTCCAGTTGCATCTTCCATCTCCTGATCTCACTTTCCTTCCCCGAATTCACCTTCCTCACCGCACGGGTGACTCTCGATAAATCACCCATTCCCAATTTCTCACTAACCCATTTCCGGCTCACTACCGTCTTTTTCCTCAACCACCATGCCAACACTTGCTTTTCCAGTGCACCTTTGGCTTTGCCCTCCAAAGCGGATTCCTTCATCCCGAGCACCCCCAGCCCTCTTTTCAATATTTTCAACGCTTGCGCCTCGTCAGGGTCCCGCAATTCATCACCCAGATAGAAATCCCGGGAAGCCATTTAGAGAGAGGCGCTCTTAAGGCCCCTCTCGTGTTTTTGGGCAAGGCGCGAACTTGCAACAATCGAGTGGGGAATCAGGGTTACTCCTACTTCGGAGGCACCGTTAAAGTCTGCCAGATATCTTCGACTAGAAAGGGATTGAAAATGCGGACGCCTCGAACATTGAACTGCTGTTCGCCGTTATAGAGGACGGCGCCCGTAGCGACCCTTTTGATCTTCAACATCTGAAAGCGTTCCAGTCCCTTGATGAAATCCGCGGCAAAGGTCCCGGCAGACTTGATCTCCACCGGCGTGAGCGTGCCCTTTTCCTTGATGAGCAAGTCAACCTCGTTGCCGTGGGAGTCGCGGAAGAAAAACATCTCCGGCTTGATCCCTTTGTTAAGAGCTCCTTTCATGATGTCCGCAATGACGAGGTTCTCATACAAATTGCCACGCAAGGGATCGCGGAAGGCATGTTCTTTCGTATGGATGCCCAGCAGAAAAGCGGCGAGACCCACGTCCGTAAAAAATATCTTAGGGGACTTGATTACCCGCTTCCGGACATTTTCGAAGAACGGCGGCAGTTCGAATACGACAAATGATGCCTTCAGCACGGAAAGCCAGTTTCTGATGGTCGTGGTCGATACCCCTACATCGTTCGAGAGGGAAGCCAGGTTGATGACCTGTCCTACCCGACCCGCCAGCAGCGTGAGGAATTGTTGAAACTGCGACAGGTCGCGCAATTGAATCAACATGCGCACATCTCGTTCGACGTAAGTTTGTAAATAGCTGTTAAAGAACCTGCGCGGTTCGAGAGCCTCTTCGTGAAGCCGTGGGAAACATCCACTGACGATCAGGTCGAAGGGATCCTGAGCAGTCTTATAGCGGCTGAGTTCGTGAAGAGAGAAAGGCCACAGGGTTAGCATGGCGGTTCTGCCGGCCAGCGACTGGGTGATCGCCTCGTGCAGTTGCGGTTGATGGCTGCCGGTAAGGATAAACCGCCCCCGTTTTCGGTCCTTATCGACCATTCCCTGGACGTATGAGAGCAGAGCCGGGAGACGTTGTACCTCATCCAGGATGGCGCTGCCTTTCACCTGGCCGAGGAATCCGCGAGGATCGGATTCAGCGGCAACCCGTACATCGGGGTCTTCCAGAGAAAAGTAAGGTTTCTCCGGAAAGGTCATTTGGGCCAGGGTGGTTTTTCCCGATTGGCGGGGGCCAAGGATGGTCACCACAGGATACTCACCGGCGGACCGGACCAGTTCTTCTGTGATGTCTCGAGTGATCATGGGGTGATGATACTCAATAGCTGTGCAAAAAGCAAGTCAAAAATCCGATTTACACAACTATCCTTTCACAATCGGCTAAGACAATGGGGAGTACGTTCACCGCTTTCTTACACCGGAAGCAAAATAAACGAGAATGTAGTCCGGGACGTTGTTGCGTACGTTGCATTGTAGTTCAGGACTCCATCATTCAGGAGACGGAATCCACGAGCCAGAATCCGGAGTGATATTTTCTACTTTCTGTCTTCTTTCTCCCGACTCTTGACTTCTGCTTTTTGATGCTGGTTGGCGTACCATTCCAATTGCCGGAATATGCCCCGCAGAACGGCCACGTCCCGGTCGGAAAGGCTCGCCCGCCCGAAAACTCGCCTCATTGTATGCATGATTCTTTTGGGGTTCTTGGGGTCGAGGAACCCAATGCGCAGGAGGAGATCTTCCAGGTGGGCGTACATCCTTTCGACCTTTTGGAATTCTGCCAGAGGGGGAAACGGTCCGGGAGCAGATGCCCCCCCGGCTGGATGCCCCAAGGCAGCCATATGCAACTCGTAGCATAGGAGCATCACAGCTTGGGCCAGGTTTAAAGAGGGAAGCTTCGGGTGAGTCGGCATAGAGATCAAGGCCTGGCAAGGGGCGAGATCTTCATTGGTCAATCCGCGATCCTCCGGGCCGAAGAGAATGGCCACAGGAATCGACCGGGCATGCCCAATGATCTCGGCGGAGATTTCCCGCGGCGTGATAAAAGGACCGCGATTCCTTCCCTTTCGGGCGGAGGTCCCGCCGATCCACCGGAAGCCGGCCAAGGCATCTTCTTGCCGGGGAAAAATCTCTGCTTTCTCCAAAAGGTCTTTCGCGGAAGTGGCCATCATCTTGGCCTCTGGCGACAAAGGGTCTTGAGCTGGAGAGACTAGGATCAACTTGGATAGGCCCATATTTTTCATGGCCCGGCTCACGGATCCAATGTTCCCGGCAAACTGGGGCCTCACCAGCACGATCGCAATGTTGTGGAGGGGGTCGTTCAACACGGAGCGGCCCTTATGGCAGCTAGAATTTCCAGATCGTTCCTGGAACTCCTCTGAGGATCGGGGCGGGCCCGACGAAAACCGGCTTTTTCCGCCTCTTCTGGAGAATCAAAGAGGACGCGCTTTTTCGGGTTAACACGGGCAGCTCCCGGGCTACCCGGCGGGTGATAAATCATCGAACGTTTATTGCCTACGATCTTATCCCGAGGAACCGGATATTCTTTGGGGGCAGATTTTCTTCCCTCACCCCGAATGGAGCCCCAAAATCTCGAAAAAAGGCCTTCGTCCCGCTGAGTGCGGCGGCGAAATTCCTGCGGGCGTTCCTTGAGGCCGTTTCTCTTGTCCCAGACCCCACGACCCTTTTCCCTGGCCGCTTCTTCAGCTTCCTGAAGCTCATCCGCATATTTGCCCCTGAAAGGACCCGGGTAGAAGAAAGCATTTCCCGAAAGGACCATCTCTCGGTTGACAAAAATATGGTTCAAGAAAACATAGGCCAGCAGGCGGTGGTACTTGTCTCGTTCATCCGGCTCTTCGACCTCCAGCCTCACGGTCTTCCCTCTGACTAAGGACTGGGCAAAATCCCTGGCCTTCCTTCCCCAGGGCTCCTGGCCGACCTTCTTCCGATGGGTAATTTCTGGGGCATCGATCTCGCGCAGGCGCACATGTTCTTCCTGACCCTGTACCCGAATCAGAAAGGTATCACCATCCAAGACCTTGAGAACTTTGCCCGAAAGGGTGTTGGCGGAAACAAAGGGGGCGAATACCAGACAAAGGAAGAGAAAGAAAAATAGAATCTGCGGGGGAAAAAGATGGCCGCCGCGAGGGGCGCTGTCCCTTTGAATTCTATTAGACATTTAATTCTTCATTGGAGGCTTGATGGTTACCCTTTTCAAGCCTCAATCTTTCTCATACAACTCCCGGTAGATTTGCATCTCAATCTCGCCGAAGAGCTTGTCGTATTGTTCCTTCGCCATGAGCTTCTTTGGCTGCCATTTGGAAGATGACTTTTTTTCCGTGACCACAGAGAGGGTGACTTCTCTCTTCTTCGGGCTGATCTTTTCAACGGTGGCCACCACTTTGGTCCTCCAATCCCCCTCGACTACGTAATCCGTTTCCAAGCGGGTTTTGTCCGCCTCCAGTCGAGGGTTCCCAAAGCCCCGGTCTTTGAGCACACGGGTGATGGCTTTCAGGATGATTTTCTCATCCACATCGAATATTTGACTTACCCTCTCAGACTCAGGCAGGGCATCGGGGAAATGGCCGCAGCTTGCCGCCAATACGCTGAGGAAGAAGAAAGCGGAAAGGGTTAAAATAATCCAACTTTGGAACCGGCCCCTTTCTGTCAAAAGCCGGGGCCGGTTTGAAAGCCGGGCAGCTCCTTTAGCATCCAGCGGGAGACTTAGCCCTTTTTCGAGGTTTTCGCGTAGAAATGGCCAAAGACAGGTCGGCTTTTGCGGCTGCCACATTTTGGGCATTTATATTTGCCCTCCTCTCGTTCCTTTACACTCAAGGCCATTGAAAATTTCTTGTTGCATTTCTTGCACTGGAACTCGTAGTTTGGCATGCTTGAACCTCCTTCCCAGTATTTCTGCTCTCCATTATTGACGCATTCGTAAAAAAGCAAAATATGCCACAGAGCACACGGAGAACACAGAGCTAATAATTTAAAAATAAAGGCTTTTCTCTAAACCCTCTGTGACCTCTGTGGCTAAAATAAGACTTTTTACGAGATCATCAAATTTTATGATATTATGCGCCATTTGGGTTAACATTTCCACACCTTTCCCACAGAATCTGTGGAAAATTTCTTGGATGACTTTCTCGGGCTCATTTTTAAACGCATGGATTTCCCCCTACCGATCCCCATTCATTCGCCATGGAAGCCAGAATGATTCTATGAGGCTGGAGGTCGCTAAGGAGTCCAAAAAGCGATTTCCCTTGAGGGAATTCAATCAAATGTTCCCAACCTCCGATGTGTAGTGTTTTCCCTTCATTTTTCTGCCGGGCAAAACCGCGAATTTTTTCGGCCATGTGACCTTCGCGATTCATAACCTCCTCATTCGTCGGCCAGGTAGAAGGAGGATGGGTAAATAGGAATTTGGCCCGGGCGTATTGGGACTCAACCTGCCTCGATAGATCGAAAGAAGGGAGATGGAGCAGAGCACGTAAATTCTCCAGGGATATCAGTTCCGTAAGATGGGAAAGTTTATCCTTGGCATAGCCGGAGAGGTCAATATCCATGAGGGCAATTCCGTGCCGGTCTGCATAATCTTTAGCCGCCCGCCATTCGTAGGGCTCTCTCAGGGCTAAAAAGATTTCCAGAACTGCGCCCTGGGAGATAATCTCGCGGAGCGGCTGGCCTTTTTCCCTGCCGATCATCCGGAGGTTCTCCCTTAACCTGGCTCGCAAAGCCGCTGCCTGCTGGGCCCGAAAAGCTCTGGAGTAAGGACTGATTTCAACCGTTATGATGGAAGGTCGCTCTTCTTCAAGCAAACGCAGAAGTTTCGCGTAACCTTTTGGGTCACGGTGCACTGTCCCTACCAGGACTAACGATCGCGCCGGTTTGCTCATGCCCCCTCGGTCAGTTGACCTTTGCCAGAACCTTATGGTAAGTTAATTTGAGATTGGCCATGGGCACTTCAACTGGTTTGGGCCTCAAAGATTATCAGTCCATCGAAAATATTTTTACCCATTGACCATTAAAAATCAAGATTTTTCCCTATGAGTCCAATCCTCCGGAAAGAATTGATCCTGGCTGCCCTGGCCGGAACGACCGTGATGATGGGATTGGGGTTCATCATCCCCCTTTTCCCGATCTACATCGCCGAAAAAGGCGCCAGCAATTTCGAGCTTGGGCTGATTGTCTCCGGTTTTACCTTCAGCCAGTTCTTGGTCCAGCCTTTCTTTGGGGGCCTGTCAGACCGCTTTGGGCGAAAGCCCTTCATGGTCGGCGGGATGGCCTGCTATGGGCTGGTCGCTTCTCTTTACGTCTTCGCGGACAATCTCCCGCAAGTCTTTTTGGTTCGCCTGCTCCACGGGGTGGGGGCCGGGATGATCTGGCCGGCTCTCTCCGCCTTCGTGATCGACCAATCGCCAGTGGAAAGGAGGGGGGAAACGATGAGCTTCCTTTCCGGCGTAGAAATGTTGGGGTTCGCCATCGGGCCTTTTCTGGGCGGCCTCCTTTACGGCCTCGGGGGCATGAGCCTGCCCTTTCTGAGCTGTTCCGCCATGGCCTTTTTGGCCTCGGCCCTGATTGGGGCCTTTATAAAAGAGAAGGGCTCGCCATTCAAGACGGGCCAACTGGGCTGGGCCAAACGATATGGGTTCTCCTCATTCCGCCTGGTAGATATCCGGCTTCTCTGTTTGATCGGCTTTGCCGAAGCCTTCGTATGGGGGGCGATTTCGACCCTGCTACCGGTGATGGCCTCGCGGATGGGGATTCCGCCGGGGAAGATCGGATGGCTTTTCAGCTCGTACTTTATCGTTTATATCTTGTTGCAGCGGCCCGTGGGGAAATGGTCCGATCGTCAAGGGAGGAAGAAGCCGATCCTTCTAGGTATGACCATCTATACCCTGGCTGTCCTTTTACTGTCCCAGGGGGGAACTTTCCCCTATTTGATGGCCGTCCTGGCGATTGCCGGAGCCGGCCTGGGAATCTATTCTCCCACGGTACGCGTGGCCGTTGCCGACCTTTCCTCGGAAGAAGTTCGGGGGGCGAGTCTGGGCATCTTCTTCACCACGCGGATGTTCGGCTTTTTCCTGGGCCCCAATGTCAGCGGGATAATGGCCGATCGCTTCGGGGAAGGCTTTCCCTTCTTGGTCGGCGCGGGTGGGCTGGCTTTGGGAATCTGGGCATCCCTTTATCTATCCCCCAGACTTTCGAAGGGAGAGCCGGGATCGTTGATCCCTCCGGTTCGGCCGGAGCAGGTAGAGGTCCGGAGAAAATTCTTCGTTTAAGTAAGTATTTAATTCTCCTTTGCAGCATCAACCCGAATGAGGTGAGATAAGATGACAACGTTTCGTGTGGAGGTTGGCTTAAAGCCCAATATCAGGGATGCCCGGGGAGAAAAGGTCAAACGGCGGATCATCAACGATCTGAATATCGCCGTAGACTCTGTGAACACAGTTGACGTCTACACGGTCGATGGCGACCTGGCCATGGAGGAGATGGAGAAGGCGGCCACCGGGCCTTTCCTCGACCCGGTCATCCA
>Ga0315282_10009208_pt1 | contig 15747 bp, 11 predicted proteins | sample YL17G07_20_MG_FD_203693 | JGI IMG/M metagenome (GOLD analysis project Ga0315282, IMG submission 203693) | Sediment microbial communities from Yellowstone Lake, YNP, Wyoming, USA - YL17G07_20 | ecosystem: Environmental > Aquatic > Freshwater > Lake > Sediment | place: USA: Wyoming | collected...
TAATATGCCCGATTCTGGAGCAAAATCATCGCTCCACCGACATAAAGTCGGCGGGGGCGTGAGTGAGTAATATGCCCGATTCTGCAGCAAAACCACCGCTCCACCGACATAAAGTCGGCGGGGGCGTGAGTGAGTAATATGCCCGATTCTGGAGCAAAATCATCGCTCCACCGACATAAAGTCGGTGGGGGCGTGAGTGAGTAATATGCCCGATTCTGGAGCAAAATCATCGCTCCACCGACGTAAAGTCGGCGGGGGCGAAACCGGAGGCGAAGACCAATCAATCGAGTGGAGTTAATAAAACATCCAAACTCCAATGTCCTCCGCTTGCGAGAAGATAAGAGGGCACATTGGGTTGCGGCTCCGCTGTTTCAAGCCTTTCGTGCGGTTTCGTGGCTTCCGGTCTTGTTCGGTGCGAAAATCGCTTGATGCTTTCGCTGGGGAAAGGTAAACATAGAGAGACGGCGTGCTGGCCGGGAAGCGGGCAAGGAATGGACAGCCTTCCGCGATCCTGGCGCCCCGCTTACAGTTTCTCATAGAAGGAAACCTCCGAATGCCCATTCACCCCACCGCCCTGGTTGATCCGGGCGCCCGGATCCACGAGACCGCCGAGATCGGCCCGTACGTCATCATCGAGAACAACGCGCAAGTGGGCGCCGGCACCCGCGTGATGCCTTTCGTGCACATCTATGAAGGCGTCACCATCGGCGAGAACAACTTCATCCATTCCCACGCGGTGCTGGGCGACAAGCCGCAGCATCTCGCATACGACGGCGGACCGCGCCGCACCGTGATCGGCGACCACAACACGCTGCGCGAATACGTGACGGTCAACCGGCCCTTCCACGCCGATGGGGAAACGCGGATCGGGAACCATTGCTTCCTCATGGCCAACAGCCACGTGGGGCACGATACGGTGGTCGGGGATCACGTGATCCTGACCAACGGCGCCTTGCTGGGGGGCCACGTGACCGTGATGGACAAGGCGATCATTTCGGGCAACTGCGGGGTGCACCAGTTTGTGCGGATCGGGCGCCTCGTGATGATGCAGGGCTTGTCGGGCGCGTCGAAGGACGTGCCGCCGTACATGGTGACCGTTCGGATCAACGAGGTGGCGGGGCTCAACGTGATCGGAATGCGCCGCGCCGGATTCAGCCAGGAAGCGCGAAACCAGGTCAAGCAGGCCTACCGGATTCTGTACCGGCAGGGGAACAGCGTTCCGGCGGCGCTGGAGAAGCTCAAGGAGGGCGGGTTTGGTCCGGAGGTTCAGGAGCTTATCACTTTCATCGAGGGTTCCAAGCGCGGCATCTGCGCTCCGGTTCGCCAAAGTAGCGCGGGCGTCCCGCCTGCGGACATAATGTAGCGCGGGCGTCCCGCCTGCGGACCTGGATGCAGTTTGAAAACATGGCGAGTGGGAGGCGCACCCTGTGAATAGGGCACCCAAACATGGCAGGCGAGACGCTCCCTCTTGTGGCAGGCGAGACGCCCGCCCTACTTTTCTCGCCGTCCTGGTGATTCTCTCGCTTTTCATGGCGGCGGTGGCGGCGGTTTTTCTCACGCTGCATCTGCGGGAGCGCGACGCGGGGCTCTTGACCTCGGTCCACGTCGCGGAACTCAAGCGTCAGCTCGACGCCGCTCCCAAGGACGAAACGCTCAAGGAGCAAATCCGCCTGGAGGATCTCCGGCAGATCCGCGACTACATGGCCAACCGGCAGCGCTTCCTCTGGGGGGCGTATCTGATGATCCTCGCGCTGGCGGCGTGGGTGGCCGTGGCGCGGTGGTACTTCCGTGCGCGGGAGAGGGGCGGCGATGCCGGGCTGGAGGCAACGGGCGAGGGGCCGGACGCGGCGGAGCTGCGGCAGCGGTTTTCGGACATGAGCGCGGAGCTGGCGCGCCTGAAGATGCGGATGCTGGAACGTTCGCGCCGCCCCGCCGAAGAAACCCGGCGCCAAACGCTGTGGGCGGTGGGCGTGGTGGGGGTTTCGATGGGGTGTCTGCTTCTGGGATTGGGTTTTTTCGGCGTTGGCGAATCGCCGCTGGAAAAGCCTGCGCTGACTGCCTCAACAACACCGCCATCACCTCTCCGGGTTGGCGCGCCCGCGGGAACACCTTCAGCGACTCCCACGAACGCCCCAGAGCCTATCTCGCCCACGTTTCATCCATCACCCGGCGTGCCGTCTCCCGCCGAGACAGGCCAACCCGCCTACACGGAGAATTGGCCCTTCTTCCGTGGGCCGAACGCCGGGATCGCGGCGGCGGGCGACTGGCCGACCACGTGGAGCGCGACCGAGAACCGCAACATTCTATGGAAGACCCCGATTCCCGTCACGGGCAAGAGTTCCCCGATTCTGTGGGGAAACCGCCTCTTTGTGACGGGCGGCGACGCAAAGAACCAGCACGTGGTGTGCCTTGACACTGAGACGGGCGGCATTCTGTGGGACTCCCCCGTTGAGTTCGCCCAAGGACCGGCGAAGGAGATCGAGGTTTTTGAGGACACTGGCTTCGCCGCTCCGACACCCGCGGCGGATGGCCGGCGCGTGTACGCGCTTTTCGCGACCGGTATTCTGGCCGCGTTCGATTTCGATGGAAAACAGGCGTGGGCCGTGGATCTGGGAACGCCGCAGAGCACCTACGGATACTCCTCGTCCCTCCTGATGTTCCAGAACATTCTGATTGTGCAGTACGACCAGGGCAAGGAGGCCCAGGAGCGCTTGTCGAGGTTGCTTGGCATCAACCCGGCGGACGGGACATTCGCGTATCAGGTGGCCCGGCCGGTGCCCAACTCCTGGTCTTCGCCGATCCTCGCGCGGCTGCCCGAAGGGGCCGAGGTGGTGACGTGCGCGCCGGAGTGGGTGATCGCGCACGATCCGCTGACGGGAGGTGAACGCTGGCGGGTCAAGAACGAACGCGGCGACATAGCGGCGTCGCCCGCATTCGGCGGCGGGCTGGTTTTCACGTCGAACGACGGGGCCGAGCTGCTCGCGATCCGCCCCGGCGGCAGCGGAGACGTTACCGCGTCGCACGTCGTTTGGAATAGCAAGAAGGGTCTGCCGGACGTGTCAAGTCCCGTGTGCGACGGAACGTATCTCTTGCAGTCCGCGCCGGGCGGGATGCTGACCTGCTTCGACGCCGCCACCGGCAACCTCCATTGGGAAGAGTACATAGACACCAGCGCCATGTCTTCCTTCATTATCGCGGGGGACCTGGCGTATCTGTGCTGCGAGGACGGCTCCACGCGCATCATCCGGGTGGCCGCCGCCTATCAACCCGCGGGCAGGGGCGAAGTCGGCGAACCCATCTACGCCACGCCGGTTTTCATGAAGGGCCGCATCTACGTCCGGGGCGAGAAGAACCTGTTCTGCATCGGGGGGAAGTAAGAGGGCAAGCCTTGAGCGAGAACCCCATAGACCTTTCCGAGGTGGACGGGATCATCGAGCAGTGCGGCCGTGACGCCGGCGCGGCGATCCCGATCCTGCAGGCCATCCAGGCGCGCTGGCGCTACCTGCCGCGCGAGGCGTTGGAGCACGTGTGCCGCCACACGCGGATCACGCCGGCGCAGCTCACGGGCGTCTCGACCTTCTACTCGCAGTTCCGGCACCGCGGCGCCGGCAAGCACCTGATCCAGGTCTGCCACGGCACGGCCTGCCACGTGGCGGGGGCGGAGCGGGTAAGCGCGTCTCTGAGCCGTCATCTTCGCATGCCGGACGAGCATCAGGACACCTCCGCCGACGGGCTCTTCACCATCGAGCGCGTGGCGTGCCTGGGGTGCTGCACGCTCGCTCCCGTGATGCTGATAGACGGGATTACCTTTGGCCACCTCGACGCGACAAAAACGGTGGAGTCCCTCGAGCGATTCCTGGCGGACGAGGCGGCGGGGCTGCACGAGCGCGAGCGGCGGGAGCGGCAATTGGTCCGCGCGGCCCGGCCTCAAGGCAAGCGGCCGGATTTCGAGATCCGCGTGGGGCTCAACTCCTGCTGCGTGGCGAGCGGGAGCCGGGAGGTTTGCCAGGCGCTGCGGGAGGCGGTGAGCGCGACCGGGGCCGACGTGGTGGTGAAACCCGTGGGCTGCACGGGGATGTGCCATCGCGTTCCGTTGGTCGAGCTGGTCGCGGCGGGCGGCGCGTCGGTCCTGTTTGCCGACAATGACGCCCACAGCGCCGTGCAGATCGTGCGTAGCGAGATCAAGCCCAGGGGCCTCGCGCGGAAGCTGCGCGGCGCGGTGGGTTCGGCGCTGGACTTCCTCACGAGCGAGGAGCCGAACGCCGATCCGGCTGAGCACACGGTGGATCCGAAGGAGGGCGCGGGCGGGGCTTTTCTGGGGCGGCAGGTGCGAATCGTCACGGAACACGCCGGGGCCATTGACCCGCTCGACCTGGATGAGTACGTGGCATCGGGGGGCTACGCGGCCCTCCGCAAGTGCGTGACGGAGCTTTCGCCGGAGACGATCATTGATATCGTGAATCGTTCGGGCCTGCGCGGACGAGGCGGGGCGGGCTTTCCCGTCGGGCGAAAATGGACCACGGTGCGCGAAGCGCCGGGCGACACGCGGCACATCATCTGCAACGGCGACGAAGGCGATCCCGGCGCGTTCATGGACCGCATGCTGCTCGAGGCGTATCCGCACCGGATCCTGGAGGGGATGGCGATTGCGGGGCGGGCGGTGGGCAGCCACGAGGGCTTTCTATACATCCGCGCCGAGTACAAGCTCGCGGTGCGGAGGGTCGAGAAGGCCATCCAGCAGGCCCAGGAGCGCGGGTTGCTCGGAGATAGAGTATGCGGTTCGGACTACAGTCTGCGGCTAAGCGTGAAGAAAGGGGCGGGGGCGTTTGTGTGCGGCGAGGAAAGCGCGCTGATCGCCTCGATCGAAGGGCGGCGCGGGATGCCGCGATATCGTCCGCCCTATCCGGCGATCAAGGGCTTGTGGGGCCGTCCGACCCTGGTCAACAACGTGGAGACCTACGGCAACGTTCCGTGGATCATGCGGAACGGGCCGGAGGCTTATGCGGCGCTGGGGACCGAAGGCAGCCGTGGGACCAAGGTCTTTGCGCTGGCGGGGAAGATCCGGCGCGGAGGCCTGATCGAAGTTCCGATGGGGACAACCATTGACGACATCGTGCACCGCATCGGCGGCGGCGCGCGCGAGGGACGGACCTTCAAGGCGGTGCAGCTTGGCGGCCCTTCGGGAGGATGCGTGCCCGCGTCGCTCGGCGATACCCCGATTGATTACGAGGCCGTGAGCGGGACCGGCGCCATCATGGGGTCGGGCGGACTCGTCGTGATGGACGACACGGATTGCATGGTGGACATCGCGCGGTTTTTCCTGGATTTCACGCAGAAGGAGTCGTGCGGGAGGTGCACCTTCTGCCGGATCGGCACCAAGCGGATGCTCGAGATACTGGAGAGGCTGTGCCGGGGCGAAGGCAAAGAGAAGGACCTTGCCGACCTGGAGAGTCTCGCGCACCAAGTGAAAAACACGAGTTTGTGCGGCCTCGGGAGGACGGCGCCGAACCCGATTCTCTCGACGCTGCGGTTTTTCCGCGACGAGTATGAGGCGCACGTTCAGGGGCGGTGTCCGGCGGGCAAATGCTCCGCGCTGGTGCAATACGTGGTCGGCGAGGCTTGCATCGGCTGCACGCTGTGCGCGCAGATTTGCCCCACCAGCGCCATTGTCCCGCGCCCCTACGAGCGCCACGTGATTGACGACGCCCTGTGCGTGCGCTGTGGTTCCTGCAAGGTGCAATGCCCCGAATCGGCGATCACCATTGAGTCCAAGCCGCGGGACCGGGTCTGATCTCGATCGGGACCGGGTCTGATCTCGATCAGGAGCGGGTCTGATCTCGATGCAGTTGTTTGCCGGGAGGGGACTTTGTGGCGTATCCGGAGGCGCAGCTGGGCCGTCCCCTGGGCCGTGGCAAGCCGGGACCCAAGGGAACAGGAAAGAAGGAATGGGAGAGATAAGTGTGGTGTCCCCAGAACTCAGAACTATACGTAGCGTCATAAATAATGCAGCATAAATGAGTCGAGAAGCCGCGCTGAAGCGCGCTCAAAAGAATATGTTGTCCCTGATCCCACCGGCTGAAGCCGGGGGCAAGGAGGAGCCGGCTAAAAGCCGGCTAAACGGAATACACCCTGCATGATTAATGACGCCATGTATAACTGCATGAGCGAGAGGGCAGGCTGGATATAAGCCCCCGCCGATTGAAAGGGGTGATAACTATGCTCACCCGCTGGATTCCAGAAAATGTCCGTCGAGAGGTTAGAAAACGTAGCGGCTTCGGCTGCGTCCACTGCGGCGTGGCGCTCCTTGAGTACGCCCATTTCGATCCGGTCTTTGCAAAAGCAACGGAGCATCGCGCAGAAGGTATCACTGTCCTCTGTCCGACCTGCCACTCTAAGGTAGACAAGGGCATTATCTCCCAGTCCTCTCTTCTGAAAGATGTTGCAGAACCTCACGCACTTCAAGTTGGGTATTCACGCGATAAACTCGAAGTTGGCAACTCTCCCACCGTCGTTCTTTGCGATTCGACTATCATAGGCAGTCCGGTTATTATCGAGGTTTCCGGACGCACCTTGCTGGGTGTCAGTCAGCCAGAACTCTCAGGGGCTCCTTTTGGGCTCAGCGCCAGCTTCTATGACAAGGTGGGTAACCCTATTGCCGAAATTGTCGCAAACGAGTGGCAGCCGTCCGTCGGGAACTGGGATGTCAAATCTGTTGGTACTCGCATAACGGTTCGCTACGCCCCTGGTGACATTGCGCTCGCTTTTCGAACAGAGTCTCCTTCCACGATCGTGATCGAACGGATCGACATGTACTACAAAGGGTTCCATCTGGTTGGACAAGAAGGCAAATCCCTCAAAGCCTACAATGATGTCTGCGCGTATGAATGGAAGAATACAAAGTTCTATGGCAACGCCAAGGCAATCGTCTTTTGAAAGCCCGCCCCGTTGTGGCTCGCCTGGCATGCGCGGTAGTCGCGAATGGTTAAGTTCTTAGTTGTAGTTCTGGGGACACCACACTACACTTGTTTATTGACTTCTTTTCCGCCTTGCTCCGTTTTTTCCCCATGGCTCGACTTCCCCACAACTGCAGAACGGGTTGGCGTTCGGTCTTGACAGCGCAGTCCCCCGGGAGGAACATGAAGGCACAGCCCCAGGAAGCACAGCCTCGGGAGCATCGCGCCTATGCAACCAGTCCTCCATCCGGATAAACCCAGGCGCAGCGCCGTCGCATTGCTCCCCAAGTGTTTCCTGATCCTCCTCTTTGTCTGCGGCCCCGGCCTGTCCCGAGCGGCTCCCTGGAGGTTCGTCGTCGTTGCCGATACCCACTCCAACAGCTACCCCACGATCCTTACCGAGATAGCCGCCGCTGTTGTGAGCGAGGAGGCCAAGCTCGTTCTGGTCGCCGGGGACCTGGTTGACGGCGGCGCCGCCATCACCAGCGCCGCGTTGGAGGCGCAACTGACGGATTGGCGCGACGCGATGGCGCCCGTCTATGCCGCCGGCATCGGCGTGTATCCCGTCCGCGGCAACCATGTGGCGGGCAATCCAGGAAGCCCGATAGTTTGGAACAACGTTTTCAGCGGACCGTACGCCTTGCCAGGCAACGGACCACCGGGCGAAACCGGCTTCACCTACTCCTTCACCCGCAACAACGCCTTTTTCGTTGGGCTCGACGAGCACGTCCCCGGCCAGGTCCATCGCGTCAACCAGACCTGGCTGAACCAGGAGCTCGCGGGCAATGTCTTGCCTCACATCTTTGTCTTCGGTCACGAACCGGCCTTCAAGGTGTTTCACACGGACTGCCTGGGCTCGTCTCCGGACGAGCGCAACGCGTTTTGGGCAAGCCTCGCCGGGGCGGGCGCCAGAGTCTACTTCTGCGGACACGACCATTTCTTCGACCTCGCCCGGATTGATGATGGCGACGGCAACGCCAGCGACGATCTCTACCAATGCGTCGTGGGAACCGGCAATGAGCGCTTCTATACCGACGCCAGATATGACGGCGTCAATTCGCCATACATACCGGTTTGCATATTCCACGAAGAGCAGCGCAGCGGCTACGTGCTCGTGGAGATCAGCGGCGATGGGGCCGGCGACCTGGGCGTGACGATGACCTGGAAGGAGCGCACCTATGACCCCGGGACTTCGACGTATAAGTACGTTGCGACTTCGGACGCGCTGATCTACACCGCCACCGTGCGCGGCGCCGCCGTTGACTGCCAATGGACCTTTTACTGACCCCGGTGGGAAATGACAGCCCACGACGATCACGAATGCTGGGTCTTCCGGAATTCGGTGGAGCCGCAAAACCCGCACCATCCCGTGTGGGTTGTTGACATGGGCGGGAAACCGCGGTAACATATTGGCGTTAGAGGGTGCTTGAACGGCAGTATCCGTGGGTGGGAGGATGGTTGCTTGTGGGGCGGGATACCCGCGATTGCGGGACCCTGAACGTGCCGAAAGGAGAAAGCGACTATGAAATGGGCCTATCTTATCGTCATCCTGATCGTGGGGGGAGGGGTCTACTACTGGCTATCCATGAGGGAAGCGCCCGCGGGGACGATTTCCGCGACGGCCGAGGCGTTCGTGAAGGCGGCTCTGGCCAACGACGCGCAGAAGGTGCGGGCGCTGTGCGCTGCGCAGGGAGTGAGCTCGGCGGAGGAAGTCGCCGCGAAGATCCGCGCGAGCGGCGCCATTGCCGTGAACTTCAGTTTCCAGGCCATGGAAGTGGACCCTCCTCGCCGAGGGCTGACCGCCATGTTCAGCGGGCGGGTGCTTTCGCTTGAGATGGTTCAGGAAGGAACGACCTGGAAGATCATCCAGGCCACCGTAGCGGACTAGACGCCCGCCGCTTTCGGCCGCGAGAGCGATGATGGGCGCGCTTTCCCAGGGTGGCGGATCCTCTTTCAAAGAATGTTCATCCATGCCTCTCGGTAATCCCCTCACCATCCGCCGCCGCCTGGATATCCGGGGACGCGTCCAGGGTGTCGGGTTCCGCCCCTTTGTGTACCGCCTCGCCCTTGAGGAGGGCCTGGCCGGAATGGTTGGGAACGACACCCGCGGGGTCTATATCGAGGTGGAGGGCGTCCCGGAGGCGGTGGACCGGTTCACCGCGCGGTTGAGGGACGAGTTGCCCCCGCTGGCTCGGATCGCTTCGCTGGAAACCCGCGAGACACCGCCCCGGCACGAGAGGGCTTTCCGCATCGAGCGCAGCTTGGCCGCGGGCAGGCAGGAGGCGGAGATCACGCCTGATATCGCCACCTGCGAGGATTGCCTCCGCGAGTTGGTCGATCCCGCCGACCGCCGCTACCGTTACCCCTTCATCAACTGCACCAACTGCGGCCCGCGCTACTCCATCGTGCTCGCCGTGCCCTACGACCGGCCGAACACCACCATGGCGCGTTTCCGCATGTGCCCGGCGTGCCAGGCCGAATACGACGACCCCGCCAACCGCCGTTTTCACGCGCAGCCCAACGCCTGCCCGGTCTGCGGGCCGCGCCTCTGGATGACCAACCCCGGCGGGGAGTTGCTGGAAGGCGATCCGGTCCGCCTGTGCGCCGCGATGTTGCGCGAGGGCCGGATCGTGGCTATCAAGGGGCTGGGGGGTTTCCACCTTGCCTGCCGCGCCGACGATGACGAAGTGGTTGCGCGCCTGAGGGAGCGGAAATCGCGCGAGGCCAAGCCGTTCGCTGTGATGGCGGGCTCGCCGGAGATGGCGCGGAGATTGATTCTGCTCGAGGATCCGCTGGAAGAGGCGGCGCGGAAATGCCGCGAAGAAACAACCGCCGCGACCCAGCCCGCGCCAGAGCAGATCCTCTCTCCTATCGAAACGGTTCTTCTGGATCGCGCGCGCCCGATCGTCCTCGCGCCGAAGCGCCCCGGAGCGCGGGTCAGCGGCCACGTCGCGCCCAACAGCGCCTGCTTCGGAATCATGCTGCCCTACACGCCGCTGCACCATCTGTTGTTTGCGGAGGGTCTCGGCCCGCTCGTGATGACCTCTGGAAACCCGGCCGAAGAGCCGCTGTCCTGCGCCAATGACGAGGCGCTGCGCCGCCTCTCGCACATTGCCGACGCCTTCCTGCTGCACGACCGCGACATCGCCCGCCGCGTGGACGATTCCGTGGTGCTGGCGGTCTCATTTTGGAGTGCGCAAGCCATGCTTGCGCCTTGTTCTCCGCCCGCCATGCTGGCATCCTCTCCGCCAGGCATGCTGGCATCCTCTCCGCCAGCCATGCTTGCGCCTTGTTCTCCGCCCGCCATGCTGGCATCCTCTCCGCCAGGCATGCTGGCATCCTCTCCGCCAGCCATGCTGACATCCTCTCCGCCAGCCATGCTTGCGCCTTGTTCTCCGCCAGCCACGCTGACATCCTCTCCGCCAGCCATGCTGGCATCCTCTCCGCCGGCCATGCTTGCGCCTTGTTCTCCGCCAGCCATGCTGGCATCCTCTCCGCCAGCCATGCTTGCGCCTTGTTCTCCGCCCGCCATGCTGATGGCGGAAAGCGAATACCGAGGTCTCTCTCCGGAATCGCAAAGGCTGGAGCATGGCTCCAGCACTCCAAAAAGCGTGGCGATTCTGCCGATCCGGCGCGCGCGCGGGTTTGTGCCGGAGCCGGTCAAAGTGCCCAACGAGGCGGGCCGGCCCGTGCTGGCGGTCGGCGGCGAACTGAAGTCAGCCATTTGCCTGCTGAGGGGGCGCAATGCTGTGGTCAGCGAACACCTTGGGGAGCTTTCGAACCCCGCCGCCTTCCGGAATTTCGTCGGGACCATCGCGCAGTTCAAGAAACTCCTGAAGATCGAACCGGAGATCGTGGCGTGCGACCTTCATCCCGACTACGCCGCCACCCGGTATGCCCGCGGATTGTGCGCGGCGAAGAAACCGGAAGGTGGAGCGCTCCTGCTCGTTCGCGTTCAGCACCATCACGCGCACGTCGTGAGCTGCATGGCCGAAAACGGCGTCACGGGGCGGGTCATCGGCGTGGCGTGCGACGGCACGGGCTACGGGACCGACGGGCAAATCTGGGGCTGCGAGATTCTGGTTTGCGATGAAGGAGAGTTTGAAAGGGCGGGACATCTGTGCTATTATCCTTTGCCTGGCGGGGATGCGGCCGCGCGGGACACTTGGCGGCCCGCCGTTTCGCTGCTGCTCGAAACGTTCGGGCCGGAGTGGAAAAGCGCCGCGGCTCACATTCTGAAGCGGGGCGATTCGCAAGCGCTGGAGTTGGCGGCGGCGCGGCTTCTGGCGTGGAAAGCGAGGCAGGAAAGCGGAGCATCCGGCGCGGGCCTGGCGGCGGGCAAAGGGGTAAGAGTACAGGCTTCAGCCTGGCCGCTGACTTCGAGCCTGGGCCGCTTGTTCGACGCGGCGGCGTTTCTTCTCGGAGTGTGCGGCCGCAACCGTTACGAGGCGGAGGCGGCCATGTCGCTGGAAGCGCAGGCGGGATGCTGCGAAAGCGCCGAGCCGCTGCCTTTCGCGATCATTGACGCCGGATCGGGCACGCCGGGGGGCGAAGAGGCTCTGCAGCTCGACTTCCGTCCGCTGGTGCGGGCGTTGGTGGAGCAGGCGGGGCGGGGAAGGCCGGTTCCCGAAATCGCCCGGGCTTTCCACGAAACCCTCGTCGCGATGCTGGCTGAGGCGGTGGATCGGACCAGCCGGGCAACGGGCCTGAAGCGTGTGGCGCTGTCGGGAGGGTGCTTCGCCAACCAGATCCTGTTGCAGGGTCTGTGGCAGCGGCTGGCGGCGTCGGGACACGAGGTGTTTGTCCATCGCGCCATGCCGGCTGGTGACGGAGGGATCGCGCTGGGCCAGGCCGTGGTAGGGGCAAGCAAAACGGAAAGTGCTGAGTGCTGAGTGCTGAGGACTGAGAAGAAAGGACTGAGGACTGAGAAGAGAGGACTGGGGACTGAGAAGAGAGGACTGGGGACTGAGTGCTGAGGACTGAGAAGAGAGGACTGGGGACTGAGTGCTGAGGACTGAGAAAAGAGGAGTGATTCGGCCTTTGCTGTCTCTCTTGTTTCTCTTGTCCCTTTGGTCCCTTCAGTCCTTGTTGTCCCTGTTGTCCTTGAAGTCCTTTTTCAAACCAGCTCTCCCAGAACCATGAAAGGCAACAACATGTGTCTAGCAGTCCCGGGAAAAATCCTCTCCATCACCAGTTCCGGTGATGACCCTCTCGGAGGACAGCTCGCTCTGGTGGACTTTCAAGGCAGCCGGGTCGAGGTGAGTCTGCAGCTCCTGCCCTCGGCCCGCGAAGGCGACTGGGTGCTCGTCCACGCCGGTTTCGCACTCCAGACCCTCAACGACGCGGAGGCGAGGGAGCTTTGGGAATACCTGCTGGAAGCCGAAGTTGTCTCTGGGACCCTCGGAGAAACGGGGGAGGCCGTCCCCGAGGTCTGATCTTATCCCGGAGCCGCTGCCCGCCATGAACCAAGATAGAATTCAGCGGCTCGTCCGCGAGATCACCGAAACCTGCGAGGGACAGACCGCCATCCGGCTCATGGAGGTTTGCGGCACCCATACGGTCGCGTTGTTCCGGAGCGGGGTCAAGAGCCTGCTCCCGAAGTCCCTTCGTCTGATCAGCGGGCCGGGGTGCCCCGTCTGCGTCACACCACAAGGCTATGTGAACGCGGCGTGCGACGTGGCGGGCCGCCCCGGCGTCACCGTCTGCACCTATGGCGACATGGTGCGGGTGCGCGGGCGCGACGGCAGCCTTGCGGATTGCCGGGGGCGTGGGGCGCGCATCGTCACGGTGTATTCGGCGCGCGACGCGCTCAAGTACGCCCGGCAACATCCCGATGAGCAGGTGGTCTTTCTGGCCGTCGGATTCGAGACAACCGCGCCCACCACGGCCGCGGTGGTGATGGAAGCGGCGCGTGGGAGCATCGGGAATTTCTTCGTCCTCATGGGACACAAGCTCGCCCTCCCCGCCATGATGTATCTCCTCGAATCGCCGGAGTTCCCCATTGACGGTTTCATTTGTCCCGGCCACGTCAGCGTCGTCATCGGCGCGCACGCCTACCAGCCTATCGTGCAACGCTATCGCAAGCCCTGCGCCGTGACAGGCTTCGAACCCGCGCAGATGCTCGAAGGCATCCTGTCGCTGGTCCGCCAGGTCGCGCGCGGCGAGGCGCGGGTGGACAACGTTTACGGCACGGCCGTCAGCGACGCGGGCAACCCCGTCGCCCGCGCCTGCATGTACGACGTGTTCGAGATCGCCCCCGCCACCTGGAGAGCGTTGGGCAACCTGCCCGGCAGCGGGCTGGAGCTGCGCGAGCCTTACCGGCGCTTCGACGCGGCGGCGCGCTTTGAGTTGGAAACACACGAGGACTTCGAGCCGCCGGGTTGCCGCTGCGGCGAGGTCCTCCAAGGCAAACTCGAACCGCACGGCTGCAACCTGTTCGGCACGGTCTGCAACCCCGCCAACCCGATCGGGCCGTGCATGGTGAGTTCCGAGGGGACCTGCGCGGCGTGGTACAAGTACGGACCGCCGAAAAAAGGGTGAAAGCGGAAGGATGAAGGATGAATAGGCAAGGATGAAGGCGGAAGGATGAAGGATGAATAGGCAAGGATGAAGGCAGAAGGATGAAGGATGAATGACGGATGAGGAATGATGAATGGCGAAAGATGAAGGGTGAATGACGAATGATGAAGGGTGAATGACGAATGAGGAATGGCGAATGATGAATGACGAATTATGAATCGCCAAGGACGAATGATGAGAGATGGATGCTGAATCCCGAAGGGATTCCAGAACACAGCCCAGGGTAAGCGAAGCGCCACCCTGGGAAAGCGCATGTATCATTATTCAACTGAACCCTGAAAGGGTTCCATAGCGCATGACAAAAGAGACGCCGATGCAGAACCCGGAAGAACACATCCTGCTGGCCCACGGCGGCGGGGGAGAAATGACCCGCCGTCTCCTCGACGAACACATCGTCCCGAAACTCGGCAACGAATTCCTCAACCCGCTCACCGATAGCGCGATCTTGTCCCTCGCGCCGGGCCGCGTTTGCATGACCACCGACGCTTTCGTGGTTCAGCCGCTTGAGTTTCCCGGCGGGGACATCGGGCGGCTCGCCGTCTGCGGAACGGTCAACGACCTCGCCGTGATGGGCGCGGTTCCCCGGTTTCTTAGCCTGGCGCTCGTGATCGAGGAAGGGCTGCCGCTGCGCGCGCTCGACCGGATTCTCGATTCGATCGCCGCAACGGCGCGCGAGGCCGGCGTCGTCATCTGCACCGGCGACACCAAGGTGGTCGAGCGCGGGCGGGGCGACGGACTGACGATCACCACGGCGGGCATTGGGGAAATGCGAGATTCGGTGCGGCTGGACGTGGCGCGCATCCAGTCGGGCGACGCGATCCTTATTACGGGCAACATCGCCGAACACGGCCTGGCGGTGATGTCGGTGCGCGAAGGGCTGGCCTTCGACACGAGCCTGAGGAGCGACGCGGCGCCGCTGGGCGGGTTGTCCGGGGAGGTTTGCGAGTGCGGTGCCGACGTCAAGTTCATGCGCGATCCCACGCGCGGGGGGCTGGCGGGAGTCCTCGCCGATCTCGCGGAGAAAACGCGCCTCAGCATCGAGGTCGAGGAAAGCGCGGTCCCGATCTCGCCCGTGTGCATGCACACCTCGGAGCTGCTCGGGCTCGATCCGCTGCTGGTGGCGAACGAAGGCAAGATCGTGATCGTGGCGCCGGCCGATGACGCGGGGAAGGTTCTCGAAGCCTGCCGCCGGCATCCGCTGGGAAAGCGCGCGGCGGCGATCGGCCGGTTCACCGACGCCAGTCCGCCGCTGGTCGAGTTGATCACACGCGCGGGCGGGCGCCGCATCGTCCAGCGACCCTATGGAGAGGAACTGCCGAGGATATGTTGAGAGGAGAGTCGGCCAGTCGGCCAGTCGGCCGGTCGGACGGGGCGGACAGGTCTGACAGGGCGAACCAGTCGGCCAGGTCGGACCGATCGGACGGATCGGACGGATAGGACCAATCGGACAGATGGGGCCAATCGGACAGATGGGGCCAATCGGACAGATGGGGCCAATCGGACCTGTTGGCCAGACCAATGCCGTAGGATGGGCCTCGGCCCATCACTGGCCGTTGGGCACCGATATGCGCCAGCCGATCAAACTCGACTATCTCTGGGCGGGCTGCTGCCTGCTTGGGGCGGTCTACTTCATTTTCCGGGCGTGATTCGGGGTCGGTTTCGTCTACCACCTGATTTCGCGTTTCCGGTATGGAGTGTTGTCTTCCGCTTCCACCAGGTTCAAGTCGGTTTTCATCTGCTCGCTGGTCAGGGTTCCTTTGAACTTACACAGGAACGGCAATCTCAAGTCCTCCTGCGAGAAGAAGTCCTTTGGATCGAGCCCTTGCCGTGCAGTGCTAGGAACACCTGAATCCCTTTCTCCTGCATAGAGCAATTTCAATCTACCGTCTGTCTTCATTTTCCTCTGGCTAGCCACGTAGAGAAGAACCTGCGTATCCTGCCCTGCGGTTGAAGTCAAGGCTAGCGGGTAGATCGGATTCTTTGCCGGAAAACGCATGATGAGAGGCGCCGCAAGGCCCTCATAGGCGATGTTGGGGGTGTGGCTTCCCGCCGCAGACGGGTTGATTTTTGCGACAACGAAACACCAGCCGCTCCGCAGGTAATCATCGAAAACCTGCTTGTCTGAATCGTGAAAGGAGAACTGATTGAGGTTCAACCATCGAATAAGTTCGTCAGATCGGCTCGATCTGATGATCTGAACGTCGTAGACACCCAC
>Ga0315282_10009209_pt1 | contig 15747 bp, 14 predicted proteins | sample YL17G07_20_MG_FD_203693 | JGI IMG/M metagenome (GOLD analysis project Ga0315282, IMG submission 203693) | Sediment microbial communities from Yellowstone Lake, YNP, Wyoming, USA - YL17G07_20 | ecosystem: Environmental > Aquatic > Freshwater > Lake > Sediment | place: USA: Wyoming | collected...
CGGGAAGCTATCTGAGCCCCGTGTGCGATTGGGGGGTCCGGGCCCGCGTCACTGAGTTGACCATTGCCACCGAGTTGAACTCGGGGAGGGTGACCGCTATGATCGAGGTCTCGGACGACGGCTTCCGCACCGTGCAGTCCAGGACCGCAATACAAGTGAAGGAGGGCGTTCAAGCCTATCCGCTCCGGCCGGAGTTGGGTATCGCCCGGGCGATCCGCGTGCGGTTCGACCTCTCGCGAGGGTCAGACCCCGGTTCGTCGCCGCTGATTGATGGCTTTCGCGTGGTCGGCCAGCCTGCGGACTAGCCGGTTCAGGGATATAGATCGAGTTCCGCCTCGTTCGAAGGGGGCATTGAGAGGAGCCAGCGCCATGCGCATTGCGCGTCTGACTGAGAAGCGCCGGTGGTTCGCGCGTGGGTTGTTGATTGCGACCCTGTTGTTGGTCACCGCAGGGTCCGCAATGGGGCAAAGTGGATGGAAGGCGGGGGCAGCCAAAGTTGACATTACCCCCAAAGAGCCGATCTGGCTGGCTGGATACGCGAACCGCAATAGGCCCTCAGACGGGATTATCCAACATATCTACGTCAAAGCATTGGCGTTGCAGGATCAGACAGGCAAAACTTCCGTGATTGCAACCAGCGATCTTGTCGGGTTGAGCCTTTCCATGGTCGAGGCAATCGCGCAGGGGGCGCAACAGAAATATGGACTGACGCGTGACCGGTTGATTCTGAATTACTCGCATAACCACAGTGCGCCGGTAACTGATGACGTGTTGCAGATCTATTACGATTTGGACGCCCAACAGAAAGCCGCGGTCGATCGGTACACGCGTAAACTGCTCGACCAGTACGTCGAGGTGATTGGCCTCTCGATCCAAAACCTGGCTCCGGCCACGCTCGCGTTCGAGCAGGGATTGGCGGGCTTCGCGGTAAACCGTCGGCGCTCGCGGCCGGGATTGCGTCATTTGCCGGGGCCGGTTGACCCGGATGTGCCGGTCTTAAGCGTCCGCGGAATGGACGGCAAGCTGCGCGCGATTCTGTTCGGATACGCTTGCCACAACACCACGCAGGGGCGATACCAAGTCAGCGGAGATTATGCGGGGTATGCTCAGGAGGCACTGGAAAAGGTATACCCGGAGGCGATTGCTCTTTTCCTCATGGGATGTGGCGGGGACGAGAATCCTCTTCCGCGCTACCAGGGCGACGACGCGGAGCTGAGCCATTATTCGGTGGAGCTGGCCAGTATGTACGGACGGATTCTCGCCGCCGCCGTGGACTTAGTGTTGCATGGAGAGATGCGGCTCGTCAGCGGCCCACTCAAAACCGCTTTCGATACGGTGGACGTTCCTTTCCAGAAAGCGCCAACCCGGGCGGAATTGGAATCCGCGCTGAAGCAAGCGGACAGCCCCTTGCGGCGGCGGGGGCTCGAATACCTCCTGGGAGTGCTCGACCGTGAGGGCAGTCTGGCCGCGCGTTATCCTTACCCCGTGCAGGTGTGGCAGTTCGACCACAGCCTGACGCTTATTGGACTGACGGGAGAGCCGGTGGTGGATTACTCCCTGCGCTTTAAGGGTCAGTACGGATGGGACGACACCTGGGTGGCTGGCTACAACAACGAACTGCTCGCCTACATTCCCTCTCTGCGTGTACTGAAAGAAGGCAGTTATGAGGGTACGGAGGGCATGGTGGAATACGGTTTGCCCGCCCCGTTTGGGCATGCCATCGAGGAACTCATCGCGGAAAAGGTGGACGAGCTCGTGCGTGAGACCGGCGGCAGTGAACAGAAATGAGAAGCAACTCACGGAGTACCCACGGGGCTTTCGGTGTTGCGACATTCAACGGTCTGGGTTTCCAGGGCTGAGGGTCCGTGAAATCAAGAGGCTCGATTGGGTCACCTCCGCAGGTGTCATGCAAGGTGAAATATCGTTGCCCTCGCCGGTTAATTCCCTCCTTAGCCGACGCGGCCCCCTCGGTTGCCCTCATGGAAATGGCGGTGCCGAAGGCGCCCTGGACTGCGGCGGCTGGACGCCGCCTGGGGATAATCCCGGGGACCCAGATGCTGGGAAAAACGCTCGCTGTAGCAATGGTCTATGGCTAGGCTTGTAAATTAGGCTCCATTCCATTGCTGCGGGCTTGCGGCCTCGCCGCTTGCTGTTTCAAAAATAGCTGCCCCGAAGGCGCCTTGGAATAACGCCGAGGACGAAGATAAAGGCGGCAGCTTCGCGGCCGCACTCCAAGGCGCTGCGCGCATTTGCATTCTTCGGGGCGGACGCGTTCATGAAGAGCGACGCGGAGCGGCGGCGATTTTCCGATGCGGGAGAGCGCCAACCTCCTCCGCGCCGCCCGCATGGCTGGGCCTTGGCGGCGGGGAGGAGAAGAAAACGTGGCACTGGGCGGGAAGGGCAGAGAAGTTTTGAAAGAACTGACTGAAGAACAAAACCGCTCACGCAAAGACGCCAGGGCGCAAAGGGTCGCCTAACAAACCAAGGAGTTCTTCTTTGCGCCCCTGCGCCTTGGCGTGAGATTGTTCATTTTTTCACAGCTTCAAAGCCCTCCGCACAGCAGACGGCGAAGCCGCCGGAAACGCGCGCTAGTTTGGACAGCCCTGGCCGGAGACCGCCGTTACAGCGACAAGCGGAAACTGGCGATTTCCTACCGGCAGGAAATCGTGCGGTGATTTTGTAAAATTTCTTCCTACCGGCAGGAAAAGTGGCAAGAATCTTCTTGACAAGACACCTGGGCTCTGATTTAGCCTGGGGAGGGTGAGGACTGGGGCTGAAACGGGGGCACCCCGCAGGATGCCCTTGCGCTGGGAAGAGGTGACGAATGACGATATTTGCCGGCGAGACACCGACCCGCAGCGCGCCGGAGCCGCAATCCGTAGGGGGGTCCGCTTGAGGACGCCTCTGAATGGGCAGACACGAGGCCCATAAGCGCTAACTTACGGACCCCAACCCTCTCCCGTGGGGAGAGGGCTGCGATCTCTCGTGGGGACGCGGCTTCCAACGCAACCCAGAAGCGTAAGTTAGCGCTTGTGGACACGAGGCCTGCCTCTACGTAGGCCGCCAAAAGGCCGGGGCAAGATGGAGAAGAGATCAAGCAGGCTGACAAATTGTACTAGCTACATGACGACTTTATGTCGGTCGGAAGGGTAAATGCCCAAAGCTGAGAACCTCTTGAAAACAAAAGGCCGGAAAGTGGATTTTTCTCCTACCAAAGCTGAGAACATGCTGAAAGGAAATCCACTTACAGATAATCAGACCGATACCGAAAACGGCATGACAAATCGACCGACGGAGGCGACGCCAAATAGTCGGTGCGGACGGGGAAAAGTCGCCGCGTGGGGCCAGCGGACCCCTAAAGATGTTAAAAATGCAGATCGACCCGGCTATATATATGAAAAAAAAGACACGCATGACAAAATGACCGAAGCAAAAGATGACATTTTTACACAAATTGCACGGATTTTGCAAAAATCGACGGCTTTTTTTCGCTATTTGCGCGCTGGAAACGAATTCCACCACGTCAAAATGTTGAAACTCTCGCGCAGAGGCTTGCTCTACGCAATCCCGAGAACAATCCGGAGAAGGCGGCGGTCTCCGACCGCCGCTACAGCGAGTATTTTTCCCGAGCTTCTGAGCCGGGGGATCAGAAGTGAACTTAAGATGTCTCCAGCCCCGGAGGGGCGACGGACGAGGGCAGTGTGTGGCGAAGAATTCCTTCGCCGGTTCCGGTCGTGCCGGACGAGTGTCCCTGGGTTGAGACCAATTCAGTGAGGTTCTTGATTATTCCGCAAAGGAGTCATTACTCCCTGCTTTCCACTACCAGCCCTGCCAGGAAGGGAAGCGGGCGGAGACCGTCACGACCAATCGACCACAGCCTTGACCACGCCGGCTTCGCGGTGAAGCCACGCGGGAAAGCGCTGTGGCATGAGGGCGCGGGGGGCGCACTCGGTGGGCCACGCCCCGACATCGATCTGGCCGCTTTCCATCGACTGGAGCACACGGCGGTGCTCGGTCGGAGTGCTGTTGCGGCTCGACAGGATGGTGGCCTCGCGGCGGTGGATGTCCGGGTCGTACAAGGAAACGTGGTCGTTGATCAGTCCGACGAAGATCAGCTTGCCACCCTGCTGGAGCAGGTGAATGGATTGCTCCATGGAGCCCCGGTCGCCGGTGCAGTCGAACACCAGCATCGACGGCTCTTCCTGCCGCGCTTCCTCGTGGGATGGATAGCAGCGCTTCAAGCCAAAGTGCCGGGCGGCGAAGGCGAGCCGCTCCGGCATCTTCTCCACCACGGCGATATCGGCGCCGGCCAGCCGCAAGAACTCGATCACCGACAACCCGATGGGACCGGCGCCCGCGACGATGGCGCGTTCTCCCGGTTGCGCCGCCGCACGCCCCACGGCGTGGATGCCGACGGCCAGCGTCTCCACCAGTGGAATCTGCTCCGGTGGCAGCTTCTCGCATTTGTACATCTGTTTCGCCGGCAGCAGAATGCGGTCGCGCATGCCGCCATCGGTGTGGACCCCGATGACGCACATCTTCGCGCAGCAGTTCGTCCGCCCGCGCAAGCAAGCCGCGCACTCGCCGCAGGTCAGGTACGGGTTCACCGCGCAAAGGTCGCCGGGCTGGAAGTCCCCGGCGGTGTCGCCGGTCTCGATAACCTCCACCGCAAGCTCATGCCCGAGAATGCGCGGATAAGTGAAAAACGGCTGCGTGCCTTCGAAGGCATGGAGGTCGGTGCCGCAGATGCCGACCGTCAACACCCTCACCAGTACTTCACCCGGTCCCGGCGCGCTCGGCGGCGCGGTTTCGGTGAACGTGAACCGGCCCGGCTGTTCCAATATGACTGTCTTCATGGAATCCAAGCTTCGCCTGTATCAGGCAAGAACCCCATTTTCGATTCTTGGCCGACCGTCAGGATACGGCTGGCTGCCTGTGAATGCAATGGCCGCCGGGACTTTCAACAACTGTGTTGACATGGACTGACGGAATCAATCAGATGCGGAGGTAGGTATTTTTGTTTGCTCCGATCAACCGGCGGTCAACTGGACAATCTCACTCCACGATGGGACTGCGCCTTGCCGCAGTTCCACATACTCCGGATACCGCGCGGCAAATGCGTTCCATATCTCGTTCAAGCGCGCCTTCCTCGTCTCCATGGCGTACTTCTGCTCGAGATTGATCTGTCCCGCCTCGGCCACGGACTTCGCGCGGCCCGCATGAACCTCCGCCAAGAGCTTCTGCTCTTCGCAATACAAAGCCGCAATTTCAGGCGAAGGGTCTGGCACCGTGAGCGCCGATTGCCCCAGCAGTTCGGCCAGCCCGCGCGACTTCGCGTACTCCGCCCAATACAAAGCGCGCTTTGTATCTTTCTGAGGGGAATCTTCCGCGTTCAAAATGAAAAGCGTGGCATTTCGTGCATGTCAGATTCCGGCGTTTTGGTGCGCTAAAGCGCGCAAGATTGTATCCAGAACTTGGTCGAGATATTTGCCGACGTCTTCGGCAAGGAAGCGGAGGACCAGATAGCCGTTCTCCTGAAGCAAAGCATCCTTGCGACGATCTCGCCGGTATGCGTCCGCGTCGCCAAGATGCTGGCCGCCGTCCAATTCGATGGCGATTCGCGACTTCGCGCAAAGCAGATCAACCTCCATGCGGCCCCAGCCATCGAACGGAATCGGCAACTCTGCGTTCAAACGAAACCTCCCGGCGGTTGCGGCCAAGGTTTCAAGTCGGCGGTATAGAAATGCCTCAGTTGCGCTTCGCGCTCGATCCGCGCCTTCGGCATTCGGCGGTGGGACTACCACCCCGCCCTTCGGGCACTCCTCCTTAGCAAGGAGGGGACTTACGGCGACGTCAACAAATAGATTTGCCAAGGAAGAATCTACGCCATCGCGCACCAAGCGGCGCACACTCGAGGCGTATTGGCTTTTCCACTCGGGATCGACGGGAAGGGGTACGTTGGCGGGCCAGCCCGGCACGGCGCTGCCCGGAAGCTGAATCTTGTAGCCAATCGCTTCATAACCGCGACAGCGGCGATCAAACATCCGCGTGAGCATTGGCACGTTGAGGTCGGCGTAGTCATAGACGCGCACTTCGCGCTTGCCGTCATAGAGGCGATGCAGCCTGCCGACGTATTGCGCGATGGTTCCATGCCACGAGACGGGCAGCGTCAGGAATAAGGTGTCGAGCCGGGCGTCATCAAAACCCTCCCCCACAAAACGGCCGGTGGCCAAAATTACGCGAGCCTCCCCCGCAGGAATGGCGGCTAAGCGAGCTTGGGCTGCCTCAAGTTCTTTCTTGCGCATCCTTCCTCGGAGCACCACCAGGTGCTGCACCTCGCGCGCCAACGCCTTGGCCAAAGCGTCCAGATGTTCATTCCGCTCGGTCAGCACCAGCGGTGAACGGCCCTCTCGAAGGGCATGGATCACATCCCGGCAGATAAGCCGATTGCGCTCTTCATCGGCAACCAGCTCCTCATAGAGTTCGTAGAATTGTTGCCGCACATTCGGATTGGCCGGCCGTAGCGGACGAAAGCCCGTCGGACGAACCATCGCCGTATGCTCAAAGGGATGAGCCGCCGCCTGTTGTTTCGAATTACCCCGATAACGCACGGGACCGCACTGCATAAAGATGATTGGATGGTGGCCATCCTTCCGTGTGACGGTCGCCGACAAACCCGTGACGAACTTCGCCTTGGCGTGACGCGCAACCAACTCAAAGCTTTGGGCGGAGAGATGGTGGCATTCGTCGACAATCAGGTGCCCGTAGTTGCCCACGAGATCATCGACTACGCCGTGTCGGACCAAGCTCTGGATCACCGCCACATCCAATAGGCCGCTGGGTTTGTTGCGGCCACCGCCGATCCGACCGACGGCACGCGACGGCATTCCTAGGAAGGTGGAAAGTCGCTCGATCCATTGCTGTTGCAATTGCCGTCGATGCACCAATACGAGCGTATTAACGCCACGTTGGGCGATCAGCCACGCGGCTACCACGGTCTTTCCGAACGCGGTGGTGGCGGCCAACACTCCCGTGTCCTGGGCAAGCATGGCCTGGGCGGCGACGGTTTGCTCAGGGCGCAGTTCGCCCTGGAATGTCACCTTCAGCGGCTGGCCAGGGTTGCGCTGGTCCCGGACCACTGACTTGATGTTCAGGCCCGACAGGGTTAGAAGCAGGTCATCCAGGCAGCCGCGCGGCAATCCAATGTGTTGGGGATAATCTTCGGCGCAGGCAATAATCCGAGGCTTGTCGTAGGTCGAAAGCCTCATGGCCTGTGCTCTGTAGAACTCGGGATTTTGGAACGCTGCCAGCCGGATCAATCGGTTGCGGAGGGCGGGAGGCAACGCCTCTTTCGGAAGGTAAATCTGATTGCCCAAGGTGAGTTCCAAGATTTTCGGCAGCGGACCAGCGATCGCAGCTTCTCTCCTGCGCCGCGAGGGCGGAGCCATCCACGGCGCCGCTTCGACTTCATCGCTCTCGGGCGCTAACCGGACGCCAATAACTTGTCCCTTGGCCTCAGCGAGACGGACCCTTTCTTCAACTACACCGCGGCTGATTTTGCGGATCGAGGACAAGCACTCCCATTGGTCAGGATACGGTGCAAATCGCTCATCTAGGAAAACGCTATTGCCCGATTGGCGCGGCCACTTCTGAAGTGGCAAGGCGATCAAGTTGCCGAAGCCGCCTTGCGGTAGAGTATCTTGATTAGGAAAGAAACGGTCGTACGAATCCAGGCCGATATCCGGACGGCGCTCCAGGGTCTCGGTCAGAATGTGTGCCCCTAACTTACGCGCCAAGGTGGCAGGAATGGCTTCGTCAAAGAAGCACCAAATGTGGCCACCTTTGCCCGACCGCGATCGCTCCAAAGCAGCTGGCAAGCTCATTTGGCGGCAGGTTTCCAAGAACGCAGCGGCATCCTCCTGCCACGTTGCTTTGTCAAAGTCGGCGGCCAGGAAGAAACAGGTTTCATCCAGAAGCATCGGATAGACGCCCATGACGAAAGCACGGCCATCGTCGTCCTGCCCCGAGAGATGCCAGCGAATCACCTCGTCGGTTACGGGAAGAAAACGCCGGTGGGGGCATTCAGAACATTTGATTCTTGGCTTTTCGCAGATCCCCTGAGCCCACTCATGGGCACAAGCTGGCGAATAGCCGGCCCTGCCCGTCTTGCGGCTTTCGAAGCGGCGGGGATAGACATCTTCGCGTCCGTGAAACAGAGACTGAAAGAGAGCGATTTTGGCCTCGGCGGGGGAATGCTGATCCACGCCAACATGCCGCGTAGCAGGCAATGTGACGGGTGTGTCCACGGCCATAGTTTACATCGGATAGGAACGGGAATGCCTGCCCCTTGTCCCCACTGCCAGAAGCCCTTTGAGCTCGTGAGGACTGAAGCTGCTTGTCTTCACTTCCACGGCCCAGTCGCCCCAACTTCCCTCAAAAACCGCATCGATCTCAAGCGGTTCTTCACGCCAGTAAGTTACCCTCGGACCTTGGTTGAGGGCGAAGGCGACGAGGCCTTCTGAGCCTCGGTCAAGCCCGAATCAGTCAGGGGGCTTTTTGTAGGTTCTGACGCTCGCGGCGGGATAGGTCGGGACCGAAGGAGGAGCAACAGCCCGATCACGACGAGGACTATTGCCCCCCATTCGACGGTGAGCCGGTGTGTGTCGATGCGGCTCGCGGTTCCAATCAGGAGGTGCTCATGTCGTGAGTGAGGTGAATCAGGAGTGGGGGGGCACGAAGAAGAAATGATAGCCCGCGAATCTCTCCGTAGTACCAAGACCTCCAGAAGTCAGACACTCATCCACGAAAATCCAGGGTGGGTATAGGGCTGTCAAAGCCACGAAAAAGATCCCAACCAACAGAACAGACCTTTGGCGAGGATTCATAAGTCCGACCTCGCGCGGGTGGCGACACGTTTGCCTGGAGCGATACCAGCCACCGGGCTGATCTGGAGTATGTCCTAATTTGGGATACTGAGTAAGCTCTCGTCATAATCCGGGCTGCCTTGAAAGACGCAGCCCATCGTCACAAATACCGAACCTTTCTGGAGCGGCTCCGGCAGGCCCGCCGTCACGCGAGCCTCACCCAAGTTGATGTTGCTCGCGAACTGCGCCGGCCGCAGTCATTCGTCTCCAAGTGTGAAAGCGGGGAACGCAGAGTTGATGTGGTCGAACTCCAGGTATTTGCCCACCTATCGAATGCGCATCCACTCAAGGTCAACCCTGGGATCGGCTTTCTCTGCACTTTGGAGGGCTTCAGCTTTGTCAGCGGCTGTCCCTTGCCAGACCATCCATTCGTGGGCTCCCGGCCGATCTTGAGCAGCCGGGCCTGAAACGGCTTCGATTTCGCCGTTGATCAGCGCAATGACTTTCCAGTCGGCCATGTGGTTGTCAATGTCCCTTACAACGTATTTTAACAGAGTCGGGAATGCACCGCGGGGATTAACGATTGACCGGGTGAGTATGCCTTTGGATTCGAAACCGCGAGTCCGAGGAAGAACCGCAGACCTCGCAGACGGAGGTCCACACTACGCTTGCTGCCCTACTCTGGACAAGAGTCTGGGATTCTTGGGCCAAAAACGAGAGCGGGGAACCGATTCCGGCTCCCCGTCTCAGGTGTCCGTCGTTTACGCCCTGGCAGCGCCCGCGGGGCGTTGCCAAGGTGCGCACCGCAAGAGCGGTGTAGTCATTCGACCATCGTATGCATGTCCGGGCGGGTCATAACTCCTCCCGTCAGCATACTTGCTTCATACTCCGCTGCGCGACAAATTGCAACCCTCCTAAAGTACTAGTACCCTCGGGGGACCCCGCCCCGTGCCTCAGTCCGGCAGTGCCAAAGCCCTCCATGCCGGATAACGCAGCAACTTGCCTTCGCAGACGTTGGCGACATAGCGACCCTTGCAGCGGAACTGCATGATCCGATTTCCCTCTCGCGCTAGGGCGGCCCACCGCGAGCTCGTCGCGGGATTCTGTTCAATGCCGATGATACGCAGATCGCCGTAACTGAACTCTGCGCTCCGGAGTTTCTTTGCGCGAAACACCGTAACCGGGTAAGATTCGTGGCCCAGCGCAACTTCTTCCTGGTCATCGGCAAGCGACTGTTGCCAGACCAAAATCAGTGTCTCCCCAAGCGTCATCGATAAGTCCTCGGACCAAAGGAAAGATTCTTCAGAAGCTGAACTCCAAGTTTTGGTCGGACCTTTCCGCAGCCCCTAAACGTTGTAGGCTGCATGAACAAGCCCTCAGTTACTTCGATTCTTCGGTTCGCGCAAGGGTCGATGATGCGAGGGCTCAAACGTCAGCATCTCAGCTTCGAGAGTCCTGTTGTTCCTTGCAGTCCCTACACCACCTAGTCCAGGGCACCGCTTCTGATCGCGCCTTGCTAATCGGCTGCCCGCATTCTTCGCAACTTCCAAATTCCTCGTGCCGAATCCGCGTCAAGGCATCCTCAATGGCGCGCAAGAGCTTGCCGTCTGTTTGGTGCAACCGGATTTGCGTGACGGCGCCGGTTTCACTGGTGGCCATGTCGACCGGGTCCCCGCGAAGCTCACCTGCGGTGGGAATCGAATCGACCAGACTCTTGCCGGTGGAGAGCGCTTGCCGCTTTGCAGGGAGAAGATTCTTATAGCGAAGCAGGCCGCTATTGTTCATGACAGTCGCCCTGTATCCCACGTTTATTATGAATGCATAGTACCAGTTCGTAAATTTTTCAGCCAGAGATGTGCTGCGGCAGCGAGGTTTAGCGTAAATAGGTGAATTGAACCGGCTGTATCGCGGAGTCACACTCTGCTCAATGCCAAGAGCCCCGGAAGGTTCCCGTGACCTATTTCACCCTGCGGGAGTTCATCGCGATTTCGCTTGCTCCGCCGCTTACGGGTACCCAAACCGAAGGCAAGCGGCGCGGTGAAGCGACTCTCCAGATACCGGATTCCGAGCGATCATCAAGTTCTGGCCGAGGCCATCTTGCGAGATCTGCGCCACGAATATCGACAAGAGAGGGTTGCGGCGTGAGCCTGAAAGCCCCCGGAGCGTCTTTATTGCGAAGGACAGGGGTGCTGGGATCATTTTGTTGCTGGATGATGACGAGGAGGGCCGGTCGGTTACGGTCCTCGTTTTGGAAAGCAAATATTTCAGAGTTTTGGAAGCTCACAATGGCGAAGAAGCCCTAAGGATGGCGAGGAATTACAAAGGGCCTATACGGCTCCTGCTGACCGACATGGTGGTGGCCGGGATTAGAGGTTGTGAATACAGTGTAAGGTTGGGGAAATCCGGCCGGAGACAAGAGTTATCTGCATTTCAGGGCACGGCATAGACACAGTAGTGCGCCGATGTGTGCGGGATTCGGTCGGCGACGCAATTCTTGCGCGAGTCCTTCACGCCAAACGCCCTGACCCGGCAGATTCGAAAAGTGTTGGATTCTCAGGGGCCGATTTGGCATGATGAAGGATTAGCGAAGGTAGTCGTCTCTAGCGGTTTCCCGAGTCAACAGGCTTGACTTGGCATGGCAGTTTTCAATCTGAAAGGTCAACCCAATGCGCAAAGACAACCTCGACGAATCGGACAAACCACTTGCAGCCGCAGGGAACTCTGGGGTCGAGGTTCCTGGCCAGCCACCTCCCCCGCTGGTGATTCTCGCTATTGATGACGACCCTGGAATGCTCAGGTTTTATGAGGCCGCACTAGGCAATGAGGGCGTCCGTGTCGAAAGCTCGACGGATTCACTTCGTGGAATGGAATTAGCAGAAACCCTCAACCCTGATTTGATCTTGTTGGACCTCGTCATGCCAGGTATTGATGGCATGGAAGCCCTGCGGCGGATTCGCCTCCGTGATCCGGAGGCACGGGTCGTCATGATAACCGGAGATTATTCAATCGAGTCTGCCATTAAAGCCATTCAGGCTGGGGCTACGGATTATGTTTGCAAGCCCATCAGTCTGGAGAAGGTGCGCAAGATCGTTCAGGAAACCCGGCAGCAAGTGGACCTTTCGCGACGGGAGAACGCGCTGGAAAATCAGTTCGCTGATGCTTTCAGCTTGGAGGGCATGATCGGCCGCAGTCCACGGATGCTGGAGGTTTTCGACCTGGTTCGCCGCGTAGCGCCGCACCTGGGGACCGCCCTGATCACGGGGGAGACAGGAACAGGAAAGGAACTGGTGGCTCGAGCTTTACATGAGCTGAGCTCTCGGGCCCAGCAACGCATCGCGGTGTTCAACTGTAGCGCACTCGTCGACACCCTTGCTGAAAGCCAACTGTTTGGTCACCGGAAGGGGGCTTTTACCGGGGCAATAAACGATCAGGCGGGGGTCTTCGAGTGGGCCAACGGGGGGACGGTCTTTCTCGATGAGGTGGGCGACTTAAGCCCGGCAGCACAATCGAAGCTCTTGCGGGTGTTGGAGAATGGCGAAGTGCAGAAGTTGGGCCTTCCGCAAGCCATCCGAGTTGACGTGCAAGTGATCGCGGCGACAAGCCGTGATTTGAACGTGGAGATGAGATCCAACCGATTCCGACCGGATCTCTGGTACCGGCTGAATATGGTCCAGATTCAACTCCCCCCTTTACGGGAGCGCCGGGAAGATATCTTGCTGCTGGCGCGACGTTTTCTTCTGGATTTCACTTCCCAGTATCGCAAGGAAATTCAGAAGATCTCACGACGGGCGGAATCTGCCCTGCTGGCTTATTCCTGGCCTGGCAACGTTAGGGAATTGGAAAACGTCATCGGCCGCGGTTGCATGCTAACCCGGACAAGGATGCTCGATTTGGAAGACCTACCGGAAGAATTAAGGAATCAATCTGCCCCGGCCGCCAGGTCGTCTACGACCATGGAGGAAGCAGAAAGACAGGCCGTCATTCAAGCTCTAGGCGAGACCAAGAATAAGGCCCTTGCGGCGCGCAAGTTGGGAATCAGTCGCGCGCGGCTTTATCGCCTGATGGACAGGTACGGTTTGGCCGATGATCCTTCCGCCGAAGAAGGGTTCAGCGAGGCATCTGGAGAGTAGCGGATTCTTTTGCCGTAAGGTGAATCTCACTGAAACGGCCCCTTGCGCCGGGTTTCAAAGTCGTCGTAGCCCGTGACCAGAACAATCGGAGTCCTTCGATTAATGGATGTCTGGCGAGCCAAGCGCGTTAACTCCAAGCCATCAGGTGAGAGCATGTGAACGTCGATGATTATCGCATCGAAATGTTAGTTGGTGATGTGCCGGGCTGCTTCCACGCTGTCCGTCACGGGCAGGATTTCAACGACAAAGTGGTCCAAGAGGTACTCCATTGCTCTAAGAGTATCTTTCTCGTCGTCGACAAGCAGAACTCGCATCGAATTCTTTACCTCCTGATCCCAAAATCGACTGCCCCGGCTGTCGGCTTACACAGTGGGGTCGTAACGAATGAAATCCTAGGAGCAGAGGCTCATGCCATCGCCTCGAGGAGCTGAAGGGCATGGTCGATTTGGGCGGGTTCCACGAGGTCCAATCCCCTGATCCCAAATGACCGTATCATTCCCCCTCCATTTCGGAGTTCCTCCCAGGTTCCCTCATTAATCGAAAGGAAGGCAGAAACTACCTCAGGGTCGAATTGCTTTCCGGATTGCCGAATGATTTCCTCGCGGGCCACTGCAAAAGCCGCGGCCGGGCGATATGGCCGGTCGGAAGTCAAGGCGTCCAAGGTGTCGGCCACAGCAAAAATCCTGGCCCCCAGCGGAATCTCTGCCCCAAATAAACCCTGAGGGTAGCCTGCCCCATCAAACCGCTCGTGATGGGTCAGGACAATCTCGGCTGCACCCACCAGGAACGCGATGCGGTTCAAGAGACTGTGCCCCACCCGCACGTGCGTCTCTATTACTGCGCGCTGCTCATCCGTTAACGGGCCAGCCTTTCTTAGGATGGCGTCGGGGATTCCGATTTTTCCGATATCGTGCAAAAGCGCGCCGCGGGTTAACGAATTCAATTGCTCGTTGCTGCAACCCATCACTTTTGCGATTTCCACGGCGTACGCCATCACGCATCGCGAATGCCCGGCCGTCTCGTTGTCTCTTAAATCCAAAGCTGCGGCGAGTGCTTGCAGAGTCTCGTCATAGGTCTGCTCGATCCGCCACATCGCCGCGCGGAGCTGAGCGGTCCTCTGTTGGACCATATCCTCGAGGTGTAGGCGGTGATTCTCCAATTCGGCTTCAAGCTTCTTTCGTTTCAGCACCTGGTTGACGCTGACCAGCACGGCCTCAAGGTGCAAAGGCTTCAGCAGGTAGTCGTCAGCGCCCTCTTTCATTGCCTGAACGCCCACCCGTACGTCATCCACGCCCGTCACCATCAAGAAGGCCAAGTGGGGTTGCTTATACCGAACAAATCGCAAGAGCTCCAGGCCGCTCATTCCGGGCATGCGAACGTCGCAGAGAACAACGTCGAATTCCTGGGTGTTCATCAAGTGCAGCGCTTCTTGACTGCTCTGGCACTCAAGACAACTGTAACCTACATGCCGTAGCATCTCAGCCAGCAGCTTCACGATGCTCGGCTCGTCGTCCACAATCAAAAATCTGCGTCTTAAGTTGGAGATTTGTTCAGTTGAGAGTGATTGAGTCTCTGTCATGCTTATCGAACCTCATTTCCGACGAGAAAGCCATCCTATGGATCACGGCTCGTCACTTTGTGTCCATTTCATGAACGGCCTTCGCGTTTTGCGCGACCATGCCTGCTTGTTTCCGCCGCAAAACAACGATGGTGCTGGAAAGCATGAAGAGACCCACGAAGGCTCCAGTCGTGTCAACGGCGGAGTCGAACAAGGAGGCGTGCCTTCCAGGGACGAATAGCTGGTGAAACTCATCCGTCAGCGAGTAAATTCCCGAAGCCAATAGCGCCCAGAAGGTAGCTCTTCGCGACCAGGAAGGATCTCCCACCGGTTTCAAGGAGTTGTAAAGGAACACCGCTAATACCGCATACTCCGTGAGGTGCACTGATTTTCTTAGCAAGGTGTTCAGCAGGTCGAGATTCTGGGGGAGAATGGAAATAGATAACCAATCGAGGACAATAGAGATGAACCTCGCGGATGACGCCGGAGAGTATGGTGCCCTCGAAAAGTTAAAAATCATCACCGCCCAAGTTGCAGTGGCGAGCCACCAGACTTTCTTTGTGAACGATTCCATAAACCAGCTTCTCCTATCGCTGACAACAAATGAAAAGGGTCTTTGGTGCACCTGGTAAGTCAGAGGATTTTGCGGTCACACGCAGGATCTGGTTTGCCATCCACCGGAGGCCCGATTCATTGTGGCCTCCGGCCCTGGTGGATATGCGAAAGACTCCTCAAGGCAAGCCACGATAGATAGCAGCTCCGGCGATGCTCGAGGCAATAGAAGGAGCCGTGCGATAGATCAAAGACTTGGCGGAATTGGACGGAATGTATACGATGTCTTCAGTCTGGAGTTGAAGGTCCGCTTGATTGCCTTCCAAGATCTTTTTCACCGGCACGGGAGTCTCCGTGTAGCCGGACGCACCTCTGCGGATGAGGCGAGATCGATTCATGGATGAGGTGCGATTGATTCCTCCTGCCATCGCAACGGCTTGCAGAAGGGTCATCTTCCCGTCGTTCCCCATGATGAAGCCTCCGGGCCGGCCAACATCACCCAAGACATAAACGAGACCTGCGCGAGGAATGAGGACCTTAGCGAGTGCCGCACAATAAAGTTTACCATTTGACTCTTTCAATTGCCGCGGGGAAGGATCGAATAGTTCCACTCTGGGTTTTGGCTGTGGGGTCGGATATTCAA
>Ga0315282_10009210_pt1 | contig 15746 bp, 14 predicted proteins | sample YL17G07_20_MG_FD_203693 | JGI IMG/M metagenome (GOLD analysis project Ga0315282, IMG submission 203693) | Sediment microbial communities from Yellowstone Lake, YNP, Wyoming, USA - YL17G07_20 | ecosystem: Environmental > Aquatic > Freshwater > Lake > Sediment | place: USA: Wyoming | collected...
TATGTCCTTTGCCCTTGAGAGGATATTTGATTGCGGTATTTGAAAAGATGTCCCCTCAGAAACGTAGACTGGTGATCTACGATCAACTCAATCCATCTTTTGCGAAATATTATACTCGTCCTGAAGCAGAAAAATTGCTATTGGATGGAAATTTTAAAGAGGTCCGAGTTCACCACCGCCATGCTTACAGTTGGACCGCTATTGGGACGAAACCCCAGCTATAGTCTCCTGAAGCCGTACAAAGATCTTTTATTGAATCCTATTTAATTGGTATCTCAATCCCTTTCTCATTCGGTGATGAGGGATCCCAGAGAAAGAGATACATGGACGCATTGGTTGGGAATTTGGTTAGATTTAGGAAGCTTCCGTCGAAATAACGTTTAAAAACAGTGGGAGATTCCTTGTTTAGCTTTTCTGCGGTCCGGGCTCCAACAATAATCCATAACCGGTTTTTGTCCGCAACGTATTGGGTGCAACAGGTCTTGGAATTATAGATCGTAAACATCCTGTTTCGATAGGTGAAGGATTTCCAATATCCTACCGTCTTCTCAGAATCTTTCCAAAAGGGAATAACATAATGACGGTCTTCAGGATATACGCCGAAATAATGAAGGATCCCCGGAATATATCCCTCCGCCCCGGCAAAAATCTTATCTCCTTCTATCAGTTGGGTTTTGAGATAAACTACCAAACCCTTGAAGTCCTGCTTCTCGGAGTGGTAATAGAGAGGTAAGATTACCAAATTCGATAAAATAAAGAGGATGACAAAAAGTATCTTAAAACGCATCCATCTTTTAATCTTTTCAAACTTAAATTCAAGAGCGTGTAAGGACTGGTAGAGGGAGATTAAGAAAAGGGGCATGAAACTGATGAAATACCTGGACGTTACAAAATGCGTAACCTGTGATAAATAACAAAAGAGAAATAGTCCTGCAACGGGCAACAAAAAAATAGCCAAAAGAACAATGGCATTCCTTCGGGGTGCTGAGAAAATCGGGAGAAGAATTAAAAGAATCACCGATATAAGTGTGAGGGGTGCATGAGGAACCCAATCATGGAATATTCCATAAAGGATAGACCAGAAGGATCCGGGTGATTCTGTGTGAAGCGGATCCATGATTTGTTGACCACTATAATGGATGGTTACAAATAGGATCCATGGGAGGCAGAATAGAAGAGTCAAGCCGTTTAGAACGAAGAAAGAGGCAAGGCGATTAGATGGATGATCTTTATTGCACTGATAAAACCATAGGATCTGAGAGAAGGCGATAAATGGAACAGAACTATAACTTGTGTGAAACAAGAGTGCATAACAGAATGCTAAAGGAAACAGATATTTTCTTCTTGAGGTTTTCAGGTGCTTCATAAAAAAGTAAAGGGCCGTCATTCCAAGGAACATGACCAAGGAATATGAACGGCCATCCTGGGAGAGGCTAATGTGATAGGCCATAAAAGTCAAAGAGAGCGTACAGGGAAGTGCAATAGGAGGGGAGAATGATCTTGCAAGAAGATACATCATCGGAAGCGATAAGGTTCCGAAGATTAAGGGGATGATTCGAAGGTCCCTTTCTTGTTCTGTGAATGGATAGAACAGATGGGTAAGAACAAAGAAGAGGGGAGGATGAAGGTATGTCGGATTTTTTTTGTAAAACTCTATCTGGGCCTTGATATCATCTCTTGAGTCATTAAACGTGTGGATTTCATCAAGCCAGAGAGACTTGTGATCAAAGGCATAGAACCTCAAGGCAAAACCGATGATAAGGCATAGAAATAGGAGAAGCATTTCCTTTCTTTTGGCTCCGTTTATGACGTTTGCAGCAGTGCGGTCCATGTTCATGAATCTGCCTTATGCTTTCTTGGCAATGCAGTAGATTGAGACACCAAAAGGAAAAGAAAAAAACTTGAGGTAATGGGGTTCGATGGAAAAGACCATCTTAAGAAAAAAGTTGATCAGTGGAAAATTTATTTCGTTTTCCGATTTGATTCTCAGCCCGAGAAGGTAAATGATACGCCTTCCAATTAAGATTGGGAAAAAGAGGAAAAAATTGAAGTAAGAGGACCTGAGTATTTTGAACCCTTCTCCTTCTATTTTTCTTACCAATTCTTTCTTAGAGTAGCGTCTCCTGTGCATTCCAACGATATCCTGCACCCCCCAGAGGGATCTGAATGCGGGGACGGTAAATAAGACTTTCCCCTCCCTTTTCAGGGTCCTATAGATTTCTCTGATCCCAACGGTATCCTCATCCAGGTGTTCAAGAATGTCAGAGGCAAGAATGAGGTCAATAGAGTCAGCTTTAATAGGTAATCTCATGACATCACCGTTCACCAGAGGAACTGCCGAAAGGCTTTTTCTTGTATGAAGGAGACTGTACATTTCCGAATCCATACCGACTAATTTAGACCGCATCGATTGCAGAAGTCTGAGATTTGAGCCGACCCCGCAACCGATATCGATAACCCGTAAATCGTTCTGGAGCCCCAGGAAGGAAAAAAGGACCTTGAATAACTTCCTCCTTCCGACGAACCACCAATGGAATCTTTCGAGATTCCACTCAACGTCATAGGTGATCTTTTTCATCTCAACTTTTCAAGGCGAATGACGTATCTTAGCGGGAGCCAAAAAAAAGGAATTCTCTTGAGCCGGGTCACCTTAAAACATCTTCTGAATAGGCTGAGCCACTCCTCCAAAGAGAGGATCTGGAGGTGCCATTCGTCTTCCATCCGTTCCGGCATCTCCTTATATTCTCCTCGCCGATTCACAAACCATCTGAAAATTCTTAATTCCACCAAAATGCTTTTGATTCGATTAATCCACAATTCATTAGGAACGGAAATGACAGCGACACCGTTCGGTTTCAGAATCCTGGCCATTTCATAGAGTGCCTCGGATGGGGAAAGGAGATGTTCAAGAACCTCAGAACAAATCACCTCCTTAAAGACCTCGTCCTTGCAAGGAAGGTTCTGAGCGTCTCCCTGGAATAGATGGGCCCGGTTGCCTAATTTCCGCCGCGCCTTATTCAAAAGAGAGGGTGAAATATCCACTCCAAAAAATTTCTCGGGCGAAGTCTTTTCGATCACATTTCCAGCGCCGCACCCAATTTCAAGAACATGGGTCTCTTTATGGATATCCATCAGTTTAACAATGGCTCCAACCCTTCGCCGTTCGACAAAACGTATCAAGGGATTGGAATGACGGTGGAATGCATCCGGGTCATATTTCTTGACCATTCTTTCATTCCACTCTTTGAACTCATCAGGCTTAATTCTTGTCGGGGATGTTTGCATCCTTTAAATGAACCTTGCTATAAGGGAAATCATCGTCTCAATAAAGCTTCCAAATAAATTCGGTATGATCTTGCCAGATACTCTGGACCAACATTTGCAACATTTGAGCCAAGAACTAAGGCCTTTTTGTTTGAAGATTGCCAGAAGGTACTATTTGGTAACTATTCGACTTTCTTCGCTCAACTTAAAAATTTGTTTTGTCGATAGATATTCCTTTTATCATATGGGATGATAGTGGTCAATTATTAGCCATTTCCATAACCCCGGAACGACATATATGATAAGTATGACAAGCAGGTGATTGTGAACCGGGACGATATGAATTTGTGCCGCTTATTCTCCTAGCTTGCAAGCTTCATAGAATATTTTCAAATTGAAGGTTAGAAGGTTTCAACAGTTCTATTCGTTGTGAGTACCTTCGTTAACAAAATTTGTCATTTGAAAGACAAAAAGTGTAAATTTAGATTGATTTTTTTGATTCACTGGTATATATTACAAGGGTTTCATCAACGCCTGTCAGAGTATAAATCTTTGTAATATCAATTAGTTATATAAACCAAGGTAATTGCTAGAAAGAAATTTCAAATTGGCATGGATTATGCTCCTTCAATGCTAACGAATTCAATAAAAGGAGGTGATCAAGAAGAAAGAAAGGCGAGAGGTTTTTAGGTTTTGAAACGAATGAGGCTAATGATTTTGGAAAACTAAACGTAAATCCAAAGGGCACAAAGTTCATTAAAGGAGGTTTGAATTATGTTAAGAATGAGAGGACAGAAAGGTTTTACATTGATTGAGTTGTTGATCGTTATCGCCATCATCGGTATCCTTGCAGCGATCGCCATCCCGATGTACAGGGCTCAGACGGTCAAAGCAAAGCTCACAGAAGTATCGAACAGTATGAGTAATGTGGCGAGTGCGGTAGCGGCCTTTTACCAGGATGAGGGTACCTTTCCTCAGGTCGCTCTTACTGCGACCGGAACAATTAAGACAACCTTAGGTGTGGCTATCCCTGTGGTTCCGGATGGGAAATACATTTCTGCAGTCAACATATCTGCTGGTGGTGGGGTCATCACTTTCACAGCGACCGCCACAGGTGAGTCTACGGTGGACGGCTCAACTTACGTATTGAGTCCCGTGGTATCGACAGATGGTGCAATCAACTGGTTCTGGGGTGGAACAATCCCGGCGGCCTATCGTCCAAAGAAGTAATCGTTTGATACGAACCTAAAAACGAAAGGGCAATCCTTGCTTGGAAGCCAGCAAGGATTGCCCGAGATTTTCTTGATTTCAAACTATCATGATGGTCCAAGCAAGGTCTTATTGAGATCCAGACGGTATTATCCTCGGAAAGAAAAGGCTTCGCACTCTGATTGAGTTTATGATTTTCATGGCTGTTATGTCGCTCTTTGCCTCTGTAGCACTCACTATCTATAGGGTTTGCCGTCGAGAGGCCGAGGAGTCTTAAATGATACCAAGGAAAAGACGGGAATTAGGCTTTACATTGATTGAGTTGTTGATCGTAATTGCCATCATCGGCATCCTGGCAAGCATTGCGGTCCCAATGTACAGGGCTCAGACGGTTAAAGCAAAACTCACAGAGGTAACAAACAGCATGAGCCATATGGCGAGTGGAGTAGCGGCCTATTACCAGGATGAAGGGACCTTTCCCGGGACGGCTCTTAGCACGACAGCAGCAGTCAAGTCGACATTGGGTGTGTCTGTGCCTGTGGTTCCGGATGGAAAATATATCTCTGCAATCAACCTTTCTGCCGGTGGTGGAGTGATCACTTTCACAGCGACCAATACGAATGAGAGCACGGTGGACAATCAAACCTTCGTATTGAGTCCTATTATAACTACGGATGGTGCGATCAACTGGAGATGGGGTGGAACAATTCCCTATGCCTACCGCCCGGGGCAGAAGTATTAACACCTAAGTGGGAATGGACAATCCCCGAAGGTGGCAAAGAGAGTTCGTTCAATGGCCGCATTTTCAGGGTTTCCGAACCTATTATTGATTCCCCCAAAATAAGGAGAGTTGTCATGCAAATGTTTAGAATCCGGAGGAAGAAATCAATCAGAGGGCTCACTCTGATTGAGCTCCTTATGGTGATTCTTATTGTTGGAATTCTTGCAGCCATTGCGGTCCCCACGTACTCAAATTATATGATGAGGGCAAGGAGGGCCGATGCCAAGACTGCATTGGAACAAGTCAGGGCAGCCCAAGAGATGTGGAGAGCAGAAAAGGGAAATTATGCCGTCGATGATGGGCTTGGAACGGCGGTAACGAAACTTCGAGTTACAATGGGGGCCCCAAACACAACAGTAAGCAATTACTATACCTGGGCTTTTTCGGCTGGCCCCACCGCCACTACATTTACTGCACAAGCAACAGCTATAGGGAGTCAGGCAACGGATGGATGGCTCGCGATCAACCAGGATGGAACGAAGACGAGCCAATATGCCAATAAATGGCTTAAATAGGTTTTTAGTCAAAAAAAAGCAATTGGACAGAAAGCAAGATAATTATATTTGTCTTGCTTTTTTTGTTCCTGGATAAAATAATACGTGGATGGAAGGGAAAATGGACCTTTCAATAGTCATCCCCATGTTCAATGAAGCCGAGAATGCGGAAACGAGCCTGAACCGGGTTGAAGAGGCACTGGCTTCCTTCGATGGGACTTATGAAATCATTGCCGTCAATGATGGGAGCATCGACCATACCTTAGATATACTAAGAAAGATAGAATCCCAAAATGAAAAGGTAAGAGTGGTTTCTTATTCAAAAAATATGGGGCGCGGGATGGCCTTGAGAAAGGGGTTTCAGGAATCGAAAGGGGAGATGGTTGTCTCCATCGATGCGGACCTGAGTTACGATCCTCGTTTTATCCTCGATTTGGTTCATGTCCTGAAGAGGGGAGAAGACATAGATTTGGTGCTTGCTTCTCCATATATGCCAGGAGGAAAGGTTCAGGAAGTCCCGGTCCTTCGTTTATGGATCAGTAAATTGGGAAACAAAATCCTCCGATTGGCTCTCCCCAACAGGATTTACACTTCTACTGGAATCTTCCGTGCCTACCGGAAACATGTCCTCGATTCTCTCGAGCTTGAGTCGAACGGGAAGGAGATTCATCTCGAAATCCTTTCCAAAGCGATGGCTCTGGGTTTCCGGATTAAAGAAATCCCCGTGACTCTTAAAGGAAGAAAGAGGGGGCGGTCGAAATTCAAATTCAAAAAAACAGCTATTTCACATTTGGTTTTCTCTATCTTTGAAAAGCCAATGATGATATTTGGCTTTCTTGGTCTCATCACCCTCGGAATAGGGCTTTTGATCGGCCTTTATATCACCTACTTAAGATTTTCAGGGGGATTGGCTCCAGGAAGGCCGCTCATCACCTTTGCTATTCTATTGATCTTAGGGGGAATCCAAATCCTTTCTTTTGGGTTTATAGCAATACAAATTGTTTCTCTCCGTAGAGAAATCCTCCGCATCCAGAAAGAGAATCTGGAATTAAGAAAAGAAATAAGGAAGCCATGAAACCAGGAAAAGGATTGGAATATGAAGATCTGACTGAGAAGATTATCGGGTGTGCTATTGAGGTTCACAAAAAAATAGGTCTTGGATTCTTGGAGTCAATCTACGAAAATGCTTTTATCATTGAGTTGCAGAAACAACATCTTCAAGTTGAGAGGCAACGAGAGGTCGTGATCAAATATGATAGTATTGAAGTTGGAAGGCATAGGCTCGATCTCATTATAGATGATACTATCGTTGTTGAGCTGAAAGCGGTTAAGAATGTAGAAGATATCCATTTCGCAAGTGTAAAGTCTTAGCTTAAAGCACTGGATAAGCAACATGGTCTGATCATAAATTTCTCTAGAAAAATCCTTGAGGTTAAAAGAGTTATCCACAAGTAATTTCTTGGCTTCCTGGCTTCCTTATGAGGATTTTATTCCTTACGAATGCCTATCCTGATTTTGATTCTTCCTACCGGGGCATCTTTATAAAGAAGATGGCTTCCCTTCTAAAGACGGATGGATATGATATTGCTATCGTGACTCCCAAAATTTATAAGAAGAGTTGTTACGTGGAAGAACAAAACGGAATGAAGATCTATCGGTTTCCATTCTTTGCGGGAAATCGGCTTTTGATCGAATATGATAAAATTCCTTATTTACGCATGTGCTTCTATTACATCTCGGGATTTTTCTTGACTCTCTATGCCCTCATCAGGCATCGATGTCAGATGATCCACGTCCACTGGGCTATTCCAACGGGATTGATCGGCGCGGGAGTTGCCTTTTTATCAAGAAAACCCATGATGGTTACTATCCATGGGTCTGACTTCAGGCTGGCCATGGATCAATCTTCCTTTCTTAAGAGGATCTTTCTCTATGTGTGCAAAAAGGCAAATCATCTTCATTGTGTCTCAGACGGGATGAAAAGGGAGTTAGAGGAGTTGGGAATCAACGGGGGAAGGATATCAGCTTTTCCCATGGGTATCGAAACCGATTTTCTAAATAAACAAGGGGTTCAGAGAGCGGGTTTCGACAACCGGCCGACTACCATTTTGAGTAATCGAAATCTGTTACCTATCTATAATGTTTCTCTGTTCATTCGGGCAATCCCTCTCGTCCTTAGAGAAGAGTCAAAGGTAAAATTTTTTGTTGCCGGCGATGGTCCGGAAAGAGAAGAATTGGAAAGGGAAGCAAAAAACCTAAGGATAGGGGATTTCGTTCAATTCCTGGGGCGAGTGCCTCATGACGCTATGCTGAGCCTTCTGGGTGAGACAGATATTTACGTTTCAACCTCCTTGCATGACGGGACGTCCGTATCGTTGCTCGAAGCCTTAGGTTCGGGTGCATTTCCTGTGGTGACAGATATCCCGTCCAATAGAGAGTGGATCTCTGATGGGGAAAATGGCTTCTTGGTTCCAACAGATGAGGAAAGAGTTTTAGCTATGAGAATTCTCGAAAGTATCCGGAATAGATCACTGGTTGAAAAAGCTAGGCAGAAGAACCTTCGCCTTGTCACCGAGAAGGTTCTGTGGCCAGCAACTATAGAAAAAACAAAGAGAATTTACGAGAGGGTGCTATCTTCAGAAAATTGAAATGTGGCATAGAAGTTGCTCGCTAATGAATCTTAGTAGTTGTCTTTATTCCATGCCATTACGGGTCTGTTTTGAAAAGGGATTAGATTCAATAACTTAAGCCATTTTATTTTTTTTCTTTCCAGTGTTCAATGTTTGAACGGATTACAAAAATGTCCTTTAATTTCTAGGAGGTTATAAGAAGCCTCGATGGGAAATCAAAATTTAGGTATTTTTAAACCTTCGGAGGAAATCAGAGAACTCCGACTCCTTGAGGAGCTCGAGCGCAACCCTATCATCTCGCAACGCCAATTGAGCCACAAATTCAATATCGCCTTAGGAGTTACAAACGCCTGCCTGAGGAGGATGGCACGAAAAGGGTGGATTCGGATTCGAGGCTTAAGCCATCGAAAGATTGGTTATTACCTTACACCCATAGGGTTTGCAGAAAAGACCAAACTATCCCTTCACATGATTGCTTATACCATTCAGCATTATTCTGAGTTGAAGAAAATGATCAGTCAGAGACTCTTGGAAATGGAACGGGAAGGGTTCCATCGAATCGTTTTTTATGGGATCAGTGATGAAATGGAAGTCGCTTATATCACCCTTCAAGGCGTCAATCTCAAATTAGTTGGAATTGTCGAGGATGATGAAAAATTTAGATCTCAAATACTCTTGGGTTACGAATTAGAACCCGTCAGTCGAATCAAAGAACTAAAACCCGATTGCATATTGATCACCTCCTTGGAAGAAAATGATCTCAGAAAAGAGAAGCTTAAAAACCTATTAGACACAAGGCAAATTTGCGTAAAAGACATCTGTTTTTCCAGATTTTGAAGATGAAGATACTAACAGCAATGTACAATCTAAGAAAAGGAGGAGCCTACGACCGATTTCTCATGATGGTTGAAGCTCTCTTGGAGAAAGGATGTGAGGTCCACTGTCTTTCGCTGGTGCCGATTCCGTTAAAACATCCTTCTTACCATAACCACCTCATCATTTTTCCGTTTCAAGTGAAGAACGGATGGGTGGCAAAGTCTATGACCCTTCTTTTTTTTCCCCTCTATGGTCTTTTAACGGGATGGCGAGAGAAGGTGGGTCTTTTTGTGTCCTTCGGTCCTCTGTATGCTTTCTTGCAGGCCTTTCCTAAATGGATTTTGAAGAAGCCGATGGTCACATTTATTCGTTTGGATCTAACCCTGGGATTTAAGAAGAGAGATATCTTTGATTTCTCCAACCTTTTAAATGGGATGATGGAGTATGTGGGCCTCCTTTTTACGGATCGCGCTCTTGCCGTTAATACAGCCATCCGACAAGAGATCATGGAGACTGTTGGAAGACGGAAAAAAATGGAGGTAGAGGTGCTTTTTAATGATATTCCAGAGATCAAAAGGTCATCCCCAGAAGATATTTTAGAGACAAGAAATCTATTAGGTATCCCGGAGCAAGCTAAAATGCTCGTCACAGCCGGGGTCTTAACGCCCCGCAAGAATATTGATGTCCTTCTGAAAAGCCTTTCAAATTTAGGAAGGAGGGATTGGTTCCTTCTGGTCATCGGCGATCACTCCAAACAGGAAATATCTTCTTACACAAATTACTTGAAAGCCCTAACAAAAAAACTAAATCTTGGGGATAAGGTAATCTTTAAGGAATGGGTTCAAAAAGAAGAACTTTGGAAAGTTCTTAGTGCAGCAGACTTATTTGTAATGCCGTCCATCAAGGAAGGTATGCCCAATGTCATGTTGGAAGCCATGGGGTGCGGCGTGCCTTGCCTTGGAAGCAATATTCCTGGCATTCGCGACATTCTTCACCATGAAATCTTGATGTTTGACCCCTATGATGAAGAATGTATTGTGGATAAAGTAAGGCGATTTTTTTCCGATACCAAATATTTTACTGATGTGCATGAGTTATGCCGAGAGAGGAAGGCGGGCTTCGTCTTCAATTGGAAGGAGGAAGTATTTCACGTGGTCATGAAGGGAATCCGTTAAAAAGGATGAGGGATGCAACGGAAATAGATCTCTTGAGAGGTGGTGAATGCCAATCAATGTAGTTTTAGTGGCCGGAGCACGGCCCAATTTCATGAAGATTGCTCCTTTATGGTTAGAGATGAATCGATTCCCTTCCGTGTTCACCCCTGTTCTGTTACATACGGGCCAGCATTATGACTATGAGATGTCCAAAGTATTTTTTGAGGACCTTGATCTACCAGAGCCAGACTATTTCCTCGGTGTCGGTTCCGGAACGCACGCAGAGCAAACTGCAAGAATTATGATGGAATTTGAGAAAGTTCTTCAAAAAGAGAGACCAGATTTAGTTGTGGTGGTGGGGGATGTCAATTCCACCCTTGCCTGCAGTGTAACCGCCAAGAAACTTCTGATCTCCATCGCCCATGTGGAAGCAGGGCTTCGCAGTTTCGACATGACCATGCCGGAGGAAATCAACAGAAAACTGACGGATGCCATTTCCGATCTCCTCTTCACTCCATCGATGGATGGGAATCGAAATCTCGTCCAAGAAGGAGTGAGTCCTGATAAGATCCATTTCGTAGGAAATATTATGATCGATTCTCTGGTCAGGGTTCTCAATCGGATAACCGAACTCGATGAAGACCGGGTCCTGAGCGAATTTGGTCTGGAGAGGGGACATTATGTTCTTGTCACACTGCATAGGCCTTCGAATGTGGATAGGAAAGAAACCCTTTCGAAGATCCTTCATTTCTTGAGTTCGCTTTCAGCGAAAATACCCGTTATTTTCCCTGTTCATCCCCGGACCAAGAAAAATATGGACGGGTTTGGAGTGAACGAATCTCTTCGGCGAAATTTCAAGATTATAGAACCCCTAAGATATAGAGAATTCATTGCCTTAGAAAAGAGGCCTCAATTTGTGTTGACCGATTCTGGAGGGATACAAGAAGAAACGACCTTTTTAAACGTTCCCTGTCTTACCCTCAGACCAAATACGGAGCGGCCGGTGACCATTGTTGAAGGAACCAATGAATTAGTGACGATCGATCAATTAGAGGAAAAGGCCGACTTAATTCTTACTGGCGGTTGGAAACAGGGGAAAATACCCGAATTATGGGATGGGAAGACAGGGGGGCGAATTGTAGAAATCCTTAAGAAAATGGAGTCTTGAGACGATGATCCAAGCAATCATGAGGAGAGGCAAAGTAGTCGGTGAAACGGTACCCTTGCCATCTGTTTCGGAGGGGTCCGCCCTCATCAAGGTGTTTTATTCTTGTATCTCTGCGGGGACGGAAATGGCGACGGTCCTTGCGGGCAAAAAGTCCCTCATCAAGAGGGCACTTGAACAACCTGAACATGTCAAGAAGGTCTTCGATATGCTGCGATCGGTTGGGATCGCAAGGACTTTTGAAAGGATAAAGGGGAAATTAGAAACGGGTTCTGTCCTGGGCTATAGCCTATCGGGTGTGGTTTTGGCTGTTGGAAATGGTGTGAGAGATTTAAGAATTGGCGATCGGGTTGCCTGCGCGGGCTCAGGCATCGCCAACCATGCAGAATATGTCGACGTCCCCCGAAACTTAATTGTGAAGATACCTCCCTCTCTCGGGTTTCAAGAGGCTTCGACGGTTGCCCTGGGAGCCGTTGCCATGCAAGGGGCAAGAAGGGCCGAAGTGACATTCGGGGAATACGCGGTCGTATTTGGATTGGGCAACATTGGACAGTTGACTCTGCAGATCCTCAAGAATGCTGGTTGCAGGGTCATCGGAATAGATTTGGATGATCGAAGATTGAGAATTGGAAAGGAGAATGGGGCAGACCTCGTGTTAAACGCCGAGAAGACAAATATCCTGAAGGAGGTCACCCATTTCACCGATGGGAAGGGCGCGGATAAGGTTGTTTTTACCGCGAGCACCTCCTCTTCAGAACCTCTGCATCAAGCCTTTCAGATGACACGTAAAAAGGGAAAGGTCGTTTTAGTGGGCGTTTCAGGAATGGATATCAAGAGGGAAGATTTGTATGCCAAGGAGATCGATTTTCTCATCGCCACTTCATATGGCCCTGGCCGATATGATGAGGCATATGAGAAAAAGGGATTCGATTATCCCTATGCCTATGTGAGGTGGACAGAAAACAGAAATATGCAAGAGTATTTGAGACAGTTAGGAGAGGGGAGGATCCATCTGAAGAATTTGATTGAAAAGGTTTATCCCCTTGAGAAATTAGAGGAGGCCTATGAAGATTTGCAAAAACCCGGCAGACCCCTGCTGTCGCTTTTGAAATATGATCAAAGGGTTCCCGAGAATATAGACGCCCTGTACGAAAAGGAATCGAAGGTTACCGTCTCCTCCCGGGTTTCTCAGAAAAAAGAGAGCGTCAATGTGGCGGTTGTGGGAGCAGGCGGTTTCGCATCGTCGGTTCACTTACCCAATTTAGAAAGATTGAAGGGCAAGTTTTGCATCTACGCGGTGATGAGTCGAACTCCTTATGAGGCAAAGGCGGTGGCGAGCCGATATGGGGCCCATTATGCGACGTGCCGTTTGGACGACCTCTTGAGCGATGAGCATGTTGATCTGATCATGATCACCACGAGACACCACTTGCATGGTGAATACGTATTGAAAGCCTTGAAGGCGGGTAAGAATGTCTTTGTGGAAAAACCTCTTTGCCTGAATCAAGAGGAACTCGACAGTATTAAAAAGTTTTATAGTTCGCCGCCCTCGGTCCAAGCGTCTCAACACCCCTTGCTGATGGTGGGTTTTAATCGCCGTTTTTCCTCATATGCCCAGGAAGCCAAAAAACATATCCAGCAAAGAATCAATCCTCTATTTATGCACTATAGGGTGAATGCTGGATATATCCCCCTAGACCATTGGGTCCATGGAGAGGAAGGGGGTGGGAGGATTATCGGTGAAGCTTGTCATTTTATCGATTTATTCACATTTCTCACAGAATGCAGAGTGAAAGCGATTTATACGTCCACCCTCGTTCCTAAAACAGAGAGCCTTTCTCGGGATGACCATCGAGTCATCGTCCTAAATTATGAAGATGGATCTGTCGCAACGCTCGAATACTTTGCCTCAGGGTCAAAAGAGCTTTCGAAAGAATATTTTGAAGTCCATTTTGATGAAAAAACAATGGTCATAGACGACTTTAAATCTATAAAAGGATATGGTGTAAAGGTGAATGAAATTAGATCGAGGATTCCAGAGAAAGGACATTTGCAAGAATTGGAGAACCTTCATGATTCTATTACAGGGACAACTGATAAGTGGCCAATAGAATTATGGGACATGATTCAGACCACAGAGGTCACGTTTGAAGTAAACAAAGGAATTGAATGATGTGCGGGATCGTTGGCATTTACTCTTTCAGCGGGAAACCCATCGATGAGAACCTATTGGTCAACATGCGGGACTCCATGAGTCACCGCGGACCGGATGGAGCAGGAAACTGGATTTCAGACGACCGGTGTATTGGAATGGGCCATCGGCGTTTATCCATCATCGATTTATCTGATGCTGCGTCCCAACCCATGTGTAATGAGGACGGCACCCGTTGGATTGTCTTTAACGGCGAAATTTATAATCATGCCGAGATTCGAACAGAACTCGAAAGAACAAGTAACCACCGGTGGAAAACAGACCATTCAGACACAGAGGTCATTCTCCATGCCTTTGAGGAGTGGGGGATCAAATGCCTTGAAAAATTTAGAGGGATGTTTGCCATCGCCCTCTGGGACCAGAAGACCCAACAGTTATGGCTGGTTCGAGATCGGATGGGTATAAAACCGCTCTACTATAGTATCCATCATGGAAGAATCTCCTTTGCTTCTGAGATTAAGGCCCTTTTGATCGATCCTGACCAAAAGCGCTCCGTCCACGATGAAGCCTTTTACCACTATCTTTCTTTCTTGACCACGCCGGCTCCTCAAACTCTTTTTGAGGGTATCAAGAAAGTGTCCCCCGGAACTTGGCTTCGAGTAAATGCCAACGGTGATATTTTCGAGCACCGATACTGGGATGTATGGGATCACACTCGTCCTTTGACAGACGTCTCCGAGGAAGAGATAGCGGAACGGATCCTGACAGAACTGCGCACCGCCGTGAACCTCCGAAAAGTGAGCGACGTACCGGTAGGGGTCTTTTTGTCAGGGGGCATCGACTCCAGCACCAATGCGGCCTTATTTTCGGAAGGCGAGCAGAAGCCGATCAAGACCTTTACGATAGGATATGAGGGCGAGTATCCGAGCTACCCAAACGAGCTCCGGTATGCGCGCCAAATGGCAACCCGGGTAGGAGCAGAACATCATGAGAGGATTCTGACACAAAATGACCTGCTTGACTTCCTCCCACAGATGGTTCATCTGCAGGATGAACCCATTGCCGACCCCGTCTGTGTCCCAGTCTATTTCGTGTCGAAGCTGGCGCGGGACCATGGCGTGATCGTCTGCCAAGTCGGGGAAGGGGCGGATGAACTTTTTTGGGGGTATCCAGGTTGGGAGAGAGCCCTTCGTCTCCAGCATTATGACGATCTTCCTATTCCGCGAACGTTCAAGCGGTTGGGGCTCCTGGGTTTAAGGCTTCTGGGAAAGGAACAGACCTTTCAATATGAATGGCTTCGCCGGGGAGCAGCAGGGGAGCCTATCTTCTGGGGAGGGGCAGAGGCATTTACGGAACTGCAGAAGAAGCACCTCCTCTCTCAAAGGTTGCGAAAAAAATTTGATCAACTGTCATCCTGGGAGATATTGAACCCGATCCGCCAACGGTTTGAAGAAAAAGCCTGGGAGAAAAGCGCCCTTCATTGGATGAGCTATCTTGACCTCAATCTGCGTTTGCCAGAGTTGCTCTTGATGCGGATCGATAAAATGAGCATGGGTGTGAGTTTGGAGGGCCGCGTTCCTTTCCTCGACCATAAATTTGTGGAATTGGCGATGAGCATTCCCGAGTCCCTCAAGACAAAAAATGGGGTTCCCAAATACATTCTAAAGAAGGCTGTCCGGGGCCTCATTCCGGATGAACTGATCCACCGGAAGAAGCAGGGTTTTGGCGTTCCTGTCTACGAGTGGTTTTTTGGCCGGCTGGGGGAAGTGGCTCAAAAAGAACTGAACGTGTTTTGCCAGAGGACGGACTTTCTGGATCCAATCCAAGTGCAAAGACTGATTGCTTCAGGGAGCGGCCCTCAGGTTTGGTATCTTCTGAACTTTGCTTTGTGGTGGAAGGAATATCTGCAATGAAAGAGGCTAAGGAACAAGCAAGACTCCTGTGGAACGCCTATCCTTCATCTTGGGAATAGATCTTGGATCCAATCATTGGTGGTATGTGATTGAGTTTGCGAGGAAGTCATGGCGGGTTTCAGGGAACGCTACAGCCTGCTCATAAAATCGGAGTTCATTCGAAAGATA
>Ga0315282_10009213_pt1 | contig 15744 bp, 9 predicted proteins | sample YL17G07_20_MG_FD_203693 | JGI IMG/M metagenome (GOLD analysis project Ga0315282, IMG submission 203693) | Sediment microbial communities from Yellowstone Lake, YNP, Wyoming, USA - YL17G07_20 | ecosystem: Environmental > Aquatic > Freshwater > Lake > Sediment | place: USA: Wyoming | collected...
GGGGCTGCGAGCCCCGGAATAACTGTTCGCGGGGCCGCGACTCGTGCCCTGGTATCCCCCAGGGCTGGCCGCCCCGCCCGCACGGGTCGACCTTACCACGTTGGCGCCTTTGAACTCACCCGGCCTCCCGGTTGCGGCCACATCGGGCTTGCCATGGTTTACGGCAGCAAATTGTGCGCGGTCATTGTGCGCCGCCATCTCGTGCTGCCGCTGTACGGGTGTGGCCGTGATGTGCCGGTCGCGCTCCGCAGCAAGTTCACCGGGGTTAGGGCGAGCGCTGAGTCCGCCCGCACCACCATTGTAGCTGACCCGATTCACCGCGAAATTGTTCACCACCCTACGGTTGTAAACGTTGGTGATGCGCGTCACGTTGATATTGGTCACAGACCGGTTGTAAAAGAAGGTCCCGCCCCTCCATTCCCCCCCTACAAAGCCCACGCCAATGTAACCGAAACCATAATTGATGCCGCCGTAGAAGCCAACATGCGGGCCCCAGTAGCCTGGATGCCAGACAAATGCGCTCCTACCCCAACCCCAGTAACCGGGCGTCCACAACAAGCCTGGGGCTGGCGCGACCACCCAAGTGCCGGGAATCCAGAAGTAACCACGGTCGGGATCGTAAGCCCAATAACCTGGGGTCCAGATGTAGCCAGGGCTCGGACAAACCGGCTGCGCATAAACGGGCAGCGGTGGAGGACCGACCCTCACTGACACGCCCACGACAATTTCTGCGGCCCGCGATGCGGTTGGCAAAGCGAAAACCGCAATGGCGAACAGACCGATGATCAGCAGGCCTGATAACAGCAAGCCTGGCAATCGCGGCGACCGCCCTCGATCCGACAACCGCAGAGAGGTGCTGCACCCTTGCGGCTTCCGACCCGGAACGGATTTGTCAGTTCTCTGGTTCGTTGCGCCCGATGAAACTGACGGTCTGGCCTCATGTTTTGTGTTCATGGATTTTCCTCTGATAGGGTTTATTGGACCTCATCCTTCCCTTGTTTCGATGCGCGTTTCTGCCTGAGCGTTCGCGATGACGCAGCATCGTGCCCATACACTCAGGACAGCCGGCACGGGCTCGCATTGCCCCGCGCAATCGGTCCACAATATTTCAGGCAATTGCCGGGCCATGATTGGTTGTTTGTCCGTATCGTCAGGATAATACAGATAGTTCGTAGTCGCCTTGGGGGATCGTCGGGGACGGGACGCACCTCCCAATTGGGTGAATCCTACATACCTGACGAAGTTTCATCCAAGGTCGTGGGGTGAGTTCTTGCAGGCCTGCAAGAGCCTTCGCATAAGAAAAGCGACTCTCCAATGCCGTGGGCATCGCGGTGCTGGTTTTCTACAGGCCAGAGACCGGGGAGAGCCTTTGCCTTAATCCCCGCGTCTGCCTTCGGCATGCCATTTCCAAGCGCTCTGAACAATCGTCTCAAGCTCTGACCGGATTGGCTTCCAGCCTAACAGCCTGCCCGCCCGATCCGCTCCGGCCACCAGGATTGGCGCATCCCCGGCGCGTCGCGGGGCTTCGTGGACGGGCACTGGACGCTCGCTTATCCTTCCCACGGCATTGATCACCTCGCGGACGGAATGCCCCCGGCCCGTTCCCAGGTTTATTGCCTGGCTCGCCCCGCCGGCCGCGATGTAATTCAACGCACGCACATGGGCGTCGGCCAAGTCCGCAACGTGAATGTAATCGCGAATGGCGGTGCCATCGGGGGTGGGATAGTCTGTGCCGTAAACCTCAATGCAAGGGCGCCGGCCGAGGGCCGCTTGCATGACCAGCGGAATGAGATGCGTTTCGGGGTTGTGCGCCTCACCCAATTCCCCCTCGGAGTCCGCCCCGGCCGCGTTGAAGTAACGCAAGGCGATCCACCCCAAGTCATAGGCGCGACCGTACCAGTGAAGCGCACGCTCCATCATCAACTTAGTGTCGCCGTAAGGATTTACGCAGTGTGTCAGGTGCTCCTCCGGTGTCGGAACCTGCTGGGGATTACCATAGACCGCGGCGGAGGAGGAGAAAACGATTTGCTTCACGCCGGCGTCGAGCATCGCGTCGAGCAATCGCAGCGTATTGACGACATTGTTCCAGAAGTACTTCTGTGGTTCCTTCACTGACTCGCCCACTGCAATGCTTGCCGCGAAGTGCAGGACGGCTTCGATCCGCTCTTCCTTCAGAGTGGTGTGCACCAGTTTGGAGTCAGCCAGCTCCCCCTCGGCGAGCGGTCCCCACTTTACCGCCCAGCGATGTCCGGAGCTGAAATTGTCCAGAACAATCGGCTCGTGGCCGGCTTGCGCCAACGCCTTGGCGGTGTGACTCCCGATGTAGCCCGCCCCGCCCGTCACCAACACCCGCATCTTCTTTCTCCCGTCATGCTGCCCGTATTTTTCCGCGATGCGCCTGGCAACACAGCGCTAGTGCGGTGCACCGCGCAATTTTGAATTGGCGGTCTTATCCCTAAGAACATAGCATGGCCAAGGTTGTTTGGCGAAGCGGGTTGGAGGGGGGGGCTTTCAGGGGATCAGTCTGAAAAAGGAAAGACCCGTCCGGCTCAGGGCTTATCAGGCAGGACTGTGGGGTTGCTTAACAAATCCCGGACGGGTCGGTGGGCTCGTTGGTAGTGCACACGATATCCCTCGTGCTTGTTCTTCCTCCTACCAAAATTTGAAATACTCGGAATCCTGCCGCCAGGAACCGGGCTTCATCAGGTCGGGCGCTTTCCTTACTGGCCGATCACGAAGCGCCTCCTTCGACCTCTAGCCCGCTGTGCATCCACCCTGGAGCACCAGGTCGGCCACCGCACGTGACCTTTTCTCTTCCCTCGCGCTGCCAGCCGCCTTGCATGCGCGGCGGGACCGACAGGATTCCGGAACTGCTCCACACATGGCCTGAGAATCGTTCCGCTTCTTCTTGGTCCCTCCATCAAAGATACTCTCCTTTACAGGAGTGTCAAGGGAATCAGGCCTCCTGAGGCCTTTTTATTACATTTATGTTAAGATCTAGGCAGTCCGGTCAAAAGGAGGCCGCACCATGAGCATCGGCACGCGCATTATTCAGCTTCGGAACGAGAAGCGATTAACCCAGCAGGAGTTAAGTGATCGCACCGGCTTGGCGGCCTCGTACCTGTCGCGCATCGAGAATCGCCACCTTGAACCTAGCCCCCATACCCTACGCAAGATCGCCCTGGCCCTTGGGGTGCCGATGAGCGAGATCTTCCAGGAGCGCGCCAGCCAACTGGGCACGTTGCAATGCCTTGTCACCTCATCGGGGATCTGCATCATGAACCTGCTCCAATCCAGCCGCGGACAGCGGGTTCAGTCCACCAGGGAAAGTTATAACCCCCGCCAATTGCAATTGCTGCGCATGGCGAACTATTTGATTCAAACGGCCGACAAGCGCGTTCTCAACTCGCTCGATGTGCTGCTTGGCGCCCTGCTTAACGCGCAACAGCACAAGCCTCCCGCATCTGGGAAAATCCCGCCGCCGGTGATCGGCGAAGTGGGCAGCGGGGACAAAGGCAGTAAGCAGTAGGCAGTAAGCAGTAGGCAGTAAGCAGAAGGCAGAAGGCTGAAGTACCTCCACAACCGGCTTTGTCCCCCCGGCGCCCTCTTCCGCTGCGTGGGTAGTATCCTAATTTGAAAAGCTACGTTTGAGGGAGTTGTGCAGGGGGTCGGAGCTCTAGCCCCGACATGATCGGAGCGCACGCAGTTGGGGGCTTTAAGCCCCTGAAGCTTCCGGGCCTAAACAGGCTGCGGAAAAACTCGCACGCACTGTCCATCCCCGATCCCCACAGGGGATCTATAGAGTAGCCGGGGCAACGCCCCCGGATAACGCGCCCCCAATCGAGTTCGACCCCCTTTGTGGAATTCACTCAATCATGGTGGGACACTACCGTTACGTGAGACCTAGGGTCTCACCGGCGCGATTCCTGCCGCCTACTGCCTCTTGCCTACTGCCTTCCGCCTTCTGCTTACTGCTTACTGCACTTTCACCGGCAGCTCGATGGAAGAAGGGAATTCGGGCGTGCGGTAGACCTGTTGTGTCGCCGCCTGGTAGTCGGCTTCCGTGGCTTGGAAAATGTTGGGCACAAATTTTTGCGGGTTGCGGTCGATCAGGGGAAACCAAGTACTTTGCACCTGCACCATAATGCGATGCCCGGGCAGGAAGCAATGGTCGTTGGTGTGGAGATCGATCACATACTCTGCCACCCGGTTAGGCGCGAGGGGTTCGGGCTTCTCAAAACTCTCGCGAAAGCGCCCGCGAAAAACCTCATCGGCGATCATTAATTCGTACCCGCCCAGGGCCGGGTCAGCGGGGTAATTATCGGGGAAGACGTCGATCAGCTTCACCACCCAATCGCTGTCGGTGCCGCTGGTGGAAGCAAACAAGTGGGCTACCAGATCTCCGGTCACGGTCACGTTTTCAGTGAGCGGGGCCGTTTGCCAGGTCAAGACATCGGGCCGATTCTGGACGAATCGCTGGTCTTCAACCAACCACGTTGGCCAGCCACCGCCCGGGTAGGTTGGCTGGATCGGCTGGTGGCGGTAGGGTACGGGGTGCGCGGGGTCCGAGATGTAGCGGTCAAATCCCGGTGCGTCGGCTTCGCCGGGCGGGTCAAAGGAAAGGCGCCCGCCCGCTTGGAAATAAAGCTTGCGCGGCTGGATACCCTGTCGCGGCGGCCACTCGGGATACGCCTTCCACAGATTGGTCCCGGTCTGGAAAGTCATTGCTTCCTGAAAAGGCGGTTGCCCCTTATCCTTCAGCCAGTAGGCGAACCATGCGGCCTGGATTTTCTCGCGAAAGTATTTGCTGGTTTCGCTGCCAAACTCGATTTTGCCCAGCGAATTTCCCGCCCTCCGCGCCCAACCTCCGTGGTTCCACGGTCCGGCCACGAAATAATTCCAGTGCCGGGGGTCGTGTTTCTCCAGCGCCTCATAAATCTTCTGCGGCCCGTAAAAATCCTCCTGGTCCCACCATCCCGCAACGTTGAGATTAGGGACCGTGGCTTTCTTGAGGTAGGGCGTAACGGCTTGTCGCTTCCAGAATTCATCGTAATTGGGGTGATCCACGAAATCGTTCCACGACGGCACCCGCCCTTTGAGGTACTGGGCGTTGACATTCGCCAGCGGCCCGAGAGCCAGGTACCACTCCAGCGTGTCGTCGCGGTCGAAGTGAAAATGGAAACTCGTCTTGCCCGTTTCCATCATCGTCGCATACTCAAAGCCGTAGCTCAGGCGGAAGGCGCCGTTGTGGTGGAAGTCGTCGCCCAGGAACATATCGGCGGGCGAGGCTTGCTCGGAAACGGCCTTCAGCGCAGGGTGCGGTTCGAGCATCGCCATCACCGTTAGCCAGCCGCCGTAGGAAATCCCCAGCAGACCGACGCGCCCGTTGTGATGAGGGACGTTCTTCAGCAGCCAGTCGAGGGTGTCGTAAGTGTCGGTACCCTCGTCGATGGCGCGCGGATCGCTCGGGTCGCGGGGGCGGCGCAGCATCACAAACTGGCCCTCGGATTTGTATCGTCCGCGGATGTCCTGAAAAACGAAGATGTAGCCTTCGGGTATCATCTCGCGGTAGATCGCCAATCTGGTGGTGATACCGTTCTCGTCGTCGGTCACTCCGTAAGGTGTCCGCTCGAAAATGAACGGCAACGGTTGCGGGGAGTTCTTGGGCGCGTAAATCTCGGTGTGCAGCCGCACGCCGTCGCGCATGGGAATCATGACGTCGAGCTTGTTGAAAATTCCGCTCAGGTCGGAAGGGGATTGGCCGCGGCGGGCAATCGCCGTGTAGCCGGCGGTGAGGGCGGCAAGGAGCAGCATCAACCCGATATTTCGCTGACGGTTCATGGTGAGCACCCCGCGGGGATAGTGATGATGGGGCCCCGCAAACCACGCGCCTTAATGGCGAATCTTCAGCCCGAAAGGGGAGACCTTACCATAAGGCGCGATGCCTTTGGAACGGTCTAATAGGGTGCGGACATACAGACCAGTTCCGCGCTACAATCGCTTTCTGTAAATTTGCTGAAAGGACACCCCTATGTCGAGACACGAAAGGCGATATCAGAAATACCTGGAGCGCAAACGGCAAAAGCCTGGAAGCCAGGCAACCGACGCTGGGCGGATGGCCCCGCAGATCGCGGCGGCCGCCAACTCTCCGATCCATCAAGTTCTGGTGCCCGAGGGGTTGTTCGAGCAGGGGATCGGGAATTTAGTTTTCAGCCGCTTGCTGCCGGATGGGCGCATTGCTGTGAGCGGGTTCCTCTTGGACGTATTCTGCCTGGGGGTCAAGAATGCTTTCGTCGCCGTCGTGTCCAGAAGTGAATATGCCATGCGCCGGAACAACTGGAATTCGTCCGAAAACCTTCAGCCGATGGATCCCGCCTGCTTCCGAAAGCTGGTGGAAGGCGGCGTCGCTTACGCGCAAGACCTGGGATTCAGCCCCCACGCGGACTATGCCGTGGCCAAGCAGATTTTCGGCGATGTGCAGGCCGCGGACTGCTCGAAGCGGTTTGGATACGGACGTGAAGGCAAGCCCTTCTATATTTCCGGTCCCCATGACAGCCCGGCTAGAGTGCAATCCATTGTCGACCAACTCGAGCGGCGCATGGGCTCGGGAAATTTCGACTACCTCGTGTTGGCAGAGTAACCCGGCGATCTCCTGAAGCTGATTGGGCTCGCGAACCTGCTCTGGCTCGCCGGCCGCAGGGAAAGGTGGCGAGGTAAACTCGCCGCTACGATCCTAAATTGACCCCCCGTCGAAAAAACGTTTCATTGACAAGCCAATGATTTGGCTATAAAAGTTGACGATGGGTGTCAGGGCACCCACTAATCTTTTTCAAGGAGTTCTCCTATGCCGGGCAGTCCAGGGCAGTTTCGTCTCGACGAACGTCAAATCCGGCACTTCGAGGATGAGGGATACCTCATTATCGAACGCCTTTTTACCGACGAGGAACTCCAGCCCATGATCGATGAGATCAGCGCTGACCTCGACAAGCGCTGCCGCGATGCCGTGGCGGCAGGCACGCTTTCGCGGACATACGAGGAGTACGATTTCGAGCACCGCCTGACCTACGTTGACGCGGAGAACCAGACCATTTCCAAATCGATGTGGGACATGAAGGTTGTCCTGCCGAGTTTCTTTGGACTGATGACGAATCCCAAGCTCCTTGACGTGGCGGAGCAGTTCTGCGGTCCGGAATTGATCGCTTCTGCCGTTTATCGCATGCGCCCGAAAGTGCGGAGCCACGCCTGGAGTCCGGTGCCCTGGCATCAGGACTCGGCCTATTTCGAGCCTTACTGCGACATGGGGTTGGTGCTCACCGTCTGGGTGCCTCTGGTGGATGCCACGGAGGAGCGGGGCTGCCTGTGGGTAATGCCGCGCGTGCACAAGGGCGGGCTCTTCTTTCACCAGCCTGACGACATGGCCCATTACCTGGTCATTCCCGGGAAAGAGTTCGGCGGGCGATAGCCCGTGCTGGCGCCGGTTCCCAAGGGCGGCGTCCTGCTCCTGACCAATCGCACACCTCACGCCAGCTTCGAGAACAAAACCGACGTTGTGCGTTGGAGCATGGACTTGCGCTATGAAAGCGCCGCGTTGCCCACCAACGCCAAAATCACGCGCTTGCCCGGCGAAGCGATCAGCGCCCCGACCGTGGGCGTGCCGCTCGCTTGCTATCCTCCCGAGCCTGACTTCCTCGTGCGCAGTCGACTGCGGCCCCACGAGGTGATGAAAACCCCCGAAGAATTCGTTACCTTGCGCAAGACCCACGTCTATCAAGAGGCCACTGACCGCTGGGGATACTCCGTGGCCAAACGCAAAGACCCGCTGGGCAACCCTTACAAGACCGGAGGCTCCAAGAGCAACTGACTGCCTCAATGTGCCTCAGCGCGTGTCGGCCCGCCTGGACGCGCCTCCCCGCATTGGTGAGGCAATCGGGGTAGGCACGGCCGGACTCCCCCCTGACCCGCATCTGCAATGTGACAGGAAGGACTTGTGCCTTACAACGTGCCGATATGGGTTGGGAGTGCTTTGTGATGCGATGGGGTTCCTCGAATCTCACCCTGCCCGGCGGCATGGACAATGTGTCGCTGCAACCAAGAAAAAGAGTTGCTTATGACAACATGTATTGTACAATCTCTCCTCAATCCGGGCTTGGTTTGACCCGAAGCCAGCCCGCCTCTGTCGCCCAGTCCCTCTGAAACTCGCAGGAGGTGATCCTTGTCTCGCCGGCTCTATTTGCTTTCGCTCTTATTCATTGCCACATCCATAGGTTGGTCTGCGGAGCTTCCCGTTCCCAGCAGCGCGGAGTTCTGCGGTGATTGCCATCGCGCCATTGAAGAGGGCTGGAAGCAATCCGCGCACTCTCAAGCCGTCGAGAGCCGGCTCTTTCAAGACGCCATGAAGCTGGCCGAGACGGACTACGGCGCGTCAGCCCGCAAGAAGTGCTTGAGTTGCCATTCCCCCATCGCCGTGCAGAGCGGAGACATGGCGCTGGTCAAGAAAGTAAGTTGGGAAGGCATCACCTGTGATTATTGCCACTCCATTCGGGATGTCACGCTCACCGGACCGAACCCGAAAGCCACCGTCGACTATTCGCTCGTCAAGAGCGGCCCCTGGAAAGACGTGAATTCGCCTGCACACGGGACGGTTTTTTCGGCCGTGCACAATTCCTCGCTGATTTGCGCTTCTTGCCACGAATACCGCAATTCGCTGGGGTTTCCAGTTCTGACCACCTACTCGGAGTGGAGCAAGAGCGCGTACGGCGCAAAGAATCAAAGTTGCCAGTCGTGCCACATGTACCAAGTGCGGGGCAACGTCGTGGACCCGCGCGTCCAAAGGACCGCCCAAGCGAGCATCAATCTCCACGAGATACCGGGCAGCCACTCGATGCAGCAGTTGGAAAAGGCCCTCCACGCACAGCTCACCGCCACGCACGAGGGCGGCCGGCTCCGGATCGTGGTGGAAGTCACGAATCGGGGTGCAGGGCACTCCGTGCCGACGGGTTCTCCCATGCGGCAGTTAATCCTGGAAGTCCGCGCCGATCCGTATGGTGGCGCGCCGATGAGCGATCGCCGCATTTTCCGCCGCACCGTGGCCGACGCGAAAGGCGCGACCATTGACCGCGAGCCGCGGGCCTTCATCAAGGGCGCAAAGGAGATCTCCGATACACGCATCCCCCCCGGCGAGACCCGCAAGGAGACTTTCACTTTCCAGGTGCCTCAGGGCACGCGGACCCAGGTGGAGGCCAATTTCATCTATTACTACTCCCCCATGGCGACCACGGAAGCACAGCAGCAGATCAAGTTCCTGAGCCTGCGGCGGCTGGTGGAATAAAGGCCGTGGCGCATTACTTGGCCGCGGGCGCGGGCAGGGCGGGGGCGGATTGGAACCGTTCGCCCTGGGGGGAGGGCGAAGTGAATTTCGACTCGAGGTAAGTGAGGGGAATGTCGTAGAGCAGCACTTTGGGCGAATGCCGAAGGCTGTCATGGATAAAGCAGACGTGGGTACACCAACACTGGTCCTGCACGATGGCCCCCAGTTCTTCCCTGCGTTCCTGGGCCTGCCAGAACCTTTCAAAGTCGCAATCGTAGTCGCGCAGGTTGGCGAGCTTGCCGCGCAGCTCGCAGGAGCGCACGTCGCCGTTGAAATCGATGACGATGGACGTGTCGCCGGCGGTGCAGGGCATGGGCCAGGGATGGGGTTTAGCGATGTTTTCAAGCTGAATCTTGTTGTGCAGAGCCAGCGTGCCGTAGTAGTAGACCCGGGCGATCTTCCGCGCTAAACCGGTGCGGCGCCGCAGGACATTCTCCGCATAGTAGTCGTAGACCGCTTGAATATCCTTGTAAAGGGTGGCAAGGCGATGGGTGGGGATCTGCTTCAGCGTGGCGTCCCTGGCCGCGCCTCGGATGATGTTGAAATAGTGGCCGTCCACCGCGCAATGGGCTTTGACAAACTCCGCGATCGCCATCACCTGATCAAAGTTCTCGGAGCAAATCACCGTGTTGATGTTGACGCGCAGCCGGGGATACTTCTGCCGGCAAGGCTGAAGCGCCCCGAGGGTCTCCAGCGTCTTGGCGAAATTCCCGGGCACGGCACGAAGGGAGTCCTGCCTCTCGTCGAGGCCGTCCATGGCCACGTTCAAGTCGAGTTGGAGTTCGGGGTTTTCCTCCGAGATGCGCGCCACCCACGCGGCAGTGCGTTCGGGCAGCAGGCCGTTGGTGGGAAGGTTCACCCAGCGGACCCCATTGTGGGTGTGAAAAAGATGGATGATGTCGGTGAGTTCGCGCCGCAGCATGGGCTCGCCACCCGAAAGCCACAGGTCGCTGAAAGGGGGCATACTGAAGGCGAGCTTGCGGATTTCATCCCAGGTCAAATCACCGCGCTGGTTCAGTTCTTCCCAGTAAAAGCACGTCCGGCACTTGGCGTTGCAAAGGGAAGTAACGAAGAAAATCACCGTCCCCAGGCGTTTCTTCGTGGAATGATAGATCTTCACCAGGTCCGATTTGTAACCGGTGCCCATGTTGTTTCCAGCGCCCTGACAGGCCAGATTTTACCAGATTCCCACGGCCGCGAAGCACAATGATTTGCGGGAGTTAATCCGTTTGGCCAATTTCCGTACGGGCGTCTTTCATTCCCCATCCGGCGAAGTACCCCCTCATCATAGTTTCCGAGTGCGCCGTCGCTCGTCCACAATGAGTTGAGCCGACACCGAAATCAGCGGCAAGGTCCTTGCCGCCTGAGACCAGTAATCCTGCTGCTCGTGAGAAGGGAATTTCCTAACGGTTTTCCAGGACGCTCGCCGATGGTATCCGCAGAGGGCCTTTCCCAGGCGCAATCCTAACGGCTTGAGCAAACCGGAATCAGCGGACACTTTCCCGGCGGGTTGTGATCCAGTCACAACGATCAAAGGGGAGGAGGCAAACCGCATATCATGTTTGCCGAGGACACCTCCACTTGCACGCGAGTCTGGGTCCATAACCCACAGTGGTAAAATCTCGCGCTCAGGCTCACGTGCTTACGGCGGGAAATTCATGCGGCGCAGGAGATCCTGGAAGCACGGGGCGGAGCGAAGCCTATCGGTCCACGTTTCGATTCTGAGGCCGTGTAAGCTTGCCGAGGGCTCGGCATAAGCTCGTTCCAGCCATTCCAATTTGCGGCCGTTGTCGCCCAGACCATCATAAACCCATGCCCCGTTGTAAGGATTCACGTACCCTCATCTGGATATATCCGCTTTTGCGCGTAGTTCCAACCATGTTCCATGTTCGCATGGCTGAGGTTCGGGGGCCGGCGCAGGGCCTATTCTCGACCCCGGAAGTTGCTGATCATTACGACATCGCCGGTGATGGGGCCATGCACGACTGCCAGGCGTTTGCCGTCCCGGGACCATGCAAAGGTGGAGATGATGCCCCTCTCGAAGTTTGTAATGGGCCTCGGCGGTCCATCGCCAATCGGCTGGCTCCAGAGATTGCGAGAGGTAGTCGTGCCCGCCCCAACATTCGCCTGAACGGGATTCGCATAAACGGAATAAGTCAAGCTCTGCCCGTCGGGGGTCCATTTCACTCGAGATGGTCTTCCCTTCAACTCGAAGGTCTTGGCGAGCCCGCCCTCAGCAGCCGGCAAGATGGCGAGTTTGTACTCTTGCTTATTCGGATCGGGCTGGTAAACACACGCAATCCATTTTCCGTCGGGCGAGACGGCGGGGCGGTACGTCAGCTCTGGGGTCAGTTGCGTCGGCTCGCCGCCGTCGGTGGAAATCTTCCAGAGGGTCGACTTTCCTGTTCGGATGGACTCGAAAGCTACCCATTTCCCATCCGGGGAGCACGAGGGCGCACGATCGAAAGTCCCGCTCGTAAGTCGGACCAAATTCGAGCCGTCGGCGTCCATCCTCAGCAGACCGAAATTACCGCCGTGATTTGATTCTGCCACGATGTGCTGTCCGTCGCCGCATACCGAGGGCATCATAATCCGCTCACCCTCAACCCCCAACGCCGTCAACTGCTTGCGGTCCCCCCCTTGTGCATCCATGCTCCCCAGATTCACCTCGGTGGCTGTAAGCGCGGTATAGACGATGCGGCCGTCGGGAGTCCAGTCGAGGCCGTAGCTGCCATCGCGTCCCGCCAAGATATGCTCTTCGACGGCGTGACCGGTCCTGTCCATCGAAGCTATTACCGGGTTTGAATGGTATTCGAATTTGAGAGTAACCAGCGAGTTTCCATCCGCTGTTACGCCCATTCCCACATAGGAGTCTAAATCCACGGTGATTCGCCGGGCCTCGCCCTTCGGGTAGGAGATCTCGTAGACCTGGGTTCCGAGGGACGTCCCATCGCTGGCCGCGGCCATTAGCCCGGTGCCGTCGGGAAGCCATGCCGGACTCCTTATCACTTGCCACGTACGGGTGCCGATCACCTTTTCTTCTCCGTCCGTTACTGACACGGCCACCATACGTGGAATGTTCCCTGCAGGGTCAGTGAACACGCAAATCGCGATGGTCTTTCCGTCCGGAGACCAAGCCGGAGGGTACGGAGCTCGTTGGGGCCTTTGGAAGGCGCGGATTAGTTTCTCCGCGGAGCCGTCTTCATTGGCCGCCATGAGGTCATCTTCTCCACGCTCGGGAGAGGGCCGCAGAAATGCCAGCCGCTTTCCATCCGGAGAGAAGCTCACGAAGCCGAACAGATTCTCGAACAGCTTGCGTGGCGTCCCGCCCAGAGTTGCCACTTTGTACAGCACACCTCGGGGATGCTCCTTATCGCTGATGACGTAGTACACATAGTTTCCGTCGATTGAAAACGTCGGCGCTTGGATGTCACCCGCAGCGGGCGGCACAATCTGCACGTGACTGCCCGTCGCCACCTGGTAGAGCCACAAACTCATTTGGCCCTGTTCCGCTTGTACGTACGCCACGTACCTGCCGTCGCGAGAAATGGCGGGAGATTCTGCCGCGCCGCTGGTGGTAAGCTCCGTGACCTTCATTGCGGGTTCCCGTGCCGGTGGCCGGCGGTAAGTGAGCCGGTAGAGGTTGTAACTGAGACCCGCTATGACCAGGACAGCGATTGCCGCGGCAAGCAAAACCGCACGCGATCGCCGTAGGGGCGCCCCGCGTGGGCGCCCTTCTGGGGCGGGCACGAGGCCCGCCCCTACATCCCGCGCGGAATCTGTTTCCCGTTTCACTCGCCGCAGGTCAACCCGCAGTTCTTTTGCCGACTGGTAGCGGTTCTCCGGGTCCTTCTCCAGGCACTTGCGAATGATTGCTTCCAGTTCGGCGGGCACGTTGTAGTTGAGGCGGGCGATGGCTTCCGGCTGGCTGTGCAGGATGTGGGCAATCGTCTCACTGGCGGTCGAGCCGGGGAAGGCATTGCGCCCGGTGGCCATCTCGTAGAGCACCGACCCGAACGAAAACAGGTCGCTGCGTGCGTCCACCGGCTGCCCCAGGGCTTGCTCCGGGCTCATGTATTGCACCGTCCCGGCCACCAACCCAGCGGTGGTCTGGAGTTCGCTCGAAGCCTCGCCGGTCACTGCCGACGGCCTGCCCCCGGGGACTTTCGCCAGCCCAAAGTCCAGGATCTTCGCCTGGCCGCGACTTGTGACAAAGATATTCCCCGGCTTGATGTCGCGATGGACGATGCCTTTCGAGTGCGCAGCCTCGAGCCCATCGGCGATTTGAGTCGCCAAGTCGAGCAGTTCATCAACGGGCAGATATGCTCTGGTTCGTGACGGGAAATTCGAAACTCGAAATTCGAAACTCGCCTTCGACCCGAGTTTCGCGTTTCGGTTTTCGAGTTTCGTGTTCTCGATTCGCTCCCGCAGCGTCTGGCCCTCGAGGCATTCCATTACGATGAAGGGCTGGCCTTCGTGCTCCCCGAGATCGTGAACCGTGCAGATATTGGGATGATCGAGGGCGGAGGCGGCGCGCGCCTCGCGGTGGAAACGCTTCAAGGCCTCGTGGTCGTGCGCGACCTCTTGCGGCAGGAATTTGATCGCGACCGTGCGATCCAGGCGAGTGTCCTGAGCCTTGTAGACGACACCCATCCCGCCGCCCCCGAGCTTCTCCAGAATCCGGTAGTGGGAAACCATGCTGCCGATTCTCTGTCGTTGTTCCTCCTGCACCCGGCGCCAGCGCCTGGGCCGCCACATTGATGGCCGGGGACTCGATGAAGCTCCCCGCGTCTTCATGCGCCAACAGCGATTCCACTTCCTCCCGTAGCGCGCCATCCCCGGCGCAGGCTTCTTCCAGGAAGGCCGCGCGCTGGCTCTCCGGGCGCTCCAGCGCCGCGTGAAAGACTCGCTCGATTTCCTGCAAGCGCGCCGCATTCATGGCTTACCGAGCACCTCCCGGCGGGGCTGTGCCGAAGGCACCTTGCACCACCCCGGCGCCTATGGCGCCACCCCTCCTCATTTGAGGAGGGGAGCTTTTAAAAACTCCCCTCCTGATTCAGGAGGGGCGGCGCGGAGGCGCCGGGGTGGTTACCAGCAAGTAGCGCGGACCTGTCTTTTTAGGTCCGCGGTTCGTCCCACGCCTCCTGCCCAAAAGCCGCGGACCTTGGAAAACAGGTCCGCGCTACCACGCTCGTGCCGGCGCAGGGCCTATTCTCGACCCCGGAAGTTGCTGATCATGACGACATCACTGCTGAGGGGGCCATGCACCACCGCCAGGTGTTTGCCGTCCCGGGACCATGCGAAGCTATAGATATTACCCGCCTCGAAGTTTGTTATTCGCCTTGGGGGTCCGCCGCCAATCGGTTGGTTCCAGAGGTCATCGGCCGAGGTTGAACCGCCCGTCCGGAGCTGAAAAGGGTTAGAAACGGAACAGGTCAGGCTCTGCCCGTCGGGCGCCCATTTCACCCCAATTGGCCATCCCTTTACCTCGAAGGTCTTCGTGAGCCCGCCCCCCGCGGCCGGCAAGATGGCGAGCTTGTACCCTGGCTTATTGGGGTCGGGCTGGTAAACGCACGCAATCCATTTTCCATCGGGCGAAACGACGGGGGCGTATGCCCACTCCGTGGTCAGTTGCGTCTCCTCGCCGCCGTCGATGGAAACCTTCCAGAGGGTCCACCACTTTCCTGTTCGCCAGGAATCGAAAACGACCCATTTCCCGTCCGGGGAGCACGAGGGCCCAAAATCAGAGGTCCCGCTCGTCAGTCGGACCAAATTCGAGCCGTCGGCGTCCATCCTCACCAGACCGATCTTACCTCCGTGATTCGACACTGCCACGATGTGCCGTCCGTCGCCGCAAACCGAGGGCTTGACGATCCACTCACCCTCACCCTCACCCCCCAAGGCCGTTAACTGTTTGCGGTCACCTCCCTGGGCATCCATATTTCCCAGATTCACCTCGGTCGCTGTTGCCGCGGTATAGACGATTCGGCCGTCGGGAGTCCAGTCGAGTCCCCACCGGCCGTCGCTTCCCGCCAAAACATGCTCTTCGACGGCGTGACCGGCCTTGTCCATTGAAGCTATCACCGGGCTGGAATGAAATTCGCGCTTGGTCGTAACGAGCAAATTGCCATCCGCGGTGACTCCCATTCCTATATAGGAATATAAATCCAAGGTGATTCGCCGAACTTGCCCCCCTGGGTACGAGATCTCATAGACCGGGATCAGGTCGTTGGAGGGGAAGGTCACTTCGCGTGCCGTGGTGATTAGCGCGCTGCCATCGGGAAGCCACGCCGGCCGCAGGATTTGACTCCACCTATGGGCGGCGCCGATTGTCTTCTCTTCTCCGCCTTCTACCGGCACGGCCGCCAGGCGCGCAT
>Ga0315282_10009214_pt1 | contig 15742 bp, 15 predicted proteins | sample YL17G07_20_MG_FD_203693 | JGI IMG/M metagenome (GOLD analysis project Ga0315282, IMG submission 203693) | Sediment microbial communities from Yellowstone Lake, YNP, Wyoming, USA - YL17G07_20 | ecosystem: Environmental > Aquatic > Freshwater > Lake > Sediment | place: USA: Wyoming | collected...
ACTCAAAGCACCTGCTGACGGGATTGGTGCGGCGGGAAGAGAAGTAGGGAAATTGTCGATTGAAGATTGATGATTGACGATTGAAAACCGCATCGCGCTACGTTGGCGATTTTATTAGCAATCACTAATTTTCAATTTTCAATCTCAACCCCGACGCGTTGCCGCTTCGTCCAAGTGTCGGGTTTCGTCCGCGCTGCTAGCACCACCGAGCGCATGCGCCAATCGAACGCAGGCTCCAGCCGTTGTGCGCAGTGTTCCGGCGGCGAGCATTAGGGGTTATCCGGATCGGCCTTGCGGCTGGAAGGCACAGGACGAGCAGCTTCTTCCGCCGCGTCCGCTGCCGGCTGACTTCCTGGCCGGGAGTCACCCGGGCCGGGTCTGCAGCCCGGATTTCTGCTAACATGAACAGGCGCGACGAGCACGAAGCGGCGGAACGAATTGTGAATTCGGAATTATGAATGGTGAATTGTGAGTGAGCCTGTGCACGCGCAGCAGGCGCTACCCCTCGATTTCGTAATTCACCATTCAGAATTCACAATTCATAATTCACCCTGCTGACGTTGGACACCGTAGACGTGAGTGACCATCCACAGCCCGGCTCGGAGGCCCGCCCCTACATCGAATTCGTCCACGTGTATAAGTCGTTCGAGGACGCGCCCGTGTTGGTGGACGTCAGTTTTGAAGTCCGCCGGGGCGAGATGGTAGTGGTGCTGGGCCGCAGCGGGGTAGGCAAGAGCGTGACGCTCAAGCATATCCTCGGGTTTCTCCAGCCCGACGAGGGTCGGGTGTTTGTCGCCGGCCGCGAGGTCTCGCAGATGAGCGAGGCGGAGTTGATGGACATCGGCCGCCGCGTGACCATGGTATTTCAATCGGGGGCACTGTTTGACTCGCTCACCGTGGGTGAGAACGTGGCCTACCCATTGCGGGAGCGGGCCGAGCGCGGGCTCGCCTTGAGTGAGGAGCAGATTCAGGCTTGCGTCGATGAGCTCCTGGCGCGCGTCGAATTGAGCGAGGCGCGGGAGCGGATGCCTTCCGACCTGAGCACGGGCATGAAGCGGGCCGTGGCGATTGCCCGCGCCCTGGCAGCCGCGCCGGAAGCCATCCTCTACGATGAGCCCACCACAATGGTCGATCCGTTGATGGCTCTCACCATCAGCGACCTGATCCTGAAGCTTAAGCGCGAGACTGGTCTGACGTCGATTGTGGTGACGCACGACATGAAGCTGGCGCGAAAACTCGCCGACCGGGTGGTCTTTCTCATCGAAGGTCGCGTGGCCTTCTTCGGGCCGGTGAGCGAACTGGATGCTGCCGTGGAGCCGGTCATCCAGGATTTCATTCAACTGGATGAGGTGTCGTTCCTTAAGAGCAGTTGACAGTCCACAGTCGACAGTTCACAGTCGAGCTGCTGAGGTAAAGGTTGTTCTTTACTGCCGACTGTCGACTGTCAACTCCTGCGCTGGTCAACGTCATGAAAACCAAGCCCGCCATGACGCTGGATCGCACGCTTTCCCGTTTCGGCCTGGCTTCGCGCACCAGGGCGCGCGCGGCTATCCGCGCGGGGCGGCTTAAGGTGAACGGTCGCGTGGTGCGCGACCCGGAATGTTGGGTCCGGCCCCAGCAGGACATCATTCAACTGGACGGGTCACGCTTGAAGCCCGCCCGCAGGATCTATCTGCTCTTCTACAAGCCGAAAGGCGTGATCACCAGCCATGGCGACCCGACGGGACGCAAGACCGTGTACGACTATCTCGACGAATTGGGCCGCTGGGTGGCTCCTGTGGGGCGGCTGGATAAGGACAGTTCCGGGCTGCTCCTGCTGACCAACGACACCGAGTTCGCGGACTTTGTAGCGAGTCCCGAGTCTCGAGTGCCGAAAACATATCTGGTTAAGCTGAACCGCCTGATGGGTGAGGAGGCGATAGCGCGGTTGCGCGCGGGGATGGAGATGAAGCGCGGTGACTTCGCCAAGCCCGAGAGCGTGCGCCGGGTTGAGGATCGCGGCAAATACAGTTGGCTTGAGGTTGTGTTGACCCAGGGCAAGAACCGCGAAGTCCGCCGTATGATCGAGGCTGTGGGGTTCAAAGTTCTGAAGTTGGTCCGAATCCGCATCGGCCCCTTGACCCTCGAGAACCTGCAAGTCGGGAAATGGCGTGAGCTCAAGCCGAGCGAGGTGGCAGCCTTGAAGAAGTGTGGAAAGACGCCAAGGTTTTGATATCCTGTTCCTTGGCTGCGTGGCGCCTGAGATGCTTCGGAGTGCGGCGATGCTAAGAAGACACGTCCTGATGTTTGTCCCCTTGGCAGTGTTTTGTTTGAGGGGAGCGCTGGGTGCGGACGCGCAGCAAAGCACTGCCCCGGCGCGAGGCAGAGGCATTCTGGACGTCATCGTCCTCGACGAGAATGGCAAGCCGCTGGCGGGAGTCCTGGTGGCTGTCCCCGGCTATCGCTCGACGACGGGTCTGGGCGGCACGTGTCGGTTCGGTTTGCTCCCCGGCCGCTACGCGGTGCTCATCAGCAAACCCGGATATCGGGGGCGGCGAATCAACGCCGGCGTTCGCCCCGGTGAGACAACTCCCCTACGCGTGCAACTGCAAAAACTCCCGCCCGCCCCGTCCCCTCGCAAATGACGCAGACTCCGCTCTCCTCCCTTTGCCTGGGATCTATGTTTCAAATAGAGACTCTACAAACTCGCGCGGGTTGAAAGGCAGGAGGTCTTCAACCTTCTCGCCGATGCCCACGAACTGAATGGGCAGGCCCAGTTCCCGGGTGATGGCGACAACGATGCCGCCCTTGGCGGTACCGTCGAGCTTGGCGAGGATAATGCCGGTGGTTCCCACCTGCTCGGTGAACTGGCGCGCCTGCGCCAAGCCGTTTTGGCCGATAGTGGCGTCGATGACCAGCAGAACCTGGTGGGGCGCATCGGGAACCTCCCGCCCCGCGATGCGGCACATCTTTTGGAGCTCGGCCATCAGGTTGTATTTGGTGTGCAGGCGTCCCGCCGTATCCACAATCACCGGATCGTCGCGGCGCTTCTTGGCCGCGGCCAAAGCATCGAAGACCACCGCGGAGGGATCGGCGCCCGGCTTTTGCTTGATGATCTCGATATTGAGGCGTCCCGCCCAGATTTCCAGTTGCTCGTTGGCGGCGGCGCGGAAAGTATCGGCAGCGCAGAGGAGCGGCCGACGGTTCTGCTGGAGGAAGTAATGGGCAAGCTTGGCGATGCTGGTGGTCTTGCCCACCCCATTGACCCCCACCACAAAGATGACCTCGGGCTGGCCGGGGGGAGGGTATTTGGCCAGGGGAGCAGCACGCGTCCCGCCGGGGTTTGCGAGGACGGCCAGGATCTCTTGCTCCAGGGCGGAGCGCAACTCCCGGGCTTCATGGAGCTTGCGGCGGCTTACCTGGTCCCGCAGATGGGCGAGGACTTCCTGCGTCGTCTTGACCCCCATGTCGGCCGCCAGGAGCGTGGCCTCCAGGTCGTCGAGCACCGCCTGGTCAACGGCGCCCTTGCCTTCCACGATTTCCTCGACCCGCTCGACCAGTTGCGCCTTCGTGGAAGCTACGGCCTGCTTCAGGCGATCAAAGAACCCGCTTTTCTTTTTTTCGTCCGCGCCCAACAGTGATGCCTCGTCAGGTTTTGATTCTATCCTGAACCGCGCCGGCGCGGGAAGAGAATCACAGGGTGGGAACGAGCAGGGCCAGGCAGAAGAAGGCGAGTTAGATTAGGTTCTGGCTTGAGGAACAGTCTCCAGGGTCTTGCGGCGCGTCTCAAACTTGCGCAGCTCACCCTTGCTGTACGCCGCTTCCATGGCGTCCACGACGATAGGGTCGTACTTGCTGCCGGCGTGCTTCCGGAGGATGTCCAGTGCCTGGTGGAATTCGCGGCCGGCTTGGTAGGGACGGTCGGTGGTGATGGCGTCGAAGGTATCAGCCACCGCAATGATCCGCACCAGGAGCGGCAGCTCGTCGCCCGTGAGGGTGTCGGGATAACCTTTGCCGTTCAAGGACTCGTGGTGCCAGCGAATTCCTGGCAACATTTCCGTGAGGCGCTTGACCTGCCGCACGATCTCAAATCCCATGATCGTGTGGCGTTTCATGATTTCGAACTCCTCGTTGGTCAGTACGCCGGGCTTTTTCAGCACGCGGTCCTCGATGCCGATCTTCCCCACGTCGTGCAGGGTGGCGGAAATGCGGACTTTGTCAATCTCTTCCTCCGGCAGACCCAGTTCGCGCGCCAGAATCACCGAGTACTGGGAAACGCGGCCCGAATGGCCCTTGGTGTACGGATCTTTCGCGTCCACCGCCGCCGCGATCATCTCGATGGAGTCCATGAAGAGCTGGCGGTTCTCTTCCGAGGCTTCCTTCAACTCGCCGATGTAGTGCTGGATGTCCTCAGCCATCAGGTTGAACGTTTCGGCCAGCTCGCCGATTTCGGTGCGGCTGCGCACGTCGGCCCGCTGGGTGAAGTCCCGCTGGGCGATGGAGCGCGCCGTCTGCGTCAGGCTGTCGAGGGGGCGGGTAATGAATTTGGCCGAAACAATAGCGATCCCCAGGCTGAGGATGATGACCACCAGACCCCAGAGCATGGTGTCGCGGCGCATTTCGTCTACGGCGACGAAGGCGTCGCGCTCTTTTCTTTGCACGATGACGCCCCAGTTAATCTTTTGAATGGGAGAATAAGTGCCGAGCATGGGGATGGTCTCCCCGCCCTCGGTTAAGTCGAACGTGGTAGTTTCCGAGGCACGCGCCCGACCACGCCAGGCGAGGAACTTCTGCACGATGGGGACACTCACCATGTCCTTGCCCGCCACGTTCTTAGCCGGGATGTTGGAGGCGACCAAGCGCCCGGAGTTGTCCACGATGTAAGCTTCCAGGCCCGTTAGTTTTGTCTCCTCCAGCCGTTGCAGCAGCGGCGCGAGCGTCACCACCGCTGCCACCATGCCCAGAAATTGGCCCTTAACTATGATGGACCGTGCCCAGATCATAACCGGCTCGCTCTTGCCGTTGCGAACAATGGTAATGGGATCGCTCTGGTAGAGGGCGCCCTGGCGCACAGCGACGAACGCGCTCTCCAAGGCCTTGCGCAGGAAAGCGTCTCCCGCGGCGTTGTACCCGCCGGCCTGAACCCCTCGGGCTTCCACGTTCAGCACCGCGGCGTAAAGGACCGTGGGCCAGTCACTGACGAACTGCTGAAGAGTGTCCCGCAACCGGGGATCGGAGCCGTATTGCGAGCCGGCGACGTGGGAAGTTAGCGGCATCACCTCGTCAAAGAACTCTTTGAGCCGCTGCTGAAGGTTCTCGGCGTATAGCGAAATCTCCCGGGCGAGAGACTGAGAGATACTGTATTGCAGGATCTTTTCCTGCGTCTCCAGAATATCCCGGTTCCTGGACACCATCCGGGAGCCATAGAAGCCGAGGGGAAGGACACTGATGCCGACGAGAATCATCAGGAGCAAGTAGAGAATTCTCACGCGCCGGATATGGCTCAGTTTCATGCTGCCCTTTCGCTGTTACATGTTAAGACACGGCAAGGCACAAAAGCAATACTCAGGTACGCCGCCCGTGGAGGCTTTTTGATGAAGGTCAAAAGCCCTGTCGGCATGATTCCTCCCGGCGCGGGATTCTCCTGACTGTCTGTTCTCAGGAAAGTGAATCGAGCGGAAGGCAGGGCCCGCCGCCGTTCCCCACGGATAGGCCAGCAACACTTGCGCTAGGCGCCCCGCCTGTCCACATGGGGGTGAACGTGAGGAGCACCCCTATTCTTCCTTCAGGGTGCGTTCCATCAACTCGCGGATGGCCTCGCGGGGGGAGGTCTGACCTTCCAGGATGCGGTGGACTTGTTGAGTGATGGGCATTTCGACGCCGTGCCGGGCGGCGAGCGCGACCGTGGCCTTCGTGGTCTTGACGCCCTCTGCCACCATGCGCATGGGGCTAATGATCTCCGCGAGCTTTCGTCCTTTGCCCAGTTCGACCCCGACGCTGCGATTGCGACTGAGATCTCCGGTGCAGGTCAGGACGAGGTCGCCCATGCCGGCCAGACCGGCCAGCGTCTCGCGCCGGGCGCCGCAGGCGCAGGCCAGACGCGTCATCTCGGCCAGGCCGCGCGTGATGAGCGCGGCGGTGGGATTGTGGCCGAGCCCCAGACCCTCCACCACCCCGGCGGCGATGGCAATGACGTTCTTCACGGCACCGCCGAGCTCCACACCCACTACGTCGCTCGACGTGTAGAGGCGTAGGGTCCTCGAGGAAAACTCCCTTTGGATCAATTGCGCCACATCGCGGTCTTCAGAGGCTGCCACCAGAGCCGTGGGGTCGCCGCGCGCCACCTCGCGGGCAAAGCTAGGTCCGGAGAGCACCGAGAGCCGCGGCGAAAATCTCTGCCCTGCTACGCTCCGGAGGACCTCGCTCATGCGCATCAAGCGTTCCGTGTCGAGCCCCTTCGTGGCGCTCACGAAAGTCATTTCCGGGCGAAGGAAAGGGAGCATCTGCTCATAAAGGCTGCGGCAAACGTGCGAGGGCATCACGGTCACGACAATTTCTGCGCCGTGCAGGGCCGCGTTTAGGTTGTTGGTCGGAAAGACGGTTTCCGGCAAGCGCACGCCGGGCATGAACAGTTCGTTTTCGTGGCGCGTGCGGATACTTTCCGCAACCTCTTTCTCGTAAGCCCAGACTCTTACGGTGTGGCCAAGGTTGGCTAGGGTGAGCGAAAGTGCCGTGCCCCAGCTTCCGGCGCCAATGATAGCGATTTGTCTCATAGGCAAAAGCTGTCAGTAGCCCGTTGTTCGTTGTCCGTTGCAGCCCACATCCGGCAAATGACTACAAGCAACTGACAACTGACTACTGGCTACTGGCTACTGGCTACTGACTCCTGTCTTCCACTTTCTTCTTCCCCAGCCGGTTCTCCGTGCCCTTCAGCAACCGACGCAGGTTCGAGTGGTGCTGGGCAATAATAATCGCGGCCCCGACCGTAGCTCCCACCACAATGGGCAGAGGCGGCGGTGGCTGCTTTAGGAAATAGATAAAGATCGGAAACGCCGCCGTGGCGACGATCGAACCCAAGGAGACGTATCGCCAAATGGCGACTACTACTGCGAAGACAATGAGGACGAGGACAAGCTGAAGGGGAGCGAGTGCCACGAATACACCCACGCCTGTGGCCACGCCTTTCCCCCCGCGGAAACGCAGCCAGATGGGAAAGCAGTGGCCCAGAATAGCCACGGTTGCTGCGACGGCAATCCAGACAGGATCGTTTCTTGCGATCTTCGTCGCCAGCAGCATTGCGCCTAAACCCTTGCCCACATCCAGAACGAAAGTGGCGGCAAAGCCGACGGGGCCCAGGCTACGCATGACATTCGTGGCGCCGATGGAGCCGCTGCCCGTCGTCCGGACATCAATTCCTTTCTGCCACCGGACGATCAGGTAACCGAACGGAACAGATCCGAGAAGGTAAGCGATCAATGTGCTGAGGAGGCCCAGCATTTCTACCCTTTGGATACAGGCGGGACGTGCGAACCGTCCCTACCGGGGAAAGCGTGCAATCTTGCGATACTCCGCGCCGTGCGGCGAGAGTTTACTCTCGAAGAGGAAAAATTCCGACACCTCGAATTGGCCCAGGGACAGCTCTCCCCGCTGGGTGAGGAGTGCCTGGAGAGCCGGCTGGGGGCGGGGAACCTTGAAACGGGCCAGGGTGAGGTGCGGGGTGAGTGAACGCTCTTCCCGGGCGAAACCCTGTTTCTCCATGCAACTTTCCACTCGGTCGGCCAGTTCGCCCAGCGCCGGCGGGGCCTCCAGTCCAACCCAGAACACGCGAGGACGACGCGCGTCCGGGAAAAATCCGAATCCCTTGACCGCGATAGAGAAACTTGCGAATGGCGTGAGCTGGGTCAAGGCTTCCGTTACCTGTCGGACTTGGTCGTCCGAGATCTCCCCAAGGAATTTCAGAGTCAGATGTATGCCTTCCGGACGCGTCCAGCGGGCGTCCGGGCAAGCGGCCCGAAAGGCCGCCTGCTGCTGGCCAAGGGCAGCCTGGATGCTTTCTGGCAGGTCAATGGCAATGAAGGCGCGCACGCAGTGATCTCAGACCTGAAATGTCAAATTCCAAAATCAGTCCCGAAGCCGACGTCGGACGGCTTCCAGCGCCATCTGGGTCGCCCAATGGCGAACGCGCTCGCGGTCGCCGGGAAAGCGGAACTCGCGAATTTGCGTGCCATTTTCATCAGCCAGAGCGATGAAGACGAGCCCCACCGGCTTTTCGGGAGTGCCGCCGCCCGGGCCAGCGACACCTGTGATGCCGATTCCGAGAGAAGCGCCGGTGCGCTTCCGCACGCCCTCTGCCATTGCTTGGGCGACGGCCAGGGACACCGCGCCGTGTTCCGTAATCAGGTCCGCAGGGACACCTGCCAGCGCCGTTTTCAGCTCGTTGCTGTAACAGACCATGCCACCCAGAAAATAATTGGAACTGCCGGGGACACGCGTAAGGCGCTCGCTGAGCAGGCCGCCCGTGCAGCTTTCGGCTACCGCCACGGTCTTCTGTCTCATCACCAGGTACATGCCCACGACTTCTTCCAGCGATTCTCCTCCCGAGGAGAACACGTACTCGCCCAGGGCGGCTTCGATCCGGTCACCCAACTGGTCGAGGAGCTCGTTGGCCTCGACGTCGTTTGTGGCCCGGGCCTGCAAGTGGATCTCGATGACTCCGGGTGTTGCCAGGATAGTCGTGCGAGGGTTCTGATAGTTCTTGTAGAGCGGCGCGATGCGTTGATCGACTTCGGATTCCGCCAAGCCCACCGTCTTATACACGCGGCTGCGCAGGCATTCGCCGGTGGCCAAGCTAGCCAAGCGGGGAGCGCAGGTCGCCTCAAACATGGCCTCCAGCTCCTTGGGTGGGCCTGGGAGGAGCACAACAGCGACGCTTTGGTGGGAAATCCAGAGCCCCGGAGCTGTGCCGAGCTTGTTCTCCAGCCACTCTGCGCCTTCGGGGACCAGCGCTTGCCGCGCGTTGTTTTCTGACATCGTGCGGCCAAAGCGCGCGAAGCGTTCCTCGATCCGACGGCGGATCTCGGGTACCTCGTGGAGCGGCCGACCCAGGACTTCTGCCACCACCTGGCGGTTGAGGTCATCCTCAGTGGGGCCCAGGCCGCCAGTCAGAAAGATGAGCCGCGAGCGGCCGAGGGCGGCACGAAAAACCTGGGCCAGGTGCTCGGCGTTGTCGCCCACGATCGTCTTGAATCTTACCTCGATGCCCAGGGCGTTCAGTTTCTGGGTGAGATAGAGCGAGTTCGTCTCCTGCCGATTGGAGGTGAGCAGTTCCGAGCCGACCGCGATGATTTCCGCATCCATTGGAGATCAGTGACAAGTGACAAGTGGCAAGCGAAAGCGGCACGTTCCTGCTGGTCACTTGTCACTGGTTATTCGTCACTGTAGTAAGGGCCTGCCTTCAATATCCACGAATAGCTCGATCAGGGAGCTGTTCGTGGCCAGAATCATGGAGCGGTGGAGGGTGAAGGCCAGCCCCACGATGCTGTACCCCGACACCATTAATTCCGGCTTAGCGTCAGGCGTCAAACGCACCACACCTCGGCGTCCAGCCAGGGAGGCTGCCACGTAGAGGTTCCCTTCCACGTCGAAGGCCAAGCCCTGGGGATGTCCCAAACCACGATAGAAAGAAGTGAACGCTCCGGCGGGTGAAATGCAAAAAACGTGGTCGAAGCTGGAGGTCGTGGGCCCGGTCACATAGAGGTATCCGTCGGGGCTGAAGGCGAGGTGGTATGCGGCCACGCTCGGCTCCATGGTGGCGAAAACAAAAATCTGGCGGTCCCGGCTGATCTTGAAAATCGTTCCCGTGCGGTCGCCAACGTAAAGGTTCTCCTCAGCGTCGAAGGCGATGCCGGTGGCCACACCCATCCCCTCCGCGTAAATAGAGCGATGGCCGTCGGGTGTCACCTGATAGACCGTTCCCTCGGCGCGACTGGAAATGTAAAGCAACCCGTCGCGGTCAAAGGCCATGCCGGTAGGGTTCAGAAGGTCTTGAAGAAACGCGTGTGTCACGTGGTCGCGACCAACCTTGAAGACGGAGACGGCAACCTTCTGCCCGCGGCTGCCGCTGAAGGTGCTGTAAATGTTCCCGGCTGGGTCCAGGGCGGGGTTAGCTACCGGGTGGAGGCTTTCAGCCAGCGTGATGCCGACGGCAATAGAGACCGGCTCGCTGACCGCGGCCCCGCTATCCACGGTCAAATCGCCGCTCCTCACGCCCTCCGGCACCCGGACCACAAGGCGGCTCGGGGAACTGACCAGCAAGCTCCCCAGTTGCTCGCCAAAACGCACGACCGGACGCATGTTGCCATTCGCGGTGAAGCCATGGCCCTGAATGGCAATCTCTCCGCCCGCGATTGCGGCGCGCGGAGTGACCTCGTCGATATGCGGTCTCCCGCCTGCGAAAGACTTCCCGTCCACGGATTGCCCCGCCTTACCTGCCTTCTTCCACAAGCTCATTGCAGAAGGTAACTCAACAGCAGCAGTGCTCCCATACTATAAACCCCTGCCGCCACGTCGTCCATCATGATGCCCCATCCCGCCGGCAGCCGCTCGGCCTGGCGAACCGGGAACGGCTTGACGACGTCGAAGATCCGGAAGAGGACGAAGCCGGCGAGCAGCCACTTCCACGACCTATCAGGCCGCGCGAGAAAGGTGAGCATCTGCCCCACCACCTCATCAATGACGACGTAACGCGGGTCAGGTCGGCCGAAGAACTTCTCCGCCCCACTTGCTGCCCAAACCCCAAGAATGAAGATACCTACCGTGAGCCCGACGAGCAAGACCCACGGCCACGGCCAAGCCAGTGGGACGCGGCCCAGCCCTACCACGAGAGCCACTCCTAATGCTGACCCTGCCGTCCCGGGCGCCAGCGGGGCGAATCCGACGCCGCCACAGGTGGAAATCCATACTGCCGCGCTTCGGCGCCTCTCAGCCACGCTCCCCCTTGTTGCCCGGCGGCGCGTCCGGAACCGCGCCGGATTGTTCTGCCGTGTCGGCCGCCCCTGGGACCCGGTACCGTTCCGACAGCCAGTTGTACAAGTCGAGCAGTTTGCAGCGTGCGCTGCAAAAGGGCCGGTACGGATTGCCCTTCCATCTAGTCTCACGCTTACAGACCGGACAGCGCATGGCCGTTACCCAACCCAGTCGGACTAGGCGTTTGAATCTGCACCAATAGCGGTGCGGTTTTCGGCGGTCTGGTAGGGGCCGCCCGCGCGGCGTAACTCCGCGCTTCCAGACGCGCCACCAAGTCGTAGTCGCCCGCCGCCGTGATCGTGGCCCACCGGAATTCCCCCGGCTGCGGTTCCGCCCCCGCGAAGTCGTTGATGAGGACTTGACCATCAATTTCCGGGGCTTGCGATTCCAGCCGACCCTGGTAGAGCAAATCGGTTTCCGGTGACTGACCCTCGACCAGCACCGGGAGCGATTGCCCGATTAAGGCCCGGAGCTTCCGGCGCGAGATCCGGCGCTGCAAGGCCATGAGCTTGTGCTGGCGACTGCGGGCCACGCGCGCTGGGACCTGGCTCGCCAACCCGTAGGAGGCGCTCGTTTCCTCGTTTGAGTAAAGGAAGACGCCCAGATGATCGAATTCGGCCGCGCGGACGAAGTCCAGCAGGACCCGGAAATCCTGCTCCGTCTCGCCCGGAAAACCCACGATCAGGGAAGTCCGCAGCGTCACGTTGGGAATTGCGGCACGAATTCGCGCGAGCAGGCGGAGGAAGCGTTCTCCGCTCGATCCGCGCCGCATAGATTTCAAGACCGATCTGCTCGCGTGCTGAAGAGGAACGTCAAAGTACTTGCATGCCTTGGGCGTTTGCGCGACCGCTTCGATTAAGGTGTCGCTTACCCGGTTGGGGTAGTAATAGAGGGCGCGGAGCCACACAAGCTCCGGGACCTTACCCAACCCGCGGAGCAGCATCGGCAGGCCGTCGCGTAGGCCCAGGTCCTCGCCGTAACTCGTGGTGTCCTGGCCGATGAGGGTGATCTCGCGCACGCCCTGCTGCGCCAGGTTTTCCACCTCGCGTATCACACTCTCAGGTTGGCGCGAGCGGAATTGCCCGCGCATCTGAGGAATCACGCAGAATGAGCACGGGCGCTCGCACCCTTCGGCGATCTTGACGTAGGCGGTGTGCGAAGGAGTGGAGAGGACTCGCGGAGTGAATTCGTGGTAGAGGTATGGCGCCAGAGGTCCCTCAGCCGATTGTCGGCGGCCGTCCGCGGCGCAGGCTTCCAGGACCCGTTCCAGCTCGTTGGTCCCGATCGCGAAGTCCACTTCCGGGATCTCGCGCAAGAGCTCCTGGCGGTAGCGTTCCACCAGGCAGCCGGCCACCACGAGTCTCCGCGCGGAGCCCGACTTCTTGTATTGCGCCATTTCGAGGATGGTGTCGATCGATTCACGTTTGGCGGGTTCGATAAAGCCGCAGGTGTTGACGATAAGGATGTCGGCTTCGTCAGCTTGGGGCGTCAACTCGTAGCCTTGGCGGGCCAGGATTCCCAGCATGACTTCGCTGTCCACAAGGTTCTTGGGACAGCCCAGGCTGACCATTCCAACTTTGCGCATAGCAGTTGAAGCCACACCACAGCCCGCGGCGCGGAATGACTCACCCAAAAATCTTAACACGTTTTGGCGGTCCGCGGTCAGGCAGCGCCGCGCAGACAGAGGGGCGCATCGTTGAGCGCGCAGCAGTCAATCAGCACCAGGGATCGAACACAATGCGGAGGGGAGCCGAGGGCTGGAGATTAGTATCTGCCAACTGACAACTGGCTACTGACCGCTGAAGGTCCGCTGCCATACCAAAACGACTTGTTCGCTTGAAGCAGCGACGTACTCTCCGTTCGGCGAGAAGGCCACGGTACGGATGGGCTCCCGGCTTTCCTCCAGGGTTTGCGCCAGGCTGCCGTCCTGGGACGACCAGATGCGCACCGTCTTGTCTTCGCCCCCGGAGACCACCCAACTCCCGTCGGCAGAGAACTCGGCCCAGTGCACAGGCCCGTTGTGTCCGGCGAGCGTCACCAGGAGTTTCCAGTCAGGCACTGACCAGATCCGGACCTTGCCGTCCTCGCAGGCCGTCACCACATGCTTGCTGTCGCGCGAGAAGGACATGCTCAAAACGGTGGCCTGGTGCCCGCGCAGCGAGTCCACAAACTGATGCTCGCGCATTGCGACCACCACTGGGTCCGGCGTGGAAGATGCCGCAATCTGAGCCAGCAGCAGCCACTGCCCATCAGGTGAGAACTCGAAAAGATTGGGCTGACGTGTCAGGGAGGGGACATTGATTCTTCCGCCGCGACCCGTCATGGGCTGCCACATATCGAAACCACTTTCCTTATAAAAGGCCAAGTAGCCGATCTGCGGAAAGTAGCGAGGAGGTCCGATTCCTCCCGCCGCCCCCACCGTGTTCACCTTACCGAACAGAGCATCCTGGTCGGCGTCCCATTCGAAGGCGAGCGTCGGAGTCGCCCCGCCGGCGCCTTTGCCTTTGATTCGAAATAAGCCGTTCCCCAGAAGGAAAAGCCGGTTGGGGGCCACGTAGTTTGCCGACTGAAATTGGAGTTCACTGACGCGCTCCACGCGCGGCCGCAGAACCTTTCGAATGTCGGCCGCCCCGAGATTCATGAGCACGACCTTATCCTCGATCACGGCGGCGAGCGTGGAGCTGTCCGGGGAGAAAGCTGCGGCGGGAGAGTAGTTCAGAGCCAAGTGGCCTTCAAGGCGCCCATGGCTGACCCACGTGAATTGCGGCGGCGAGGTGGCGACGCTTTCAATCTGTCCGCGAAGCGTAACGGCCACGACCAGTCCGGACACCAGCGCAAGCGCGGCGAGCGCGGCCGGCAGGATTCTTTTGTTGCTGCGGGTCACAAGCGCCGGATCGCCGCCCCGGCGACCGACTGCCTCGACTGCTTGCCAGTTCCTAGACAATTTCACCTCTTGCAATCCGCTTCACCAATTCCCGATCAGCCTCAAGGAAATCATACGTTGTCAGATCCTGGCGCGGGACCCAAGCGATGGCCTCAAATACCCGGTTGCGGACTGTTCCGCGATACGCTGGGACCTGAAAGAAGACTACCTCAACGTAGCGGTCCGGGTAGCGATGGCGCAGGCGGAAGACTTCCTCGCCCACATCAGCCTCGATGGCCAATTCCTCCGCGAGTTCCCGCTGCAGCGATTTTCTCAGGTCCTCCCCGTCGCGGACCTTGCCGCCAGGGAACTCCCACTGCAAGCCGTACGAGTCAGACCGCTGGCGCTGGCAAACCAGTATCCGATCGCCATCTATTATGATGCCAGCCGTGACCAGAATGAGTTCTGCATCCGCCATGAGAGCACGCAGAGCATTTTACCGCAGAGTCCGTGTTTCGATGGCGCGGTTCTTGGTGCCGGGAACTGGTGCGGAGCGCTTTTTCTTGCCTCTTGGCCGCCAAGGGTGGGGAAGGGCCTGGGGTCACGCGCTTGCGTGTGGCCTGGCTTGACCAGGCCGAGCGCGCATGTTCTAATGCTCGCAGCGCTATCCTGGAGGCGATTACGTTGCGCCTACTGATGCCAGCCATGACTTGGCGAAAGATAACGGCCGCACGGGTAGGACGGCTGGCGCTCGGCGCAGCGCTGATCCTCGCCGCTTCCACGCCGGTGTTGTGGAGTTCCAGTCCCCGACCGCCGGCAGAAAACGAACCGGCAGCCTGGGAGACATATCTCGTCCCGGATGCGCCGGAGCTGACGTTCCGCTTCATGGTGGCGCACGACCACGGTTTGGGGTCGTGGAGCCGATTCTGCGTGGGATTCCTTACTCTCACGCGCGAGGAGATTCGTTACGAGGTCTTGCGGCCGCGGCAGAATCTTGACCATGCCTTTCGGCTTCCGCGCCAGGCAATTCTCGAAGCAGGGCAATCGCGGGGGCTGCGCCCGGCTTCGGTCGCTGAGTTCAAATTCGCGAAAGGCAAAGTTTATCATTTTTACCACGTCAAGCAGCGCACCTTGGACAAGAACCCTCACACGATTTTGATAATGAGGGATGTGTTGCCCTGGCCGCCGGTGGCGCAGCTTGCCTTGCGCTTCGACGAAGTAGTGGCGCTGGTTCGACCGCCCGTGGCACCCGCCGCCCAGCCGCGGCAGTTGCAGCCGCCAGCCACGGCGGAAAAGGCCGCTGAGTCCGCAGGACCCAAGGTGCGGGTGATGGAGCCTGAGGTGGAGGATCCCAGCGTGCCCGTCGAAGTCACGGAGCCAGTATTAACCTTGCGCGGAGCTGCGGCCGATCCGAAAGGGGTGCTCTCGGTGGTCGTTAACGACCGTCAGGCAGAACTCCGATCGGTCGGTGACGTCAGAAGCATGGAATTCTCCCTGAAGGATCTGCGGCTCCAGGAAGGCTTGAACCGCCTGACCGTGGTGGCCACAAACGTGGACCATCAGAGCACGCAGCTAATTGCCACCCTGTGGCTGCGCACCAAAGGCGCTCCAACTCCCGCTCCCACCGCCGGGCCTGCGCAGAAGCCTTTGACCAAAGCCCAGATATTAGAATTGCTGGGCGGCTATGTACCGAGCAGCCGCCTGGCCACTTTGGTGGAAGAGCGAGGCATTGATTTTGAGCCCGCTGATGACTACTTCCGAGAAGTGCGCGCGGCCGGCGGCCAAGAAGTGCTCATCGAAGCCTTGCGTAAAGCGCGACGCGTCAAACCTTCCTCAACTCAGTCTCCTTCTGCAACGGAGTAAGTCCTGCCTCAG
>Ga0315282_10009215_pt1 | contig 15739 bp, 20 predicted proteins | sample YL17G07_20_MG_FD_203693 | JGI IMG/M metagenome (GOLD analysis project Ga0315282, IMG submission 203693) | Sediment microbial communities from Yellowstone Lake, YNP, Wyoming, USA - YL17G07_20 | ecosystem: Environmental > Aquatic > Freshwater > Lake > Sediment | place: USA: Wyoming | collected...
AAAAAAGCAAGAGAAATTTTGACGCAACGCATTGATATGTCGTAAGTTATGATTTTTCATAAGTTATAGAAACTGGGTTTTTGAAAATAATCGGAAGGGAAAATATTTTTTAACGAAGTACTGTCATAAGATAAGATACATACGAGAATGCTGCAACGCCAAAAATACTGCCTAAAATATTAAGGGAGTATGCTGTTAATGGCGGGAATAATTTCAAGCTGATTCCCAGCTCTTGTCCTAAGGGTATAAAGAGTAAAGAGATAAAACAAAAAATTATCGCGATAATAAAAAGGAAATTTACCCCTTTGGTAGCGTAGAATCCGCGAAGAACCTCTCCTTGCAGTAATTCCGCAGAAACATCTACCTGTTTGAATACAAGGACCGATAAGACAATACCCAATACTAAAAAAGCAAAAATATTTATAAGCTTAAACTTAACCTCTGTTAAAAGACAGCCAATCCCAAGCCCAAGGAAAGACGCCAGCAAAACAATATTAGTAAAAAAGGCTATGATTTGTATACTGGAAGGGATCCAGCGTATAAATAGAATCTCGAAGTAAAGTGCCAAAAAGCTAATCAAAAACAAATCTATAGCATTTTTGAGCTTCTTATTCCTGGTGAGTTCTTGCATACTTTCTTTACTTTATTAATTACACTACAATTGGTACGCCTTATTAAAAAACAAATGGCTTAAAAACCCCCGCCCTTTCTAAGAGAAATCGCAACTCTATAGAAAGGGCGGGGTACTTTTATGCGCGGGGGGGGAGTTGAACCCCCACACCTTTCGGCATAAGCTCCTCATGCTTACGTGTCTGCCATTCCACCACCCGCGCGTCGCTTCGCTATAACTTAACCAATGTTTCGATGTAAGGAAACTAACTATAAACTTCTTTTCTATGGCTAATACGTAAGATAATAATCAAAATCTCGCGTTCTGCTATCCTATAAATAACGCGGTAATCTCCCCAGCGGTAGCGCCAATATCCTTGAAAGTCTCCTTTTAATGGTTTTCCTAATCCTTTGGGATCTTGAGCAAGATAGGTCTCGATGCGGGTAAGAATTTTCTTAAGCGTAGATTTATCGAGCTTCTTAAGGTCTTCCTCAACAGAATCAAGATAGGCAACCTTATACACCGAGATGCTTCCTTAACTCTGCGCCGGAAATAATCTTAGATTTGGGATCGTTAAAGCGGTCTTTGGCAATTTGAGCATCGGCATAGTCTTCTAAATAGTGGACTAAGGCCTCAGCAACATAAAACTTTTCGCTGCGATGTGTAGCTTTTGCCAATGAGGCTAACCTATTAACCAGCCCAACCGGTAAACGAAAGGCTTTTAATATAGTCATCTATTCATCCTCCTTTGCAATATAGGTATAACATTGTTATACAAGTATTGCAAGAGAAATTTTTTCCTGCCCAGAGTTGTCGCCAGCCGCACCGCACAACCTCAAGTAGTGCAATTAGTTGTGAAGATGGACATACGGCGAAGCAAGCGAATTTTGCTCAGCCTAATCGATCCTTTACCGCCGGTACCCATACGAAAGCCCCGGGTATGCCCAAATACCATAGCAGAGGCCCTCAAAATCAAGGCCTTCATCAATAGCGGCCATTCCCGGATAACCTGGGCACAGACTCGTAAAGAGTTAAATATCTCGGAATCCAAATTAGCACACCTGCTAAAAATAGTCAACCAGTTACCCGCTGACTTCATCGAAAACATGAGGTCCTGTGACGATCAAGAAAAGCTGAGAATCTTCACCGGCAGAAGACTCCTGCAGATCTCCCGCCTCAAAACCTTACAAGAACGTCGGGACGTAATTGAACGCCTATTGCCAAAGGACTCCCCTCTCAAAGCCCACCGTGAGCCAATTTTGAGCCGTATCTGAGCCAATTGAGCCATTTATGAGCCCTTTGCCCCTGTATTCCACCTGGGGTTAATCGTGCAATAATCGCGCAAATCGTGTATTAACGTGTAATGAATGTCCGAAATGTCCGATAAATACCTCGAATCTCAAAAGCCGCTCGCGCATTAGCCGCCCACTTCCCAGTGCCCGCCAAAATCCGGGCCTATACGCTTAATATATCCGGCTTCCTTTAATTTCATAAGGTGCTTTTGAATCGCAGAAGTATTGATGCTCAACTCCTCCGCCAATTCTTTTCGCGATATCTGAGGTTTCGTTTTTAGTATCTCGAGTATCCTTTTCTGCTTACCGCTAAGAAGAACACCTTTTCTCTGACCACCTGTCTGACCACCTGTCTGACCACCTTCGCCTAATCCTTCACCCTCTTCCCATTTAGGGCGGTGAAAAGAAACAACGAATCCCGTTTTAACGCGCTTAAATTCAACCTTGATTCCAACTGCAGTACACTCGTCATAAATTCTCTTAAGACCGCTCGCCCACTTCTCAATATCAGCGGACAAATACATCGTTTCAGCGATCAAGGGGTTCCGAAGAACGGAATATCCATCCCCTTTAATAAAATCTTCCGGTGCCAATTCATCGGGAAAAGTGCCGGGATTATAAATCTCAATCCTGTCTTTAAAAATAGCGACTTCGTTGCCTTTAGGATTCGTGTAGTCCCTATGACAAAGCGAATTGCCAATGGCCTCGGAAAAGGCCCTGACCGGGATTTCAGGAATCTCTTTGCGACGGCTTTCAGATAAATCAGCGCGCCATTTGATGTGTTCTTGAATATACGCTTCAGCTTGTCGGCGCAAATTAAAAATGTTGCCCTTAAATTTTTTTATATCGAGAAAGGTTATCTTATCCGTACCGGCAAATACAGCGGCTTGGACTTCCATGGAATTATCATTGCAAAAAAGCACTTCTGTCGCTTTAATTAATTTTTCGCCGGGCAACAGGTGCAACTTCTTCAAGGTAGTTTTCACATTTGAATATTTAAAATTAATGCGTCCTTCTTCGTTAGCTCTACGCATGTAATCTTTAAGTGTCCGAGTATCGACATCCTTCAATTGCCGTTCCGAAATCTCGCTTTCCCAAAGAGGTCTCTTCTTACTTAAAATCAGTGTTTCGATCTTATGAGGACTCAACGCCTTATTCGATTCTCCAACACGGATATATGCTCTGCCATAAGCGAAATACGGGCTGTTGATCCCATGCGCCTCGACAACTACGCAGTCTTTTCCCTCAATCTTTCGGGTTTCGACTTTCGGATAAATCTTTGGCTCTATATTATCCACCACCGCCTGCGTCACTTCCTTGATTGTCATCCGCCCAATATCCTGGCCGACGACTTTCCCATCATCGGAGATCCCGAAATATACCTCTCCCTGACCGTGCTTATTGAGCATAGCAACGATGGAAATCACCGCCTCTTTTAACTCCGCGGTTGATTTCTTGAACTCGATTGTTTCTGATTCCTTATGCACCATGTAAATTTTGCTTTATTTATTTGTGCGTTTGCGAATAAACACCTTTAGGTCAGCAGGACTGATTCGCCACTGTCTTATCTTAGTAGCTTTAATTTCCTTTTCGCGGATAAGCTGCCTGATCCTATATTCAGTTAACTCAAGCTGTTTTGCAATATCTCTGACTGTTAAGTAACTCTTAGGCATATGCGAAACTCTCTATAGAAAGGATTTAATATTGTTAAACATTATAACATATTAGATAATACCAAGAAATTTCTCTTTTGGCAACTGAAATAAGGGTACACGATTATACGAGAGGCAATTTTCTGGCGAGTTCTTGTATACTGTTATCGTGATGCTTAAGGAGCTTTTCTCTGTGGTAGGTTATGAAATCGGGATGAAGTGATATGCGGTATTGCTTTGACCCGTTATTCTCTATGAATTTCTGTCTTTCTTTGTCCAATAAACTTCCCTGTAAGCTTGTTCTAAGATTACTGTAAATCTGGAATTTATCTACATCTGTGATAATACCATCAGAATCCAAAGTATACCTACTGACCCAGCCGCCTCTTTTCTTTTTCAGCTCAAGCACAAGGCGTAAAAATAATCTAAACATTGAATCACCGAGCCTTACCTTATGGCCGTTTACGTCGATTTCGTTGCTTCGCTTCATCGAGGAATTGCCGGGTATATGTATTTTATCGTAGCACTTATACTCAAAATTCTTATAATCTTCCTCCTGGTCTTTCGTGAGCTGTCTGATAACGAGATCTACTCCTATCTCCGGCCTTAATAGACCCGAAATCATATTTTCTAATAATCGACAAGTCTCTGCATCAAAATATTTGCGAACAGTATCATTTGTCTTCAAATGCTTTTTAAAAACAACTTTTTCACTTCTTGATAAAGGCGTAAATACGACGAGAAGGCTGTTATTCTTGGAAATATATATTAATCGGGATAACTTAAGAAGGTTTCTATCTGCGATTTTGAGAACAAAAATTAAACCTATCTTATTCCCACTGTGAATTTTATTCCCGATATAAAAATAGCCCTGTTTCATTTTAAGCAGTGCCTTAATTTTAAAAAGGATGGGGGGGGTTTTAGGGCACGAAAAGACGGTGTCAATACTGCTTTATTTCTCCCCTAGGTAAATATTCTTGTTCCTGGATGTGCCCATGAGATACAGAATGGCATTTCTGGCAAACTAAATTTTTTGAGTCGTAATTTAAACATGACAACAAAGCTTTTGCCTCAAGTAAAATATCTTGGGCATAATATTGCTTTTCTTTACTGTTACTTATCTGCCGTATTTTAGCTTCTGTCTTTTTGATGATTGCTTCTGTATCAGAAAATTTGCTACAATTGATAACTATATTTTCTAATTCTCTACATTCCATTTTTGCTATCGGTAGACGATCCACATAGTGTTTAGCTTACAGTTAGAATCTTATCTTCTTTTGTAGAGGAAACTAATCTGCCATCCCACTGTAAACCATCCATAACTTTCTGGGCTACATTGGTAAGATGGTCACCTATCTTTTCAAAATTACTGATCATATCTAAAAATACTACTCCGGAAAGAACCTTACACTGGCCTTGCTCTAAGCGCCTTACATGACTTTCTTTGAATCTGTCTCTTAGGGTATTGATAGAAATCTCTTGCCCTAAAACAAGCTTTGCCTCATTAATACTATTAGAATTTAAAGCACTTATCGACGAACTAACCATGCGATTTATTTCTTCATACATCTTTCTTAGCTCTTCTGTAGCCATATTAGAAAAAAGCATTTTGTTATCAATCTTCTGTTGCGCCAGTTCCCTTAAATTCTCCGCGTGGTCACCTATTCTTTCTACATCATTAATTACATGTATAAGGGCAGGAATCTTTATTGATTCCTCTTGACTTAATTCTTGCTGCATTAATTCAACCAAATAATTGGTAATTGCTTCCCTTAAAGAATCAACCGCTTCTTCGCTCCGGCTTATCTTATCCAATGAGCCAGAGTCGTTCTTAAAGAAGCTATCCATAGCTAAGCTAACCATTCGTTGGGTTAAACCCAATGTCCTGATTATCTCTCTGGTTGCGGCATCTATAGCAATGGATGGAGTATTCAACAAATGCCGCTCCAAATATTTAGGGAGATACTCGACTTCTTCCTCTTCCTTTCCTTTAATCATCTTACTAAGCAAACTAGCATATAGGCCAATAAATGGCAGAAAGATAACAGTTGTTATAATCTTAAACAATGTATTGGCATTGGCAATCTGCCGAGGAAGCTCGCCAGAGGTATGACTGACTACATTTCCAAAAACTCCCAGAAAAGGTAAAAAGATAATCACTCCAATAATATTAAAGATGATATGACCTACTGCTGCTCTTCTTGCAGAAATATTCGTACCCACAGAAGCAATTAAGGCAGTAATGCAGGTTCCAATATCGCAACCTAAAACTAAAGGTAAAGCAGCTCTTAAATCAATCAAATTTACCATAGCTAAACCTAAAACCATACCGGTGGTAACCGAGCTGCTCTGTAATATCGCTGTAACTACGGTACCTGCTAATATTCCTAAAAGAGGATTCCTGCTAAAGCTTACTAATACATTATTAAATGCGGGATACTGACCCAAAGGTTTAACTACATTAGTTAATATATTTAAGCCTAAGAAGAGAATACCAAAACCCAGGAGAAATTCACCAATGTATTTATGAGTTTTCTTTTTAGCAAGAAGCATAGTAAACATTCCTATGCCAATAATGGGTAGCGCATAATCCGTAAGCTTAAAGGCAATTAACTGGGCGGTGATGGTAGTGCCGATATTAGCACCGAATATAACTCCTAATGCCTGGATAAGCGACATCAAACCCGCGTTGACAAATCCTACCACCATTACAGTTGTAGCAGAAGAAGATTGAATTAAACTGGTTATACCAGTACCTACCAATATCCCTTTTATTGGACTGCCAGTGAGGCCATGTAAAATCTTTCTCATCCGCTCACCAGAAGCCTTATGTAGCCCTTCGCTCATCTCCCATATTCCGTAGATAAACAAACCCAGGCCACCGAGAATGCCAAAAATAAGTTCTTTAGCCATAGTCCTCTACCAATCTCCAAAGATTAGGTTACTAAGTTACTCCTATATGACAGTATAGACGGTATTGTTAAGCAGCTTTTGTGGGCTGTTTCTTCTTAAGTAAGGTTAAGGCTAAAATTATCGCTACTATACCTAAAATACAGCCTATCCAGCCTAAGATTCCTTTAGTCAAAATACCCATTACCACCGCTATCATCCCTAATAAAAAACCCCATAATTTTAACTTCGGAGCAAAAATAAGAATCATTGCCGCAATACCCAAAACTAACACAACTATTCCCGTCATCTTTACCACCTCCTATACTATGGTTTCCCTAATACTTTATCTTTAGCCAATGTCTTCTTTATAATCCGGGAGAACTTCTTTATATCAAAAGGTTTGTCTAAAAAGTCGTAAGCCCCCAATTCTTTTGCAGCTGCTTTAGCAGTTTCAGACATATAAGCAGAAATCATAATTACTTTCAATGAAGGAAAAACACGCAGGGCCTCTTTCAAAATGGGCATGCTACTCACCCTTGAAAGATTGTAGTCTAAAACCATAACATCCGGCCCTATTGCCTTTATCCTTTTAAGTGCAGATTTCCCTGTCTGGGCTATCTCTACCTGATAACCATCTTCTTTTAAGATGTTAGAAAGAAGCCAACAGGTATCTTTATCATCATCGACAACTAATATCTTTGCCATAATCTATCTTTTCTTCTTTAAGAATAGGAGATTATTTTATAAAGAACCTCTCTTAATTTTTGTGAATCGACTAAATCGTTTGAAGAGCTAATAGTCAACTTATACTTAAAATGAAAACCGAAGGTCTTTCTTAAAACCTGCTCTAAAGGATTATCTAAATAGCGGTCGGCAATATCTTCACATATTTTAGGCAGCCTAAAAAATCTTTCTGTAAAACTTAAACTATCTTCCTTTACCCAACTAGTAATCAACTCCTTAAATAATTCTACTTTTTCCTGACTCTCTTCAGGGCCGCGCAAAAGTAATCGCAGATCAATCTCGCAGTTCTTCTTTTTTGCCTTCAATATCACCACTCCGCGAATCAAAACCTCCAGAAGAACAGCGATTCCTTTATCTTGTTCATACTCTTTTAAAATCTCAAAAAAACCGCCTTCTGGTTTTCCGAGATGAATTTTTTTCTTCTCCGTGGCAAAATCTACTTCTGTGCTAAATCCATTGTCGTGTAATAATCGTACACATCTTTTTGTAACTTGGTGAATCTGTCCCTCTTTAAAATCCTGCCAATCACCTATTCTCCAACCCATTTTTATCTCCTTCTTTTAAAAATCTTTTTTCATAAATATCATTTAATAAAAGCGCGCAAAGCACATTATCGGTAGAATTATTTCCGGAACGGAAAGAATCAGGAAGCCCCAATTGCAACCCGCAATACAAAGCCAAATAAGCTGGCATAACCGCTTGTGGTAAATTTAAAAGTATGGCTATAGGCCCAGCAAAGAGAATTAACTCGCCCGGTATTCCTGGAACCCCATAGCCAATCAAAAAAACAATCGGCACACAAAACAAAAGCTCTAATAAAGAAAGTCTAAATCCAATAATATTGGCTACTACTCCCAACAAGACAAATACACATATTAAAGTACCATTTATGTTTAGGTAACTACCCATCCCCACAACGAAACTGCGCACCTCGTCTTTAATTTGCGGAAAGTGCACCTTGGTCAGATGCAGATTAAGTGGCGTGGCTAAAGACTCTGAACTGGTTGCCCAAAGCAAAGGATAAACCTTAACCCAATATTTTTTAAAATAAGTTTTAATGGAGAAATTTTTAACTTTATATTTTGTCCAGCCTATTAATAAAGAGTGCCAGATAATACAGGCTATACCTACAAGCAGAGCGCCTATTAAATATACCAAAATAAAATCGCCTGGGGTATGTGGATTGATTTTTACTCCTATAAAATCTACCCTACCCACATTAAGGGCTAATTCTTTTAATTTTAATTGACCTTCGATGCTCTGCGGAAGTCCATAAATATATGCACCTACTGCCATCATAAAAAAGGGCACTAATAACTCAAAATACTGACCCACATATTCAATACTAGAGAGGCAATTATTCAAGATCTTGCGTACCCATTGAATTCTTAGGGAAATAAAGCTTATCGCAATGCCTATATATATGGCAAAGAAATAGGGACTATGCGTAGCCATCCATAAAAAAGACTTTAAGCTATGTATTGATGCTGAAGCCAAACTTGTGTTGTGTCCAGGAAACAAAGGAAATCTAAAAATAATCGCAGTGAATATTGCTCCCCATACGCAGGCCATGAATCTACGTAAACCTAACCATCCAATGACATACCCTCCAAATCTCCCTGCCTTACCTATACTTAATAATTTCGCTAATGACGGCGCAAATATAAAGAAAATAGCAAAAGGGGCAACAAAACCATAAGCATCGATAAAAGAAGAAACTGATTTATTGATTACCGCAGAGAACGCCGATGAAAACTTAGCTAAGAATATGCCTATAATAAAGGCCAAAACAGTAATGGCGGGAATAAATTTCTCAAGCCTATCTGTGGTTTTATTGTAGAGCTCATTGAATTTATTTAAAAAGACAGTTATCAATCTAAGTAACTTTATATCGCCCATGATTGAAGTTTTCCTTTGTGATTATGCTATTAGTTTAGAGATCTCTTCTTCTAACACCTCAATTGCTTGTTTGCGAAATGGCTCTAAGAATGGCATAAGATAGAAAGGTGCATTCATAAAAACTTCTACCTTATTTTTAGAAAATATTGCCTCCCAAGAAAGATCCGCTGTCTTAATGTTTAATTTATTACCCTTTTTGTTCCATTTGTGACTGATCCCCCATTTGTCTTGGAATTCTTTCTTTAACTTGAGAATTTTTTTATCAATGCGTTCCTGAATTGTTTTGTTGATTTGCTTATTAAGGGCTTTATCTAAGATCTTTTGGCGCATATAATTCTTCATCCTTATCATCAAAGGCCCTGCCTAAAGGCAGAGTGCCGTTTAAAGTAGCGATAAAATTTGCTCCGTTATTAAAAACAAGTGAATGACCCAGACCGAATACCCCAAACATTGCGCCCAAAATACAAATAGTATTGGGTATGGCAATTAAGGCAAAACTGCGTCTTACGTTGTTGCGTAAATTATTAGAAATATCATACAAGAGATTAATCTTATTCAGGTTCCCATCCATAAATATAACATCAGCTACATCCACCGCAATATCTGAAGCGCCTCGTAAAGAAATAGAGACATCTGCTCTGGAGAGGGCAGGCGAATCATTAATCCCATCGCCCACCATGGCTACTTTCTTACCTTTACCCTGAAACATCTTTACGTAGCGTAACTTATCTTGCGGCAAGACTTCGCTATAAAAAGTATCAATACCTAATTTCTCTGCCAGGGTTTTCGTTGGCGCCTCGTGGTCTCCGGAAATAAGCGCAATATCTTGGACTCCTCTTTTTCTTAAACCTTGTATGACATCGTAAGCCTCGGCTCTCTGGCTTGATTCTAATTCAATTGCACCGGCCAAGACATTATCAACTGCGACCATAACTGAAGAACCACCCTTAAGACGAATAGTTTCTAGTTGTTTATGTATAAAGGTAGGTATATCAATATTTTCTCTGGCCATGTATCTGTGACTACCCACCTTAATAATATTCCCGTTAAGTTTAACCTCTACACCAAAGCCGATATTGTATTTTGTATCATCTCTTTTTTCTAACCTCACATTGCATTCCTCTGCCTTTTTAAGAATTGCCTTGGCAATGGGATGAGTAAACTTTTGCTCTGCAATAGCAGCATAAAAAAGCACATCTTGCGGTTTAAATTTACCGTCGTTACAAATAATCTCTTTTACCTCTGGCACTTCCTGAGTCAGTGTCCCGGTTTTATCAAAAATAAAAGTTTTGACTCTGGATAAATCCTCCAACACTTGACCTTTTTTAACCAGAATGCCATTTTTAGCTGACACAATCAAAGAAGCTAAAAGTGCGGTTGGTGCGGCTACACGAATACCCGTTCCATAGTCGCAGTTAATAATGGCCAAGGCCCCCCCCTGACCTACGGTTAAATACCCCAAACTGGCTAGACCTAAAGTAGGAATAACTGCCCGGTCAGCAATTTTTTCGCCTACTGATTGAACTTTAACTTTATAACTTGCCGACTGCTCAATTATTTTTCTTATCTTAGAGGCAGTGGTATTTTCACCTGACTCCTTAACATTGATATAAAGCATGCCCGCCAAAATAACCGTAGATGCATAGCACCAATCCCCGGCTCTTTTTTCTACTGGTGCGGATTCACCAGTTAAGGAGTGTTGATCTATCATCGCCTCGCCATTATGCACCTGGCCATCAATAGGAATTTGTTCTCCGGTATTTACCACTACAACATCGCCCGGCCGCAGTGAATCTATAGAAACTTGTATCTCCTGGCCATCTTTAAAGAGCCAGGCAAAGTTAGGCTGTTTGCCAAAGGCCTCAGTTAAAAGTTTACGGGATTGATCCGAAGTCCTATCTAATATAGTTTTGCCAATACTTAAACACCAAACCATCAGTGCACCTGCGAAAATCTCACCGGTAAGTAGACAGGCAATAGTAATGATACTATCTAAGATATCTACGCCGATCCTTCTTTCCTTAAATATGCAATGTAGAGCACCTTTAAAAGAAGGCTTTGCCGTATAGTAAACTAATATTGCATTAAAAGGAAGTAGCGCCGGAACAGCAAAAGTCCCCACAGCAGCCAAACCCAACGAGGCAGTACTGATAGCGAATTCAAGCTGTGGATTATCTTTTCCCCTTGCCTTTCGTTTAGCCTTATTTAAAGTCATTTCCAACATATGGAGCAACTGTTCAGGGGTGATTTTAGTTTCATCATAAATGATTAAAACAGTGCTCGTTGTGGGGTTAGACTTATACTTTTCTATTCCCACAGTATTAAAGAGTAATTTTTCAATATGTTGGCAATAAAGGCGGCTGCGGTATAAAAGAGGGTGGTTTAAACGCAACCTACCAGGTATTTGATGCACAACCTCCCAATTTGAAACTAATGCGCCTATTCGGCTAAATTTGACCTCTTTTGTCGTTACGCCTAACTCAGTAAAATCAAAAGGAGATGGAAGATCTTTAGGGTCCTGCTTTTGTTCGCCAAAGTCTTTTCCCATTATCGCTAAAATAGAGGATTCCCCAAGTACATCAGGGTTATAGTTAACCAGACAGGTTGATAAGAAGGAATTTATCTTAGCCTTTTCTATACCCTCTAAGTTAAATAAACTCTTTAAAAGTTTTTTACATCTTGGGGACTTTGGATTCCTAAATACTTTTGATTTTAGCCTCAAATACCCCTCAAAAGAACGCAGAACTTTTAGGCCATTGCCTCTATTATTAGCTCTACAGACTTTTATACCTTCCATCTCCGCAACTGTAGACATACCTCTTCCTTTCAAATAAGACCCTCCCCTTTATAAATTAACAAGGTATCAAGAATTGGTCTTTAATATTTTAGTCGGATCGCGCTAAGCTCAAACTTATTAGGCTCTGGCAACTGCTACTTTTCTGCCTCTTGCTTTTCCTTTCGTGGCTTTCTTAATTCTTGTCTTGGCCAATAAGTCTTCTACGCGCTCTTTTTGGCTGGCAAAGAATTTGGATACAGCCACATAAGCATCGCCAGATTTTTTACCTACTGTTTTCATTACCGGTTGCAGTTGTTTCTTTATTTTAGGATAATTTACTCCCACAATTACACCTGCCAAGAATAGCAATGCGCCCATAGTCTTATTATTCATTTCCATTTTATCTCCTCCCTTTAAAAACCATCTGTTTGTCTTACAATATTTTACGACTACCTATGCTTTTACTTCTAGTTTTATCTAAATTTCACCTCCTTTCTTCGCAGCGTGCTGGTACACTCGCTGATAAAGATCATTGACATTATATGTTTAACCTTCTGTATCAATAGGATATTGACCGCTAAAGTTAAAAAACATACTCTCTGCTGCCCGCAAGATGTCATACCATCGAGGCATCACCGGATTTCTAATCAACTCTTCTATACCCCATAACAGAAATGCTGTAGGTATAATAGAAGTAAGATCGGCATATCCCTTTAAGGCCTTATTGGTGCGTTTGTTAATTTTGCCTGCAGAGGAATAAATTAGATGAGATAAGGCATTGTTTTCTATTTGCTCCGAGTCTTCTGAATTAAACAATAGTTTTATTTTAGGAAGCGCTTTTTCTATCTCTTCAAATAATTCATCTTTGGAAATTATCTTCGCGTTATAAATTACCAGAAGCGATTTGGTAATCTTGTTAAAGGTTACTTCTTCTACGCCCCGGATGGTTAAAAACCTGTCTAAATCAGGCTCATCTGATTTATCAGTTCTAAAACGTAACCTCACTCTGCCGGGAATGGTGTTTATTACCCATAAGGGTTCTTTCTCAGTCATATTTTGGCTAACCTCTTTTATGTTTAATTTAAGCTCTAACTAATTTCTTCTTTGGTCTTTTCTCAAGCCGATTAACTAATTTAGAACCCAGATGCCAACCAATGCATAGTAAAATTCCTGTAGCCACTAATTCCACAGTAGCTAACAAAGCTAATCCCACTACCTGTCCTATACTGCGACCATTCATTTTATTTGCCTCCGAATTATTATGCCTTTGCTTTCTTTTTCTTTGTCACTTTCGCTTCAGCTAAAGAGTCGTCCATTCTTTCTTTTTGTTCGGCAAAAAACTTTACCATATTGCCATAAGCCTCTGCCCCTTTTTCGCCCATTTTTTTCGTATACGGTTCCAGGTGCTTTTTGATTTTTGGCCAGTTTGCGCCTACGGCAATACCTGCAGCAAAGGCTAAAAGCATGGGTAACATTGAATTTCTATTCTCTGGCATTTTTATTCCTCCTTCTTTAAGATATCATTCTCTACCTTTTAACCAAAACCCCACTAGGGCAAGACCAAGTATCGGTAAAATAACCTTCCAATATTTTCTTATTAGAGGTTTTCTTTTTTTATACACCACCGCCTCTTTCATCAAAATAATGGGTTTTTCTTTCTTTGTCTTAGACCCTGCTCTAATTTTTTCTGGAACTACTATCTTTTTTTCCTCTCCCTCCGGTTCTTCTTTAGCAGCTGAAATAGGCCCAGTTATGCTAACTTCGGGTTTAAATATCGCTTTTGCGGCAGCAACTATCTTACTAGCATCCTCTTCGGTAATATCTAATTGCTTTGCTAAATTAAATGGCTCTTGCTCAATAATATTCTTTAAATCAAGAAAGCCTTTTTCTCTTAATTTTTGAGCTAATTCTTCGCCATTTCCTACCATATGCCCAATTAAAGTTATATCATCCATATTTTTTACCTCTCATTTTTAATCATTATTTCTTGGATAAGTCCTCTACCTTTTTTATATATTCATTAATACGTTCTTGATTATCTTTGGAGATCGAAAAGAACGATATACCTACTTTGAATTTGGAACTATCATTCTGCTTCTCTTGCCAAATTAATTTTCCTAAAACACCTATTGGAGAGAAAGAACCATGTTCAATTAAATCCATATTTACGGAATCGGAAGAAAGTAATTCTTTATCCAACTCAGCCATAATTCCGCCTGAACTAACATTCTTCACTACGCCAATTAAATAAGGTTCATCTTTATTAGAAGTAGCCAGCCTTAATAGTATGCCCTTATCTCCTAAGGGAGTAAGTTCTAAACGTGGACTTTTCCTTTTTTCTTCTGGAAGTTGTTCATCTATCCTGGCTTCCTTTAAAACCTCTTCTTTAGGCGCTTTTTCTATAGTTGCCGCTGATAAAATTTCCATCGTTTTCTCCTTTTCTTTAAGATTCTTCTCTAATTCTTTTCGCATATTCATTTCTTTTTTTAATTCTGTATTCATTTTAACGACATCTATTTTTAATAATTCTTTCTCGTCAGACAATTGCCTTATTAATTCCTCTTTAGTTTTTAATTCGTTGCGTAATTCCAATTCGCGCTCTTGTGTATCTTTTAAAAGTTGCTGTTGCTGGATGTTTTTTTCTTCCCTTTGTTTCTCCGTTATCTGTAATTTTTCTTCCAACTGTTGCTTTAAAGAGTTTACTTCTTCTAGATCCGTCTTTGTCTTGCGTAATTGGCTTTCTAAAAGTTCAATATTTAGTAATCGTTTTTCTAAATTTTCTTTTTCAGCCAATTTTGTTTCTAGCTGGTGTTTCTCCTCTTTTAATTTCTCTAACTCTTGTTGAAGCTTGATTCTTTCCATAACTAGAGGCGATGGCTCTTTGGAAATTTGTGGTTTTTTTACTTTTTTTGATTTGTTCCTCCATAAAAAATATCCGCCCAATAAAACCACAACCGGAAAGATAAAAAAATAGAGAAACTTATAATCTCGTCTACTTCTTTTAGGAACTGCTTTAGAGGCTAAAACTTTAGCCTCAGTATCCTTGGTATGTTGTTTACCTAAATGAATTTCTTTCCTGGGGGGTTCTTCCAATTTAATGGATTCTTTTAATTTCGTGGGTTCTACTAATTTTTGTTTTATCTCAACGATGGCCTTATCCAGTGCTTCTTTCTTCTCGGCATCAAATTCTGATTCAAATTTACCAGGAATTTCGATTTCTCCCGATTGCAGTTCTTCTCCATAAACTAAGGGAGGATTCTCTACCTCTATTACTATGGCATTTTTAGTCTGGCTAATATCATAAGATGTTTTTTTAGTCAGTATAAAAATTAAAGACTTTACTGACTGTGGCTTATTTGGTTCTATCGGATAATATTTAGTATGTATCTCTTTTATTGCACCTCGATTAACTTGCATAACCCCTTCCCAATAACTGAATACATTTTTAGATTTAAACTCTATTACTATAGCAAGCGGATCCTCCTTTATATAATGCTGGTATTCTACAGGACCAGATATACTAATAGTAATCTTTGTGGTCTTGGGGATATCCTGTGCATAACTATAGATACACCCTACCCATAATAAAAATAAAATTGGGCTTATTCTTAAGATGTGGCTTTTCTTTCGGAAATCCATTTTTCTATCTCTTGTTTGTTAAACAGCCAACTATCTCCATGCCTTGTTGCTGGAATTTTACCTTCTTCAGCCCATTTTTGAACTGCAGACAATTCGGTTTGTAAAAATTCTGCGGCTTGTTGAAGCGAAAGACTATTTTCATTTAAAGTTTGCGCATCATCCATATTGCAAATTCCTTTAAAATACGCCCCTTCCTCTATTATCAAACTTGGTGTAATAATATCTCCTTTTAATT
>Ga0315282_10009216_pt1 | contig 15735 bp, 15 predicted proteins | sample YL17G07_20_MG_FD_203693 | JGI IMG/M metagenome (GOLD analysis project Ga0315282, IMG submission 203693) | Sediment microbial communities from Yellowstone Lake, YNP, Wyoming, USA - YL17G07_20 | ecosystem: Environmental > Aquatic > Freshwater > Lake > Sediment | place: USA: Wyoming | collected...
AGAAAATGATTCGCAAGGGAATACCATTCGACATGGTTTATGATGTTCGGGGTGTAAGGATCATCGTTCCCGATATTCCGGCGTGTTATTCGACTTTGGGTGTAATCCATACTCATTGGAGACCTATTCCGGGTGAATTCGACGATTATATCGCCTCACCCAAGGATAACTTTTACCAATCATTGCATACCGCCGTGATTTATGATGATGGGAAAACCTTAGAAGTTCAAATTCGGACTCCAGAGATGGATCAAAACGCTGAATATGGCATTGCAGCTCATTGGCGTTATAAAGAAGGCGCAGCACTGGATGAAGACTATGAACGTCGCATACTGTGGTTGCGATCGTTGATGGAATGGCGGCAAGATGTTGATGATGCCCGTGAGTTTGTCGACAGCATGAAAACCGATGTCTTCCAGGATCGCGTTTATGTATTTACACCAAAGGGGGATATCATCGATTTACCGTCCGGCTCGACGCCTATAGATTTTGCCTATCATGTTCACACGGACATCGGCCACCGGTGTAGAGGCGCAAAGGTTAATGGCAAGCTCGTTACGTTAGATTATCCATTAAAAACTGGCGATAAGGTCGAAATATTGACCACCAAACGAGGGGGACCAAGCCGTGATTGGTTGAATACCAATTTGGGATTAGTGAAAACCCAACGCGCGAAAGCCAAAGTTAGAAGATGGTTCAAGAGACAAGCTAGAGAGCAAAACATTAATCAAGGAAAGAACATACTTGAGAAAGAATTAAGAAGACTTGGTTTGCTCGAAATCAATCTCGACCGGTTAGCCAAAGAGTTCGATCAGCGCAATATTGAGGATTTATACGAAGCGATCGGCTGTGGTGATTTAGGTGTGGGTCGTTTGGTCAATCACCTTACATTGACCGAAGGTGGCAAAGAGGGGGAATTACAGGAAATCCCTTTGTTTCGACCAGCAAGCGAGCAAACGCATGCAAGGGAAGATACGGTAAGCGTCTTGGGTTTGAAAGGATTATTAACCAATATTGCTCGATGTTGCAATCCAGCGCCAGGCGATGATATCATTGGCTACATTACTCGAGGACGGGGGGCTACAATCCATCGACAAGACTGCCCGAATATTTTGAGAATAAAAGATAGAGAACGATTAGTTAGAGTATCTTGGGGAGAAGTGAAAAACATCTATCCTGTTCCAATCAAGATCAAAGCTTACGATCGCAATGGCTTACTAAAAGATGTCTCGACCCTGATAGCCGATGAAGGCGTCAATATGTCTTCAGTCAATGTCGAGACTTCCCATAACCTGGCTATTTTTAATCTCACTTTAGAAGTGCACGATATTGCTGAATTAAGTCGTATCCTTGACAGGTTAGAAAATCTACCTAACGTGACTGAGGCAATCCGGGTTAAGCCAGGTTGATTATTTTATGATATTATTATTTGCCCTGGCGACAATTGCCATATCTTATTGAGAATTAATTATTTGGATGGAGGATTTCATTATGCCACGAATTCGTTGTCATTATATCGACTGCGTACTTCTGGATGATGGATATTGTGGCGCAGCTGCAATCGAGTTAGACCCCGATATGGGTTGCATGACCTATAAAAGAGCGGATGACCTCGAGATTGGTGATGAATGGGAAGAGGAACCCGATGAGGAGCTCGAAGATTGGGAGGAGTTAGAAATCGAAGATGAGGAAGACGAGATCTGGATTGATGATGAGGACGAGTTTTAGCCTTATCTCAGGTTACGGTTACTTATTCTATTTCTAAATCATGGGCGTAGCAGTTTTCGGAAACGTAACTCTGGATGTGATATGTCGCACCGTAGACGAAGTGCCAAGATACGAATCGATTACATTTGATCATGTGACAATATCGCCCGGTGGTTGTGGTTCAAATGTTGCTGTAGGTTTGGGTTATTTGAATGTCGAAACTTATCTTATCTGCCGGGTGGGGGATGATAAAGCCGCAAAATTATTACGAGAAACCTGGAAGCGTTTTAATATCAATCAGCGGTTTGTGGAAGTTGCTAAAAATAAGTCAACTGCCGTAAGTATCGGTTTGGTTGACCATGCTGCCCAACCGCGATTTATCCATACCCCAGGCGCCAATGCAACCCTAACATCTGAAAATCTAAACATCCAGAATATCGAAAGTTTGAACGTGAAAATCCTTCATATTGCCGGTTTTTTTGTATTGCCGGGGTTGCTAGATGGGAAGTTCCCAGAAAAGTTAAGTCAGGCGCGAAAAGCTGGTATAACCACAACCCTGGATGTGGTTTACTCGCCTCGGTATTGGAAACCTGAGCACTTATGGCCTTGTTTTCCAGATCTTGATATATTCTTTTGTAATCAAAAGGAAGCGTTCCAATTAACCGGAGAAACCCAAACCGAGGCTGCAATCCAGAAATTTCGCCAATTTGGAGCGAACACTATCGTGATTAAAAAAGGAGCTGACGGATGTTACCTGGATAGCCCAGGATTTGTCGGCTTGATTAAGGCGCCTCGAGTTAAAGCGATTGATACAACTGGAGCAGGCGATGCTTTTGCCGCCGGATTTATCGCGGTTGTATCCAAAGGGGAGGATTATATCAAAGCGTGTGAGCTAGGTAATCAGGTTGGAGCCCGCATGGTCACCACTTCTGGGGCAATTGGCGCCTGGTCGGAGAAGCAACAGTGATCGGAAAGATTTGGGTTACTGCGATCATTCTTAGTCTTTTTATTGGCTCATGTACTCTTCAAACCATTACGCCTGTAAGTATAAAAACAGCCCAAGTCACTGAAATTCCTTTGCAACCTACACAGGCTGGTGACGCGTCCGAGCCCACTGGTATTATAGCAACTTCAACTACAAAATTGCCAAGCGCTACTGATGAGACCCCATCTTCTATTAAAACCACACCCGAATCTCATCTCGAAGTTTATCTAAGATATATGCCCCAACCCGGAACTCCGGTTTTTATTCAGAATTTTGTTGAACCCACCCAGGGATGTAATTGGACGGGCATTGGGGGACAGGTATTCAGCCGGTCTGGAACACCGATAAATAATTTGATTGTAGAGGTAGACGGGCAAATTGAGGGGCAACCCATTTTATTACTTGGAATAACAGGTAGCGTGGCGTCATTGGGTCCGGGCGGTTATTTGTTAAAGATTGCTGACCATATCTTAGAAACCCACGGAGCGCTCTGGTTGCAAGTTTTCGATCTAACGGGAAATCCTCAAACGGATAAAGTCTATTTTGATACCTATGCAGATTGCAACCGGAATCTGGCAATTTTGAATTTTACCGAATTAAGTGTAAATATGAAAAAACTTTTTTTCCTGCCACTAATCTATAGATAACCGGGAATGGATGTAAATGCCCATATTAGATCACTTTAATTTAATCGCGCCGTATTATGACCGGTTCATCAGCGATAGTAATTTTTCACATCTTTTGGATTACGCAAGACTTCCGGAGCAAGGTGCAATACTCGATGCGGGGGGTGGCACTGGTCGGTTATCCCATTTACTATCCGGTGAAAGACGCCAGGTAATTCTAGTCGATTTAGCCTATGAGATGTTGCGTCAGGCAAAAGTGAAAGGTAATAACATTCCGGTATGTTCTTATGTGGAAGAACTTCCTTTTGGAGAGAGGATGTTTGATCGCGTAATCATGGTTGATGCTCTCCATCATATCAGGAAGCAAACTCCGGCGATCCGTGAATTATGGCGGGTATTGAATTCTGGCGGCATCGCCATTATCGAGGAACCCAATATACATATCTGGTTCGTAAAAATCATTGCATTTCTCGAAAAAGTGTTGTTTATGCATAGCAAATTTTTTACCGGTAATGCAATTGCCCGGTTATTTGATTTTCAAGACGCGAAGGTAAAAATAGAATACTGGCAGAGTAGTGTGATTATCGTTGCAGAAAAAGAGGCTCAAAAGCTGTAGATAGTTTTCAACAAATGCGGGGGAGCATTTCACCGGAAAGCATATCTAAAATTCTGGTGCTTCCCATCGTGGTTGTCATCAAAACTCTACCTTGAGGTTGGTTAGTGACATAACCGATAATAGCGGCATTTTCGCCATAACGGGTATTATGCATCGCCATCAACGCTTTATGTGCAAATTCTTCCTCGACAATACAAATTAATTTTCCTTCATTCGCAACATACATCGGATCAAATCCAAGCAGCTCGCATACCGACCGAACGGCAGGTTGAATCGTCACTTTATTCTCGTCAATTATTATTCCCATCCGGGATTGTTGGGCAATCTCGTTCAAGCTGGTAGCAAGACCACCGCGAGTTGGATCCCGTAAGACATGGACAGCGTCCTTAGGAACTGCATCGATCAAAGCCCTGACCAGACGATTAAGAGGCGCCACGTCACTTTGAATGCCAGATGAGAACCCTAATTCGCCGCGCGCTTCTAATACCGCCAGCCCATGCTCGCCTATACTCCCGGAGAGGATGACTGCATCGCCGGGTTGAGCCCGAGAACCGGTGATATTCGAACCGGGATAAAGTAGACCCACCCCAGTGGTATTGATATAAATGCCATCCGCCTGGTTTTTTTGGACAACTTTTGTATCACCGGTGACAATCTGAATTCCAGCCTCTTCTGCAACGGTTCTCATCGATTCAAGGATTTTTGACAGTGTGATGATCTCAAAACCTTCTTCAAGGATAAATCCGGCAGAAAGATAAAGAGGCACAGCGCCCATCATCGATACATCATTTACCGTACCACAAACAGCCAAACGACCAATATCGCCCCCTGGAAAAAATAGCGGTTTTACGACGTGGGAATCAGTGCTAAAAGCTAAAGTTGCATTTCCAATATTGATCACCGCGGCGTCATTTCCGGCCAGGAGTAATTCATTCTCGAAATATGAATAAAAATATTTCTTGATCAGGTCATGAGACATTTTTCCACCGCTACCATGACCCATAACGATTACTTCGTTATGGGTGAACGGTAGAGGGCAAATGGGACCTTCTTCTAATCCAATAGTTTCTGGTTTCATATTATTGATCGATGTAGGAATATCGAAAGTATGCTGCACAAGCGCCCTCAGAGGATACCATTGTTGCGCCTAATGGATGTTCAGGCGTGCAAAGACCACCGAAAGCAGAACATTCGTAAGGTTTGTTCAAACCTTGTAAAATTTTCCCTGCGATGCAGATGGGAGATTCCTGGGGTTTTATTTGATCAACTTTGAATCGTTTCTCTGCATCATAATAGCTAAATTCGGGGCGTAAACTCCAACCACTCTCAGGTATTGTCCCAATCCCTCGCCATTTCTGATCACACTCCATAAAGACTTGAGAGATTATTATTTGAGCGGGTTGGTTGCCTTCGAAACTTACTACTCTCGAATATGCATTTTCGACTTCATAGCGCCGTTCTTCAAGTTGTTTAACCGCCATCAATATCCCCTGTGCAATGTCAACTGGTTCGAACCCGGTGACGACGATGGGGATATGGTATTTTTCTGCAATAGGCGCATATTCCCAATAACCCATCACCGTGCAGACATGTCCGGCAGCTAGAAATGCTTGCACCCGATTGTTTATTGAAGATAGAATCACGTTCATCGCAGGCGGAACCCGAACCTGTGAAACTAACATGCTATAATTTTCCAAATTTAATGATCTCGCTTGAATCACACTCATGGCATTTGCCGGCGCGGTAGTCTCAAACCCTATGCCAAAAAATACAACTTGCTTATCAGGATTTTGTTGAGCAATTTTTACTGCATCGAGGGGCGAATAAACCACTCGGACATCGCCACCTCGGGCTCGCACCGAAAAAAGATCGTCGTTCGATCCTGGAACGCGTAGCATGTCTCCAAAAGTTGTGAAAATTACCCCAGGTTGCGAAGCGATGGCGAGAGCTTTATCGATTAACTCGAGAGATGTAACACAAACCGGACATCCAGGTCCATGGACGAATTCGATTTCAGTGGGTAGCAACTGTTCTAATCCATACCGTAGAATTGCATGAGTCTGTCCACCGCAAATTTCCATTAATACCCATTTTTTGCTGACGGTACGCTTGATTTCATCGATGATGCCCCGCACAAGTTGTGCATCCCGATATTCTGATAAATACTTCATATTTTTAATCGAATATATTACTGAGCATCTGATTCGTTTTCGATCTCGGCAATTTCGGTGATCAATTTTAGGGTTTCCTGGGCTTCATCTTCGCTGATGATGTTCAACGCAAACCCGACATGAATCAGGGTATAGTCGCCGATTTTTGCTTCGGGTATATACTCTAAACACGCTTCCCGGGTTACGCCACCGAAATCTATTTTGCCCATTTTTAGTCCGCCAGATTGGTATATCTCGATAATCTTACCAGGAATTCCAAGGCACATGTTCTCAATACCTCCAGGATATCAATACATATTCAGCATAATTTTTGCGCCGCAATAATTGCCTGACCTAACGATAAACCGCCATCATTGGTCGGCACACTGTGGTGTAAATAGACTACAAAACCAGACTTGTTTAATAATTCGACTGTTTTCTCCAACAAACTCATATTTTGCCAGACACCACCGCTTAATGCCACCTGATTAATATCAGACGTCTTGCGCATACTATGACAGCCTGCAAGAACCAAATCGGCGATTGTATTATGAAATTTGGCTGAGATTATCGATGGCGGAAGGTTGTTTAAAACATCGCCAACAATTTCTTTGATAATAATATTTGTGTTTATCAACTTACTGGCAAATCGTCCATCATCGGTGGGTTCCTCGATAATTTCAATTGGATACCTTGCGTTTTCCCCCCAATCCATTATTGCCTCTAATTCGATCGCAGCTTGAGCTTCGTAGTTTACTTCCTGTCGGACACCCGTTATCGAAGCAACTGCATCAAATAATCGTCCCATGCTGGATGTCATCGGGGTATTGATCTTTTTTTCTAATTGGGTGTGTATGATAGAACGCTCTTCGGTGTTCAATCCGATGACCGGCGGTAAACGATCATCCCATTCGATGCCTGCCTTCCAGAGATATGCCAAGGCAATTCGAGCCGGTTTCCGTATGGCTGCATCACCTCCCGGTAAGGGCATATAAGCAAGGTGTAAATATCTCTCGTAAGAGTGATAACTTGTAAAAAAGAATTCGCCTCCCCAAATCTGCTGGTCATCCCCAAATCCAGTGCCATCCATAGCAACGCCAATCACTCTGGCTTCCATCGGTAACCCATTGTCTACCATACATGCAGCAATGTGCGCATGATGGTGTTGGACGCCGATGGCGGGAATTCCAGTAATTTCGGCTCGATTTATCGCATACCTTGATGCCAGGTAATCAGGATGAAGGTCATACGCAATTATGGAGGGGTTAATCCGAAATAGACGCTCATAATGGGCAATGTTGGCTTCATAGGATGCCAGCGTTTCATAGTTTTCCATATCGCCGATATGGTGGCTGATAAATGCGTAGTTATCGCGTGTAATGCAAAATGTGTTTTTAAGCTCAGCTCCAGCGGCAAAAACCGGCGCCAGGGTGGTTGGAAGATGAATGGGGAATGGCGCATAACCTCGCGAACGTCTGACCGGGTAATTTATCTTTCGTTCATCTTTCTGAGATTTTTCCTTAATAAATTTGGTATCTGGCATTCTGAATGCGCGAACAACAGAGTCGTCACAACGGTTGTAGATTGGGCGGTTGTGCATCAAGAATGCATCGGCTAATTTGGAGAGCTTTTGGCGGGCTTCTTCATTGCTAGTCGCAATTGGCTCTTCGCGTAAATTTCCGCTGGTCATTACCAACGATTTTGGTGGAGTGAAAGCAGGAACCCTATCAATGGCGGGGATAACTTCTTCGTATCGATCAAAGAACAACAAATAATGCAATGGGGTATACGGTAACATTACTCCGATCGTGTTTTGGTTAGGCGCAACTAATCCTGAAATGTTCGAATATTCGAGTTTCTTCAGTATCACTATCGGACGTGATTGCGATTCTAGTAACCTTCTTTCATCAGCAGAAATTTCGCAGTGCCTTTCGGCCTCGGAGAGGTCTGACATCATAATTGCGAACGGTTTATCCACCCGAAGTTTGCGCCTTCGCAATTCGGCTACTGCAAGAGGGTTGGTTGCGTCGCAAGCCAGGTGGAAGCCTCCCAATCCTTTTATAGCGACGATTTTCCCTTGCGAGAGAAGGTATTGAGCGAGATAGATCGCATAATTGTTTCTGACTTGATCATTCAGGTTGAAATCAATCTTACCGTTAAATGGTGATATTTCCAGCCAGGTTGTTGGCCCACAATCAGGACAGGCAATGGGTTGAGCATGAAATCGACGGTCGGGTGGACTTCCGTATTCAGATTTGCATGTTTCGCACATGTGAAAATCCACCATTGTAGTATTAGGACGGTCGTAAGGAATATCTTTAATAATTGTGAATCTTGGCCCGCAATTTGTGCAATTAATAAATGGGTATAGATAGCGCCGATCGTTTTTATCGAATAACTCCCGCAAACAATCCGGGCAAATCGACATATCAGGCGAAACAGGTTGAAATGCATCTGGGATGGCTTGTGAATGGATGATTTTAAAATCGGTGTAATCGACCGGCTCGACCCATTTAACGTCCAGGCGTTCAACATCCGCAAGGGGTGGAATATCGGTTTGGAGGCTATTTAAAAACATCTCTATCAAGGAGTGGCTGCCAGTTAATTCAATATCTACCCCAGCCGAAGTATTTCGAACCCAACCGTACAATTGATAACGGGTAGCCAGATTATAGATAAACGGACGAAAACCTACGCCTTGAACGATTCCGGTTACATGTATTTTCAGGCCGACTTTTTCGTTGGATTGGCCCATGACGAATTAAACCGATGATTTATATTCACGGACGCTGGCATCGATCCAATCGATCCAGGAATCAACCCCCTCCCCAGTCCGACATGATAGGGTGAAAGTTTGTAGACCAGGGTTGAGAATCTCGACACCTTTTAGAAAATATTCCATGTTGAAATCGACATACGGTAGTAAATCGATTTTGTTTATTACCAGGGCGTCAACCCCACGATACATACCAGGATACTTATATGGTTTATCATCGCCCTCAGGAACGGAGGCGATGAGGACATTAGCATGGGTGCCGAGCTTAAAACTTGCTGGGCATATCAAATTGCCGACATTTTCGACGATCAGCAAATCCAAACTCTCGAGATTAAATTGGGATATTGCCTGCTTTACCATCATTGCTTCTAGGTGGCACTCACCACCGGTATTAATCTGAATGGCTCTGGCGCCAGCCGCGGCCGCCCGGTCCGCATCCAGGCTGGTAGCGATGTCACCATCGATTACGCCAATCTGCAGGGTTTTAGCAAGTTTTTTCAGGGTGATCTCTATCAAGGATGTTTTTCCGGCTCCTGGCGAGGCCATGATATTTAATGTATAAATGCCGGCTTCATTGAATACTTGTTCATTTTCTAATGCCAGTTGGTCATTGGCGTTTAATATATTTTCTATCACTTGTATGCGTTGGCTCATAACCCTATTCACCTATTTTTCTACATCAATTGCTTCTAAAAAAAATTGATCGCCGTCAATTATTTTAACCTCTACGCTGCCACAATTCGGACACTCAAAATCATCGCCATTATAGAGAAATTGATGGTTACATTTTAAGCATTGGAACTTCGTTGGAATACGATTGAAGTGCAAGTGTGCTTTTTCGGCAATAGTTCCTTTGGAAATGATCTCCCAATAAAATTGAACCGAGTCATCTACAATCGAAGCCATTTGTCCAATTACCAGATAGATATTGGTAATTTGCGACGCGTTGGCTTCTTGGGCGTATTTTAATGAAATTTCTAAGATATTCTCTGTGACAGGAAGTTCATGCATATTTTCCACATTTTGGAAGGGATAAGGTCCAGATCGTTTATCTCCTATTTAGATATTATTTATTCATATTCAAATGTAGTAAACATTATACTACCTGGAATAATTACCTCGCATGGATGAATGTCACAAATTCCAGGTGAGGGATGGGGTAAAATCGTAGATAAAATTTTTCTAAAAAACGTGATTATGAAACAAACAGAATTGATTGTTATCGGAGGTGGATTAGCGGGATGTGAAGCAGCCTGGCAAGCGGCAGAACGGGGCGTTTCGGTAAAATTGTATGAGATGCGCCCCTCGGTTATGACAGCCGCCCACCAAACCAATTATCTTGGCGAGCTGGTTTGCTCGAATTCATTAGGATCCTCGCTTGATGATAGAGCCTCTGGGGTATTAAAAAACGAACTACGCAGGTTGAATTCTCTTCTGATCAAATTTGCAGATGAAACTGCTGTCCCAGCCGGTGGTGCGCTAGCCGTTGATCGCCAAGCATTTGCCCAAGTGATCACGAAGCAGGTTGAATCCCATCCGCGGATCAGGGTTATTCGCCAAGAAATTACGGAGATACCAGAGGGTTATTGTATTATCGCCTCAGGGCCTTTGACTTCCGACAGCTTGGCAAAGTCCATCGCCCAATATACCGGTCATTCGCATTTATATTTCTTCGACGCTATCGCCCCAATCGTCAGGGGCGATTCGATAAACATGGATATAGCTTTTAAAGCCTCACGATATGGGCGCGGTTCTGAGGGTGGAGATTACCTAAATTGCCCGTTATCAGCGCGCCAATATGAAGAGTTCGTCACAACGCTATCCCAGGCAGAATGTATTGAGCTTAAACCCTTTGAAGATCAAATTAAGTACGGGGTTCCTGCGGGTGAGAAACAATTCTTTGAAGCTTGTTTGCCAATCGAGATATTGGCTAAGAGGGGGAGGGATTCTCTGGCTTTTGGGCCGTTAAGACCGACTGGGTTAATCGATCCAAAAACAAATAAAAGACCTTATGCGGTGGTTCAGTTGCGCCAAGATAACTTAGCGGGTGATTTGTACAACATTGTTGGATTTCAGACTAACCTGAAATTCCATGAACAGAAGAGAGTTTTTCGTTTGATACCCGGTTTGGAAAAAGCTGAATTCGTCCGATATGGTCAAATGCATCGCAATACCTTCATTTTCTCTCCTGGTTTGTTATATGATACTTTACAATATAAAGCTAGAGAAAACTTGTTCTTCGCCGGTCAAATTACTGGCGTTGAGGGGTATGTTGGAAATATTGCGACGGGCTTATTAGCTGGATGGAATGCGGCTCGTCTGATAAACAATCAAAAGGCGCTGATAATGCCTCGGACTACCATGCTAGGAGCGTTATGTTATTATATTAGCCATGCTGCAGCTCAGGATTTTCAACCTATGAAAGCAAATTTTGGATTGCTGCCAATTCAACATATTACTGGGACAGCCAAACTTGGTAAAAAGAGGCGAAGGGAGGTTTATGCCCAGCGCGCTCTGGATGATTTGGAGCATTATCTTATGAGCGTTACTGATTGAAATTAGGATTTCTAAATTATGAACATAACAAATTCGCGTTTATGGTCAATTCAATATGCGCATAGTCTATCTTAATAAATTTCATCTGACCCAACGGATAGCCACTATTATTCTTTTATCACTAATCCTAACCAATTGTATATCTAAGAATATTGAAATTACCGAATTCAATGCCGCCCGCGCCTTTGATGATCTTAAATATCAAGTGGCGAATGGACCCAGGACGCCAGATAGCGCAGCTCGTCAACGTGTGGTCGAATATATCAACAAACAACTAAGTGACGCTAGATGGATTGTAAGCAACCAGGAGCTATTGGTATCAGGCAAACAAATCCATAATATTTATGGCGATTTTGGTGCCGGAATGCAATGGATATTGTTTGGGGCGCATTACGATTCACGCCTATTTGCCGACCACGACCCGGTGATCTCTAACCGAAAGTATCCCGTTCTGGGAGCAAACGATGGGGCGTCGGGCGTATCAGTTTTATTAGAACTTGGGCGCGTAATTCCTACGTCAATAAAATCAAATATAAAAGTCACCCTGGTTTTTTTTGATGCTGAAGATAATGGTAATATCGATCAATGGGATTGGATTATGGGAGCCAACGCTTACGTTGATGGGCTTACTTCTTTACCAGATGAAGTGATCATTATCGACATGGTTGGCGATAAAGATCTTCAAATTTATCGAGAAAAAAATTCGGACAAGTTATTGGCAGATCAAATTTGGGATGTTGCGGAAACTTATGGTTATTCCAATGTATTTATTAACCAATCAAAATATTCGATCATCGATGATCACATTCCTTTTCTGCGGGCTGGGATTCGAGCAATCGATATAATCGATTTTAATTATCCTTATTGGCATACCACCGCGGATACAATTGACAAGGTATCACCTAGAAGTCTTCAAATTGTTGGCGATACCTTATTGAGATGGTTGATTGATAGATGAGGAACGCACAATAAAACAATATGGCGAAAAAAATGGCATTACCGACTATAAAACCACGCGAGCGCGCTTGCTTAGTAGGCGTTGAAATTCATGGCAAGAATGGTTTATTAACCCTAGATGATTCATTAACAGAGCTAGCACTATTAGCGGATACCGCCGGGTTAGATGTTGTTGGCCAGGTTACTCAAAAATTGGATCGACCGTATGCTCAAACATATATTGGGCCCGGAAAAGTCGAGGAATTGAAAGCTTTATGTGAAGAATGGCAAGCTGACATTATCCTTTTTGATGATGAATTAAATCCTCGCCATAATCGCGAATTGGAAGAGATATTTGGGGAGCGAATTCGGATCTTAGACCGAACAGCATTGATCCTGGATATTTTTGCTCAACACGCGGCAACTCGTGAAGGTGCTCTACAAGTCGAATTAGCCCAATACGAGTACCGTTTACCGCGCCTGACGCGCGCCTGGACACATTTAGCCCGCCAAGCTGGAGGCGGTGCAGGTCGCTCTGGAGCGGTAGGTGGGGTGGGATTACGTGGTCCGGGTGAAACTCAATTGGAAGTAGACCGTCGTGAAATAAGGCGGAGAATCTCTCATCTTAAATTGGAGATTGAAAAGGTTCGGGTTCACCGGCAACAATATCGCGATCGAAGAAGACGGTCTAATCTTCCAATTTTGGCGCTGGTTGGATATACAAACGCCGGTAAATCAACCTTGATAAACCGGCTGGCTGAGGCAAATGTATATGTAGCCAATCAATTATTTGCCACCTTAGATCCTACCACGCGGCGGATCGAACTTGCGAACGGACATGAAGCCTTGATAACCGATACTGTTGGGTTCATTCAAAAACTTCCTACCACACTTATTGCAGCTTTTCGGGCTACCCTCGAAGAAATCTCAGAGGCCGATGTATTATTACATGTGGTGGATATTACCCATCAAAACGCATCTGTCCAATTTGAATCTGTGCGCCAGACACTCATTGAAATCAACGCGGATCACATTCCGGTAATAAATATCTTAAATAAGATCGATCTATTGGATAATAAAGGATTGAATCGACGTCAGATCGAAAAGTATCCTAATTCAGTGACAATATCTGCATTACGCGGCGATGGTTTGCCTGAACTTAAGCAGCGTTTATCCAATTACCTGTATGAAAATCAGGAGCATATTATCGTCAAAATACCTCACAAGGATAAAAACCCGATCAGCTTATTTCACAACCAGGGACGAGTAGAAAGAGTGGAGCATATTCCCGGTTATGTGATCCTTGATGGATATTTGCCGGTAAGATTAATTGCTCGTTATGCGCAGTATATAAATCGAGCTAAACCGGTCTGATCTCCCCTATAGGCTGGTAATAATTTAAACTGATGCTTTAAAGCTTTGGTCCCGCCCGCTTGATTTCAGATGTAGTTGCCGTTCCTCCCATCCCCGATTAACCAAATATTTCGAAGTATCCTTTATCGAGTTCATCATTGGATAAATGGGCATATCTTTGGGTAACAGATATGTTTTTATGGCGGGCTAATTCCTGGGCAAGCTTTAAATTACCACCTGAGCCCCTCAATACTGTAGTCACAAAGAAATGCCGAAACGAATGGGGGGTTATCAAACCCAAAGCTTCTTCACCGAGAGATTCCTTTACCCGTTGGGCGACAATATTCCGACCGGTGGTAGTGGTGATGGGTTTTACTTTTTTACCCGCTCCCCGATCGTGCCTGGCAAAAACGGGTAAACTACCTAATGGTCGCCCTGATGAGCCATCTAGCTTAGAACGGATTTGGATGTATTCCCGAATAGCGTTGAGCGATCGAGAAGAAAATCGCACGACCGCCTGTTGGTCACCTTTGCCAATGATTACCGCCCGGCCTTCGTTCCAATCAATATCGCCTCGCCGTAATGCACAAGCTTCGTGCACCCGTAAACCTGTATCAGCTAAAGTGAGTAAAAATGCTCGATCGCGCATATCTCGAAGGTGCTCTATCGAATCGGGCGCAGAGGATAATGCAATATTATTTGTATAATTTAATATTATTTCAATCTTTTCTCTTGGAAATTGAGGCAGACGCTGGCCGGTACGCCGCATGCGTTGGCGTAATATCAACCGGGCACGCGGTAGATTGGGTTCATACAGTCGTTCCGAGGCCAGGAATTCATAGAAGCCCATTACGGCAGTCAAGTACAAGTGTTCTGTCGAAGGTGAATACTTTTTAAGATCATTGGCAAACCAGGCTACAGCTTCTTCGGGGAGGCTATGAGCCGGTGTTGAATTTGATAAATTAAAATTTTCTAAAGTTGCCAGGAACGACTGCATCGCATTTGAATACGTTTTATGTGTATTTTCGCTGCGAGCTTGCTTAATCCGATTAAGGTAAGCATCTACGGCGTCTTGAATGGTTGTGTTTGGATAAGAATGAGGCATGGTTAGTTAAAATTCATGTTTGTGATAATAGTAGTTATCGAAACCAATATCATTTAATCATAACCGCCCCATTCTGTCAACCCTGTCACGCAAGTTTATTATGAAGCTATTTTATAAATATCTTTTTTTGAGTGGATTCCTGTATCGAAGGAATTATATTATTCTCTTCAATCGACCTTATAATCAACCCACCTACCCTCTATTCAGTCGATTTGGCTTTTTAACACGAAGTCAATTTTAGTAATCATTATTTAGTATAGAACAAATGTACTTGGTGCGTAATCTCATACCTTCCTGCAATCGAACTATTTCGAAAAAGCCTAATTATCTTAAATCCGAGAATTTTTTCCATAACCCATTCCAGGGTTTGTCCCGATTCCTTCTCTTGGGGATTTTGATGTGACTCAATTTACCAGCAACTAATGCTAGTTGCTGTCTAAACTGACCCCAATCTTCGACGATCAACGCCTGTTTCATCTGCTGGCTAATTTCAATCGACCATTTCCATTCGTTCCGAAAATGATCGGCTTTTACCCAATATCCTCGCTTTTCCCAAGCATTTACCGAATTATCGATAGTATTGCCGATTCTTTCGAGTGAAAGAGTTACGAAGGCTGCAAGGTCTTTCGTTTCTGGATCGATCGTTTTACGCAACATTAATTCACGCAATGCATAGGATACCAGGCGAACGAGCCGATTACGTTCTTTTCCTGCACTCTCGAAATTGATCACACGCGCCAAAACGGAACTCCTCATTCTAAAATGTCTGGAAAAATTAAAAATGAATTATAACGGATTATTGACGTTGTGGATTCCCTGGCTTATAATTTTTGGTATCCAATCGGGGAAGTGCTGGAATTGGCAGACAGGCGTGACTTAGGATCACGTGCCGCAAGGCGTGAGGGTTCAAGTCCCTCCTTCCCCA
>Ga0315282_10009217_pt1 | contig 15733 bp, 16 predicted proteins | sample YL17G07_20_MG_FD_203693 | JGI IMG/M metagenome (GOLD analysis project Ga0315282, IMG submission 203693) | Sediment microbial communities from Yellowstone Lake, YNP, Wyoming, USA - YL17G07_20 | ecosystem: Environmental > Aquatic > Freshwater > Lake > Sediment | place: USA: Wyoming | collected...
GGGCCAGACCTACTTCGTGGACGGAGGATCCAACCTGATCTGAGGCGGGTCGGGTCGGCCTTTCCGGCGAGGCGGAGCCCGATCCAGAGTGGATGCGTTCTTATCCCTGCCGCTTTCTAGCGTTCCAACCTTCTCGCCTTCCAGCCGTTCGCGTTAGTCCCTAACGGGGTGGCGTCTCGTTTTTATGTCACCACTCATCCCAGACAAACGGAAAAATGTCTTGACACAGAATCTAGTGTGTGCTAAACGTTTCGCTAAACGTATAGCTAAACGTTTCGTATAAATAGAATATCAACCAGAATGGGATTGGAAGTGCCTACTCTCCACCATGTTGCGAAAGCAGCTGGTGTATCCATCGCCACCGTTTCCGCCACCATCAACCAAAGTGCGTTCGTAAGCCCGGAACTCCAAGAAAGAGTTCGCAAAGCGATCGCGGAACTGGGCTATCACCCGGATGGCATCGCTCGCAGCCTGAAGAAGCGGTCCACCCAGACGCTGGGCCTCATCATTTCCGACATCACCAACCCGTTCTTCACGGCACTGGTTCGCGGCATCGAAGATGCTGCGAATGCCCGGGGCTACGCTCTCATCCTCTGCAACACGGACGAGCGCCAGGAGAAAGAGCGGGCGTACGTGCGCCTCCTCCGCTCGCGGCGGGTGGATGGGATGATCATGGCCCCGGCCGGCAGCGCCGAGGACTACCACGGGTTCGGGCTGGAGGTGGGCACTCCATTCGTTTTCATCGACCGGAAGATCCCGACTGTTCCTGCCGATGCGGTGGTTGTGGACAACCTGGGTGGCGCGCGCCAGGTCGTCGAGTATCTCCTCCGGCTCGGGCATCGGCGCATCGGCGCCATCACCGGACTCCCGCAGATCTCTACCACCCACGAGCGAATCCAGGGCTATCGTCAGGCGCTTGAGAGCGCCGGGCTGTCCGTAGACCCGGAGCTGATGCGGGGTGGGAATTCCCGGCTGGAAGGTGGCTATCAGGCGGGCCTGGCGCTGCTGGCGCTTCCGGAGCGGCCGACCGCCATCTTCGCCACCAACAACGTGATGGCCATCGGGCTGATGCGAGCCGTGGCCGAACGGGGCCTCCGGTGCCCCGAGGACCTGTCCGTGGCATGTTTCGACGACTTCGAGTGGGCCTCGGTCTTCCGCCCGCGCCTGACCACCGTGGCCCAACCGACCTATGACATGGGCATGAAGGGGGCGGAGCTTCTGTTTGCTCGCCTGGACGGAAGCCTGACCGGCGATCCGCGGGAGATCGTCTTGTCCCCCTCCCTCGTCATCCGCGATTCGTGTGCTACCCCACCGCAGGAGGAGCAATGAGCAACGATACCTCCGATGTGGCGTGCCTTGGCGAGGCATTGATTGATCTTGTCTCGCTGAAGGCTGGGGTCGGCCTGAACGGCGCGCCCGGCTTCCGCAAGGCGGCGGGCGGCGCTCCGGCCAATGTGGCCGTCGGCGTCTCGCGGCTGGGCAAACGGGCCGCCTTCCTCGGTGCGGTTGGAGGCGACCCCTTCGGTGCCTTTCTGCGGGAGGAACTTCGCAGGCACGGCGTTAACGTCGCCGGGCTCGATCGCGTCAGCGCACGCCGGACGGCCCTCGCCTTGGTGTCGCTCAACGCGGACGGCGATCGCGACTTCCTCTTTTACGGGTATCGGCCCGCCCATCTAGGCCTATGGCTGACTCAGGACATGCGCTCGACCATCCGGCGAGCCAGCATCTTCCATTACGGCTCGATCAGCCTGATCGGGGCCCCCGCGCGTGCGGCCACGCTGTCGGCGATCCGGGAGGCGCGTCGGGCCCGGCGGTTCTGCTCGTACGATCCAAACCTCCGCCTGAACCTGTGGCCGGATGCACGCTCGGCCCGGCGATGGATGTGGGAGGGCCTCCGGCGTGCGGACTGCGTCAAGGTCAATGAAGAAGAGTTGGCGTTCCTGACGGCACGACACGGCGTGGCGCGTGGCCTGCGTGCCCTGGTCGAGGCCGGCCCCCGGCTCGCCGTGGTGACCCTGGGACCGGAGGGCTGCGCCTACTACTGCGCAGCGGGCGAGGGAAAAGTCCCCGGCTTCACCGCCAAGGTTGTGGACACCACGGGGGCGGGGGATGCCTTCGTCGCCGGGATGCTCGTGGGTCTCCTGGAGACCTCGCCGAATCTCACGGAGGCGCTTCCCGACCAATCTACCCTGGAATCGGTCCTGACGTTTGCCAATGCCGCCGCGGCGTTGAGCACAGAGAAGCGCGGCGGGATCCCAAGCCTGCCGTCGCGTCGGCAAGTCATTGCCTTTCTGGGTAAGCACGGCGTGTGACTTGACAGATCCACCGGAGGATGAGTGCGATGCGAGCAGCGGTGTATCGGGGGCCGGGGAAGATCGGGCTGGAGTCGCGGGACGTCCCTCGACCGGGGCCGACGGACATCCTGGTGCGGGTCACGGCGTGCGGCCTGTGCGGGACTGACGTCCACATCCTGGACGGGCAGTACCCCGCCACGCCGGGCATCGCCTTGGGGCACGAGTACGCGGGCGAGGTGGTTGAGGTCGGCACGGAGGTGGCCGGCCTCAAGCCGGGCGATGCCGTATCCGTGGATCCCAACATTCCCTGCCGATCCTGCCCCGCGTGCCGGCGGGGGGACGTGCACCTGTGCGACCAACTCCAGGCGCTGGGGGTGACCCGGGACGGAGGCTTTGCCGAGATGTGTCGGCTCCCTGCCACGCAGGCGCACCCCGTACCCGAGGGCCTGGCGCCGGAGCAGTGGGCGCTGGTGGAGCCGCTCTCCTGCTGCCTGCACGGCCTCGACCTTGCGGGCATCAAGAGCGGGGATCGCGTGGCGATCCTCGGGGCAGGACCTATCGGCCTCTTGATGGTCCAGTTGGCGCGCGGCGCGGGCGCGGCCTTCGTTCTCGTCGCCGACCCGCTGCCCGCCAAGCGGGAGCTAGCGCTCAAGCTGGGTGCCGACGAGGCGGTGGATCCGACGACTCGGGATCTCTCCGAAGTGCTCCGGCATCGGGCGCCTGGCGGGGCCGACGTCGTGCTGGAGTGCGTGGGCGTGCCGGCGGTAGCGGCGCAGGCGCTCGAGCTGCCGAGGCGCGGCGGGACGGTCGTCTGGTTCGGGGTGAGCCCGCCCGGCGCCACCATCCCCATCGAGCCGTATGCGGTCTATCGAAAGGAACTCACCATACGCGCGGCCTTCGTGAACCCGCACACCTTCGCCAGGGCGGTGGCCCTCCTGGCCCAGGGGCGGGTCCAGGGGGCGCCGCTCATCAGTCACCGGTTCGACCTGGCCGGCGTGGCGGAGGCCATCGCAACCGTCAAGGCCGGCCGGGCCATCAAGGCGCTGGTCCTTCCCCAGGAGTCCTGAGGGAGCAGGGCGGCGCAGAGAAGGAGAAGACCATGACGCGGCGATTCGGCATCCTGCTGGCGGCGGTCCTGTTGGCTGGCCTGTGCGTCGCATCCGCTGACGCGGCCACCGCCGAACTCAAGCGTTGGGGGGCGCAGGTGAAGGCGAAGTTTGGCGGCACGACAATCGTCGTGAGCGGCATCCCCCATCCCTCCACCGAGGCGTTCCAGGCGATGACGGCTGACTTTACCGAGCTTACCGGCATCAAGGTGGAGTGGGATCTCGTCGAGACGGGCCGCATCCAGTCCAAGCAGTTCCTCGAGCACACCGCCAAGACCGGGCGGTACGACGTGAATATGTTCAAAGGGACATCCGTGGTGGAATACTTCGCCAAGGGCGTCCTGCTTCCCCTCATGCCGTCCATCAAGGGCGAACTCACTCCCAAGGGCTATGACTACGAGGACCTCCTGCCGGCGGCCCGCGAGGCTCTTGGGACCGCGGGCGGAACCGTCCTTGGCATCCCCACGGCCAGCGAATCGTTCTTCATCGCCTACCGGAAGGACCTCTTCGGCAAGTACGGGAAGCAGCCGCCCGACACCACCGAGCAGCTTCTGGAGCTGGCGCGATTCTTCAAGGACAAGGAGCCGGGGCTCTCCGGCATCGTGATGCGGGCGCAGACGGGGCGCACGCTGGCCCTCGCCTGGAGCCTGTTCACGCACCAGTTCTGCGGCAGCATGGTGGACCAGCAGACCTGGGAGGTCACGCTGGAGAAGCCGGAGACCCTTCGCTCTCTGAAGTACCTGCTGGACCTCCTGAAGGCGGGTCCAACCGGGATCGAGAACTACACCTGGGAGGAGGCCACGTCCACCTTCATGGCGGGCAGGGCGGCCATCTGGTTCGAGGCCACCGCGCTCCAGCCCTGGCTGGAGGACCCCAAGAAGTCCACCATCGTGGGGAAGATCGGGTACGCGCCTCCACCCAAGGGTCCGTGCGGCCGGTTTGGCGCCATCGCTGGCTGGTCCATGGGGATCCCAGTTCACGCCCCGCACAAGGACGCGGCCTGGGCCTTCCTCGCCTACATGACCAGCAAGGACATGGCCCCGACGTATGCGGCCAAGGGTGGGGTGATCAGCCGGATCTCTTCCCTAGAGGATCCCAAGTACGTGGCCCAGAATCCGGAGTTCGTCCGAGCCCTGAAGGCGTCCTACGAGGCGGCGGCCAACCTGACGGGGAAAGGCGAGAAGTGGGTGCCCCCGACCGATGTGGCTACCAGGATCCACGAACGCGTGGGCGCCCACGCTGGCCTCGCCTTGGTGGGGAAAGTGACCCCGGAGGAGGCGGTCAAGGCGGCGGCCAAGGAGGTCCGCGAGATCCTGGCGAAGGCAGCGGTGAAAGAGCAGCCGGTGACGAAAAAGTAACGGCATCACCCTCTGCAGGGGAAAGGAGGGAACGGTCATGAGCCAATACCATCGGCAGGACCTGGTAGAAAGAAGGGAGTTTCTTCGGATCGCGGCCGGCGTCACGGCCTTGGGCGTGGTGGGGGACTGGCAGGCCATGGCACTGCCCGCCTACGCTGCGGTCAGGAAGAATTTCGGGGGCAAGACCATCCGGGTGGCGGCGTCTGCTGAGTACTACGCAGTCGCCTTCCGGATGTTCCGCGAACAAGTGGAGCAGGAGTATGGGATCAAGGTGGCGCCCGATGTGATCCCGTCCCACGAGGCCTACCAGCGGGTCATGCTGGAATTCTCCTCACGGGCCAGCTCCTACGACATCGTGATGTTCTCGCCTCAGTGGCTGGCAGACTTCGCCGGGCACCTGGAGCCTCTCAAGCCCGCGGCGGATGCCGCCGGCTTGAACCTCCACCTGGACGACGTCCTACCCGCGTTTCGGGACATGTACTCCACTTGGGGGGGAACGTTGTACGCCATGCCGTTCGACGGCGATATGCACGTCCTCTACTACAATGCGACTGCCTTCGGCAATGCAGAGTACCAGAAACGGTTCCGCGACAAGTTCGGGTATCCACTCGCGCCGCCGCAAACCTGGGAGCAGTACAGGGACATGGCGGAGTTCTTTACCGGGTGGGACTGGTTCGGTGACGGGCAGAAGCACTACGGGGCATCCGACGGATACAGGCCGGGGCGCACCGGCTTCTGGTGGTACATGGGCCGCTTCGCCAACTACGGCGGGGTCTACTTTGATGAAGAGATGCGCCCGCTCATCAACAGCCCGAACGGCGTGAAGGCGCTCCAGAACATGGTGGATATCTATCAATTCGCGCCGCCAGGGAGCAGCAACTTCGGCTACACCGAGGTGGAAAACGCCTTGGTGAAAGGGGACGTCGCGCTCTCCACCAACTGGACCTCGGTGGCCCGCGTGGCGGAGGATCCCAGCAGGTCGAAGGTCGTGGGGAAGATCGGCTACGGGATGCTTCCCGGCACGATGATCGGGGGCAAGCTGCATCGGGTGGGCAGCCTCGCCTCGGGCTGGTCGCTGGGCATTCCGAAGTACTCCCCGAACAAGGAAGCGGCTCTGTACGCTCTGGAGCTGTACACCCGGCCGGACGTGTCGCTGAAGATCTGCCTGAATCCGGCTACCGGTGTGGATTACACGCGGCGCTCCAGCGTGGAGTCATCTGAGGCCCGGGCGGCCTGGCCCAGCGCCCCCAAGTTCCTTGAGGTGATCAAGGCCTCGGTGGATGTGGGATTCCCTGCCCCTCTGATCCCCGGCGCCGAGGAATACATGAAGGTGTGCGGCGACGCCATGGCGGCAGCCGTGACGAAGACCAAAGGCGTCAAGCAGGCGCTGGATGACGCCGCCCGGGAGTGGGATCGGATTACGGATCGCTTGGGCCGCGACGCGCAGAAGCGGCTCTGGAAGGCGCAGTACGATGCGATGAAGAAGCGTGGCCTCGTTTACAAGCCACTGACGTAAGGTCGGGAACCTCGCCGTGGTCACGACCATGAAATCGGGAGCCAAGGCGTTGTCCTTGGCTCCCGCCACCCGTGCCGGCCTGGTGAATGGCCGGCGCGCGACATCCCGGCGATTGGCACCCTGGCTCCTGGTGGCGCCCACGCTCCTAGTCATGGTAGCCACCAGCGTGTTCCCCCTGGCCTACTCCCTGGTGGTTAGCTTCACCCGATACGAGCTGGCCCGTGGGACGGGGTGGGAGTTCGCCGGCCTGGTCAACTACCGCGATGCTCTCCGGGATGAACGGTTCCTGGCCTCTGCCGTCCAGACGGCGCAGATTATCCTTCCGGCGCTGGGAACGGCGTTCGTCCTGGGGTTCGGTCTCGCCCTCTTACTGAATCGCAGTTTTCGCGGGAGGGGCCTCTTCGTGAGCCTCCTGGCCGTTCCCATCATGGTGGCGCCCACCGCCGGGGCCATGTCCTTTGCGCTGATGCTGACACCAAAATATGGCGCCGTGAACGACCTCCTGTCCATCCTGGTTGGCCAGCGGTTACTGATCGATTGGCTTGGGTCACCGGCCCTGGCGAAACTGTCCGTGGCTGTCGTCCAGGTGTGGCGCTGGGCCCCCTTCTATATGCTCGTGCTGCTGGCCGGGCTCCAGGCCATTCCGGACGAGTTGTACGAGGCGGGCCGGATCGACGGCGCATCCTCGCTGCAGCTCTTCGGGTTCATCACACTGCCCCTTCTTCGCTGGCCGGCCCTGGTGGGCCTCCTGATCGGTTTCATCGACTTGGTCAAGATCTTCGACACCGTTTACATCATGACGACCGGCGGTCCGGGCGCCAGCACGGAGACGGTGACCTTCTACACGTATTACACGGGAGTGCGCTTCTTCCATGTCGGCTACGGCGCGGCGCTGTCTTTCTATGTCCTGGCCACGGTACTGTTGTTGAGTATTGTGTTGGTGTGGGTCTCTAGCCGGCGGGAGGAGGGCGCCATATGACGCACATCCTATGGCGGCGGACCAGAGCGGCGGGATTCTACCTGATCCTCTTGGGCGTGACGGGGGCTTCCCTGCTCCCGACGCTTTGGATCCTTTCGACCTCGTTGAAGACGCCAGGCGAATACTTCACGTTTCCACCCATCTGGTTCCCCCGCCGGCCGACCCTGGAGCATTACCGCCTGCTCTTCGGGGAATACGGTGGGGTCCAGTATCTGCGGAACAGCCTCCTCATCTCGGGGGGCAACACGCTGCTCGTCCTCGCCTTGAGTATTCCGACAGCGTATGCCCTGGCCCGGTACCGCGTAGGCGGCCGGGTCCTGCCCTTCTGGATCCTGTCGCAACGCATGCTCCCCCCCATCGCCCTAGTCATCCCGCTGTTCCTCCTCTACGCGAAACTCCACCTCCTGGACACCTTCCCAGGGCTGATCCTGGCCTACACCATTTTCAACATCCCCTTGGCAGTCTGGCTCCTGATCGGCTTTTTCCAGGATTTTCCCCGCGATATCCAAGACCAGGCCATGGTAGACGGCTGCTCGGAACTCGGGTCGGTCACGCGAGTGATACTGCCGGTCATTGCCCCCGGGGTGATGGTGGTGGCCCTCTTAACGTTCACACTGTGCTGGAATGACTTGCTATTGGCCCTCACGCTCACCCGGAGTTCGACCCGGACGATCATGGTGTTCTTCACGAGCGCCTTGTATGCGCCAACGGATGTCCAGTTCGGGTCAGCGTCCGCATCAATTGTGCTGGGGGTCATCCCGGCGTTTGTCATCACCCTCTGTGGCCAGCGCTACCTGGTGCGCGGCCTGTCCATGGGCGGGGTGAAGGGCTGATGGGCTGGGTGCTGCTTCTCGATTTCGATGGGACGGTGAGTCCCGCTGATGTCGGATCCCTGATCCTTTCGCACTTTGCGGGAGATCGGTGGATCCCCCTGAACGAGGCGTGGGACCGGGGGGAGCTGACGACACCTGAGCGCGCGGAGCGGCAGTGGGCCATGGTGATGGCGGATGAGGCTGCGGTACAGGCACTGCTTGAGCGGGTTCACCTGGACCCACACTTTCCTGTCCTCGTGGACTATTGCCAGGGTCGGCACATACCGCTCTGGCTCGTCAGTGACGGGTTCGACTTCTACATCGAGCGCATCCTGGCAAACCACGGGCTAGCGGGAGTCCCCACGCTGGCGAACCGAGCTCGGTGGAGCGCGGGCCGATGGCGATTGGAGTTCCCTTACCAAGACCAGCAGGGCATACCAGCCGGCTCCTGGAAGGCGGACGTGGTGCGCCGATTCCAGGGCAGGGGGGCCCGGGTAGCTTATGCGGGTGACGGTCTTTCCGACCGAGCGGCCGCCGAGATAGCCGACCGATGCTTCGCCAAGGGGAGGCTGGCTGACTATTGCCGGAAGCGCTGTATCCCGTTTGAGCCCTTTGAGAATCTGGGCCAAGTCCATGCGGGACTGCGGGTGTTGGTCGAGAAGGTGGCTGGCCCGACACCAGTGGCGACCCCTGAGGGAGAGATGCCATGAGTAGTATGAAGGCGGCGGTCCTGCACCGGGCGGGGGAGGTCCGGGTGGAGGAGAGGCAGATCCCCGAACCGGGTCCCGGCGAAGTCCTGGTCCGGGTGCGAGCGGTGGGAGTTTGCGGATCAGACGTGCACTATTATAAGGAGGGACGGATTGGCCGGTACGTGGTGGAGAAGCCCCTCATTCTGGGTCACGAGAGTGCCGGCGAGGTGGTCGCGCTCGGGCCCGGGGTCTCGAACCTCTCCGTGGGCTCGCGCGTGGCGCTGGAGCCCGGCGTGCCATGCCGCCGCTGCCGCGCCTGCAAGAGCGGGCGATACAACTTGTGCCCCGACGTCACCTTCATGGCCACCCCGCCGGTGGATGGGGCCTTTGTGGAATACATCGCCTGGCCGGCGGACTTCACCTATCCCCTGCCGGAGAACCTGGGCTACGCCGAGGGGGCGTTGATGGAGCCCCTGGCGGTCGGGATGCACGCCGTGCGGCGGGCCCGGCTGGTTCCCGGCTGTACGGTGCTCGTCCTCGGCGGCGGACCCATCGGACAACTGGCGCTGCTGGCGGCGAAGGCGGCCGGGGCGGGGCGGATCATTCTGGCGGATTTGGAGGACCGGCGCCTGCAGGTGGCGTCGAGTCTGGGCGCGGATGTCACCGTCAACCCGAGACAGGTATCCATCTTCGACACGGTGCGCGCGGCGACGGGAGGCGAAGGGCCGGGCCTGGTCATCGAGGCGGCCGGGAGCGCGGAAACGGTCCGGCAGGGCATCGAGGTGGTCCGGCGGGGTGGCACGGTGGTCTGGATCGGCCTTCCGGGGGCGGACCCATGTCCCATCAGCGTGCTTCAGGCCATCGACAAGGAGGTGGATGTCCTGGGTGTCTTCCGCTACGCCAATGTCTATCCCGACGCCATCCGCTTGGTGGCCAGCGGCAAAATCAACCTTGCCCTCCTGGTCACGCACCGGTTCCCTCTCCTGGAGGTCAAGCAGGCATTGGATACCGTAGTCGAGCAGAAGGCTTCGGCCATGAAAGTCCTCGTGGAGGTCTGACCGCCATCGATTGCCGCGAGCCATGATCCTTGGAGATACGCCTTGAGAAAGAGTCTGGGAATTCGAGGCGAGGCGCTGCCCTGGGTTTTGCCTTCGACCCTCGCCCTTTTCTTGCTCATTGTGATCCCGGTTGCGTTCCTGCTGTACGTCAGCCTGACCGGGTACGAGTTGGGGTTCCCCTGGGCGGATCGGACGTTCGTGGGGCTGGGAAACTACTGGGAACTCGTGGGCGGAAGTGATTACGAATTCTGGGTCAGCGTCCGCCGGTCGCTCACGTATGCGCTTCTCGTGACGGGCGGGTCGCTGGTCCTGGGGATGGGCGTGGCCCTCCTCCTCCATCAAACCATCCGGGGCCGCACGTTCGTGACGCTGATCGTCATCATGCCGCTGGCCATCAGTCACGCCATCGGCGGCCTGATGTGGAAGCTGATGTACAACGTGGAGTTCGGCATCCTGAACTACGTCGTCCAGTCGCTGGCCGGCGTGAAGGTGAACTGGTTGAGCGATGCGACGGCCCTCTACGCGGTGGCCGTGGTCGGCATCTGGATGGCCGCCCCCTTCGTAACCCTGTTCTTCCTCGCCGGGCTCCAGTCGCTGCCCCAGGCACCCTTCGAGGCGGCGCGTGTGGAAGGGGCGTCGGCCTGGCAAGTCTTCCGACACCTGACCCTGCCCATGCTTCGGCCCATTATCCTGGTCGTCACGCTCTTCACGGTCATTGATGCCCTGAGGAGCTTCGGCGCGATCTATCTGCTCACCGAGGGGGGGCCGGGCGTGGCCACGCTGGTCCTCCCCCTATACATGTACCGGGTGGGATTCGGCTATTCCAGCATCCTGGGGAAGGGGGCGGCCATCGCCTTCGTCCTCATCCTGCTGACTATGACGCTGGCGGCCATCCTGGTTCGGCTGTCGCGCCACTCCAGGGAGGCGTAACGTGCGGCGTTTCCTCCTTCGCGCAGCCCGGAACCTTGGCGTCGGCGCCGTCCTCCTCTTCTTCGGGTTCCCCATCCTCTGGATGGTCCTCACCTCGCTGAAGGAGCGGATCTATCTCTACCAGCCCGGCCGGTGGCTTTTTCCGCCGACGCTGGACAACTACGTCGCGGCGCTCACGAAGTACGGCATCCTCGACTACGTAAAGAACAGCGCCATCGTCGCCACGGGAAATACCCTCCTGTCGCTGGCTGTAGGCGTCACGGCGGCCTACGGCCTCTCCCGCTTCGCGTTTCGCGGACGGGACGCGGTGGCGCTGGGGATTCTCCTGACCCGCTTGTTCCCCACCATCACGCTCGTGATCCCGTTCTTCGTCCTGGCGTTCCTTCTGCGGCTGCTCGACACGCACATCCTCCTGATCCTCATCTATCTCACGTTCAACGTCCCCTTCGTCGTCTGGGCCATGCGCGCCTACTTCGACGACATTCCCCGGGAGATCGAGGAGGCGGCCCTGGTGGACGGCTGCAGCCGCCTCACGGCTTTCATCCGCTGCATCCTCCCGGCGGCGCGACCCGGGCTCTTCGCCACCGGCGTGATGTGCTTCATCCTGGCCTGGAATGAGTTCAACTACGCCCTGTTTCTGACCTCGCGGACGGCCAAGACGGTCCCTACGGCCATCGCCTTCTTCCGGACCGAGCGGGGCATCCTGTGGGGCGAGGTTTCGGCCTTGGGCGTGATCGCCATCCTCCCCGTTCTGGTGATCGCCGCCCTCGGCCACAACGTCCTCCTCCGCGGGTTCAGCCTGGAAGGGAGTCAGCAGTGACCATGGCAGACAGGAAAGAGTGGATCCCCTCCCTGGTGGGGATGTTCGAGGCGGTGCGTGCCTATCTGCTGGAGAAGGGGCGCGCTTCCAGGGGTGGCGTGGGGACGAACCCCAAGGGCCAGGAGACGCTGGCCTTCGACGCCGGCGCCGAGGACGTCGTCGTCGAGTTCTGCGGGAAGAAGATCCCTCGCTCGCTCCGATTGCTCTCCGAGGAACGGGGAGAGATCCGGATCCGGGAAGATCTGGGGTCGCCCGAGTTCACCCTGGTCGTGGACCCGGTGGACGGCTCCGAGAATTTCAAGAGAGGCATCGAGCTGACCTGTTTCTCCGTAGCCGTTCTGCCTTTCGACGCGCCGTTGGCGCCTTCCGGCGTCGTCGCCGGTCTCGTCGGCAACGTCTTCACCGGAACCTATCAGACTGCCATCCGTGGGGGCGGGGCATTCTCGGGGGGTAGCCGCCTGTGCACGTCGGGCGTGACGCGCCTGGCCGATGCTATGGTCGCCGTGGAAGGGGAGTTCCATCGCTCGGAGTTTCCCGGTCGAGTGGATGGTCTCATGCGGGCCGCCGCCCATACCAGATTCCTTGGGAGCGCGGTCGCTATCCAGATGGGGGTGGCCGCAGGAGGCATTGACGCCTATGTGGACGTTCGGGGTGGTCTGACGCCGGAGAACTTCATGGCCGGGGCCCTGATCATCGAGGAGGCGGGAGGGGTCGTGAGCGATGCCCGCGGGAACCCGTTGCCCGCCTTCAAGAAGATGACCGACGGTTTCATGTTCGTGACCAGCGCCGGCGCCGACCTCCACCGAGAGGTCCTGGGCGCCCTCCGGATGGAGGTCTGAGGCATGCCCGGGTGGCGGACGATCCGGCAGGAAGACGCCTGGCATTATGCCGTGATGCTCCTCCCGGCTGTGGCCGTCCTGGTGGTTCTGATCCTGGTCCCGCTCGGCTATCTCGCCTACACCAGCCTCTTGGAGTGGAAGCTTACGGACCCCGTGGGGCGGACCTTCGTGGGGGGCGCGAACTACCTCCGCATGCTCCGGGATCCCGATTTCTGGCATGCCCTCCGGGTCACGGCCGTGTTCATCTGCGGCTCCGTGGGACTCCAAATCGGGCTGGGGCTGGTCCTGGTGGAGGCGCTGGCCGCCCTGCGCTGGGGCGCCACGGTGATCCGGACCTCGCTCCTCTTGCCCATGGTGATCCCGCCACTGGTGGTGGGGTTGATCTGGCGGATCCTCTACGATCCGACCGCGGGGCTGGCGAACTACCTCCTGGGGTTCGTCGGCTTGAGCCATCCCTGGCTGGCCGACTACCGGACCGCCCTCGGGGCCGTCATCATGACTGACGTGTGGGAGTGGACGCCGTTCGTCCTGCTCATTCTCCTGGCGAGCTACGCCGGGATCCCGCAGGCCATCCACGAGGCGGCAGCCGTGGACGGGGCCACGCGGTGGGAGCGGTTTCGGTTCGTGACGCTCCCCTTGATTCGCCCGATGCTTGTGACCGTGGCCATCCTCCGCATGATCGACGTCATCCGCGAGTTCGCCAAGATCTTCGTCACCACCGGGGGAGGTCCGGGGACCACGACGGAAACCGTCAACATGTTCACCTACCGCCAGGGGTTCGTGTACGGGGACATGGGCTACGCCGCGACTCTGGGGATCTTCATGTTCCTAACGATCCTGACGCTGACCATCGGGCTGGTCCGACTGGAGCGGCGCCTCGCGGAGGCGGCATGAGGCTGCGAGGTTCGGCTGTCGCCATTCTCGTGGGCCTGCTCCTGGTCTATTTTCTGCTGCCTCTGTATCACCTCGTCACCATGTCGGTGAAGACCGACGTCCAGACGTTTGCCTCGCCCCCGGTCTGGATCTTCCAGCCGGTGTGGGGCCACTACCGCGCCCTCCTCCGGGGGAAGTTTCCGGGCTTCTTGGCGAACAGCCTCCTGGTGAGTGCGGGCAGTGTCCTGGTGACGATGGTCTTGGGGACGCCGGCCGCCTTCACGCTCGCGCGAGCCCGCTTTCGGGGGCGGCGAGTCCTCCTCCTGGCGATCCTGGGGACGCGGATGCTCCCGCCCATCTCGCTGGCGCTCCCGGTCTTTCTGGCCTACCTCCAACTGGGCCTCCTGGACAATCGCCTGGGCCTCGTCCTCGTCTTCCTCACCTTCAATCTCCCCCTGGTCGTTTGGCTTCTCAAGGGCTTCTTCGACGAGGTCCCCGACAGCCTCCTGGAGGCGGCGCGCATGGACGGTTGTTCGATCCTGGGGACCTTTGTCCGGATCGCCGTGCCCTACACCTCCGCGGGCATCCTGGCCTGCACCATCCTGGCCTGGATCTATGCCTGGAACGAGTTCACCTTCACGCTGATCCTGGCCCGGCGCGATGCCGTCACGGCGACCGTGGCCCTGGCGTCGTTCTTTGATCTGGAGAAGGTCGCCTGGGGGTCCATCGCCGCGGGCAGCACGCTCACCATGCTGCCCGTGGTGGTGTTCTCCCTCCTGGGGCGACGCTTCCTGATCCGTGGGCTGACAGGCGGTGCTCTGAAGGAATAGACCAACGGATGCATTCAGAGAAGGAGACACGACAATGAGCACGATGCGACTCTTCCTCCTCATCCTGGCGGCCGCCTTCCTGCCGGCCGCTCCGGCCGCCGCGGCGTGGAGCCTAGGCGAGGCGGCCAAGCCGTACAAGGGAACCACCATCCACGTCCGCATTCCGACGCATCCCTCCACCCGGGCGACCGCGCCGCTCATCAAGGAGTTCGAGCAGGCGACGGGGATTACCCTCGATTACAACAATCAGATGGTCAGCCGGGACCTCATCGCCAAGCAAGACATCGAGCTGGCCACGGGAGCCGTGGCCTATGACGTGATGTTCATCTCGGATGCGGCGGCGCGCATTGCTAAGGCCGGCTGGGCCGAGCCGTTGGACAAATACATTGCCAATCCCAAGCTCACGGCCCCTGACTTTAACCGAGATGACTTCGTCCCCACGTTCCTCAAGATGCTCAGTCCCCGCGACCAGCTCGTCGGCCTCCCGTATACCGGGGAGAGCACGATCCTGTATTACCGCACGGACCTCCTGCAAAAGGCAGGCATCACGCAGCCGCCGGATACGCTGGAGGAGCTGGAGGCCGCCCTGCAGAAGCTCCACACTCCCGAGGTGGCTGCCTGGGCCGTCCGGGCGCGCCGCGGACAGGGGGTGAACATCTTCACCTGGTCCCAGTGGCTCTGGAGCTATGGCGGTCGGTACTTCGACGAGAAGATGCGACCGGTGGTGAACAGCCCGGAGGCGGTCCGGGCCACGGAGAAGTACGCGGAGCTTCTCCGGAAGTTCGGTCCCAAGGGGTTCGAGGACATCACCCATCACGACATCGTGTACTCCCAGTTCAGCCAGGGCAGGCTGGCCATGTTCATTGATGCTAGTGTCTGGGTGGGCGTCTTCAACGATCCGACGAAATCCAAGATCGTGGGGAAGTGGTCCACCGCCGTGGTCCCCAAAGGGCCGGCCGGTCGATTCCCCGCGGTCGCCGCGCAGGGCATGATGATTCCCACCGCCTCCAAGAACAAGGAGGCGGCCTGGCTCTTTGTCCAGTGGTTCACCGGCAAGGAGACGCAGTGGAAGCGGGCCGTGAAGGTTGAAGGCGAGAAAAGCGGCGACGTCACTCGCCACTCGATCCTCGAGGATCCGGAATATCGGAAACTCTACGGCGGCCAGAACTGGATCAAGTCCACGTTCGAGGATGCCAAGATCGCGCGCATCGACTATCGGCCGATGCACCTGCCGGAGTGGGTGCAGATCGGCGACCTCTTGGGCATCGCTGTCCAGGACGTCACTGCCGGCAAGCGGGCCACCAAAGAGGCGCTGGACGAAGCCAATCAGAAGATCACGGACCTCATGAAAAAGGCCGGATACTTCTGATGAGAGGCGAATGGCTTCTCCAATCGTCACGGTGACGGCCAGCCCTGCGCTTGACCGGACGCTCCGCGTGGATCGTCTGGCCTTCGTCCTGCAACCCTATCTCGGTGTCGGCTGGGCGAGCCAGGGTCACACCGCGTCGCCCCTCTTCGCCTTTGGCTCCGGCCCCGGGTCCGAGGAACTGGTGGGTTTCCGCCACAACACCGAGCTGTTCCGGATCATGAAAACGGCCCTGGAGGCGGCCGCGCGATAATGGGAGGGAA
>Ga0315282_10009218_pt1 | contig 15730 bp, 11 predicted proteins | sample YL17G07_20_MG_FD_203693 | JGI IMG/M metagenome (GOLD analysis project Ga0315282, IMG submission 203693) | Sediment microbial communities from Yellowstone Lake, YNP, Wyoming, USA - YL17G07_20 | ecosystem: Environmental > Aquatic > Freshwater > Lake > Sediment | place: USA: Wyoming | collected...
CAGGCGAGTGTTCAGCTCGCGGACATCCTCGGTGTAGCGCATCAACTCGCTGTGCAGGCGAGTGGGCGCATCGGCGAAGTTCATCCGGCGGGCCAGAAAAGCCATTTCTTCTGTGTTTTCGATTGGCATGGTCACATCTTTGGCGTTGCCTCGCACCACCCGCAGGTAATCGATCAACCAGCGCAGGAAAGTGTGCGCTTTACGCAGACGGCTATAATCCCCTGCCGAGAGGATACCCGCCTCTGCCAGGGCAGCCATGGCTTTGCGGGTGTTGGTCTGGCGCAGACTTGGCAGATCGCGCCCGTGGCTGATTTGTAAGCCCTGAACTAGATATTCCACGTCGACCAACCCACCCGGGCTGAACTTGGGATTAAAGGTGCCGCCCTTTACCAGATGGCGCACCTGGCGCTCGCGCATGGCCCGCATGGCGGTGACATCGAAGGTTACACCGGTATAAACGTATTCATCCCGCAAGCGAGCCACCTGATGCCCCAGAGCAGGATCGCCGGCCACGTGGCGCAGCCGGACGAGCGCCTGGCGCTCGTAAGCCCAGGCCGGTCCATCCGTGGAAAAATAGCGGCGGAAGGCATCCAGCGAAACGGACAGACTCCCAGCGTTGCCATACGGGCGGAGTTGCAGGTCAATCTGGAAAATGCCCTCACGCCGGGCGCGCACGGCGCAGACAAAGTTATGCACCAGTTTTTCGTAGAATTCTGTGGTAGTAATCACATTCGGGCCGGTCGTCTGGCCGTTGCCGGCATAAATGAACATCAACTCGATATCCGAAGCAAACCCCATCTCGCTCCCACCAAACTTACCTAGGGCTACCACGCTCATCTGGCTGACTTGCCCGCCAACCGGGCTGTCCAGGCAGGGGCTGCCATGCACCAGGCGTAAATCCTCATGGCACAGGTGGAACACCGCATTTACGATGACTTCCGTCAGGTCGGTCAGCTCGGAAGCGAAATCCCAGAACTCCCGGGTGTGTTCCAGGATATGGCGCATATCGATGCGAAACATTTCCCGGTCCTTGAAGGCGTTGAGGGTCTCGATCCAGCCAGCCTGATCTGAAGGGATCTGCGGACCGCTGCGCACCTGCCGTAGGATGGTTTCCAATTCGGATTGTAGCTGTTTCCGAGATTTGCTGGTTGAAAGAGCATCCACATCCCGCACTACTGGAAACAGATTGGTATGCTGCATGCGCAGGAAATCGTCCCACAGGAAATCGCTTACCCCCAGGAGGCGGGCCAAGGCATCCAACACCTCGGGTCGTTCCAAGGATGAAAGTTCATCCGGCCAGTTAGGGCGCTTCAGCAATTCGCTGATGAACTCGCCGAAATGGAGCAGAGCCGCATCGGGGTTGGGCGAAAGCGGTAGAAGGTGGCTGAAGTGCTTGATCAGCACGGTGGTAGTTCGCAGCTCGCGCTGGCGGGTGGGATTGGTGATCTTGTGGCCGTTTTCGTCGGTTACGTACAGGGTATCCTGGACGCGATTCCCGGTTGAGTCCACACTCACCCGGGCAATATAAACATGATTGAGCGTCAGGGCATTGGTGAACTCATACAGGAACCCAAAAGTGTCCAGCGAGTTGATGCGCATGACAGTATACTGGTCGCTGGCTTCATTATCAATCTGGATCTCGATCGGGTAGAGGGTCTTGACCAGGCTTGCGCTGAGCAGGCCAGATTTCTGCAGACCGGTCGCTACCCGAATGGCCAGCGCGCCCTGCGCCTCCCGGCGGGCGCCGGCACGTACCATGCGCAGGAAATCCGCCAGATCCTCGGCATAACGTACCCAGATATCTGCCATGAGGTTCCGGCCTGGCATGGGCATGACGGTGAACACATCCACAATCTTGCGCCGGGATTCCTCGCGCAAGGGCCGCGGCTCTCCAGGGGAAACCGGCTCGTAAGTGAAAGCATCCCCGGAAAAAATATTAACGCCATACACGAACATAAGGCCGCAGATAAGCGACAGCTCGCCGGGAAAATCGTAGGCTACAATGGTCACCTCCCAGTAATCGTCCGGCAGTGCGCGGGCATATACCTGGACCAGGTTGGTCGGGTTGAGCTGATTGGCCAGGGAAGCATGGTGGGAAATCTCATCCGGGCGGAAACGCTCCGTGTAAGAAGGCGCCATGCGGTCGATATGGCGATGGACTTCCGGCGGGGTGGTGGCCGCCGGCTCTATGGAAAGGCCAGGTTCTGGGGGTAGGCTCATCTCAGCGCTCCCAACATAACGTAGAAAAACCGTCCGGATTGAAATTACATGCTGCTGGTAACCAGCCAGAAATTGCTCGCCAGGTCCATCGCCGCGAAACCCCAACCGGCGCGCCAGTTGCGCCAGGGCCTCGGCATCCTGAGGCAGGCTGTGGGTCTGCCGGTAATCCATCATTTGCAGGTGATGCTCGATTGTTCGCAAGAATATATACCCATCCGTCAGGATGCGAGCTTCCTCAACGGAAATCAGGTGGAATGAGGTCAAGCGGGCCAGGGCATCCAAGGTGTTGCCTGCCAGGATCTCTGGGTGTTTGTCTCCATAAGCCAGTTGCAGTAGCTGGACTGTAAATTCGACATCCCTGATCGAACCTTCTCCCAGCTTAACCTCACCCCAACTGCGTCCATTCTGGCGCAATTGATCTTCGGTCTGGCGCTTCATGGCAAACACGGCGCTGCGCAATTGTTCGTAGGTAGCGCCCAGCAGCAGGGGCCTGGTTTTCTGTAAAAAAGCCCGGCCGTTTGGCTGGCTGCCGGCCACCACGCGCGCCTTGAGCAGCGCCTGTTTTTCCCAAGGGCGGGCCTGGTGCTCCAGGTAAGCCAGATAACCTTCCACGGTTGAGACCAGTGGACCTACTTTACCCCATGGGCGCAGGCGCATATCCACCCGGTAAAGAAAGCCCTCATCCGATACATGCGCCAGGGCGCTGATCAGCCGCTCGCCAACCTTCTGGGCCAGGGCGGCATCCTGGTTTGAGAGGAAGAGCAGGTCGATGTCCGAACTATAATTCAGTTCTCGACCTCCCAGCTTGCCCATGGCCAGGACAGTGAGGACGTCTGCCGGTTCACCGGCCTGTACAACCGCCAGTTTTAAGCAAGAACGAATCAGGCTGTCTGCCAGGTTTGAGAGCTGGCGAGTCACCGCTGGTAAGTCGTACAGGTTAAGTAAGTCGCAGGCGCCGATGCGCAGTTGCTCCCAGCTTTGGAAACGCCGCAGAGCATCCAGCTTTTCGGCTAGGTCGGTCAAGTTTTCAACTGATTCCTGGGCTTCGGCATACAACTGCTCGGCGTTCTTTGGGGCCGCCATGCGCCGGTATTCGACCAGGCGCTCGAAATAAGCCGGGTTACGCAGCAGGATTTCGGTCAGGAACTGGCTACCGGCAAACAGGGTCACCAGGATCTCAACAGCCCTGGGATTGTGGGCCAGAAAGCGTAAAAAGGTAAAGGGATCGTCTATAAGGGCAACCAGTCGATCGAGGTTGGTCAACACCCGGTCTGGCCCGGCGGCATTGGACAATGCCAGCAGCAAATGCGGGAAAAATTGGTCGAAGGCTTCCCATCTCTCATTATCCGGGGCCAGGCGCAGCAAGCAGTGCGCCGCGGCGCGCCAATCGGCAAACCTGGCCGGAGCGAGGAGCGCTTTTACCTCTTCTTCGCCGCAGCTACCATCCAATTTTTCACGCAGCAGGCTCATTTCGTTCATACTGGGGATAATAATAGCATAGATTTGAATCGGAAAATATGGCTCTAAAATGACCCATATGGGGCATGGACTTCTTCTCTAAAAAGTCTTAAAATGCTGGTTACACAGTCAGGGGTTCTTTAAGGTTTTCCAGGCCAGATCCCCCTCTGTAATGGATTCAAAGAATTAAGCTAAAGGAGAAGAGTATGGCTAGAACGAGCTCGATTGCTGAAGTATTGAAGTTAAAAGAACAGGCCCAGATGGTGGACCTGCGTTTCGTCGATATGCCAGGAACCTGGCAGCATTTTTCCATCCCTGCTCGTGAATTGACCGCCGAATTATTCGAAGAAGGGATCGGTTTTGACGGTTCTTCGATCCGAGGTTTCAAGGAAATTCACGAATCGGATATGCTGCTGATGCTCGATCCGACAACCGCCTTCCTCGATACTCAACTGGCTGTGCCCACTGTGGTGGTGGTGTGCGATGTTTTTGAGCCGGTTACCCGCCAGCCTTACACGCGTGACCCGCGTTATGTGGCTCGCAAAGCCGAAGCCTACCTCAAACAGACCGGTATCGCCCAGACCAGTTTTTGGGGGCCTGAGGCTGAGTTCTTCCTTTTCAATGACGTTCGCTATGGTGGTGGCATCAATTCGTCCTTTTATTTTATTGACAGCAATGAGGGCTGGTGGAAAAGCGGTGAAGATCTCAATCCAAACCTGGGCGCTCAAATCCAGCCCAAACGCGGCTACTTCCCGGTCCCACCTACCGATACCCTGCAAGATGTGCGCAGCCGGATCGTGCTGGCGCTGGAAGCAGCCGGCATGCCGATTGAAGTCCATCATCATGAAGTCGCCACGGCCGGTCAGTGCGAAATCGATATCCACTATGACACCCTCTTGCGCATGGCTGACAACGTGATGATGTACAAATATATGGTCAAGAATGTGGCTCGGGCTAACAACCTGACCGCCACTTTCATGCCCAAGCCGCTCTTTGGTGATAACGGATCCGGTATGCACGTTCACCAAAGCCTGTGGACCGGCAGCGCCAATATTTTCTACGATGAGTCCGGTTACGCCGGGATCTCCGACACCGCCAAGTATTATATCGGCGGCTTGCTAAAGCATGCCCCGGCCTTGTTGGCCATTGTGGCCCCTACCACGAACTCATACCGCCGTCTGGTGCCTGGTTATGAGGCCCCTGTCAACCTGGCTTACTCCCAACGCAATCGTTCGGCCATTTGCCGCATTCCGGTGTATTCCAAGAGTCCCAAGGCCAAGCGCATCGAGTTCCGCGCCCCGGACCCCTCCTGCAACCCCTATCTGGCTTTCGCGGCTCTCCTCATGGCAGGTCTGGATGGTGTCCAGAACCGCATTGACCCCGGTGAGCCGGCTGATAAGGATCTTTATGAACTGCCTCCTGAGGAAGCCAAGCTGATTAAGCAGGTGCCTGGGTCGTTGCCCGAAGTGTTGGCTGCCCTGGAAGCCGACCATGAGTTCCTGCTCAAGGGGGATGTTTTCACCACTGATTTGCTGGAGGCCTATATCAGCTATAAGCGTGAGGTGGAAGTGGATCCGGTGCGGATGCGCCCGCATCCCTATGAATTTACCCTGTATTACGATGCTTAGATTCCATTCTATCGGTGGGTCTCGTCAACCACAACCCACCTAGGAGACAGTAGAGCAGGTCGGGAGCAGATCCTCTCGGCCTGCTGTTTTAAGTTCTTCGGTATCGAGCAGTACGCCATCAGACAGCGCCAGGAAATTTTCCGCAGAACGCCCAGGTGTTTCGAGGGCCTGTTCCAATGAAAAGTTGCCTTTGACCAGGTATTCTTTTCCGCGCAGGATCAAGATTACCGGCATGGGTCAGAGTACCTCGAAACCGCTGGCAATCAGAACTTCGACAGCGCGGAAAAAGTCTTGCTCTTTCACCAGCAAATAATCGGTATCGAAAGTGGAAAGGGCAAAGATCGGAATCCCGGCGGCCGCCAACGAGGCAGTCAGGGCTGCCAGGATACCGACCAGCGAAAAATCGAGCGGGCCGCGCACCATCAGGCCGCGCCAGCCTTTTTCACTTTTCCAATCCCCAAACACATTTTCTTCGGGTAGGACCACCGACAACTCGTCAGCCGTGCGTGTGATCGACCAGAAGGGCAATTTAAACAACCAGCCGGGTAAGGTGACGCTTGGGCTCAAACGACAAACCGCCAGGTGGTAGGGCAAGATTGACAGTGTGAGGGTTTTCATAGGGGTGAATTTATTTGTGAGTGATTGAACGCTGCAGACATAGCAGCCATTCCTTCTGTGCACCTTGCGGCTCAGTTGGGGTGATGGCCAGGATAGGCTGGCGCAGGGAAAGTTCAGAAATATCGGTGATGGACAACTGGCGCACTGACGAATCCACCCAGCGCCCGGGTAGGTATCCGATCGCTGAAGTATCGGCGGCTATCGCCTGTCGCATCGCAGCCGGATCAGGCGCCAGGAGAGCTGACGGGTTCAGCCTGAGCGGGGCAACGGCGTCTTCAAAATACTGGCGGATTTCATTGCCTGTTGGGTAGGCCCATACCTGGATTGGATTCGAATTTCCTTTTGAATAAGCTGACCAGGCGCGGCTGGCTCCGCTGAAGATGTTTCTAAGCTGGCTGCCGATCAGGTCGTGGACCGGGTTCTGGGGATTGACCACCACTACCAGGTCATCCGAGCCCAGCTCGGCCAGGTAGCCCGTATTTTCTGCCGAGACGCCCCAACGTAGAATGATCTCCGCCTGATTGACATCCAGGGCTGAGGCAGGCTTTGCAGAGACGACCAGGGCGTAACCAGGCTGCTGGCGGACGCACAGGTTGAATTCCGGCGTCATCCATACCAGGGCAGGGGTATACTGGACACGCCAGAATTGGGGGGTTGGGACAGAAACAGGAGGGGCTGCCTGGCAGGAGGCTGTCGCCAATCCAATGACCAGAGAAATAACCATCCGTATACAAATGACTGAGCAGCGGTTGTTCAAGAGTTTTCGCAGCAAGCCCAGGATATGGGGTTTCTTTTCATGGATAATGAGCATTTTGGTGATTTCTCACCCCAGCTTACCCGGCTGAATCCTTTGCCGCCAGCCATTCTTCGGCAAACTGTTTATATCGACCTTCCTGAATAGCCTGCCGGGCCTGGCGGGTGAGCTCCAGCAAGAAAAAGAGGTTGTGGATGGATACCAGGGTAGCCGCCAGTATCTCTTTAGCAACTACCAGGTGGCGCAGATAGGCCCGGCTAAAATGGAAGCAGGTGTAGCAAGCACAGCCGTCCTCGATTGGACGCGTGTCATGGGCATAAGACGCATTAAGAAGGTTGAGTCGGCCCAGGCGGGTCATGGCTGTCTGATGGCGCGCCAGGCGGGTGGGTAAGACGCAGTCAAAAATATCGACGCCGCGTTGGATACAATTGACCAAGTCTTCGGGAACGCCGACACCCATCAGGTAACGGGGCTTATTGGCCGGCAGAATGGCATTGACCACATCGATCATCTCCGCCATTTTGGACTTTGATTCTCCCACGGAAAGGCCACCAATGGCATAGCCAGGAAAATCCATGGAGGAGATAGTAACCGCCGACTGGCGGCGCAGGTCAGCGAAAGCCCCACCCTGGACAATCCCAAACAGGGCCTGGTCGTTGCGCCGGTGAGCCATCAGGCAGCGCTCTGCCCAGGCATGGGTACGTGCCATGGCCAGCTCGCTGTACGCCCGTTCCAGGGGTGGGGCGCATTCATCGAACGTCATGATGATGTCCGCTCCAAGCTTTTCCTGAACTTCGATGGAGATCTCAGGAGTCAGGCGGCGAGTGGATCCATCGATGTGGCTCTTGAATGTCACCCCGTTTTCATCGATCTTACGCATCTTTGCCAGCGAAAAGACCTGGAAACCACCCGAATCAGTCAGGATGGGGTTGGGCCAGTTCATGAACTTGTGCAGGCCACCCATCTCTGCGACCAGGTCAGCCCCTGGACGCAGGAAAAGGTGATAGGTATTTGACAGAACCAGCGAAGCGCCGATCTCGGCAAGCTGGGCTGGAGTAACGGCTTTTACCGTAGCCTGGGTGCCGACCGGCGCAAAGATCGGGGTAGGGATATCACCGTGCGGGGTATGAAAAACCCCGGCGCGCGCATCTCCATCAGCGGCAATGAGTTCAAACGAAAAAAGGGAGTCGGACATAGCCAGATTTTACCTGAATCCAGTCGTTTCCTGTAGGTTTTTACACATTCCAGAACAGCTTCAGACCCACCAGGATACCGGCCATGACCAGGACGGTCAGAGGCAGGCCAACCCGTAGATAATCTCGGAAGGAATAACCGCCCGGGCTCATGACCATAATATTAACCGGGTGACCGAAGGGGGTTGGAAAAGCCAGCGAGCAGCCCAGGGCTACCGCCATGGCCATGCCGCGCGGGTCGACTTTTACCAGAGAGGCGGCTGCCAGGGCCAGCGGCGCCAGCACCAGGCAGGCTACCTGTCCGCTCATTAATTGGGTCAGCACCAGCGCCAGGCTGAGCAGCAGGGCGGCGATTTCCAGTGGCGGAACTTGCCCAACCAGGTTGATGAGCGAGCGTACGGTTATATCTGCCAGACCGGTGGTGCGGATGGCGATGCTGAGCGGCCACATCCCAGCAATCAAGAAGATCGCTTTCCATTCGATGCCGTGATAGGCGTCATTCATACTAATGCAGCTAGACAGCACCATCAGCACTGCCCCTACCATCACCACAATTGCCACGGGCAGGAAGCCGGTGGCTGCTACACCCAGCGTCAGGAATGTGATAAACAGCGCCCGGCGATGCCTGCCCGGTTTTAAGACCGCGTCGGGGTCTTCTTGCAGCAAGATCAGGTCGGATTCTTGCTCCAAAACCCGGATCCGCTCGGCCGAGCCTTGCACGAGCAAGGCATCGCCAAAACGCAGGGGCAGGTCGGCCAGGCGCGACAGAATTGGTTTGTTTCCACGCCAGATACCCAAAACGTTAAGGTTGTAGCGGTCGCGAAAGTCAAGCTGCCGCAAGGTTCTTCCAATGATCCCGGCGTGGGGAGAGACAACTACTTCCGCCAGGACAGTCGTCGCGCTGGCTACATCCGGAGGTGCCTGGTTTGACTTTATCAGGCGCAAGCCCAGCCGTGGCAGGCGCTCGAGGTCTACCTCGCCCTGCACCAGCAGCCGATCCCCGGTAAAAATTATGCGCTCGGTTGAAGGCGCCAGGTAAGTATGGCTGTTATGGGTGATGCCGATGATATTTCCTCCCAGTTTGCTGGACCACTTACCATTCAAAATGGAAAGGTCTACCATTGGGCTTTCAGGCAGCATTTCAATCTCGAATAAACTTTTTTGGATCTGATAGAGGTTAGCCAGCTTCATCCGCAGCAACTGTGAAGGTTCTGTTGGGCTGGTAGGGTTTTCCTTGGGAAGGAGGCGGCGTCCCAGGCTGAGCATGTAAATGATACCTATCAGCACCAGCGGTGCACCAATCGGAAAAAAATCGAGCAGGCCAAAAGGTTTTATCCCGGCGTCGCGCAGTGTCCCGCTGACAATGATGTTCGAGGTTGTCAAGAGGGTGGCCATCCCACCCAAAACGGTGCCGTAGGCCAGTGGCATCATCAAGCGCGAAGGTGAGACGCGCGTCTGCCGTGAGAGGGTCATTACGGCAGGCAGCAGCACACCGACCGCAGCAATATTATTCATGAACAACGACAACCCGGCAGAAACCAGCATGGTGGTCAGCACCAGGGTGGCTTCAGATCGCCCCCCCAGCTTAAACATCAGGTTCCCCAGCCAGTGAGTAACCCCAGTCTGGTGGAGGCCTTCGGAGATGATCGATATTCCCAACAGGGTCATCACCGCCGAGCCGCTGAAGCCAGAAAAAGTATCCTGTGGGGAGACGATTCCGACCAGGCCAAGGATGACCATCACAATCAAGGCGATCAGGTCGGGGCGGAGAAGCTCGCTGATCAGCAGGACTGCGGCAACCAGGGTGAGGATAAGGGTAAAAATGGCCGGGTAAGTTATCACCATTGGGTGAGATTATACCTAAAATTTTCCGCTAGTAAGTCTTGCTTGGCTGATTCATACAGGATATACTTCTGCGCATGGATGTAAAGGCCTGCTCAACCTGGGTAGAAGTCGACCTTGGGGCTATCCGTCAAAATGTGTCTTTGCTGAACCAGATAACGGGGGTCATGGTTATGGCGGTGGTGAAAGCCAACGCCTACGGCCACGGAATCGTCGAAACCGCCCGGGCGGCCCTGGCCGGCGGCGCCGGATGGTGTGGTGTGGCGCGGTTCGAAGAGGCCCTGGCGCTGCGACAGGCCGGCATCCAGGCGCCAATTCTGGTCACCGGTTACACCGCTGAACAACGCCTGGCCGAGGCAATTGATTCCAAAATATCGCTGACTGTCTACGCTCCCGAGCAGGCGAAAACCTTCTCGAAGGCCGCCCAATCTCTAAAGGCGCGCCTCAAAGTGCATGCCAAAATTGATACTTCCATGGGCCGCCTGGGTGTGTTTCCCGAAGAGGGCCTGCAGTTCATCCGCCGCTTGAACCAGTTACCCGGCTTAGCGGTGGAAGGGGTTTTCACTCACCTTGCGTCGGCGGATGAGCCGAAAAACCCGGCTACGGATAGAGCCATTGACCGTTTTACAGGACTTATTGATGAGCTTGGAACAACAGGCTTACGCCCGCCGTTGGTGCACACCGCCAATTCGGCCGCGGCGCTGTATTTTCCAAGGGCGCGCTTTGATTTGGTGCGCTGTGGGATATCCATTTACGGCTTGCACCCATCTTCTGAAGCGCTCCTGCCGGCTGGTTTCCGGGCCGCTCTGGTCTGGAAAGCGCGCCTGACCTCGATTAAGAAGTTGCCGCCCGGGCACGGGGTGGGCTACAATGCCAGGTACGTGACCACCCGCCATGAGCCGATTGGAACCATCTCAGTTGGGTATGCGGATGGGTTCCGCCGGCGGCTGGGCAATTTCGCCCTGGTGGAGGGGCAGCGCGTGCCGGTGATAGGGGGAGTGTGCATGGACCAGTGCATGCTGCAGCTCGACCAGGCGCCCGGGGCGCGCATGGGAGATGAAGTGGTATTGATCGGCCGTCAGGGAGACGCCTCTATCACAGTCGAAGAAGTGGCTGCCGCCTGGGGGACGGTCAATTATGACGTGGTTTGCGGTTTAGCAGCGCGCATTCCCCGCTTTTATCTGGGTCAGTAGAGCTACGCCAGGTTTATTTTTGGATTAACAAAAGGATTTCCATGCTGCTCCCATTAAAGAAAAGTTGGCAGATCCAGGCGGTTTTCCCATCCGAAGGGGAAGTAATGCTGGACGGTTACTCGCCGGTCATGCAGCAGATGCTGTACAACCGCGGAATTAGAGATACGGAAGCCGCCGATTGGTATTTGCGCGGGGCAGGTTCGATGTATGATCCTTACCTGCTGCCGGATATGGAAGCCGCGGTGGATCGCATCTGGTACGCCCTGGATCATCAAGAGCCGATGGCGGTTTACGGCGATTACGACGTGGATGGGGTGACGGCAACAGCCCTTTTGGTGCAAGTGCTGCAACGCCTGGGGGGAAACGTGATCCGTTACATCCCTAACCGGTTTGATGAGGGATACGGCGTCAACAACGATGCGCTGGACATGCTCCACGACCAGGGCATCGGGCTGGTGGTGACGGTCGATTGCGGTATCCGCTCCCCACGTGAGGCTGATCATGCCCGGCAGATGGGCATGGATCTGGTGATCAGCGATCACCACGAGCCAAAGGCAGATTTACCGGAAGCCCTGGCGGTCATCTGCCAGAAGCGTAGTACTAATACATACCCCGAACGGAACCTGGCTGGGGTAGGCCTGGCGTTCAAAATCGTCGAAGCCATGCTGGCCAAACGTCCGGTGGAGGGTGTAAATTCTGAGGATTGGCTTGACCTGGTTGCCATCGGGACAGTGGCAGACGTGGTTCCTTTGACAGGCGAAAACCGTTCTCTGGTGCGGGCTGGTTTGAAAAATATTCGTTTTGGGCAGCGGCAGGGCCTGCTTTCGCTGGTCAATGTAGCCGGGTTATCCATTCAAAAAATTTCAGCGCGGGATATCGGTTATGGCCTGGGACCCCGTCTTAATGCCGCCGGGCGATTGGAATCGGCCCTGGCTGCCTTTGACTTGCTGGTCGCGACCGACTTACCCACATCGGGGCTGCTGGCACAAAAGTTGGACGATCAGAACCGTGACCGCCAGCGCATGACCCAACAAATGCAGGTCGAGGCCGAAAAGCTGGCGTGTGCCAGTGAAAATGATAGCCTGCTGATTGCCGTGGATGCGGGGTTTAACATGGGGGTGGTTGGTCTGGTGGCTGCACGCCTGACGGATGCTTATTATCGTCCCGCCATTGTCGGCTCGCGCGGCGAAGAATTTACCCGGGCGTCCTGCCGCAGCATCCCCGAGTTCAATATCACCCAGGCCCTGGATGAGTGTACGCCTTTGCTGGAACGGCATGGTGGGCATGCCATGGCAGCCGGTTTCACCGTGCTCAATGAAAACCTCGAAGAGTTGTCAGGCTGCTTGCACGCTATCGCCCGACGCGAGCTGGGAGAGCGCGACCTTCGTCCTGTGCTTCTGGCGGATATGCAAATCCCTTTGAGAGACCTTCGTCCCAATTTGCTAAAAGATTTGGATATGCTCGAACCAACCGGCCTGGGAAATCCTGAGGCAGTGTTTGTTTCGCGTGATCTGCGCGTGAAATGGCCAAAGAAAATCGGCAACGAAGGACAGCATTTGCGCATGAGCGTCACGGATGGGTATATTACCTATGACGCGGTCGCCTTCCGCCAGGGCCACTGGGCCGATCAGATGCCCGCCAGGGTTGATTTGCTGTATGTTTTCGAAACCAACCTTTACCAGGGCCGCGAATCATTACAATTGAATGTGCGCGACATCCGCCCGGCTGAAAATGTTTGAGGCACACTAAAAGCTTTTGGCGAACCTAATCCACGAAACGGTATTTAAGCAGCGTCCATAAAGCCCAAAAGGCGTCACTCATACGGATTTTCTTCCCCTGGGAATAATCTCTCGGGTTGAAAGTAATTGGGACTTCGAAAATGCGGATATTACGCTTGAGAATCTTGGCGGTAAATTCAGGCTCAAAATCAAATCGGCGTGAGTGCAGCGGGATATCCTTGACCACCGAGCGCCGGAATACCTTGTAGCCGGTTTCCATATCGCTCAAGATATTGTTATAAAGGATATTGGTGACGAAAGTGAGCATTTTATTAGCGACCATGTTCCAATACAGGATCGGCCGCCGGGCGCCGCCAAGGAAGCGCGAGCCGTAAACCACATCGGCAATGCCTTCTTGCAGCGGTTTGAGCAATGCCGGATAATCACGCGGGTCGTATTCCAGGTCGGCGTCCTGAATGATGACCACGTCACCGGTGGCATTTTGGATTCCGGTGCGTACAGAAGCGCCTTTGCCCTGGTTGGACTGGTGCAGGATGACCCGCGTCCCATCCTTGCCGTCCATTCCAGCCAGGATTTCGCGGGTGCCATCCCTGGATCCATCGTCGACGATGACCACTTCATCTACCAAATTGACTTCCTTGACCCTCTGGACGATTTCTCGGATGGTGGCGGCTTCATTATAAACTGGAATTACGACGGAAATTTTCATGGCCTGATTATATAAGGGTGGCACATTTCCTGCAAGGAATTCAATGGAAGTCGAATGAACATGCTATAATTAATGGAGGTACCTTGCATCGGGAAAGTTGATCACAAGACGCAGTTTGATGGCTAATATAATGAAGGCCAGTTATCAGCAATTGACAGGAGATGATAAATGAGCAATATACCTGCTGCTCGCCAGCCTCTTACCAACGGTGTGTCATCTGCAGTTCCCAGCGGACCTTTTCTTCCACCCCCTATCAGCCGGGTGGAAGAGACCGGTCTGAATCCACTCTGGCTGCAAGATCTGGTTTTGAAAGTAATGTATTTCCAGGGATACCTTACCGGTTTTAAGATTGCTGAGGAAATCGCTTTGCCTTTTTCCGGGATAGTCGATCAGCTCCTGGATGCACTCAAGCGGGAAAAACTGGTCGAAGTGCGCTCTTCCCAGGTTGGCCTGGGTGAAGGCGCTTACCAATACGCCATTACCGGCGCTGGCATCGCCAGGGCGCGCGAGGCTCTGGAACGCAGCCAGTATGCAGGCGCTGCGCCAATCACCTTAAATGCCTATATAGATGCCTGCCGCAGGCAGGCGAGGGGACGTATGCAGGTGACTAACCGCGTCATGCGCCAGGTGATTTCTGGCCTGATCTTTTCGGAAAAGACTTTTCATAAGCTGGGGCCCGCAATCAACTCAGGTACTTCAATCTTCATGTACGGCCCTCCAGGCAACGGCAAGACCAGCGTGGCAAGGGCGATCGGCAACATGATCCTTTCCCAGAGCATGTACATCCCCTACGCCATCTCCGTGGACGGGCAGGTGATTAAATTATACGACTCGGTCAACCACCAACTGGCTACTGAAGAAGAGGCCGCTCCAACTGGTACTGGCTCAATGCGTACTGGGGCGCGGCGCGACCCGCGCTGGATCAAAATCCGACGGCCGTTCATCGTGGTGGGTGGTGAGCTGACTCTGGCCGGGCTCGACCTCGTTTTTGATGACGTCCACAAATATTATGAAGCTCCCTTCCAGGTAAAGGCCAACGGGGGTATTTTATTGATTGACGATTTTGGCCGCCAGCAGGTGCGCCCGCGCGATTTGCTCAACCGTTGGATCGTCCCCCTGGAAAACCGTATCGATTATCTATCCCTGCACACCGGGCGCAAGATTGAAGTACCCTTCGATGTGCTGGTTATGTTCTCTACCAACTTGCCGCCGAAAGATCTGGTGGATGAAGCGTTTTTACGTCGCCTCCGCCACAAGATAGAAATTCCAGATCCCAATTACGAGGATTTTCGCGAAATTTTCAAAAGCGTCTCGGCTAAAAAGGGCGTGGCTTACAGCGACGATGGGCTGGCTTACCTGCTGCAGGAATGGTATATCAAGCGCAACCGCAAGATGCGCGCTTCGCACCCCCGCGATATCTGCGATCAACTGTTGGACATCGCCCATTACCTTTCGGTCGAGCCAGCCATGACGCGTGAATTACTCGACCAGGCAGCCGAGGCTTATTTCGTCGAGTTATGAGTTGGTTGGAGCAACTGCCTCAACCGGTTATATTTGCACATCGTGGCGCTTCAGCCTGGGCGCCTGAAAATACCCTGGCGGCCTTCCGCCTCGCAATCGAACAGGGCGCGCCGTCGATTGAGTTGGATGTAAAGTTGACTGCTGACCGGCAGGTCGTGGTACTCCACGATCAGACGGTAGACCGAACGACCAATGGTCATGGAGACCTGCGCCGGTTTACCCTGGCGGATTTGTGCGAGTTGGATGCTGGTAATCGTTTTTCTGCTCAATACCAGGGCGAAAGAATTCCTACCCTGGCAGAAGTATTTGAGGCGGTTGGCGAGCAGGTTTATATCAATATTGAGCTAACCAACTATGCTTCGACCAGAGACGGACTACCCGAGCAGGTCGCTGGATTGGTACGCAAGTATGCTATACAGGACCGGGTTATGTTTTCTTCCTTTCACGCTCGCAACCTGGTGCGTGTTAACCGCCTGTTGCCTCAAACGCCTGTAGGACTGCTGGCGTTGGAAGGGCGGGCTGGCAGGCTGGCGCGCGGCCTGGTAGGCCGTTGGGTAAGCCCGGCAATTATCCATCCTTACTTTCAAGATGTGAACGAGCGGTTCATGCGCCGTCAGAGGCATCTACACCGGCGGGTACACGTTTGGACCGTCGACGATCCCCAGGAAATGCTCCGCCTGGCTTTGCTGGGCGTACATGGCATCTTTACCGACGATCCACGGCTGGCTTTGCGCATACTGAACCAGGGGTGAGTGGGCTAAATCGTAAATTTGAGCCTCCCGATATTTCCTTTAACCTGTATAATCAGGTAAATTCACCCAAAGGTTTTTTGAGGCTCTGTGCGTCGAAGCGTAA